>LNAP01016842.1_pt1 | contig 10159 bp, 8 predicted proteins | sample 602601 | NCBI WGS metagenome assembly LNAP01 (sample SAMN02440304, study PRJNA202911) | soil metagenome | biome: Subtropical and temperate rainforests or woodlands; isolation source: soil samples (1 kg each in a 20% v/v slurry with milli Q water) were... ...
CATTCGCGAAACCCACCCCGGCCGGCGCCTGCAGGAGCTGGCGCTCGATGCGGTTGAACGTGAGGCCTTGTTGGCCGGCAACTGCCGACGTTTTCTGGGTCAGTAGCGCGTCGCGCGTGGCGCCAGATCGATCATTCCAAAAAAAGCAAACGCCCGCGGGGCAGATCATTGAACGCAGGGAGGGTGATGACTGACCTGGGCGGTCGGCTTCATCCACGCATGACAGGCCAAGGGCGCGGCTGCATCGCGCGCAGCACCAGTGCGAATGGGCTGACCGCCACCGCGGGAAAAGCGAGCGCCGGGATGCTGCTGTTCGAGCGGGACCTGCCCACCGAACAGGTGCGTTCTGCCAGATTCTCCCAATGGCGCAGAACAAGACGCGGAGGACATTCAACGATGGAATCAAACCCTTTGGAATTGCTCACTCGCCTGGGGCCGGCGGGACAGGCGCCGCGCCTGGACGCCGGCGCCGAGCGAGTGGCGGCAGTACTGATCCCGCTGCTGGCGAGCGAACCGGGGCATCCGGTGCTGTTCACCCGACGGGCAGCCAGCATGCGTCGGCACGCCGGGGAGATCTGCCTGCCTGGTGGCCGGCTCGAGCCGGCGGACCAGGGCTCGGTCATACGCGCAGCATTGCGTGAGTCCTACGAGGAGATCGGTCTGCCACCGGCAAATGTGTCGTCGTGCTGGGCACTGCCGCCATGTCAGAACAGCCGGGGTGACCTGATTCATCCCGTGCTGGGAGTGGTGAATCGACCGCGGCGCTGGCGGCTGCAGGCCGAAGAGGTCGCCGGGCTGCTCGAGGTGCCCTTGGCGCATTTCCTCCAGCCACAACATTACAAACTGGAACGCCGCTGCTATGAAGGACAGGACAAGCAGAGCCTGGTGCTGGACTATGGGGGCGAACAGATATGGGGACTGACAGCGCGCATCATGGATGCGTTGCGTTTGCTTCTGCTGGCCGAAGGCTAGTGTCACGTCCCGCAAAAGCACAGCCAGCATAAATAACGCGTCTGCTTGCGCTATTGCCCTGGGGATAGCGCGATGCAAAACGTCCGAGCCAAACCCCTGCTCGAACCCACGGGTGCCGAAGCTGCGCAGCTGCAGTCGTCCGCGCGGAGTCGCTCGTTGCCGGCGTCGCTAATGCCAACGCGCGGATGGTGCTGGCGAGCGCAGGTGGCCAGAGCAACGGCCATTGCCGCACGCTTGGAGCTAAGCAAGGCGACCGTGGGCAAGTGGCGTGCGAGTTTCACGGAAAAGCAGATTGCGGGGCTCTATGACGACGTGCGCCCTGGCCGCCTGCGTAGCCTCGACCGACGAACAAGTCGCGTGGCTGATCCAGAAAAACGCCGCACAGCAAGCCTCGGAATGGGGCGACGCACTGGAGCGTGCGGTCGATTCCGGTGAGAGGATCTCGCTGGACGCTGAGCCATCGTTTCCCGGAGATCGGATGATGGCCATGAGCTATCGGGGTCAAATCGAATTGGACATGCGCGCTAGCGCCTCGGCGAAGATCTCGCTGCCATTGCTACATGCTGCTCATGCCATTTGCGCCGCGCATGGTCCCAGCAGGCCATCTCGCTCACGCCCTGAGCGAAGGCGGTCTTGTCCGGCGTAGTCGACCATCAGCGCCTCGCGCCAATCCCAGAGGAAGCCATCTGCGTGCTGGCCGCTGCGGTTGGTCTGGTAGAGCCGCAAATTTTGTTGCAGTGCACATTGACACGTTCGTGATGGGAGCTATAGTCGCTATCAAACTTAGTGATCTAAGGAAATCTACACGTGCATCCTGTCTTGGACTAGACGAGTTAAGAAGTTGCGAGCGCTGCTAAGAGGCGTTGCTGCGAATCGGGTTGAACAAATTCACCGCTAGCTTGAGTAATAGCCATCACCGAGAGGTAAGAGGTCATGAATAAAGAAGTAGCCCTTAATAAAACTGAATTTGAAGCCTTCGAGCGTGACTTGGCGAAGGTATCAATGCTTGGACAATGGCAGTACGACGCCATGCTAGAGAGCGTGATCGGCGGCCCCAAGTCGCAGGTCCAGCCAACCCTTTGGGACTGGAACATAGTCCGCGAGAAGCTGGATCGAGCATGCGAAGTAATGGAGGAAAGTTACACGGCGCGTCGAAATCTGTGCTTTGTCAACCCTGGTTCGGACAAGGGCGGAACCACCAATACTTTGGTCGCCGGAATGCAGGTGGTGAAGCCGGGCGAGGTTGCTTGGGCGCATCGCCACTCTATTTCCGCGCTGCGTTTTGTAATGGATGGGGATCCAAATCTTTTTACCGTGGTCGAGGGTGAGCGCCTGAACATGGAGCCGAACGACCTCATTCTTACTCCTGCTTGGTGTTGGCATGATCACCACAACGAGAGTGATAAGTTCGGCCGTTGGTTGGATGTTCTGGACGTATCTTTGGTGGCTTCTTTAGGCCAGGTGGCTTATGAACCACTTGGTCAAACCACGCAGCCACTTCGTGACCATCGCCATGAATATGTGAGCGAGCGGGTCGGTGTTGTGCGTCCATTGTGGGAGCGTCCAGGGACATCCCTAATGCCGTACCGCTATCCATGGACGCACGTCCAGCAGCAGCTGGAGCTTTTTTGCGAGGGCGGGCGAGGGAGTAAATTTGACGACGTAATTCTGGAGTACGTCGATCCTCGCACTGGGGGCGCGGCACTCCCCACGATGCGGTGCTGCGTGCAGAGGCTGCGCCCACGGTTCAAAGGAGCTCCTCATCGCAGAACGTCTAGCACTATTTACTATGTGGTTCAGGGCTCTGGGACGACTGTGTGCGGAGGAAAGACGATTGAGTGGAAAGAGCGAGACGTTTTCGCAATTCCACCCTGGAACTGGTGTGAGCATAAGACCAGCGAGGGGGCCACGCTTTTTAGTGTCAGTGACGCGCCGCTCCTCGAAGTAGCGCACTTATACCGTGAGGAGCCAGCTTCCTCGGTTCACGGTGCAGAGTGGCCGGAGTCGCCGTTGTGGGAGCGAATAATACGCGGGGATATTTCCCCTCTCCCGTTGCCTAAGGCTCGCCCACCTTCCGTGATCCGCAAGGGCCTGAACACGAACCTAAAGCGGAGGGGCGCACCGCTTCGCTAGCCCAAGCGAATCTATTCGCAATGTTACCGGTCGCACTCTGTCTTCTCCGCTCTAGGCGCCCGGCTCCAGCAGGGGTCAGCGAAAACCGCACAGGAAGGATAGACAGAGGAGTCACCCCGGTCACTGTCTGTCATTAATCGCGGCTGTTGGGCTGGATTTAGCTGACAGACTGCGAATGCGCGAAGGCAGGCTCCACACTTGCTAAAAAGTAAAAAAACATGAATGAAATCGCTATCCCTGACCCACTTCGCAAGTATGCGGCCGTCTTCCCAAGAGAGCGGCGACTTTACTACGGTGGTGCCTGGCACGATCCCTTGGCTGGAGGTTCGATGGCGGTCAGCGCTCCCGCGAGCGGGCATGACCTAGGCGCAGTGGCTGCCGCGGATGCTGCTGACCTAGACCTCGCCGTGACTGCAGCACATAAGGCACAGCGCGAGTGGAAAGCGCTTGCTCCACTTGCGCGCGCTAGGGCGTTGCGAGCGGTTGCCGAGCGGGTCAGAGCCAATCGCGACGAGCTTGCACTGCTCGACGCAATTGATTGCGGCAACCCGTTGAAGGGCATGTTGTACGACGTAGATCTAGGGACAACGCTTCTAGAGTATTTCGCTGGCTTAGCGCCCGAGGTGAAAGGAGAGACCATTCCGTCGGGTGATGGCCGGGTGACCTTCGTTCGTCGCGAGCCGATCGGAATAGTGGCTCGGATTGTTCCTTTCAACCACCCCTTGATGTTTGTGCTCTCAAAGATGGGTGCTCCGCTAGTGGCGGGGAACGCCGTCATCTTCAAGCCATCCGAGCACACCCCGTTAGCGGCGCTCCGGATCGCGGAATTAGTCGGTGATCTGCTCCCCGCAGGATTGTTCTCGGTACTCAATGGTGACGGGCGCCTTGGTGCCGCCATGGCTGAACATCCGGCTATAGGGAACGTTAGCCTAGTCGGATCGGCCACGACCGGACGGGCAGTCATGCGGGCCGGAGCCTCTACACTGAAACGGTTAACACTCGAACTAGGCGGTAAGAACGCCCTCGTGATCTGGCCCGACGCCGATATCGAGAAGGCCGTGTCGGGTGCAGTGAAGGGAATGAATTTGGGATGGACAGGGGGACAATCCTGCGGGTCTGCTAGTCGTGTGCTTGTTCATGAGAGTATCCATGACGAAGTTGTTGCCAGGCTTGCAGTGGCCTTCGACGCTGTGAAGCTCGGGGATCCGACAAACATCGAAACCGAGATGGGCTGCATGTGCACCCGGCCCCAGTATGAAAAGGTCTTGTCTTTCATGGATGCAGGGCAACGTGAAGGCGCGCGTCTGGTTACTGGCGGCATGGTGCCGGACCATTTATCGGCCGGGTTTTTTGTCCGTCCTGCAGTATTTTCAGACGTCACTCCCGGAATGCGCATCGCTTCGGAAGAGGTTTTCGGCCCACTGCTGTCGGTCATTAAATGGTCTGATGAAGAGGATATGTTTGCGTTGGCGAATTCCGTCGAGTATGGTCTTACCGCTTCGATCTGGACCCGAGACATTAATACAGCGATGCGAGCCGTCGAGCGTCTTGAAGCTGGTTATGTCTGGGTCAATAATTCATCGGATCACTATCCGGGCGCACCTTTCGGTGGTCTTAAACAGTCAGGAATTGGCCGCGAGGAGTGTCTTGACGAGATTTTAGGTTATACCGAACAGAAGACGGTAGCGATCACCTTCGGGAAGTAGCGCTTTCCTTCGGAAGTAGCGCTTTGAAGGGATTCGAATCCGCGGCGTGCAGCTCATCTGCACATCCAGCGGCTTGCTCCTGGGACTAGGTGCTTCCGATTGCACAGCATCTGCGATTTGCTGTTTGGTCTTAGTGCGATCGAACCGGTGTAGTCTCATTTAGGCATTCCATAATGGCGACATGATGCAAGATTGAATCAATTTCTAGCTGAAGAATGTTGTCCTAGGTGCGCTATGTTACGCATGAACTGATTATTCAAAAGAGGATGAGTGTATGAAGATTACTCCGCAAGATATCGTCGGCCTAGTTGGAATACTTCCAACTCCTGCTACGCCCAACGCTGACCGATGGGACAGTGTTGACACTGTAAATCTCGCTGAATCAGAACGAATGACCCGTATGGTTGTCGAGGCGGGTACTGATATCATTGTAACGACTGGAACGTTTGGTGAATGCGCGACCTTGACGGCTCGTGAACTGCGTGACTTCGTAGGCTGCGTCGTCGAGACGGTCGCTCGTAGAAAACTGGTGTTTGCCGGTGTTACTACACTGAATACCCGTGACACTATTGAGCGAGGGCGTGCTCTCCTGGATGCGGGAGCAGACGGTCTGTTTGTGGGTCGGCCGATGTGGCTTGCACTGGATGATAAACTTCTTGTGAGATTTTATCGAGATGTGGCAGAAGCGTTGTCAGGTGTGCCTTTGATCGTGTACGACAACCCCGTCGCATTCAAGGGAAAGATCAGCCAGGCGGCATATCGTGAGCTTGCAGAAATTCCTGAAGTCGTATCAGCAAAGCACGTCGGCGGTCCTGCGCTAGAGGCTGACCTCCATGTCGTTGGCGAGCAGTGCAGGTTGCTTCCTATGGCTGGAGATTGGCTAAGCGCGGCGCAGGCTCATCCCGATACTTGCGTGGCTGCATGGTCTGGTGCGATAGCGTGTGCACCCGATGCGCTAGTGGCGCTGGCTACAGCAATCAAAGAGCGTGATTGGACGAGAGCAAAGGAAATCAGCGACAAGTGTCGGTGGGCTGAAATTGCTATGTTTGCCGGTGGTGATCTTGCGGCATTTATGGACTACAGCATCGCCATCGCTCATTGGCGCGTAAGGGCTGCTGGCCTAGTGAATCCTGGGCCGAGCCGCCCTCCGTACCTGGACTCGGAGCTGCCCGATAATTATAAGGCGGGAGCAATCGAATGCGGAAAGCGCTGGGCCCAACTGCAGAAAGAGTACGTGCAGGAGCGGGTTGGTTCGGAAGGAATTTCTGTCTAGAAGCCTTTCTGGCTCTTCCAGGGCTGGTTAAATACATAAATTCCTGTGAGCTTCGCTAAAGGCTGACATCCCGCAGAGAATCAACTGCGAGCGCAGTTGAAGTACGCCACGGTCTGCTACTTTGGCTTAGATGGTTGGCGGTAGACTGGGCTGGAACACGGCCGCAGAGTTCTGCGCTTTGAGGTTGTGATGGTCCGGATATCACAGAGTGATAACCGTGCCTGTACGAGCGAGTCGAATCTATGCTCGTTCAGGCACGTATATTTTGATTGCCTTGCGTTCTCAGGTTTTGCGTGCTGCATTTTTCCGGTCCAGGCTGCATCAGGATCCATTCGGCCCCACTTGCTGCGTCCATGCGATGAAAGGGCCAACGCATGGGCAGTTGTAGGCTGTGTCGACATGTGCGGCTCGCCGCCGGCTGCGCAACCACCTGGGAATAGCGCGGTACTAGGAGCATGTCGGACTTTCAACGGGCGGGCCGGATATTTTTAAAAAAATGACCGAAATCGTCCGTGTACGTGCATGAAATAAGCTTATAGAGAGCGAAGTCTCTAGAGTTCACGTACGTGGCCCATCTTTTGGAAAGCCCGACAGACTCCTAGCTGCCATTTCGCTACGCACTGACGCTGCGACGATAGGTATCTAGATTCGATTAAAAGTCCTAAGTTTAGGGGGTGCATCAACCGCGATTTAACCTTACTTACGGTGCAGCTAGAGAAGGGCTAGCTTCTTATTTTTTGTGGTGTCGCATGTAGATGAGCAGTGGCGATTGTCTCGCAGGGGGATGTGGCCTCGACAGGCCTTTGGCCCCACGCTACCTCCGTTTGGCGATCTCTACGAACAGCGACGGCCGAGAATTTCAACATTGGGGGGACTAATGTCATTACAACGGACACTCAGAAGGATCATACGAATCGCGCCAGGCCAATGTGTTTCTTTGCGCGCCTCGGCTTTCATCGTGCTACTCGTTTTAGGCCAAGCGTATGCGCAAGCGCAAGATCATGACTTTAAACTAGGTGATTCTGAGATTCAGGGAAAATGGAGCACAACACTGACTCTGGGCACGGCTGTACGTACACGGCACCCGGATAGGGCGTTAATAGGTCGTTCCTTCGGTACCGATGGCAAGCCTAAAGGGGGCATTTCGCAGAGCAATGCCACTGACGACGGAGACGCGAATTATCCCACTCCGTGGAAGCCCTATTCCACGCCGGTCAAGCTATTTTCAGATATACGATTGACGTATAAAAACTATGGTTTCTATCTGAGCGGAAATGCGTGGTATGACGATACGCTAGAGAATCGCGATGTTCCGCAGGGAAATATACCGAACGGCATGCGAAACGCTCCTTTGAGTGATGAAAGTTTTGAAAAGGGAAATCGCTTCAAGGCGGTTCAGTTACTCGGTGCATACGTTTATGGTCACTGGAACATGGGTGGTGGCGCGCTGGATGTTCGCGCGGGCAAGCAAAACATACCATGGGGCGGAACGCTCTTTTATCAAGGCGTGAGTTACGTAAATCCTGTGGATTTTACCGCGCTGCAGCGCCCAGGTACCGATCCGCAGAAGGAAGGGTTGGTTCCGACTGAAATGCTGTATGGGAAATTTGATTTCAACAAGAACTTCAGCGTCGATGCGTTCTACCAGCTGAAGTGGCGACCATCCAATATCGCTGGCTGCGGGACATTCTGGTCCGCTGCCGATTTTGGCATGGCGCCGTCCTGTCGAGGTATACCGCTGGATACTTGGCTGCGGAGGAAATGCCGGCCAGCGCAAGCCGCTGGTATAATGACAATTTTGGGTTATATATGGAGCAGACGCCTGCGCGCAATGCGAGCAACAGCGGCCAGTACGGGCTTGCGGCACATTGGAATTTTGACTCGCTGCATGGCAAGCTTGACATGTATTGGATGAACGTCGGTTCGCGCGTCCCGCTCGTGAGCACCACTAACTGGGACGCTGCGGCGCTCAATACGCCAAATGCTGCCCTGCTTGCGGCAGGCGCACCAGAGCGCATTGCGGTTCTTGCATCTGGATTGAGCACGATGCATATCAGGCTTTCCTACCCTGACGATGTCAAGGTCATGGGCCTGAGCTATTCAGCGCTCCTGCGTGGATGGAGCATTGGCGGTGAAGTAAGTCATACGCGGGGGCTGCCGGTTCAGCTCAATCCAGTGGATTTGATGCTGGCTGTCCAGCACATTGGACCATTAGCCCCGCGTATTGAGGGTGCTCCGCCGCTAGCACCTTTTCGAGGTTATGACCGCCTCAATAAAACGCAGCTGGTGCTTAACGCCAAGCGCGCCTTCAATGGAATGCTAGGCGCCGACGCCAGCGCTTTTGCGGGAGAAGTCATGTTCAGTCATGCTGATAATCTCCCACCGCTTTCTAGCGTTCGTTACTTGCGTGGCTTCCAGTATGGCTTCGCCAACCCTAATGCGCCGTGCGTACAGGCCACAAATCCCTTGCTCGGCCTCGTGGCTGATTGCCTGAACGAGGGCTTCGCCACGCGCTTCGCATGGGGCTATCGGCTACGGTGGCAACTTAACTACACGGGCAGTAGCGGCATGACTTGGTCGCCCGTCCTAATGTGGGCGCACGATGTAAACGGCAATTCTATCGACAGCCAATTGCTCGACGAGCGCAAGATCGCAACGCTGGCGCTTAAGCTCAACTACCGGAAGAAGTATTTTGGAGACCTGTCCTACGGTACTCGTTTGGGGGGGGCAACGTATGACGTCTTCGGGGATAGAGATTACCTGAGCCTCGCTGTCGGAATAAATTTTTGACTGACGGGAGGCGAATCCTGGTTAGAATCAACTTCTGGATGCAATCACGTGCTTTATTAGCCTGAAGTTGCCGACCATGCCGACCATGCCGAGCAAGTTTCTTATGTGATTCAAGTAGATGGCTTGAAATCATGGTTGGGCTGACTGGCTACAGGTGCAGGTGCTGGATCAGTTCAAGTGCGCGCTGTTGTTTGGGGTTGGGCAAGGTCGTGGCCTGGAAGGTCGCCGGGTTTTGAGTGGTACCGGGTGCGCGGCAGGTGTTGCGCACGATGGTGGAGAGTTCGGCGAGCAGGGTGGCGAAGCTGTGCGCGGGGCTGCCATCGTCGAGCGTGTGCGCCGCGGCTTTGGCCTTGGCGGCGTCGGAGCGGGTGGCGGGTGCCACCGGATCGCGGGTTTGCTTGGCTGCTTGATCTTCATCGGCAAACAGCAGCTCCGGCCAGGCTTCACGCAGATGCCGCTCGACGTAGTAGGCGAGCATGCAGAGGAGGATGTGGGCGCGCACGCGATCGGCCAGGCGATGATGAATCGGGCGCACTTTCAGGTCGATGGTTTTCATCGTGCGGAAGGCGCGCTCGACATTGGCCGGTCTCGGGCATCAGAGTGGCCGGATCGGCGGTGTTGCCCTCATGCACCGAGACCGCCACCGGGTCCAGCAGTTCCAGGGAGGCATGCAGGAAACAAACGCGCCGGCTTCACTCCACGACGCAGGACGCCATGTTGATCACCGGTGGCGACGCTGTCGGCTGTCGTCTGGAGCCAGACCCGTGCGCCCAGGCGCTGCGCAAGCTCGAGCGGGACCTCTGGCAGGGGAAGCCGGGATGCGGCGGCGGTACGATCGGCCGTTCGCCAACGCGCTGGTCCACGCCGGCGTGTCCCATCTTTGCCTGGGGAATGTCCATGCTCCTGAACACCCGTACGCCGCGCCTGTTGTGCGCTCTGTTGCTGGCCGCGCTGTCGCCTGGTGTCCACGCGCAAACGCCGACCGTGACCTACGCCGACTATGCCCGGGCCGACAGGCTGCTGTTCGCCCAGCCGCTGGTCGACCACGCCGTGACCGGCGTGACCTGGCTGGACGCAAGCCGCTTCGTCTACACCGACCACGACGCCAGCGGCGACCGCCTGCTGCAGACCGACGTGGCCACCGGCAGGACCGCGCCGCTGTTCGACGCCCAGGCGCTGGCGGCTGCGCTGAAAACCCTGCTGGCCGACAAGCCGCAACACATCTTTCCGCGCACCGCCAGCCGTGAATACGACCCCAAGTACGGCTTCAAGATTGAGGTGCCCG
>LNAP01006404.1_pt1 | contig 10158 bp, 10 predicted proteins | sample 602601 | NCBI WGS metagenome assembly LNAP01 (sample SAMN02440304, study PRJNA202911) | soil metagenome | biome: Subtropical and temperate rainforests or woodlands; isolation source: soil samples (1 kg each in a 20% v/v slurry with milli Q water) were... ...
AAGGGCGACCGCGTTGAGCAGCATGGCCTGAAAGCGATGCGTGAAGGGCGGATCCCAATGGCAACGCCGAAGAGTGCGAGAGTGCGGTGGAAGAGTGAAGCGAGGCGGGGCGAGGCAAAGCGACACGCGCCTCGGTCACATCTCCTCCCTCACAGACTCAGCGGCGCCCCCGCTTTCCCGACTCTGCTCGAGCTTTGTTCGCGGATCTGCCAGTGCACTTCGTCTCCCTCTCCGCGCTGCTGCGAACTCGGCGAGAGCATGTCCCCGCATGCTTCTGCGCTCCTTCATCCTTCCCGCATTACTCTCAGTGCGACGGTTCAATGGAAGTGAACACTATTTCTCTTTCACTCTTTCTTGCTCTCACCTTTCTGATTCCAGCGCCCTGTTTTCTCTCCGCGCTCCCCATTTATCTGAGCGTCGAACCTTCCGATCTTCTCCGTGCGTGCGATTTTCGCTCGCGATAATCTTGCCCCTGCTCTCAAGCTATTCAATTTTCTCAAACGACTTCGAGGAAAATTCAAACACTTGTCACTTGATGAGTAAAGTGCCAACGTGATGAGAAATGGAGCGGATGCGTGACAAGATGAAAGAGTTAAACACGCGCTTGAGTGAGGGTCGAGCTCGAGCAGATATGAGGATCCGGAGGGTGTCAGGCCACGGCCGAACGGTCTGGTGTGTGCGTGATTTGCAAGTGCAAAGCGAGAACTGGAATGTTTAACGCGTGTGTCGATCAGCTGCGGGGCCACATTCCAGTTACTGGCCCGGTTTTACGTCGCACGCGTCGCGCAGCGCCTGCGCCATGGGCACATCGACGGCGTTGAGCGCGCCGGGGCGGTGAAAGCGCAGCGTCACGACAGCGCCGTCGCGTTCAATTTGCAGCGGTGCATCGCTGGGGTTGGACGTAGTCTGAGCCGTGGAGGCGGTCATGTTTGCTCCTGGAAAAAGAGCTTCCAGCGCTTGGCAGTAAAGCACTGGAGCCTTGAAGACATTGAAATTCAGCGGTACAGCGCCTCGATCTCGGCGGCGTAGGTCTTGTAGATGCTGGAGCGCCGTACCTTCATGGTGGCGGTGACTTCGCCGTCGTCGTGGTCCAGCTCCTTGGTGAGCAGGTGGAACCTGCGGATCTGCGCCACCTGCGCCAGCTTGGCGTTGCCGGTGGTGATCTCGGCGTCGATGAGTGCGTGCACCTGGGGCGTTTCGACCAGCGAGCGGAAATGCGTGAACGGGATGCGCTGCGCCTCGGCCCATTTGCCCACGGTTTCATAGTCGAGCATGACCAGCGCGCCGACGAACTTGCGCCCCTCGGCGACGATGACGCATTCCTTGATGTAGGGGCTGGCCTTCATCGTGTTCTCGATCTCGGATGGCGTGAGGTTCTTGCCGCCCGCCGTGATCATGATGTCCTTGAGGCGGTCCACGATCTTGAGCTGGCCGTCCACCAGGCGCACCACGTCGCCGGTGTGCAGCCAGCCGTCCACGATGCTTTGCGCCGTGGCCTCGGGGTTCTTGTAGTAGCCCGCGAACACCATCTCGCCCTTGATCTGGAATTCACCGCCCATGGCGTCGTCACCGCTCTTGGCGATGCGCCATTCCACGCCATGCGTGGGCACGCCCACGGTGCCCACCACCACATCGTCGAGCTGGTGGCCGGTGACCATGCCGGTGGATTCGGTCAGGCCATAGACCTCGACCAGCGGCACGCCGAGCACGCGGAAGAACCGCACCACCTCGGGCGGAATCGGCGCGGCGCCCGTCAGCGCCACCCTGGCTGCGCGCAGGCCGATGAAGTTCTGCAGCGCGCGGAACACCAGCCAGTAGCTGGCGGTGAAGGTGAGCATCTCGCCAAAATTCCAGCGCGCGCGCGGCTTGTCGGCCAGCGGCTGGCAGGCGGCATAAGCCTTGCGGAACAGCGCGCGGCGCAGGCCGCCGGTTTCCTGCAGCTTGATGCTGATGGCCGCGTGCATCTTTTCCCAGATGCGCGGCACGCCCAGGAACATGGTGGGCGCCACCTCGCGCAGATCCTCCTGCACGGTGCGGATGGATTCACCGAAGTTGACCTGCGAGCCCACGTACACCGGCACGAAGGTGGTAAGCATCTGCTCGGCCACATGGCACAGCGGCAGGTAGGACAGGTGGGTGGTGTCCTGCGAAAGCTGGAGCCGGTCCACGATGCCGGGCACCACGCCGCGGATGTTGCGGTAGGAAATCATCGCGCCCTTGGGCTTGCCGGTCGAGCCCGAGGTGTAGATCATGAGGCCGATGTCATCGAGCTGCTGGCGCGCCAGCGCGGCCTCGATGTCCGAGAGCTTGCCGTTGTGCGCGCCGAGTTGTTCCACCTCGTCGAAGGGGATGATGAGGCTGCGCACCTCGGGTGCGAAGCTGCGCAGGCCCTTGGTTTCCATGACCACGATCTTTTTCAGGCGCGGCAACTCGTCCAGGGCGTCGAGCACCTTGTCGGTCTGTTCCTGGTCCTCGCAGACGATGATCTCGATGTCGGCGTGGCCCACCACGTAGGCCACTTCCGAAGACGGGCTGGTGGGGTACACGCCCACGGTGACGGCGCCGACCAGGCCTGCGCCCATCTGCGTGAGCACCCATTCGATGCGGTTTTCGGCAATCACGCCCACATGGCCGCCATGGGGCAGGCCCAGGGCGCGCAGGCCCAGGCCGAAGTGGCAGGCACGCGCGAAGTAGCGCTGCCAGGTGAAAGGCTTCCAGATGCCGAAGTCCTTTTGCCGGATGGCGACGCGCGCGGCATCCTGGCGCGCGCGTTCGCGCAGCATCTGGGGCAGGGTGAGTTCGGGGAGATTCAACATATCAGTGATCCATTGCGCATCGCGAACCCATAGCCGTCAAAACTGGCGCGGCAAGGGCCAGCGGCCGCCGTGCAAGGGCCGCCAAGCCGCGCATGCGGCGCTTCGCTTGCGTGCACTGGCGGCGTCCCCCTTCCCGCGTTGCGCAGCAATGCGAGAGAAGGGGGAAGGCGCGAAGCGCCACAGGGGGTTGTCCATTCATGAAAGCCAGCGCTTGCGACGCTTGTAATGCTTGATCTCTTTGAAGCTTTTCGCTTCGCCAGCCCCGCCCATGCCGAGGTAGAACTCGCGCACATCGGGGTCGCCCGCCAGGCGTTCGGCCGAGCCGTCGATGACGATCTTGCCGTTCTCCATGATGTAGCCGCGGTGCGCCACGGCCAGCGCCACGGTGGCGTTCTGCTCCACCAGCAGCATGGAGGTGCCGCGCTCGGCGTTGATGCGCGCGATGATGGTGAAGATGTCCTCCACCAGCTTCGGACTCAGGCCCAGCGAGGGCTCGTCGAGCAGGATGAGCTGCGGCTGGGCGATGAGCGCGCGGCCGATGGCCAGCATCTGCTGCTCGCCGCCCGACAGGTAGCCTGCCAGGCCTTTGCGGCGCTCGTGCAGGCGCGGGAAGTAGGTGTAGACGAGATCGAAGTCGGGCTTGGGCGCACCGTGCTCTGTGTGCTTGCGGCCCGTCAGCGCGTAGGTGGCGGCGACCAGGTTTTCCTCGACCGTGAGGTCCTCGAACACCCGGCGCCCTTCCATCACATGCGAGAGCCCGTTGCGCACCAGTTGCTGCGGCGCCAGTGCGGCGGTGCTCCGGCCGTTGAAGAGGATGCTGCCGCTTTCCAGCGCGCCGTCCTCCAGCGCCAGCAGGCCCGACACCGCCTTGAGCGTGGTGGACTTGCCCGCGCCGTTGCTGCCCAGCAGCGCCACGATCTGGCCGCGCGGCACAGCCAGCGACAGGCCGCGCAGGGCCTGCACCACCTTGTTGTAGATGACCTCGATGTTGTTGACTTCGAGGACGTGGTCCGTGGCGTTCTGGGTCATGGTCAAAGCAGTATCAGAGCTTGATCCAGTCGGAGGCGGCCACCATTTTTTGCGCCTTCATGTCCGCGCGGTACACGCGGCCCACGGGGATGGAGTTGCCGGTGATGGTGATCGGCACGCCGATCAGGCCGCCGGTGTCAAAGTCCTTGAGCGTGTTCAGCGCGGCCTTGAGGTTGGCGCCGTTCAAAGGCTTGCCCGCATCCAGCGTGCGCTTGGCCGATTCGAGGAACAGCATGGCGGCCAGGAAGCCCTGGATGTAGGCCGTGCTCTGGTATTCCGGGCGCATGGCGCGGATTTTTTCCAGCATGGGCGCCTTCTCGGTGTCGTAGTGGTAGCGGAAGGGCATCACGCCCATGAAGCCGTCGCCGTCCGGGCCCATCTTCATGACGGTGGAACTGTCCATGGTCCAGAAGGTGCCCATCCACTTGCTGGTCATGCCCTGCTGCTTGCCTTGGGTGATGAACTCGGGGATGGGCGCCAGGATGTAGCCGTGGAAGATGGTGTAGTCGGGTGCGGCGCGGCGCAGCTTGATGACCTCGCCCGAGACGTCCACGCTGCCCGCGGGCGTCATGATCTTGACGGGCACCGACAGGCCCAGCTTCTTGGCTTCGGCCTCGCTTTTCTCGATGGGGTCGCGGCCGAACTCGGAGTCGGAATAGACGAAAGCCACCTTGGCACCGGGCTTTTCCTTGGCGATGTGCTTGAGCAGGATGCTGAACATCTCCGTGTAGTCGGGGCCGACCAGGAACTGGTTCGGGTACTTCTTCGGATCGTTCAGTTCGGAGGCGAACGAGGCACCGGCCATCAAAATGCTGCCGTTGCGGTCCAGCTCGGGGTTGATGGTCTTGGCGAAGCCCGTGGAGTCGCCGTAGTAGACGTTGACCTTGTTCTGGCTGGTGATCTTCTTGAACGTGGCCACCGACACATCGACCTTGTAGCCAGTGTCCTCGGGCACGTACCGGACCTTGCGGCCCTTGATGCCGCCCGCGTCGTTGACGATCTTCACGTAGTCCTGGATGCCGGCGTTGATGCCCACGCCTGCGAAGGCGAAGACGCCCGTCATGGGGATGGAGCCACCGATGACGATCTCTTCGGCGCCCTGCGCGAGCACCGACAGCGGGTGCGTGAGCGCGGTGGCGCCCGCGGCGGCGGCGCCCAGCATCAGGTGGCGGCGCCGGGTGGAAATGCGTTGCTGGTCCATGCGTGTCTCCTTCGGTTGGTTGTGTAGTGGCATGAAAACAATGGGGTGGCTCAATTGCGGAAGGGCCACAGGTGGAAGAAGCGGCGGACGCGCCGCCACACTTCGGCCAGGCCGTGCGGCTCGAACACCAGGAAGCCGATGATCAGGAGGCCGAAGATGATGGTGCGCACGGGCGAGAGGAACACCGTGTATTCGGTGCTGTTGGGCAGCAGGTCGAACACCAGCTTGAGCAGCTCGGGCACCATGGTCATGAACACTGCGCCCAGGATGCCGCCGAGGATGGAACCCATGCCGCCGACGATGATGGCCGCCAGGAAGAAGATCGACATCAGCAGCGGAAAGCTCTCGGGCGTGACCACGCGGAAGAAGTAGGCCCACAGGCCGCCCGCCACGCCGGCGTAGAACGACGACAGGCCGAACGACAGCAGCTTGTAGCGCAGCAGCGGAATGCCCAGCACCTCGGCCGAGATGTCGCGGTCGCGGATGGCGATGAAGGCCCGGCCGATGCGCGTGCGAAACAGGTTGGCGGCGCCCAGCAGCATCAGCACCGTCACGGGCACGATGAGCCAGTACAGGTGAAAGGATGTCTCCAGCGGCATGCCGAACAGGCTGGCGGGCGGCACGCTCAGGCCGCCGGTGCCGCCGGTGAACTTCCAGTTGGCAAAGATGAAGTGCGCGATGAACGATGCCGCGATGGTGGCAATGGCCAGGTACAGCCCCTTGACGCGCAGCGACGGAATTCCCACCACCAGACCGCCCAGCATGGCGACAAAGCCGCCGGCCAGCAGATTGAGCAGGAACGGCGTGCCCAGGCGTGTTTCCAGCACCGCAACGGTGTAGGCACCCAGCCCCATGAAGGCCGCCTGCCCCAGGCTCACCAGCCCGGTGTAGCCCGTGAGGATGTTGAGCCCCGTGGCACTGGCCACATTGATGCTGACCAGGCAGGCCAGGTAGAGCCAGTAGTCGTTGGCCATGAAGGGAAACAGCACGAGCAGCGCGGCGGCCACGGCCAGCCACGCCTTTTGCGTGCGCGAGTCGAACAGCGCCGCGTCGGCGGTGTAGGTTTCCTTGAGGGTTCCGATGCGCATCTGTTACTACTCCAAAACGCTGTGGGCCGCTGATATCGCCCGCCAATGTGGAAAAACACCGCGCTGCAGAAGGCCGCGGAGCAGGCCATGCCAGCGACCGCCGTGGAACCGGCTTTGCCCGGCCAGTAGCGGTGTCCCCCTGGAGGGGGAAGACGCGAAGCGGCTCAGGGGGTGTTTCATAGTCTTTCGATTTCGTACGTGCCAAACAGGCCGTAGGGGCGGACCATGAGGATGCCGACCAGCACGATGAAGGTGGCGAGCAGCTTGTATTCGCCGCCAAGGTAGGCCCCGGCCAGGGCTTCGACCAGGCCGATGCACAGGCCGCCGACAAGCGCGCCGAGCACGCTGTCGAGCCCGCCGACGATGACGACGACCAGCACCGACAGGCCGAACACGCCCATGCTGGACGAGATGCCGCCGATCGAGCCGACGATGATCCCGGAGATGGCCGCGAGCATGGCCGAGGCCACCCAGGACAGCGAGAACACGCGCGGCACGTTGATGCCCACCGAATACGCGGCCGCCTGGTCCGACGCCGTGGCGCGCAGCGCCACGCCGCCGCGCCAGAAGCGGAACACCAGCAGCACGGCGGCGATGAAAATCACCGCGATCACCGCACCCCAGAACACCTTGGGTGCGAGGAAGGCGTCGCCCACCATGATGGGCTGCGTGGGCATGAAGTCGGGCAGGCGGCGCTGGTCGGCGCTCCAGATCATCTCGACCAGGCCCACCAGCACCGAGGCCAGGCCCACGGTGACCATGAAGACGGAGATGGGCGGCTCGCCCAGCAGCGGCCGGATCATGGTGCGCTCGATCACCGCGCCCAAGAGCCCCGTGCCGAGCACGGCGCCCGGAATGGCCAGCCACAGCGGCAGCGCCATCATCGAGGCGAAGGTGAAGAACAGGTAGGCGCCAACCATGAGCATTTCGCCAATGGCGATGTTCACCACGCGCGTGGCCTTGTAGACCATGACGAAGGCCAGCGCCGCCAGGGCGTAGAGGCCGCCGCTGGCAATGCCGGTGAGGCTGATCTCGAACAGATAGGCCCAATCCATCATGCGGCTCCTTGCGCGGTGGTGGCACCCGCCTGCAGCTTGCGGCGCAGGTCACCCACGTCGCCCGAGCCGAGGTAGGCGCGGTTGACCTCGGGGTCGGCCTGCACCACGGCGGGCGTGCCCTGCGCGATCACCTGGCCGAAGTTGAGCACCACCACGTGGTCGGACAGGTCCATCACCATGCCCATGTCGTGCTCCACCATCAGCACCGTCACGCCCCATTCGGCGCGCACGTCGAGGATGAAGCGCGCCATGTCCTCGGTTTCTTCTCGGTTCATGCCGGCCACGGGTTCGTCGAGCATCAATATTTCGGGCTGCATGGCCAGGGCACGCGCCATTTCCACACGCTTTTGCAGGCCGTAGGGCAGGGCCGCGACGCTGGCGTGGCGGATGTGGTCTATCTCCAGGAAATCGATGATGCGCTCCTCGATGTCGCGGCGCAGCTCGGCCTCTTCGCGGCGTGCGCGGCCCATGTACAGCAGCGCGTCGAACACATTGGTTTGGAGGTGCGCGTGGCGGCCGAGCTTGATGTTGTCGAGCACCGTCATGCCGCGGAACAGCGCAATGTTCTGGAAGCTCCGGCCGAGGCCCATGCGGGCGCGCTGCGGCGCGGGGATGCGCGTGATGTCCTGGCCACGGAAGCGGATGCTGCCTTGCGAAGGCCGGTAAAAGCCCGAGATGGTGTTGAACAGCGAAGTCTTGCCGGCGCCGTTGGGGCCGATCACGGCGGTGATGGTGCCTGGCTGCACGTCAAAGCCCACGCCCGACAGCGCTTTTACGCCACCAAAGGTGAGCGTGACGCCATCGACCTGCAGCAGGGGGGCGGTGGCAGGGCCACGGGGTTGGTTTGTCTCCATCGGGCTCTTATGCGGGTTTGTTCGAACCTGTAAATTTCTACTTTTACGTAAACTGCTTACTCACGAGTAGATTCTTGGGTCAACCACCTTCTCCGGGCATCGGTAGTTTCCCGATGCGATAAGCACCATGAACCAAAGCGCGGTCGCCAAGACTCCGAAGATCCCCAAGAAGACGGCATCGGCCGTGGCATCGCCCTGGGCTACCGCCCCCGATCGAGAACAGCAGCGCGAGGCCAAGCGCCAGGCCGTGCTGCAGGCGGCCGCGCAGCTGTTCAACGAACGCGGTTTTCACGCCACCTCGCTCGACGACATCGCCGCGCGGCTTCATGTGACCAAGCCCACGCTGTACTACTACGTGAAGAACAAGGACGAAATCCTGCTGCAGTGCGTGAGCCAGGGGCTGCAGATGACGCTGGAAGGCATCGAGGCCTCGCGCCAGGCCGGTGGCAATGCGATGGACCAGTTGCGCGCCTGCATGAAGGTGTATGCCGACATCGTGATGCAGCCCTTTGGCATGTGCCTGATCCGTGTGGGTGACGAAGAGGTGCCCGAGCCCAGCCGCACCGAGCTGCGCCGCATGAAGTCCGAGATCGACCAGGCTTTCAGGCGTCTGGTGGCCCAGGGGGTGCAAGAGGGCTCGCTGCAACCGTGCGACCCGAAGATGACGGCCTTTGTGATTGCCGGCGCCTTGAGCTGGATCGGCCGCTGGTACCAGCCCGGCGGCGAATACACGCCAGAGCAGGTGGCGCAGCAATGCATTGCCACGCTGTGCGAGGGGGTGCTGCGGCGGCCCGGGCCGTTGAAGGCCGTTCCCGCCAAGCGCGGGGCCGCTCCTGCCGTGGCGCGCAGGACATCAAAAAAGTGAGCTGTAGGCGCTGTCTCGATTCCGGCAGGGGCGGTTTTTATTGAGATTTGCGTGGAATGCGCAAAACGCTATCGGGGCAGTGATTTTTTGGGAGGCGCACCGGGTGATTCGGGCGCTGCCGCCAGGTCGTCGAGGATGGGGCAATCGGGCCGGTCGTTGCCCTGGCAGCATGACACCAGCGTTTGCAGCGTGCGCTGCATGGTCTGCATGGCGGCGATGCGGGCGGCCAGGTCGTCGATGTGGGCCTGGGCAATGCGCTTGACGCTGGCGCTGGCGCGTCCCTTGTCCTGCCACAGCGCCAGCAGTTCGCGGATTTCTTCCATCGAGAAGCCCAGCGTGCGGGCGCGCCCGATGAAGCGCAGCGCGTGCACGTCGGCCTCGGTGTACTGGCGGTAGCCGCTGCCGGTGCGGCCCACGGGGGGCAGCAGGCCCAGCGATTCGTAGTGGCGCACCATGCGCGCCGATACGCCAGCGCGGCGGGCGGCCTCGCCAATGGGCACGGGCCAGCCTGCGGTGGGGGTCATGCGGTGACCTGGTAGCCCTCTTCGGCAATGGCGGCGGCCAGGGCCTCGCGGGACTGGGTGCTGTCGATATCGACGCGGTTTTGCGCGCGGTCGATGCGCACGGTGGCGGCGGGGTCGAGTTGCTGCACGGCCTGGGTGACGGCGCGTTCGCAGTGGCCGCAGGTCATGCCCTGGACTTGAAGGGTGTATTGCATGCAATTTCTCCGGTAAAAAATGGCGACACCGATATGGTGAACCTTGACATGGTGGCATAGTCAAGCGCTAGGGATTCTCTGCATGAATCGAGCGGGAAGTGTGCGCTGCGGATCGGAGCGATCTGCTCGGCGCAAAACGCAGCAATAGCCATTGCTATTGCGAGTATTGGCAACGACGCAGACCGCCCGAGCCCGCAGATGCACACGGCGCGGTGATTCGTGCAGAGGATCCCTGGTGATGGCACTGGTGGCGGCGAGGTTGATCGCTGCCATGGCTTGACCTTGCCATCATGGCAAGGATTACGGTACCCCCTTATGAACACAATTGCCACCCCTTCCGAACCGCTGGACACCCTGGACCTGGGTATTGGCGGCATGACCTGTGCCAGCTGCGTGGGCCGCGTCGAGCGCGCCCTGCGCAAGGTGCCCGGCGTGCAGGATGCCACCGTGAACCTGGCCACCGAGTCGGCGCGCATCGTCTATGGGGTGCCGCCCGATGCGACAGGCCCGGCCATGGACGCCCTGCTGC
>LNAP01006405.1_pt1 | contig 10158 bp, 8 predicted proteins | sample 602601 | NCBI WGS metagenome assembly LNAP01 (sample SAMN02440304, study PRJNA202911) | soil metagenome | biome: Subtropical and temperate rainforests or woodlands; isolation source: soil samples (1 kg each in a 20% v/v slurry with milli Q water) were... ...
GATGATCGAGCCGCCCTTGCCGCCGGCGAGGAGGTGCGGAACAGCGCCGCCTGCGCCTTCAGGGCCTCTCCGCGCTCGCGGTTCTCCAGCACCGTTTCGGCGCGTTTGATATGCTCGTAAATCGCTTGTCTCGATACGGAAAACTGCTCCGCAATCTCCCCAAGCGAATAATCATCGTGAAAGTAGTAGCTTAGAAAAGTTCGCTGCTTGTCGGTGAGCAAAGGCTCGTAAAAATCAAACAGCATGTTGATGCGGTTTGTCTTGGTCAGCGCGTCGCGCCCCCGCTCCGTCATGACTTCACCGGTTCCTCCCGCCGCAAACATGCGTAAAGGTTATGTCCTTTACAGACCTTGTTTAGTGTACCGGATTCGAAAGGCTATGTCAAGGTCGTTCCCTTGACATTATTGCTCGTCGTCCGTCCCCGCAAACAACGCCTCCACATATTGCGCGGAATCAAACGGCTGGAGGTCGTCGATTTTTTCGCCCAGCCCTACAAATTTGACCGGGATTTCAAGCTCGCGGCGAATCGCGATGACGATGCCGCCTTTCGCCGTGCCGTCGAGCTTGGTCAGGATCAGGCCGGTAACGCCCGTCTTCTCCCCGAACAGCCTGGCTTGCTGGAGGGCGTTCTGTCCTGTCGTCGCATCGAGCACCAACAGCACTTCATGAGGGGCCTCGGGCACCTCCCGGCGGATGACGCGAAACATTTTGCTCAATTCTTCCATTAAATTCACTTTGTTTTGAAGACGTCCCGCCGTATCGCAAATCAGCACGTCGACATTCCGCTGTTTGGCCGCCTGCACCGCATCGAAAATAACCGCAGACGGATCGGAGCCCTGCTCCTGACGAATCACATCGACGCCGGCCCGCTCTCCCCAAATCTCCAACTGCTCGATCGCTGCCGCCCGGAACGCAATTCGCGAACGGCACACTGAGCGGCAGTCCGACGGTCGATGGGGTCTTCTCATTCCGTGTGACTGTCACCGACAGCACCGGCGGCACTGCAGGCAAGGACTTCGTGCTGACGGTGAAGCCGGCCGGGCTGTTCGGTCGCGTCGTCGTGAAGAGAGTCTGACATGACCGACGCCAGGAAGTGGGTGCTGGGCCTGATCGTCGCGGCCGTCGTGATGCCGCTCCTGCAGCCGGTGTTCCCCAACGCGATCTCGGACTACCGGCTGTTCCTTGTCAGCACGATGATTATCGCCTCGATCGCGGTGCTGGGCCTGAACCTGTTGACCGGCTTCAACGGCCAGTTCTCGCTCGGCCACGGCGCCTTCTATGCCGTCGGCGCCTACACCGCCGCGATCCTGATGGACAAGCTCAACGCCCCCTACTGGGCAACGGTCCCAGCCGCAGCCATCGTCTGCTTCATCGTTGGCTATCTGTTTGGCCTGCCGGCGCTCAAGCTTGAAGGCCACTATCTTGCGCTTGCCACCTTCGCACTGGCGCTCGCGGTGCCGCAGATCCTCAAATACAAGTGGCTGGAGGGCCTGACCGGCGGCGTTCAGGGTATCGTGCTGTTGAAGCCCGAGGTGCCGTTCGGCCTGCCGCTCAGCGAAGACCAGTGGCTCTACTACTTTTGCCTGATCACGATGATCATCTTGTTCTGGGGGGCGGCCAACATGCTGGGCAGCCGTAGCGGCCGCGCCATAATGGCGATCCGCGACCAGAACATGGCGGCCGAGACCATGGGCATCGACATCGCCCTCTACAAGACCGTCACCTTCGGCATCAGCGCCGCCTACACCGGCATCGCCGGCGCCCTGTCAGCCTCGGCCATCGCCTTCGTGGCGCCCGACAGCTTCACCATCTTCCTGTCGATCAAGTTCCTGATCGGCCTGGTCGTGGGCGGCATCGGCTCGCTCGCCGGGTCGGTGATCGGCGGCATCTTCTATGTGCTGGTCGATAACTCGGCTCAGGCGCTGTCGCAGTTCGTCAAGAACGATCTCGGCCTGCAGTTTGACCTGTCGGCCTACACCGTGTTTGGCATTCTGCTCATTGCCATCATCTACCTGATGCCGATGGGCATTGCCGGTGGCATCTACTTTCTCTGGCACAAGCTGCGGGCCGCCCGCGCGGCTCCGCCGGCGGGCTCCCGGGCAGATGGAACCGCGCGAGTGGCTTCATCCGATCGGGACCTGCGCTAGCGTTCGCTCGACGACAACACAGTTTCAACCGCGTGAGGAGTAGTCGATGGCGTAAACCCAACAGGGAGAAGCACCATGAAGACAAACAGGCGTACTTTTGTGGGCGGCGTTGCCGCGGCCACCATGCTTTCGGGTTCCCGAGTAGCGTTCGCTCAGAAGAAGTACGACGACGGCGCGACCGACAAGGAGATCAAGATCGGTCACACCAATCCCTACAGCGGGCCGGCGTCTTCCTACGGTGTGATCGGCAAGTGCGAAGAAGCCTACTGGAAGAGCGTCAACGACCGGGGCGGCATCAACGGCCGCATGGTCAAGTTCATCACGCTCGATGACGGCTACAGCCCGCCCAAGACCGTCGAAATGATCCGCCAGCTGGTCGAGCAGGACAAGGTGTTGTGCACCTACAACACGCTGGGCACGCCGACCAACACGGCGATCCACAAGTACATGAACCAGAAGAAGGTCCCCATGCTGTTCGTGGCGACCGGGGCGTCGAAGTGGGGCAAGCCCAAGGAGTTCCCGTGGACGATGGGCTATCAGCCCGATTACCACACTGAAGCGGTGATCTACGCCAAGCACCTCCTGGCCAATGTGAAGGATGCCAGAGTCGCCGTGCTGATGCAGAACGACGACTACGGCAAGGACTATTGGGAGGGCTTCAAGGAAGGCATGGGCAAGGAAGCCGGCCGCATCGTCAAGCACGTCACCTACGAAGTGACCGATCCAACGGTCGACAGCCAGGTGATCCAGATGAAGGACTCCGGCGCCAACGTCTTCTTCAACATCTCGATCCCCAAGTTCGCCGCGCAGTCCATGCGCAAGGCGGCCGAGATTGGCTGGAAGCCGGTGCAGTACCTCAACAACGTCTCGGGCCAGGTGACGACGACGATGAAGCCGGCCGGCTTCGAGAACGTGCAGGGCGTCATCACCGCGGCCTGGCTCAAGGACCCCACGGACAAGCAGTGGGACGGCGACGCTGAGATGAAGGCGTGGCGCGAATGGATGGGCAAGTACATGCCCGGCGCCAACTTGGGCGACGTCAACTACGTCTACGCTTTTTCGGTCTCGTTCCTGATGGAGCAGACGCTGAAGAAGTGCGGCGATAACCTGACGCGCGAGAACCTGATGAAGCAGGCCGCCAATCACCAGAAGCTCCGGGTGCCGGGCCTGCTGCCGGGCATCACGGTCACGACCAGCCCGACTGACTTTTACCCGGTCCAGGCTGTGCAATTGCAGCGCTTCAAGGGCGAGTCGTGGGAGCTGTTCGGCGAGATCCTGTCGGCCGAGGCAAGCTGACCCTCCTTCGCGCCTTACGGCGCTTCGGAGGGTAGTCGTGGTCCGCCGAAGCCTTGGCGAAGGCGGAAGGAGCGGAGGAGGAAACATTCCCGTGATGCGGAAGGCCGCTTCCGAGCGGCCTTCTTTTTTGCCTCATTTCAATTGAAACTCCGCGCCGTTCAACAATTGGGAGGGTTTTGTGGTTACGAGTAGGCGTGGTTTTGTGGGTGGTGCGTCGGCGTTGGCTTTGCTTTCGGGTTCAACAGCGTTCGCTCAAAAGAAGTACTCCGACGGTGCGACCGACACCGAGATCAAGATCGGTCATACCGGCCCCTATAGCGGCCCGGCTTCGGCCTACGGCCAGATCGGCAAGACGATCGAGGCCTACTGGAAGAGCGTCAACGACGGCGGTGGCATCAACGGCCGCAAGGTCAAATTCATCACCCTCGACGACGGCTACTCGCCTCCCAAGATGGTCGAGCTGGTGCGCCAGCTTGTCGAGCAGGAGAAGGTGCTGTGCACCTTCAATACGCTCGGCACGCCGACCAACACGGCGATCCATCGCTACATGAACCAGAAGAAGGTGCCGATGCTCTACGTCGCCACCGGCGCCTCGAAGTGGGGCAAGCCCAAGGAGTATCCGTGGACGATGGGCTTCCAGCCCGACTACCACACCGAAGGCGTGATCTATGCCAAGCACGTCCTGGCCAACGTGAAGGATCCCAAGATCGGCGTGCTGATGCAGAACGATGACTACGGCAAGGACTACTTCGAGGGCTTCAAGGACGGCCTCGGCAAGGATGCCGGAAAGATCGTCAAGCACGTGACCTTCGAGGTCACCGATCCCACGGTCGACAGTCAGGTGATCCAGCTCAAGGACTCCGGCGCCAACGTCTTCTTCAACATCGCCACGCCCAAGGCCGCCGCCCAGGCGATCCGCAAGGCCGGCGACCTCGGCTGGAAGCCGGCGCAGTACCTCAACAACGTGTCGGCCTCGGTCGGCTCAGTGATGAAGCCCGCCGGCTTCGAGAACAGCCAGGGCATCATCACGGCGCAGTACCTGATGGATCCGACCGACAAGCAGTGGGTCGAGAACGCCGACATGAAGGGCTGGGTCGCCTGGATGGACAAGTGGATGCCCGGCGCCAACAAGGCCGATGCCAACCACGTGTTCGGCTACGCCGTCTCCATCCTGATGCACGAGACGCTGAAGAAGTGCGGTGACGATCTCACGCGCGACAACGTCATGAAGCAGGCGGCCAACTTCCAGAAGTTCAAGCTGCCGATGCTGATCCCCGGCATCACCATCAACACCAGCCCGACCGACTACTATCCGATCCAGTCGGTGAAGCTTGCCAAGTTCTCGGGCGACACCTGGGAGCTGTTCGGCGAGGTCATGTCGGCCGAGGGCGCCTAGACAAACCTGCGACATCTTGGTTGAGAAGGCCGCCGAAGGGCGGCCTTCTTTTTTGATCGCTTTTGGGCTTAGCTGCAGCCCCATTTCTCAGGGAGGAATTATAAGTGCGTACAAGCAGGCGTGGTTTTGTGGGTGGCGTATCGGCGCTGGCCCTGGCTTCGGGTTCGACTTCGGCCTTCGCGCAGAAGAAGTACGACGACGGGGTGACCGACACCGAGATCAAGATCGGCAACACCAATCCCTACAGCGGCCCGGCCTCGTCCTATGCCGCGATCGCCCGGACGATCGATGCCTACTTCAAGGCGGTCAACGAGGCGGGCGGCATCAACGGCCGCAAGATCAAGTTCATCTCGCTGGACGACGGTTACAGCCCGCCCAAGACGGTCGAAGTGGTGCGCCAGCTTGTCGAGCAGGACAAGATCTTCGCCCTGTTCCAGCCGCTCGGCACGCCGTGCAACACGGCGATCCACAAGTACATGAACCAGCGCAAGGTGCCGCAGCTCTTCGTCGCCACCGGCGCCTCGAAGTGGGGCGATCCGAAGAACTTCCCGTGGACCATGGGCTTTCAGCCCGACTACCACACCGAGGCGGTGATCTACGCCAAGCACATCCTGGCCAACGTCAAGGACGCCAAGATCGCCGTGCTGCACCAGAACGACGACTACGGCCGCGACTATCTCGGCGGCTTCAAGGAAGGTCTGGGCAAGGAGGCCGGGCGCATCGTCAAGACCGTGACGTACGAAGCCACCGATCCGACGGTCGACAGCCAGATCATCCAGCTCAAGGATTCGGGAGCCAACGTCTTCTTCAACGTCTCGGCGCCCAAGGCGGCGGCCCAGGGCATCCGCAAGGCGGCCGAGATCGACTGGAAGCCGGTGCACTACCTCAACAACGTCTCGGCCTCGGTCGCCGCGGTCATGAAGCCCGCGGGCTTCGACAATGCCCAGGGCATCATGACCGCGGCCTACATCATGGACGCCACCGACAAGGCCTGGGACAACAACGAGGAGATGAAGGCCTGGCGCGCCTGGATGGACAAGAACATGCCGCAGGCCAACAAGGCCGACGCCAACCACATCTACGGCTACGCCGTCGCCGCGCTGATGACCGAGACGCTGAAGCGCTGCGGCAATGACATGACGCGCGCCAACTTGATGAAGCAGGCGGCGAGCTTCCAGAAGTACCGCCTGCCGCTGCTGCTGCCCGGCATCACCGTCTCGACCAGCGCGACAGATTTCTATCCCATCCAGGCGGTCCAGCTTCAGCGCTTCAAGGGCGAGACCTGGGAGCTGTTCGGCGAGGTCATGCACGCCGAGGGCACTTAACCCAACTCATTTCACCTCCCCCGTCATACGGGGGAGGCAGGGAGGGGGAAGGCAACAGTCGCGACTTCTGAGATTTCAGATCTGAAACTTCAGGGATCACGTCTGCGGCTTTCCCCTCCCAACCCTCCCCCGTAAGACGGGGGAGGGCGCATGAGCGAAAGAAGGCCGCCGGTTTCCGGCGGCCTTTTCTTTGGCGCTTTCGCGCTGCAACATTGCAGTCTTGTATAGTGCCTCACGAGTTTTTTCCTTCCCCGCGCGCGAATTTCCGGCGACTCTCGCACTGCAAATCAAAAACACAGGAGGACGCGTTGAGGACCAATAGGCGTAAGTTTCTGGGCGGCGTTTCCACGGCCGCCGTGTTGTCAGCGTCAGGCGTATCGTTCGCGCAAGGTGCCAAGAAGTACTCGGATGGCGCGAGCGACACCGAGATCAAGATCGGCCACACCAATCCCTACAGCGGCCCGGCATCGGCCTACGGCGTGATCGGCAAGACGATCCAGGCGTACTGGAAGAGCGTCAACGAAGCCGGTGGCATCAACGGCCGCAAGGTCAACTTCATCACGCTCGACGACGGCTACAACCCGGCCAAGACGGTCGAGCTGGTGCGTCAGCTGGTCGAGCAGGACAAGGTGCTGTGCACCTTCAATACGCTCGGCACGCCGACCAACACGGCGATCCACAAGTACATGAACCAGAAGAAGGTGCCGATGCTGTTCGTCGCCACTGGCGCGTCGAAGTGGGGCAAGCCCAAGGAATTCCCGTGGACGATGGGCTTCCAGCCCGACTACCACACCGAAGGCGTGATCTACGCCAAGCACATCCTGGCCAACGTCAAGGACGCCAAGATCGGCGTGCTGATGCAGAACGATGACTACGGCAAGGACTACTTCGAGGGCTTCAAGGACGGCCTCGGCAAGGACGTCGGCAAGATCGTCAAGCATGTCAGCTACGAGACGACGGATCCGACGGTGGATTCGCAGGTCATCCAGCTCAAGGATTCCGGCGCCAACGTCTTCTTCAACATCGCGATCCCGAAGTTCGCGGCGCAGGCCATGCGCAAGGCGGGTGACATCAACTGGAAGCCGATTCAGTACCTGAACAACGTGTCGTCCAGCGTGGCGTCGACGATGAAGCCTGCCGGCTTCGAAAACGGGCAGGGCGTGGTAACGGCGCAGTACCTGATGGATCCCACCGACAAGCAGTGGGACAACAACGCCGACATGAAGGCGTGGGTCGCGTGGATGGGCAAGTACAACGCGGGCGCCAGCCTTCAGGACGCGTCCAACGTGTTTGCCTATGCGGTCGCCTCCCTGATGCACGAAACGCTGAAGAAGTGCGGCAACGACCTGACCCGCGAGAACCTCATGAAGCAAGCCGCCAACTTCCAGAAGTTGCGGCTGCCGCTGCTGCTGCCGGGCATCACCGTCAGCACCAGCCCGACCGATTACTATCCGATCCAGGCCGTCCAGCTCTCGCGCTTCAAGGGCGAGACCTGGGAGCTGTTCGGCGACGTCATGCACGCCGAGAGTTCTTAGCCCTCCGACTCATTCACCTCCCCCGTCACACGGGGGAGGCAGGGAGGGGGAAGGCAACAGCCGCGATTCCTGAAATTTCAGATCTGAAACTTCAGAGATCGCGTCTGAGGCTTTCCCCCTCCCAACCCTCCCCCGTAGGACGGGGGAGGACATGAGGGCACGGTGTTACTGCCGGTTCCTTTGAAGCGCCTGCCGGCATTCCGCGGTATCCGTCTTGCCGTCCTTGTTCACGTCGCAGCGCGCAAAGTTGCGGTCGCCCTGGGTCATGAACTCCTCCAGGATCACGGCGCCGTCCTTGTTGGCGTCGACGCGCTGGAAGTAGGCCGACTGGCGCTCGACCTGCCGGTCGGACGGCAGCACGCTGTTGCCGACCGCCGGCGTGCGCGCGAACAGCTCGTCCTGCGTGAGCTTGCCGTCGTTGTTGGCGTCAAGCCGCTTGAAACGGGCCTCCTGGCCCGCCTTCCATTCGGCACGGTCGACCACGCCGTCCTTGTTGGTGTCGTAGCGCATGATGCCGCTGCTGGTGCGCGACGGCCGGTCGGTGTTGGGCGCCGGAGAAGGCGTGTCGCCGGGGGCGGCGAAGGCGGGGCTGGCAATGAGCAGGGCGAGTGCGGGAATGACCAGAAGCTTCAGCATGGGGACATATCCTAAAAGTTGTATCAGGAGATGGTTACACACGCTCCATTTCCCTTACGGCGCCTACTAAGCGCCGATATAGTCCGACCCACGACCAAATTTGGGCGGTGTTGTGGTTTTGTTCTCAAGGTGCCCCCATGGCTTATGACTACGACTTGTTCGTGATTGGTGCGGGCTCGGGCGGCGTGCGCGCCTCGCGCATTGCCGCCGGACACGGCGCGCGCGTCGGTATCTGCGAGGATTTCCGCGTCGGCGGCACCTGCGTGATTCGCGGCTGTGTGCCCAAGAAGCTCTTGGTCTACGGCTCCAAGTTCGCGCACGAGTTCGAGGACGCCGCGGCGTTCGGCTGGACGCTGGCGGCACCGACGCACTCCTGGGCGACCCTGCGCGACAACGTCGCCAAGGAGGTCGATCGCCTGAACGGCGTCTACATCCGCCTGCTCGAGGGTGCCGGCGTGAAGCTGCACATGGGGCGTGGCCGGCTGATGGACCGCCATACGATCGAAGTCGCCGGCCAGACGATCACGGCCGACAAGATCCTGGTGGCGACCGGCGGCGCACCGGTGGTGCCCGAGATCCCCGGCAGGGAATTCGCCATCAGCTCCAATGAGGCGTTCCATCTGCCCGAGCTGCCCAAGCGCATCGCCATCGTCGGCGGCGGCTACATCGCCGTCGAGTTCGCCGGCATCTTCAACGGGCTCGGCGCCCAGGTCGACCTGGTGCTGCGCCGCGACCGCGTGCTGCGCGGCTTCGACGAAGAATGCCGCACCGCCGTGCACGACTCCCTGAAGCAAAGCGGCATCACCATGCGCACCGAGATGCAGATCCAGCGCATCCAGGCCACCAATGGCAAGGCGCCGTTCACCGTGCATACCCAGCTCGGTGGCATGTTCGAGACCGATCTCGTGATGTACGCCACCGGCCGCGCGCCCAACGCCAACGGCATCGGCCTGGAGAAGGCAGGCGTGCAGGTCGACAAGGCCGGCGCCATCGTCGTCGACGAATGGTCCAAGACCACGGCGCCCAACATCTGGGCGGTGGGCGACGTCACCGACCGCATCAACCTCACGCCCGTGGCGCTGATGGAAGGCCACTGCTTCGCCGACACCGAGTTCGGCAACAAGCCGCGCAAGGCCGACCATCGCGACGTGCCGTCGGCCGTGTTCTGCCAGCCCGAGCTCGCCAATGTCGGGCTGACGGAGGAGGAGGCCAGGATGCGGCTGGGCGAGATCCGCGTTTTCACGTCGGCCTTCAAGCCGATGAAGTACACTTTGTCCGGGCGCCAGCAGCGCACCTTCATGAAGCTGATCGTCGAGGCTGCAACGGACAAGGTCGTGGGCGTGCACATGGTAGGCGACGATGCCGCCGAGCTGGTGCAGGGACTTGCGGTGGCCGTGAAGGCAGGGGCCACCAAGGCGCAGTTCGACGCCACGGTCGGCATCCATCCCACCGCCGGCGAGGAGTTCGTCACCATGCGCACGGCGCGGGTCGAGCCGGCGCCGAGACAGAAGGCAGCGGAATAAGGGCCCTCCTTCGCCAAGGCTTCGGAGGGCGAGCCCTCCAAGAGGGCTCGCCTTTTATCCACAGCGCGTATAGGTTCACCGACCCCGCGGCCAGAGGTCGGCCGGGGTGCAGGAGGAAGGAAAAATGACCGCGATTCAGGGCCCGTCCAGGACGGCCGCGAAAGCGCAGTCCCGCAGTTCGAGTGCCGCCGACTGGACGCCGACGAGCTGGCGCGGCCGGCCGGCACAGCAGATGCCGGTCTATGCGGATGCCGCCGCCCTGGCCGGCGCCGAGGATGATGATCTTCAAGACTGGACTCC
>LNAP01006406.1_pt1 | contig 10157 bp, 8 predicted proteins | sample 602601 | NCBI WGS metagenome assembly LNAP01 (sample SAMN02440304, study PRJNA202911) | soil metagenome | biome: Subtropical and temperate rainforests or woodlands; isolation source: soil samples (1 kg each in a 20% v/v slurry with milli Q water) were... ...
AGCCCAGGCCCTGCTGGAGCAGGCGCGCACCCTGGCCGGGCCGCGCTCGGGGGCGCTTGCGGGGTTGTTGCGTGTGGGGTGCCTGAGCACATTGGCCCCGCGCTGGCTGCCTGCCATCCTGGCGCATATGCGGGCAGCGCACCCGGCCATCGAGGTGCAATTCCACGAAGACGACACCGAGAACCTGATGCGCATGCTGGCGCGCGGGGCGCTGGATGTTGCCCTGCTGTACGACCTGGGCCTGGCACGCAGCGGTGTGCGACTCGAGCCGGTGGTGGACCTGGTGCCCTACGCCCTGCTGCCCTGGGGGCACCCGCTGGCGGCAGCCAGCAGCCTGCGTCTGAGCGAGCTGGCGCGCGAGCCCCTGGTGCTGATCAACCTGCCGCACAGCCGGGAGTATTTTTTGTCGCTGTTTCGCAGTGCGGGTGTCACGCCCCGCATCGTCTGCGAGTCCACTTCGCTGGAGACAGTGCGCGGCCTGGTCGCCAATGGGCTGGGCGTGTCCCTGCTGACGACGCGCCCGGTGAGCGACCGCAGCCATGACGGCAAGCGCGTTGCCTGCCGCAGGCTGCGGGGGCGTCTGGCAGCGCAGTCGGTGGTGCTGGCCTATCCGGACAGCGGTGCGACACCGGCGGCTCTGGCACAACCCTTTGCACGGGCCGTGCAGGCGGCGTTTGCCTCGCAGGCCGACGATCTGACGCGCAGGGCCAGCGTGCCGAACTGACCCTGCACAGGGGCGGGGGTTCGTATTAGGGTTTTACCTGTATATACAGGTACGGGCAGGGCTGCACAATGCGATGGCGTAGGGCGGCTGGGTGGATGCCGCCAACCCCACTTTGACGCTTCACACTGCAAAGGATTACCGTATGGTCCAGTCACTCATCAAGAATGCCGCACTGTTCGCAGTCGGCGCCGTCATCGCAGCCACGGCTGTTCCGGCCAGCGCACAGACCCGGATCACGCTGGGCATGTCGGGCTGGACCGGTTTTGCGCCGCTGACACTGGCCGACAAGGCCGGCATCTTCAAGAAAAACGGGCTGGAAGTGGATCTGCGCATGATTCCGCAGAAAGACCGCCACCTGGCCTTGGCGTCCGAAGCCATCCAGTGCGCCGCCACCACGATCGAAACGCACGTCGCCTGGAACGCCAATGGCGTACCCATCGTGCAGATTTTCCAGATGGACAAGTCCTACGGCGCCGATGGCCTTGCGGTGCGCAACGACGTCAAGACCTTTGCCGACCTCAAGGGCAAGACCATTGGTGTCTCTGCCCCCGGCACCGCACCGTACTTTGGCCTGGCCTGGATGCTCAACAAGAACGGCATGACCCTCAAGGACGTGAAGCTGGTGTCGCTGGAGCCGCAACCCGCAGCCCAGGCCTTCATTTCGGGCCAGAACGATGGTGCCATGACCTACGAGCCCTACCTGTCCACTGTGCGCGCCAATCCGCAGGCCGGCAAGATTCTGGCCACCACGCTCGACTACCCCATGGTGATGGACACCGTGGGCTGCGCACCCACCTGGCTCAAGGCCAATCCGCAGGCCGCGCAGGCACTGGCCAACTCGTATTTCGAGGCGGTGGAGCTGATCAAGGCGGACCCGGCCAAAGCGCATGAAATCATGGGCGCCGCCGTCAAGCAAAGCGGCGAGCAGTTTGCCAAGTCGGCGGGCTTCCTGCGCTGGCAGGACAAGGCGGCCAACCAGAAATTCTTTGCGGGAGACCTCATGCAGTTCATGAAGGACTCGGTGCCCATCCTGCTGGAGGCCGGTGTGATCCGCAAGGCGCCGGCTGACCTCAACGCCACCTTCGACGCCAGTTTCATCAAGTAAGCCGGAGCCATTCCGCCATGCAAACCAATTCTGTTTCCACGCCGGTGCGCGGTATGGCGTCGGTGCCGGTCGTCCGGCGCAAGCGTTCCATCAAGCCGCTGGACCCCATCAGTCCGCGCCTGCAATCCCTGCTGGGCATGGGCTTCTTTGTCCTGTTCGTGCTGGTGTGGGCAGGGTTCACGCTGGGTGGTTTGGTCTCGCCCACCTTCCTCGCCAGCCCGGTCACCATGGTGCAGGAAGGCTGGTTGCTGTTCACCGAGTACAACTTCCTGCACGACATCGGCATGACGGTGTGGCGCGTGATGGGGGGCTTTGTGCTGGCCACGGCCATCGCGGTGCCGCTGGGCATTGCCATGGGCGCCTACAAGCCGGTGGAGGCGTTCTTCGAGCCCTTCGTTTCGTTTTGCCGCTACTTGCCTGCGTCGGCTTTCATCCCGCTCCTGATCCTGTGGGCCGGCATTGGTGAGACGCAAAAACTCCTGGTCATCTTCATTGGCTCGGTGTTCCAGATCGTGCTGATGGTGGCGGTCACCGTGGGGGGCGCCCGGCGTGACCTGGTCGAGGCGGCCTACACCCTGGGTGCCGGCAGCAGCGGCATCGTGCGCCGCGTGCTCATTCCCGGCGCCGCGCCGGGAATAGCCGAAACGCTGCGCCTGGTGCTGGGCTGGGCCTGGACCTACGTCATCGTGGCAGAGCTGATCGGCTCTGCCTCGGGCATCGGCCACATGATCATGGACAGCCAGGCCCTGCTCAATACCGGGCAGATCATCTTCGGCATCATCATCATCGGCATCATCGGTTTGATCTCGGATCTGGCGTTCAAGACGCTCAACCGCCGCCTGTTCGCCTGGAGCAACCTGTAATGAGCGCACTGAACCAACTGTCCATCCGCGGCGTCTCGCGCACCTTCACTTCGGCGCGCGGCCAGGCCACGCAGGCTTTGCTGCCCGTGGATTTTGAGGTGCGCGAAAACGATTTCGTCACCATTCTGGGCCCCTCGGGCTGTGGCAAATCGACGATGCTGCGCATCGTGGCCGGCCTGGACTTTCCGACCACCGGGCAGGTGGTGCTCGACGGACGGCCGGTCGAGGGCCCCGGCGCCGACCGCGGCATGGTGTTCCAGAGCTACACGCTGTTCCCCTGGCTGACCATCGAGCAGAACATTCGCTTCGGCTTGCGCGAGCGTGGCATGGGTGCTGCGCAGCAAAAAGAGCGCAGCGACTACTTCATCAGCAAGGTGGGCCTGCGCGGCTTCGAGCAGCATTTTCCCAAGCAGCTCTCGGGTGGCATGCAGCAGCGCACGGCGATTGCCCGCGCGCTGGCCAACGACCCCAAGATTCTGCTCATGGACGAGCCCTTTGGTGCCCTCGACAACCAGACCCGCGTACTCATGCAGGAGTTGCTGCTGGGCATCTGGGAGGCTGAGCGCAAGACGGTGATGTTCGTCACGCACGACATCGATGAAGCCATCTTCATGGCCAACCGCGTGGCGGTGTTCAGTGCCCGGCCCGGCCGCATCAAGACCGAGCTGGCGGTAGACTTGCCGCACCCGCGCCATTACACGATCAAGACCAGCCCCGAGTTCATGGACCTCAAAGCCCGTTTGACGGAAGAGATCCGGGCCGAGTCGCTGGCCGCCGATCTGCATTGAACCGCCTGCAACGTTGCCCGCCATGACCCACCCCACCGTTCGCCGTTCTCGCCATGCCGCGCATCCGGCCCGCAGTGCGCTTGCGCCCGCACAGGCCATGGCGCTGTACGAGCAGATCAAAGACCACATCTCGCGCAAGATCCAGGAAGGTGTCTGGCGCGCCGGTGACCGGCTGCCTTCCGAAAACGATCTGGTGATCCAGTTCGGCGTCTCCCGCATGACGGTGAACCGCGCCCTGCGCGAACTGGTCGAGCAGGGTCGCATCGTGCGGGTGGCCGGGGTGGGCAGCTTTGTGGCCGAAGACAAGCCCCAGTCCACCCTGCTGCAGATCGCCAACCTGGCGACCGAGATCCGCCAGCGCGGGCACGACTACCGTTGCGACCTGCTTTCGGTCGAGCGCATTTCGGCCAGCCTGGAGGTGGCCGCTGCGCTGGACCTGCGCACGGGCGAGTCGGTCTTCCATTCGCTGTGCATCCACCGCGAGGACGGCGTGCCAGTCCAGCTGGAAGACCGCTATGTCCATCCCGGCCAGGTGCCGCAATTCACCCAGCAGGATTTCTCGCAGCAGCAGCCTTCCGAATACCTGGTGCGCAATGTCCCCTTCGACCAGATCGAGCATGTGGTCGATGCCGTCATGCCCACACCAGAGCAGGCGGCGCTGCTGGAGATGAACGTGGCCGAGCCCTGTCTGCTGCTCACGCGGCGCACCTGGTCGCGCGGCGTCCCCATCACCGTGGTTCGTTGCCTGCACCCCGCCTCGCGTTACCGGCTGGGCAGCCGATTCCGCACCGACGGCAACCCGCTCCAGGGCTGAAACCCTCTCTCCACCCTCTTCGCATTGCGCTCACGGTTACTTGTCTATACAGGATCATTCCATGTCTACCACCACCCTGTCCCCACTGACCCTGCGTCCTGGAAATGTCACGCTGGCCGAGCTGCGCCGTATCCATGCCGCGCCCCTGCCGTTGATCCTCGATCCGGCGGCAGGCGCAGGCATGCAGGCATCGCAAGCCACGGTGCAGCGCATCGTCGATGAAGACCAGGTGGTCTATGGCATCAACACCGGTTTTGGCAAGCTCGCCAGCACCAAGATCGCCCACGAGCGCCTGGCCGAGCTGCAGCGCAACCTGGTGCTGTCGCACAGCGTCGGCACGGGCGATGCATTGCCCGACGAGGTGGTGCGGCTCATCCTCGCGACCAAGGCCATCAGCCTGGCGCGCGGGCACTCGGGCATCCGGCCCGAGATCGTGGACGCGCTCCTGGCCATGGCCAATGCCAACGTGTTGCCCGTGATTCCGGCCAAGGGCTCGGTGGGGGCGTCGGGCGACCTGGCGCCGCTGGCCCACCTGGCCTGCGTGCTGATCGGGGAAGGGCAGGCCAAGGTCAACGGCAGTGTGATTTCGGGGGCGGAGGCCATGCGCTCCATCGGTTTGCAGCCGTTCGTGCTGGGCCCCAAGGAGGGGCTGGCGCTGCTCAACGGCACGCAGGTGTCCACCTCGCTCGCGCTGGCCGGGCTGTTCGGCGCAGAGAGCGTGTTCGCTGCCGCGCTGGTCGCAGGCTGCCTGTCGCTCGAAGCCATCAAGGGCTCGGTCAAGCCGTTTGACGCGCGCATCCACGAAGCGCGCGGCCAGGCCGGTCAGATCGCCGTGGCGGCTGCCGTGCGCGCGCTGCTCGACGGCAGTGCCATCGACACCTCGCACCCCCACTGCGGCCGCGTGCAGGACCCATATTCGATCCGCTGCGTGCCGCAGGTGATGGGGGCGTGCCTCGATAACCTGCACCACGCTGCGCGCGTGCTTACCACCGAGGCGAATGCGGCGTCGGACAACCCGCTGGTGTTCAGCAATGGCGATGTGATCTCCGGCGGCAACTTCCATGCCGAACCCGTGGCCTTTGCGGCGGACATCCTTGCGCTGGCCGTGGCCGAGATCGGCGCCATCTCCGAGCGCCGCCTGTCGCTGCTGCTGGACCCCGGCCTCTCGGGCCTGCCCGCCTTCCTGATCCGCGACAGCGGCGTGAACTCGGGCTTCATGATTGCGCAGGTCACCGCCGCCGCCCTGGCCGCCGAAAACCAGTGCCTGGCCAACCCCAGCAGCGTGACCAGCCTGCCGACGTCGGCCAACCAGGAAGACCATGTCTCCATGGCCACCTACGGCGCACGCCGCCTGGCCGACATGGTGCGCAATGCGGCGGTGATGGTCGGCATCGAGGCCATGGCCGCTGCGCAGGGCATGGAGTTTGACCGGAGGCCGGTGGCCCCCACGCTCGGCACTGACGTGTCCTCGCTGCCCCCCGAGGGGGCGCAGCCAGCCTTGGGGCGGCCCGGCGGCTGGCTGAAATCCTCACCCCTCATCGAAGCCCAGTTCGCTGCCATCCGCCAGCGCGTGGCCTATCTGGAGCAAGACCGCTACCTCGCGCCCGACATCGAGTCCATGCGCGAATGGGCGCAGCAGTCCGCATGGCCTGCAGCGCTGGCGCAATGCCTGCCCAGCCACGCCTGAGCCCTTCATCTTCCCGCCTACGTACTTTCAGGAGCTCGTCATGAATACCATGAGCGTCCCGCCCCACGCACCAGTGAGTGGCGTCGAAACCCGAACCATCGACATGGTTCCCGAGCGCGAGCGCCACGGCTCCCCGCGCAGCCAGTTCACCTTGTGGTTCGGCGCCAATCTGCAGATCACCGCCGTGGTGGATGGCGCGCTGGCCATCATCTTCGGTGTGGACGCGATGACGGCCATCATGGGCCTGTTGATCGGCAACATCCTCGGTGGCGCAGTGATGGCTCTGCACTCGGCCCAGGGCCCGCGCATGGGGTTGCCGCAGATGATTTCGAGCCGGGTGCAGTTCGGCGTCAAGGGCGCGGCGCTGCCGCTGATCCTGGTCATCGTGATGTACCTCGGGTTCGCCGCCACCGGCACGGTGCTGTCGGGCCAGGCGATCAACAGCATGTTCGGCGTGACTGCACCGGCGTTCGGCATCGTTGTCTTCGGCAGTCTGACGGCCATCGTTGCGACGGCTGGCTATCGCCTGATCCACCAGCTGGGCAAGATCGCCAGCATCGTGGGCATCTTCGGCTGGCTGTTTCTGGCGTACCAGCTGTTTCGCCAGTACGACGTGAGCGCTGCGTTCGGGCACACGGCATTCAGCGTGCCGACGCTCTTGCTGGCGATCTCGCTTTCGGCAGGCTGGCAGCTGACATTTGCGCCCTATGTCGCCGACTATTCGCGCTACCTGCCGTCCCACACCCCCGCCGCCTCGACGTTCTGGACGACCTTCCTCGGCACAGCCCTGGGCGCGCAGATCGCGATGACTTTCGGCGTGCTGGTGGCGGCGGTGTCGGGCGCCGCCTTCCTGAAGAACCAGGTAGGTTTCATGGGCGGTCTGGCCGGCCCGGGTGCCGCGGTGGTGATCTACCTGGTGATTGTGATGGGCAAGCTGACGGTCAACTGCCTGAACGCCTATGGCGGCTTTATGTCGATGCTGACCACCGTCAGCGCTTTCAACCACAGGACACGGGTTTCGCCGCTGGCGCGCATGCTGTTCATCGTTGGCTTCGTCGCCGTGTCGATGGTGATCGCGCTGGCGGCCAGTGCCGACTTTCTGAACAATTTCAAGAACTTCGTGCTGCTGCTGCTGGCCGTGTTCGTGCCTTGGAGCGCAGTCAACCTGGTGGACTACTACCTGGTCTCCAAGGAGCGGGTGGACATCCCGGCGCTGTACGACAGCCAAGGCCGCTACGGCAGCTACAACTGGATCGCCCTGGGCTGCTACGTGCTCGGTATCGTCGTTCAGATTCCGTTCCTGGCCCAGAAGATGTACACCGGTCCTTTCACCAAGATGCTGGGCGGTGCCGATATTTCCTGGATCGTGAGCTTGATCGTTACCGCGCTGGTGTACTACCCGCTGGCGAAAAAGACGATGAAAGTCCCGGCCGGGATGATCTTTCCCGCCGCCGATGTGCCGGGCGTCAAGACATCCACGAAACCGGCGGATACGACCTTGCGCGGTGCCCGGTGCACCGGTTGATTCGACGCCGTTTCTCTCACCGAAATTTTCACTCTACCCACCCCCACCTCTAATGGAGATCGCCATGAACGCCCCCGAAAAATTTGTTTCCACCGACCCCCGCTTCGATGCCAGCCGCGTGATTCGCGCGCCGCGCGGAACCGAACTCAGCTGCAAGAACTGGCTGACCGAAGCGGCCTACCGCATGATCCAGAACAACCTGGACGCCGAAGTGGCGGAAGATCCGAAAAACCTGGTCGTCTACGGCGGCATTGGCCGCGCCGCCCGCAACTGGGAATGCTTCGACCAGATCCTGGCCTCGCTCAAGGACCTGAACAGCGACGAAACCCTGCTGGTGCAGTCGGGCAAGCCGGTGGGCGTTTTCAAGACGCATGAGAACGCGCCGCGCGTGCTGATTGCCAACTCCAACCTGGTGCCCAAGTGGGCCAACTGGGAACACTTCAACGAACTGGACCGCAAGGGCCTGTTCATGTACGGCCAGATGACGGCCGGTAGCTGGATTTACATCGGCAGCCAGGGCATCGTGCAGGGCACCTTTGAAACGTTCGTCGAGGCCGGCCGGCAGCACTACAACAACAGCCTGGCAGGCAAGTGGATTCTCACCGCCGGTCTGGGCGGCATGGGGGGGGCGCAGCCGCTGGCCGCCACGCTGGCTGGCGCCTGCTCGCTCAACATCGAGTGCCAGCAGTCCAGCATCGACTTTCGTCTGCGCACCCGCTATGTGGACAAGCAGGCCCGCGACATCGACCACGCGCTCGAACTCATCGCGCAGCACACGGCGGCCAAGGAAGCCATTTCCATTGCGCTGCTGGGCAATGCGGCCGATATCGTCCCCGAGCTGGTGCGCCGCGCCAAGGCGGGCGCCATCCGCCCCGATCTGGTGACCGACCAGACCTCCGCGCACGATCTCATCAACGGTTACCTGCCCTCGGGCTGGAGCGTGGCGCAGTGGAAGGCCGCGCAAAAAGATCCCGCGCAGCACGCCGCGCTGACCGATGCCGCGGCCAAATCCTGCGCCGTGCACGTGCAGGCCATGCTGGACTTCCAGGCCATGGGCATCCCGACCGTGGACTACGGCAACAACATCCGCCAGGTGGCCTTCGACCAGGGCGTGGCAAATGCCTTCGACTTTCCCGGTTTCGTGCCCGCCTACATCCGCCCGTTGTTCTGCGAAGGCAAGGGGCCGTTCCGCTGGGTGGCGCTCTCGGGCGACCCGGAAGATATCTACAAGACCGACGCCAAGCTCAAGGAGCTGTTCCCCAACGACAAGCCGCTGCACCGCTGGCTCGACATGGCACGTGAACGCATCGCTTTTCAGGGGCTGCCAGCGCGCATCTGCTGGCTGGGCCTGGGCGAACGCGACAAGGCCGGCCTGGCCTTCAACGAAATGGTGAAGAACGGTGAGCTGAAGGCCCCCATCGTCATTGGCCGGGACCACCTCGACACTGGCTCGGTCGCCAGCCCCAACCGCGAGACGGAAGCCATGAAGGACGGCACCGACGCCGTGAGCGACTGGCCGCTGCTCAATGCGCTGCTCAATACGGCGGGGGGCGCCACCTGGGTCAGCCTGCACCATGGCGGCGGCGTGGGCATGGGTTATTCGCAGCACTCGGGCATGGTCATCGTGGCCGACGGCACCGATGCTGCGAGGGAGCGCCTGGCGCGCGTGCTGGTCAACGACTGCGGCAGCGGCGTGATGCGCCATGCGGACGCGGGTTATGAGCTGGCCATCGCCACGGCGAAGAAGCAGGGGCTCAAGCTCCCTATGGTCAAGTAAGCACCCGCCATGCAGCGTTTTGACCTGGCCACCACGCCCTGCACCCCGTGGAAGAACGGTGGCGGGGCCACGCGCGAACTGGCCTGCTGGCCACCCGGCGCCGATATGGAACATTTCGACTGGCGGGTCAGCGTGGCCACGATTGCGCAGAGCGGCCCGTTCTCGCGCTTTGCCGGGGTGGACCGGGTCATCACCTTGCTGACGGGCGATGGCGTGCACCTGCGCCAGCCAGACGCCGGCATCGACCACCGTCTGGAACGACCGCTGCAGCCCTTTGCCTTTGCGGGCGACGGTGGCATGGACTGCGATCTGCTGGGCGGTGTGTCGCAGGATTTCAACCTGATGACGCGCCGGGGCCGCTGGCAGGGCGCAGTGCAGGTGCTGAGAAGCCTAGCGGTTCTGCCGGCCCGGCCTGCCGGTCTGCTGTTGGCGGTGCAGGGCGGCTGGACCATCGCGCCCCTGGCTGCCGTGGGTGGGCAGGCCGTGGTGCTGGCGCCGGATACCGGCGTGTGCTGGGCCCATGAGGACTGCGGCTGGAGCGCGGTGCCCGAGTCCAGCGCAGGCGACAGCGTGCTCCTGCACGTGCTGCTGGAGCCGGTAGGAAGTGCTTGCCAAGGCAGCAGAAATCTTCATGAAAATGACCTGTCACGCTTATTCAACAAGCGCTAACAGCTATCCACACCATAGTTTTTCGGAGTGCGCATGATGTCTCCCACTTCTTCCGCCGATGGCGTGTGGCGCAACCTGCGCCTGGCGCCCGGGCTCGCCGTGCCCGATGTGGCTTTGCCGGCAGGGGAGCTTGCCGCCGTCGTGGTGCAAGGCGGCATGCTGCGCTGGGTTGGCCCCACGGGCGCCGTGCCCGCCGCCCATGCCG
>LNAP01006407.1_pt1 | contig 10157 bp, 9 predicted proteins | sample 602601 | NCBI WGS metagenome assembly LNAP01 (sample SAMN02440304, study PRJNA202911) | soil metagenome | biome: Subtropical and temperate rainforests or woodlands; isolation source: soil samples (1 kg each in a 20% v/v slurry with milli Q water) were... ...
GTTAATCTTACTGAATGGATCGCCGGCGGCCTAACGTATCTTAGCTTTCTTCGTGGCAAAGGTCAGGTTGCTGGATATTTTATGGAGTTTTTGGGCTGCACAGTAAGCGTCTCTGATAAGGATGAAACTCAGACTCTTAAAGATGCTTTAGAGGACTTCGCAATTCAATCTCGACTTACTGAAGAAAAGAAAAAAGAGTTCTTTGATCGCGCGTTCGAAATTTGTGAGCGCCATAGATCAAAACGAACACCTGTCGATTTAGAGGCTTTTGCAAACGAACTATGGCCGGAGGCTCCTCAGCAATTGACCGACGTGCTAACAGAGCCGGAGCGAAAACTGTCTGACGGCTTTATTCCAGATCGTCGCATCTTCAAGTCTTTCGTCCAATTTAGCGGACAAACTGACAGTTGGAAAATTGAGTTTTCAAGATCGGCGCTGAATCGTGACATTATATTTAATCAAGACGAGACAATCACTCTAAAGAACGTTCCAAATGATCTAAAAGAACGACTCAGACGAGAAATCGAGAACGAAGAAGATGAGTAATATACGGTTCGCTGATTTGGTCAAGATTTATCATTCTGCCCAGTTCGGGCAAAATGATGTCGCGACTGTGACCATTGCGGATCAGCAAACACTTGACGCGTTAAAACTCGCATTGCAAGAAGAGAATTTAGATGACTCAGGTATCTCGATTAGCGTTGGCGATCCCGACAATCTCGTCATTGGCAAAACAGTTGAACTGCATATCTCGGCACCTAGAACTGGACTAGGTCGGCTCGCGAGAAATCTTGCAGATTTTCTCACTACCGGGGTTTTAATTGCCGAGCCAAAGCGTTATTACTTGATCGAGGAACGCTTTGCAAATGGAGATGCAAATGTCCCTGAGTCAGTTCAACGATATCGAAAGATCCTAAAGTTCATTGAACTTCTAAAAGAATGTGCAGATTACGTTGATACAGCCGCAAGCGAGCTGATTTTTATTAAGGACGGAAAATTTTCTATTCCTGTTGTCATCACTGCAAACCAAATTGAATCAGCGGACCTAACCCAGATCGACAAGATTTTAAGCCATTTTGTCGATGACACTCATAAAGCACAGAAGCTCGCGATCTTAACTAATGCCATTTTGTCGATAACTCAGATCACAGCAATCAGGAAGCGGTTCGCCACTCTTGTTCTTGAGATTTCCGAAGTGGCCTCTAAATTTAGCGATGGATATAAGATATTTATTGCGGATTTTTCCTACGACAAAATCAGGGATGATTTTGAAGAGGCCAAATTAGAAAATTCCGGAAAGCTCCATAAAATATTTTCCGACATTCAAAACCAGCTACTTACGATTCCAGTTGCAACGGTGATAGTTGCGACGCAAATGAAGGCTACCGGCGACCAGGCTGCCGCTATTGGAAATACTGCCCTTCTCATAGGGGTATGGATTTTTGCGGCATTATTTTCGATTCTTTGGTTCAATCAACTAAGAACCCTTTTGACACTTGAGGCAGAAATCCGACGTCAAGAAAAAGTTCTTAAAGAAGATTATGAAACTGTTGACCCCATGTTTGATGACATGTTCGTGCCACTGCACAAAAGAATCCGAAATCAGAAAATTCTACTTGGGGTGGTTGGCTCCTTGGTAATTGCCGGACTAGTCGCGTCGCATTATTTTTATCGCGAAATTTCCGCAATTCCGCTTGCATCGCAATCAGGGCCGAAGGTAGCGCCAAATCAGTCTCGCTGACGCTTTAGAGCGTATATCACACACGTTTTGCTGCTCCAAAACCAACAACCTCGTACACTGAGCCGACTGATCGGGGTCTAGGGATACAATGTTGCCAACATTAAATGGTGGGCCAGATGTTCTTCAGCAAAAAAATCGAGCAGTCAGCAACTCTCGCACGCGTTGAGACCCTAGAGTGGGAACAGATGAATAGGCGCTCGCAATCGACTAGGGTAATCGTCAGCTCTTGGTTCATCAAAACAACTCCAATGCTGAAGTATGCGCCAGGCTGCATGGTCGAGCTAAATTTTGAAGGCAGGGCACGACTGGGAACAACCCCGAGCGTGCCGGTCTTTGGCGAAATTGAGATACCGATTGATCTAGAGCCGCCTGGCATGCTGTCGGATTACTGGAAAAACGTTCCCGAGTGCGTCGATGGCCATGCCTCAATGTCAATGGATGGTGTGCACCAGCTATTTATGACACTGTACTGCACGGGTCCGGCAATGGAATGGGTACAGCGTGTATTTACCTCGTGTTTCTCAAATGTCGGTGGCAATGTCGCAATCGATATCACACTGAGCTACCCCGACCAAATGGGCGAGGATTTTTGGCGGGAGCGCTGGCAGAAAGAGAAGTTACGTGTTGGCTGGAGCGTGTGCGCAGGTGCCGGCCGAAACCCCGATTGAACTATGTCTTATCTCGTGTATGTCACGGTTACGTTGATATTTCGGGCCGTGGCGCATGCGTGACTGGGCTTCTTCGACGCTCATATCGAGCGCCTGGTCGAGGGCCGCATCCATGGCACGCTGCGAGTACGGGTTGGTCAGCACGGCCTGCGGCAGCTCGACTGCGCAGCCGGCGAATTCCGACAGCACCAGCACGCCCGGTTGGCCGCGCTTGGCGGCGACGAATTCCTTGGCCACCAGGTTCAGGCCGTCGCGCAGCGGCGTGGTCATGCAGATGTCGGCCATGTGGTAGTAGGCGATCACCCGGTCGAACGGGATGGCGTTGCTGAACAGCAGCGCCGGCGTCCAGCCGAGGCTCGAGAAGCGGCCGTTGATGCGCCCGACCAGGGCTTCGATGTCGCGCTGCGTGTCGCGGTAGATGCGCATGCCGGAGGCCGCGCGCACCGAGACGACGATCAGCTTCACCTGGCGGTGCAGCTCTGGGCGCCGATCGAGCAAGCGCTCGAAGCTCAGCAGCGTCTCGCGCACGCCCTTGGTGTAGTCGGTGCGCCCGACGGCCACGATCAAGCGCTGGTCCCCGAATTCCTCTCGGATGCTGCGCTGCAGGGCCTGGCTGGATTCCGTGTCCAGCAACTGGCTGATCAGGCGCGGGTCGGTGCCGACCGGGAAGGCGTCGATGGCGGTGCGTCGCTCGCCATGGCGCAGCATGGTCGGCGTGCGCGGCTCGGACAGCGCCAGGCCGCAGGGCGACATGCCGGCCTCGACCTGCATCTCCTGTTCCAGCGTCACGTTGCGCAGGCCGCGGGCGACGTCGGCGAAGTTGCGGGCGTAGCGCGGAATGTGAAAGCCGACCAGGTCGCAGTCGAGCAGGCTGTCGACGATTTCGTCACGCCACGGCAATACGTTGAACACGTCCGGTGCCGGAAACGGCGTGTGATGGAAAAAGGCGATGCGCACGTTCGGCTTGAGCTGGCGCAGGTATTTGGGCACCAGCCACAGGTTGTAGTCGTGCACCCATACCAGGCCGTCGTCGTCGGCCTGTTCGGCGGCGGCCTGCGCGAACAGGGCGTTCACCTCACGGAAGGTGCTCCAGTCCACGTTCTCGTAGCGAAACAACCACGGGAACGAGTGCAGGATGGGCCACAGCGCCTCCTTTGAGGTGACGTGATAGAACGAGCGCACCTGCTCGGCGGTCAGCGGCAGGCGCGAGACTACGTAGCGGCCGTAACGGTCGTCGATCTCGATGACCCGCTCGAAGCGCTCGCGCTGGCGTGGCGTCACCTGTTTCCAGGCCACCCAGGCGCCACGGCCGTCGACGACGCGGCCGAAAAAGCTCTTCAGCGTCGGCACGATGCCGTTCGGGCTTTCGTGCTCGCGGTAGACGGTGCGGCCGTTCTGGACCACTTCCTCGTACGGCTGGCGGTGATAGACGATCACCAGCGACGATTTCTTCATGCCGTGTCTTCCTCGTCGTGCAGTCCGAAATGGCGGATCGCCTCGGCGATGCCGGCGGCGCCCTCGCCGCGTGCGCGGTGCACCCAGTCGAAGCCTTCGATGGCCTCCAGCAGCTTGCGCTCCGAGTTGCCGACCGCCACGCCCTTGAGGCCGGTCTGGAACAGCGACAGGTCGTTCAGGGTGTCGCCGGCCACCAGCACCCGCTCGGCCGCCAGCTGCAGGCGCTCGATCAGGCGCAGCAGCGTCGGGCCCTTCTGCACCCCGCGCGGCAGGACGTCGAAGAAGGTGTCGGCCGACAGCAGCCAGTCGAAGCCGGCGTCCTCCACCTTGCGCAGCGTCTCCTGGCGCAGCTGCTGCGGGTCGTAGTAGTAGCTGACGCGGTGGCGGAACGGCGTCGGTTGCAGGGTCAGGCCCGGCTCATCGGCCAGCAGATCGAGCACGCGGGCGTTGGCGTCGTTCCACAGGGTGCGGATGTCCTGCTCCAGTGCCTCGATCGGCTCCCAGGTGGCAGCATCCCAGACACTGGTGCCGACGTCGCCGATGATCAGGTCCGGCTGCGGCATGCCCGGTTGCTGGACCAGCTCGCGCAGGAAATCGACGTCGCGGCCGGTGACGAAGATCAGCAGCACGTCGTCGCGCCGCTGCAGGTCTTGGTACAGCGCCTTGCGCTGCGCCTCGCTGCCACCCAGGAAGGTGCCGTCGAGGTCGGTGGCCAGGATCAGTCCCGGCGCACGTTGTTTGGCAGATGTGTTCATGCCGAGGGGTGGGGCAGCTTGATCGGTATCTCGAGTGCCGCCGATTCGGCGCGCAGCGGTCGGACCATCAGCAGCTCGATGGCGTCGTCGATGGGCAGGCCGCCGTGCAGCACGCGGTCGATGGCCTGACAGATGGGCATGTCCACGCCCAGGCGGGTCGCCAGCGCGGCCACCGAGCGGGCGTTGACCACGCCCTCGACTACGCTGGTGCGGTTGCTGAGCAGTTCCTCGGCCGTGCGGCCCTCGCCGAGCGCCTTGCCGAAGGAGAAATTGCGCGACTGCTCGCTGGAGCAGGTCAGTGTCAGGTCGCCGATGCCAGCCAGGCCGGTGACGGTTTCCCGTTGCCCGCCGAGCGCCGTGGCCAGGCGCTTGATCTCGGCCAGGCCGCGGGTGATCAGTGCCGCGCGCGGGTTCGAGCCCATGCCGCGGCCGTGGGCGATGCCGCAGGCGATGGCCAGCACGTTCTTGACCGCACCGCCGACCTCGACACCGACCAGATCGTCCGACAGGTAGGGCCGAAAGCTCGGCGTCGCCAGGGTGAGCGCAACCCGGGCGGCCAGTGTCTGCGGTGCGCTGTCGGCGGTGGCGCCGGCCAGATCGGCCGAGGCGATGGTCACCGCAGTCGGCTGTCCGGCGGCGACTTCATCGGCGAAGCTCGGGCCCGACAGCGCGGCCAGCGGCCGGCCGGGCAATTCCTGCTCGATCACTTGACTCATCAGGGCGCCGCTGTCGGTCTCGATGCCCTTGCTGCAGATCACCACCGGCACGCCGGCGGCGCAGTGTCGGCTGATCTGTCGGCACATGGGGCGCAGAAACTGCGAGGGCACCACCACGATCACCAGCTGCGTGCCGCTGAGCGCGGCGGCCAGATCGTCGGTGACCTGGATGGCGGCCGGCAGTGGGTGCTGCGGCAGGAAGGGATTACGCCGGTCGCGGTGGATGGCGGCCACCGCGTCGGCCTCGCGTACCCACAGGGTGGTGTCGCGGCCGGCGGCATGGGCGGTCATGGCCAGGGCGGTGCCCCAGGCACCGCCGCCGACGACCGTGACAGCTTGGAAGATGGCCGACGGGCGGTCGGAATTCAGAGGATTCGGGTCGTTGACATCGATAGGCAAAACAGCTGACCGGGTGGCTGGAGAATCGAAGCAGGAGGGAAATTTGTTATATAGATGAAGACGCGGACTTGCCGTTTCAAGTTAACCGACTCCGGGATTTGATGCCACCCGGCATGGCGCGGGACATTCCCGCTCAGGGGTCGTGCTTGTCCGTCGACGCATTCGACGCGGCCGGCGGCTGACTCGCGATATGCGGTGTTGCCAGCGGCGTTCGCGGGTCATGAAATGGGTAAACGCTGAAGTATTCAGCGTTTACCGCAGCGCAGGGACGCGCTGTCAAAATCAGTAGGAGCCCGGCTCCGCCGGGCGATCATCGCGCAGCAAAGCTGCGCTCACACAAGGGCTTTAGATGGCGGGCGCTGAGAAATCCAGGATAGATTTGTTCAGCGTTTCCATGGCGAGCCGCCATTGCCCGGCAATCTGCCAGGTGTGCTCAAGCAGTGCCTGCTCGCGCGGATCGACGTCGAGATAGGTCTGGCGAGCGGCAAACGGCTGCGGATGGCGACGCAGGCGGTGCCGCAGCAGGGTCACCGGCACCAGCAGCGGCGCCCGGTGGGCGTGGTAGGCGTCGATGGCCGCCTGCAACTCGGCCTTGTCGCCCGGGTCGAGCGCCTCCTTCAGATACCCGGCCAGGTGCTGCAGCACGTTGACGTGGTTGCCGACGCTGGCGGGCCGCGCCAGCGCGGCCATGAACTCGCGACCGTACTGGTCCAGCAGCTGTGGCGCCGGGCGCCGGCCGGCGCCGGCCACCAGCGGACCCAGGCGCCGGTAGGCGGCCTGGTTGTGGGCCAGCAGCTGATACTTGTGGCGGCTGTGGAAGTCGACCAGCGCCGCACCGCTCACGTCGCTCGCCGTCAGGGCCTGCCAGCGGGCATAGGCGAACGCCCGCTCGATGAAGTTCTCGCGTAGCGGCGGATCGTTCAGGCGACCTTCCTCCTCCACCGGCAGCAGGGCCTGGCGCGCCATCAGGCCGGCGGCATAGGCCCCGCTGGCGCGGCCGTTCGGCATGCCCGCTTCGGTGTAGGTCTTGACTCTTGCCATGCCGCAGCTGGGCGAATTTTTCTTCAGCACGTAGCCGCACAGGTCCGGCAGATCGCGACTGACGCGCGCCGCCTCGCCGTCCAGCGCATCGGTCACGTCCAGTGCCGGGTCGTGCACGCCGCGCACGCGCAGGCCGGCGGCGGTCTGCACCAGCCGGATCGGGCGGCGCGGCACGCCAAGGCCGATGGCCACCTCCGGGCACAGCGGCAGCAGCTCGAAGTGCTCGGCCAGCAGGTCGGCCACGAAGCCGTCGCGCTTGTGGCCGCCGTCGTAGCGCACCGGCTGGCCGAGCAGGCAGGCGCTGACGCCAAGGCGCAGGCGCGGCGCCGGCTCAGACATTGGGAATAGGGGGTCGATAATGGACGGGCCAAAGTTCATGTCGCGCCGTCGCCTGGAGCTGTCACGATGCCGATCCTGCCCGAAAACCTGACCCGCTGGCTGAATGCCGCGCTGGAGCTGCTGGCGGCGCTGATCATTCTTGCGCTGGGTGCGCTGGTGCTCGCCGCGCTGGTGATGTATGTGGTCGACCGCACGCAGACGCAGCACGCGGTACGGCGCAATTTTCCGCTGATCGGCCGGTTTCGGTATCTGTTCGAGCGTCTCGGCGAGTTCTTCCGGCAGTATTTTTTTGCCATGGACCGCGAGGAGCTGCCGTTCAACCGCGCCCAGCGCAGCTGGGTGTACCGGGCGGCCAAGAACATCGACAACACCGTCGCGTTCGGCTCCACGGTGGACGTCCATCGGCCCGGCTCGGTGATTTTCGTCAGCAGCCTGTTCCCGCCCCTGGAACAGGAAACGACCCCGTCGGCTGCGGTCACGGTCGGTCCGTTCTGCCGCCATCCGTACAGCACGCGCGCCATCTTCAACATCTCGGCCATGAGCTACGGCGCGCTGTCGCAGCCGGCGGTGCGGGCCTTGTCCATGGGTGCCGCCAAGGCCGGTTGCTGGCTGAACACCGGCGAAGGCGGCCTGGCGCCGGCGCACCTGGAGGGCGGCTGCGATCTGGTGTTCCAGATCGGCACCGCCAAGTACGGCGTGCGCGACGGCGATGGCCACCTGTCCGAGCCGCGCTTGCGCGAGCTGGCGGCCCTGGAACAGATCCGGATGTTCGAGATCAAGCTCAGCCAGGGCGCCAAGCCGGGCAAGGGCGGCATCCTGCCGGCGGTGAAGGTGACGCCCGAAATCGCCGCCATCCGCGGCATTCCGGCCGGCCAGGACTCGCTGTCGCCCAACCGCCACCCGGACATCAACACCCTGGACGATCTGCTGGACCAGATCGCCCGCATTCGGGACATCACCGGCAAGCCGGTCGGCTTCAAGACCGTGATTGGCAGCCTGGACTGGCTGGACGAGCTGTGCGCCATCGTGCTGCGCCGCGGCGTGGAATCGGCGCCCGATTTCATCACTGTCGACAGCGCCGAGGGCGGCAGTGGGGCGGCGCCGATGCCGCTGATGGACGGCGTCGGCATGCTGCTGAGCGACAGTCTGCCGGCGGTGGTCGACCGGCTGACCGCCTGGAATCTGCGCGACCGGATCAAGGTGATCGCCTCCGGCAAGCTGATCAACCCGCGCGGCGCGGCCTGGGCGCTGGCGGTGGGGGCGGATTTCGTCAACTCGGCGCGCGGCTTCATGTTTGCGCTCGGCTGCATCCAGGCCATGCAGTGCAACAAGAACACCTGCCCCACCGGCGTCACCACCCACAATCCGCGCCTGCAGCGCGGCCTGGTACCCCAGGACAAGGCCGAGCGGGTGGCGCACTTCGCCCGCAACATGGAGAAGGAAATCGCCATGATCGCCCACTCCTGCGGAGTGCCGCAGCCGCGCGCGCTCGGCCGCCGACACGCGCGGATGATGGTGGAGCACGGGCGCTCGGTCGGTTTCGAGGAGCTTTACCCGCCACCGCAGCCGCGTTCGATGGCCGGCTGAATCCCCCCGGCGGCGGCGCGCCCGCTGGGCGTGCCTGTGGGAGCGCAGCTTCGCTGCGCGATGAAGGGAATCGCGCCGCAACGCCATCGCCCGGCAAAGCCGGGCTCCTACAAAACGCGCCAGCCGGTTCCGACGTACCGGACGGCCGCCTCAGCCGCCGTAGAACACCTTCTCGCCCAGGTCCTTGAGCCACAGCGTGGCGTCGTCGGCGCGCCCGGCCGGCTGTTGACGGACCACCGCCTCAGTCACCTCGCCGACGAACACGCTGTGATCGCCGCGCTCGACGCAGTCGACCAGTGTGCACTCCAGGTACGCCGGCACGGCATCGAGCACCGGCGCGCCGTTGCTGCCGTCCCGATACGGCTGGCCCGACAGCAGGCCCGGCTCGGCCTGTACCGGCTTGAAGAACGCGAAGGCGATGGCGCCCTGCTCCTTGCCCAGAATGTTCAGGGCGAACCGGCCGCTGGCCTTGATGACGGCGTGCGCGCCGGAATCGGCCTTGACGCCGAGCGCCACCAGCGGCGGCACGAATGACGCCTGCGTCACCCAGTTGACGGTGGCGGCGGCAAGCTGGCCGTCCGGTGCCTTGCCGGTCAGCACGTACAGGCCGTACGGAATCATGCGCAGGGCGGTTTTCTTGTGTTGCTCGTCCATTTTCAGGTCTCCTGTTTCTTGTTGGATGTCGGGTTTTGCAGCTCCGTGCGCACCCAGTCGGCCATGCGCCGGACCCGGGCGAGCCACACCTCGGCCAGCTCGGCCGGCAGATGATCGCGCACCGTCGCCTCGAACAGCCGCAGCCAGGGATCGACCTGTTCGGGGCGCACGCCGAAATGGCGGTGCACCGTGTGCGGGTTGTAGATGTCGTCGCGGTAGCGCTGGCCGCCCAGGTCGAGCCACCAGAAGTGCCCGATGCGCGCCTTGACTTCGTCCCAGTCCCTGACCTCGGCGAAGGTGGGGCCAAGCTCAGGGTCGTGCCGCACGCGTTCGTAGAAATCCGCCACCACGGCTGTGATGCGTTCGCGCCCGAGCAGGGCGGCCAGATCACGGTGGGTGGTCATGGTTTCGAACCCTGCGGCGCCCGATCACGGGCCGGGCACGTTCCGGCGGGGCGGCCAGAGGGCGCGGATGTCCGCTCTTTGAAGAGCAGGTCGTCGGTCTTCGTGACTGCGATGTCTTCCCGCATGGCGCCCCCTCATCGGCATGTGCGCAGCAATCTACGCCCGCCGGGCGCGGCGTGCAAAGCCTGCCTGCATCGCCGACTTCTTCTGGCAGCCGCCCGGGCTGCCGGCGCCAGGGTCAGGCATGACGCCCTTGACGGCGGTCAATGGCCGCCAGCGGCCCCTGCCCACAATGGCCGCACCTGAATGCCCACACGAGGTGCCGCCCATGTCCACTGCCGTTGCCACGGCCCCTGTCACCACCACGCGCCAGGAAGTCGAAGACCTGATCCACGCCT
>LNAP01006409.1_pt1 | contig 10156 bp, 9 predicted proteins | sample 602601 | NCBI WGS metagenome assembly LNAP01 (sample SAMN02440304, study PRJNA202911) | soil metagenome | biome: Subtropical and temperate rainforests or woodlands; isolation source: soil samples (1 kg each in a 20% v/v slurry with milli Q water) were... ...
AAAACAGCTTGCATCTGGGATGGGCGCTGGCCCTGTCGGCGGCCATATGGCTGGGACTGATCGTGTTCTGGCTTGAAAGCCTGGTCATCCGCATCGATGGCCTGCTGCTTATTTTACTACCCGCCGCTGCGGTCGTCTCGGCATTGTCCGCGCTATTCCCCACAGGCCACGTTGTCGTCCATAGCAACAGCGATTTACTGCGCATACATTTGCTGATTGCGCTAACCGCCTACGGCTTGATTACCGTGGCCGCGTTTCAAGCCATGCTAATGGCCACGCTCGACCGCTCGCTGCATCGCCCTGCCGAACAAACAGCCAATCGCAACATTTTAAACCGGGCCCTGGACTCCATGCCGCCCCTGCTCGTCCAGGAACGCTTGCTGTTCCGTCTGATCTGGGTAGGCTTTTTTATCCTGACCCTGACGGTCATATCGGGCATGGTCGTGTCCTTGCAGCTAACGGGCTATATGCTGCCCATGGACCACAAAACCGTTTTTACGCTGCTGTCATGGCTTACCTTCAGCGTACTCCTGATCGGCCGGTACGCCCGGGGCTGGCGCGGCCGTATCGCCTTGCGCTGGACACTGGCCGGCTTTGCCTTCTTATTGCTGGCCTATACCGGAAGCCGGTTTGTTCTAGACGTTATTCTGCTGCGGAGCTAATGTGGGAAAAGTATTATTTTGGGTGATCGTTATTATTGCGGGGCTGCTGATTGCCCGCATTCTTGCCCGCCATCACGAAAAAACCAAAGTGGCTGCCCCACAACCCAAGCAGGCATCGCGCCGGGGCGCCCCCCCAATCAAACAGCCCGAATCCATGGTTCGTTGCGCCCATTGCGGTATTCATATGCCGCGCTCCGACGCCGTACTTACCGACGGCCAAACATGGTGCAGCGCCGAACACGCCAAGCTGGGGACTCGCCAATGACGGTCTTTGCCCTGGACAGCCGCGGCTGGCTAAAGCCGCACACCAACGTTATACATGCAGCCTCTCCGAACTTCGATAACCGTCCTCGCGGCGTCGAACCTACCTTATTGGTAATACACAATATCAGTTTGCCGCCCGGCGAATTCGGCGGGGCCGAGGTTATCGACTTCTTCCAGAATCAGCTTGATTATGACGCCCACCCCTGGCTGGCGCGATTGCGCGGCCTGACCGTATCGGCGCATTTCTTTATCCGGCGCGACGGCGCCATTGTGCAATTCGTGTCGACCCAGAAGCGTGCATGGCATGCCGGCGTCTCGTGCTTTGATGGCCGCGAACGTTGCAACGACTTTTCCATTGGAGTCGAGCTGGAAGGCACCGACACCCTGCCCTACACCGACGAGCAGTACCTGGCACTGAAGCGCCTTACCACCGCCTTGCGCGCCCAGCATGCGCTAACCGCCGTACGGGGCCACGAACATATTGCGCCGGGCCGTAAAACCGACCCGGGCCCCGCCTTTCAATGGCGCCGGTATGCTCGCGAAAACAACTGGTTTCTACGCCAGATTCCGCCGGTACTTTAGGACCGGAATATGAAAAAGGGCGGATCGGGTTTAGTATGAACTAACCCGATCCGCCCTTTTATTTTTTAGTTGCTGCCGCGAGTTACGGCAACAAGTTACAGCAACGCGCCGGTACGCCAGGCAACATGCAGAACCAGTCCACACGAGTCAACACGGGACTGGTTCCGACAGAACCTAGCTTTTCAACAGCAAGCTATTCAAACGTTTTACGAAACCCGCCGGATCCGCCAGCTGAGCGCCTTCGGCCAGCATCGCCTGATCAAGCAGTACCTGCGCCCACTCGCCAAAATCAGCATCAGAGGCAGCTTGCACCCGGGCAATCAAAGGATGCTCGGGATTGATTTCAAGAATAGGCTTGACGTCAGGAGCAGGCTGACCCGCCGCCTGCAACATACGCAATAGATGAGGGCTTAGCTCGTTCTCGTCAACCACCACGCAGGCTGGCGAATCAACCAGACGCAAGGTCACACGCACCTCTTTGACCTTATCCGTTAACGTCGTCGTAAGACGCTCGATCAACGGCTTGAACGTTTCAGCAACCTCGCTTTGATGCTTTTTCTCGTCCTCGTCGGCCAATTGATCAAGATCCAGCCCGCCCTTGGCGATCGACACCAGCGACTTGCCGTCGAAATCGCGCAGATAAGAAAGCATCCACTCATCGACCCGGTCTGTGAACAACAAGACCTCGATGCCCTTTTTACGGAAAATTTCCAGATGAGGACTGTTGCTGGCCGCCGCATACGAGTCAGCACTGACATAATAAATTTTGTCCTGGCCTTCTTTCATGCGAGCGATGTAATCGTCGAACGACACCGTTTGTGCCGCGCTGTCGCCCTGCGTCGACGCAAAGCGCATCAACTTGGCGATACGGTCTTTATTAGCGGCGTCTTCGCCCGCGCCCTCTTTCAGCACCTGCCCAAACTGCGTCCAGAACTCGGCGTATTGCTCGGGTTTGTTTTCGGCCAGGTCTTCAAGCAAAGCCAGCACACGCTTGGCCGACCCATCGCGAATTACGCGCACATCACGGCTTTCCTGCAGAATTTCACGCGAAACATTCAACGGCAAATCAGCCGAATCGATAACCCCGCGCACAAAACGCAAATACGACGGCAGCAACTGTTCCGCCTCGTCCATAATGAACACACGCTTTACATAAAGCTTAACCCCGCGCCGTCCATCGCGATCCCACAAGTCCATGGGAGCATGCTTCGGAACAAACAGCAGTTGCGTATATTCGCTGCGCCCCTCGACACGGTTATGCGTCCAGACCAAAGGATCATCGTAATCGTGAGTAATGTGTTTATAAAACTCCTGGTACTGCTCGTCCGTAATATCGGATTTAGAGCGCGTCCATAAAGCGCTGGCCTGGTTTACGTTTTCCCACTCTGACGTTTTAACCTGCTCGGACTTTTCGCTATCCCACTCTTCCTTCAGCATTTGAATCGGCAAGGAAATATGGTCGGAATACCGGCGCAAAATATCGCGCAGCTTCCAGCCGCCAAGAAAATCGTCTTCGCCCTCGCGCAAATGCAGCGTTACCGACGTACCGCGGTCCGCCTTTTCGACCGGCATAACCGAAAACTCGCCTTGCCCATCAGATTCCCACAACACCGCCTCGGTTTCCGCCAAACCTGCACGGCGGCTTAACACCGACACCTTGTCGGCCACGATAAACGCAGAATAAAACCCCACGCCAAACTGACCAATAAGCTGGGCGTCTTTTTGCTTGTCGCCGGTCAGCTTCGAGAAAAACTCTTTAGTACCCGACCGGGCAATCGTACCCAGATGAGCCACCGCTTCGTCGCGCGACAAACCGATACCGTTGTCCGAAATGGTAATGGTGCGCTCGGCGGCGTCGAACTCGACCCGAATGCGCAACTCGCTATCACCTTCGAACAAATCGGGCTGGTCAATGGCCTCGAAACGCAGCTTGTCGCACGCGTCTGATGCATTGGAAACCAGTTCCCGCAGAAAAATTTCCTTGTTGCTATATAACGAATGAATCATTAAATGCAGCAATTGCTTTACTTCGGCCTGAAAGCCAAGCGTTTCTGCCGCTGGAGTGGGCGTGTCTGTTTGAGTCATTGTTGAACCAGAAAAAATAAAACCATCAATAAAAACAACAGCCGGCCTCGAGTGCAAAATGCCCTGAAAAAGCGCTATGCAAACTGTCGAGCCGACCCAGTGCATCAAAAGTGGGGGCAATGGCTAGTTTTTCAAGTCGAAAAAAATCAGGGAAAACACCAAACAATGAAATTCTTCTGTTCGCTTAGGGGTGGAAGTGGCGGCCGGAATGGGTGGAGGTGCCGCTTTTTAATAGTTGTAATTGCTTGTGAACACGCGGTGGGCGGTCGGTTGTGCAAAGTTTTCCGAGTGTGCGTATAATTACGCCTTTCTGCCACGCTCTATGTTCTTTAGAGCGATCTGCTTGATTGCCCGGGTGGTGAAATTGGTAGACGCAGGGGACTCAAAATCCCCCGCCGCGAGGCGTGCCGGTTCGATTCCGGCCCCGGCACCATCACCGAATCAATAGACCTCAACTGAGGTCTATTTTTTTGTCTAAAACCTTGTGTTTATGCGGGTTTTAAGGCTTTCATAGTCTACCAAGGTCAACTGAAGTCTACCGACATCAAGCACGCCTCCTATTTATTACTACTGTCTAGAGGCTCAGATCGACCTGTCCGCTTATTGGCTTCCTCGGCGACTGCCTCAAAAAAGTAGAAGCACGTATATGTCGTTTTAAATACCTAGCTGCGCTCGCGCCAGTGGCGGACAAACTATATTCGAATGCACCGGACTCCGCCCTGACCGCCATTTTGAAATACGGGTGAAACTCTTGGTTGAAATATCGACTGACGTTATCTTTGAATTTATTGATACCCCACAGCTCTTTAATCCTAGCGGCAATTTCCGTCGTCGTGAAGCGAGCTGGCGTTCCGTAAGTTTCATACAGGGTAAGTAGAATGACCTTCTCCAACGCCGACTCATTGGAGCCAGGTCGGACGACAGCGGTTAGTAATCGCAGTTCAGCCCTACGGGATTTCAGGAAAGCTTTATGAAGCTCGGAGAAGGTTTTGTCATTGCGCATTGGTATGGCACCAGTTAGTACACGAATCGCCTCAAGCCCCATACGCTGCTCCTGAGCATTGCGAGACGCGAACGACTCCTCCGTCTCTTCCTGTCGATTCCTTTCGCAGGCACGCCGAAAACGAGCGTCATAGTCCGCATCGAGGTAAATGAGTTCAACCGACTTGCTCACCACCACATGCCGAAGCAAGACCTCTATTTCCCGAGGCGAGCGAAATCCGGTGACTACACAAGCCGAAAGCTGCTTCTCTTCGATGAAAGAGGCAATTGGTTGAGCAACAATCTGAGGCTCAGTAATTAACGCAGCTTCAGCGAAATCTCCGATTTCAGCAGCAGATGAGAGACCGTGCCGCTCCCAGAAAGCCTTTCTCATAAAGTCACTGGCCTCAAGATGAGTCAAGCCATACCTGTTATCAAGCCACTCAGCCAAAGTTGTCTTACCTGAACAAGTAGGCCCGCATATTACATAGATAGATTTGACCGCCCCAATGCCATCTAAGCTCAACTGTGTTTCGCTCGGCACTGTACCCTGCGCCAGCAGATGTAAGGAGGAGAGCTGCCTGACTACCTGCTCAAATGCTCTACTGCGAAAGTCGAATTTGTCCGCTTCGTGAATAGGCAATGCACTCAAGGGAGCCACGGCACCGTCGGGCACAAACCATCGATTGAATGATTTTTCATCAAGCCACGGATAAACCAAGTTAGTCTTGACACACGACTCTTCGTCGGACACCAAGCCTTGAGTCTCGCCGTGCACATGCAGATACTTCTCACATATCCTTGCCCCTTGCCGCACAGATTCAGGTAGGTGCACTATGATATCCGAGCGCACCACAACTCGCCGGTCATTTCCATGCGCCTTGAGTATTGAGTCAAGCTTCGAGAACGTCATATCTTTCATCCAATACTTGACGTTCACACCGGGAGTCTCCTTTTCCTGGCTAAGTGCAACCACTTCAACTGATGTATCCTCCAAGAAGAAAAAGCCCGGAGCTTCTCTACCAGTGCGTCGTTTCCACTGCTTGAGTGCGCTCTCGTAACTCAAACGTAGCAGCTCTTCGCGATCATCTATTTGCGGTTCGAAATATGTAGCGTGATAGTGCTTCTCCTTGAAGCCGCGTACTCTAATCCGATGCTTCGCGCCTAAGTAGCGAAAATGAGCCAATTTCGTCGCGTTTCCGGTGAAAAATACGATATCAAGCATAACTAATCTCTCTACCTTGATTGGCCGACACGGTAGAAACAATTATCGCGTCTCGAAACTCTCGCTTCAATTTTTCAATTACTGCTTCAAAGTCAATCGCAAGGAAATATAAGCCCGGCCCCATACTGCTCATCCCGACACAATCGCAGCCAAGCTCTCGCATTCGTCGCATAACAGTAACGACAGACTGGCCATGCGCACGTATTTCGCGAGACTTCCAAGCTGTGGTCTGCACTGCATTTACAGCATTGCAAAAGCCTCCAAGGTCTGACGCCACAACAGCGGCTGCAGCGCCGAAGATGCAGTGATAAGCAATCGCATGAACATCACTAGGAGACATAGGTGTCATTTCGAGAGAACGAAATACAGCTCGTTCCTGAAAAAGCGTAAGCGGCTCACAAGCGGGAAACAAAAATCCTACACGCCAGGCTGGCATGGGGTGCCGAACGAAAAGCTGGGGAAGCTCCTTGGTTTTTTGAACCTCGTCAGATGAATTGATAGTACATGAGTCAAATCGACGCCCGACGTCAACAATAAACCCGCCGCGAAAGTAGGTGTGGATGCCTACCCCCGATGTACCGCCTCGGCCCGAAAGACGCGTAAGGTCCGCGGCATCAATCCTCTCACTATGGAGCGCAAATAGCGCCTCAAGGGATGCGAGTGTAACTCCCGTACCGCTCCCCGTTCCAACATGCCGCCCCGCGCCCGACGCAAAACTCAATCGCATAGCTCCGGCCAGACGATACCTGTTCTTCACCTCTATCAACTTGCAGCACAATCTGGCGATCTCGGCATCGGTAAAGCCAAGATACTGAAGCCCCGCAAGGTCGAACAATTTTGAAGGTTGGAATTCAAGCTTGTTCACTGGCGACTGGAGTGCAAAGCCAACTCCACCATTGCGCCTGTACCCAACGGACCCAAGCTCAACAAGAGACATGTGCACACGTGACGGAACCGTGATGCTGACTTTCATTCTTCGTCTATAGGTGCGGCGGCGTTCCACTCGCTCTCAAAGTTATCGAGATAGCTTTGTGCAAATACACTTTCCGCAGAAACATGGATGACAGGAGTGTTTTTGCTTTCTTTGTTCGGAAAAACAGGTCCCACAATAACCTCGTTGTCTATCTGCACCAGAGCTTGAACGGCCTCATGGTCGAAAAGTCGAGCGTCAAATAAACTTGGGTACTCTTTTTTTAGTCTCTGACATCGTTCCTTCGTAACACGGAACCCTTCCTTATGACGTTCCTGCAAATGCTTGCTCGACGGTATAAGAATCTTGACCTGTACATTTCGGTCAAGCGCGGCCAACAAGATTTTTTTGCGCTCGAGGGGCGACTCCACATCCGCGAAATCCTGAAAAAAGCGTGCTGACGTTACGCCCATCACATTGATCTTCTGACGTGCTTGCCCCATATACTTTCCGTAGTAATTCGGATCGTCTCGAGTAAGCAACATGTTCTGAACACCAAGGCGTTTAATACGACTAATCTCTCCAAACTCTACCCAGTTCAATATGAACTGGGCCAACGCGACCACGAGACCAGGTACAGCACCAAGCGCGAAAAGCCAAAGCAACCCTTCTTTACCGAACCAAGTCTTGTCAGTAAAAAGGTGAGACGCAAGGACGAATATCGCAATAAGCGCTATAAAAAAGCCAGCAATTACGTAGGGAAGCGGAACCTGCAACCTGCGCGAAAAAATGCTCACGGCTCCCCCGAAATGAGAATCTCGATGAATTTTTTCTTAGACAAGACACGGGAGAAGCTACGTCGAGAAACCCGTACGTCATCAAAGTAACCACGAAACGTTTCAATAAGATCCTGTTCACAGGGATATTCGCCCGAGACGTATGAAAGGATGATCTTAGATTTCCGGTACTTGCTGATTAGCGCTACCAGGTTCTGCTGAAAATCTACTTTTCTTGACCACTCAGGCACCACCCCATTCCTAATTTGCCGGATTGGAGACTCCATGTCGACAAGATGCGGCCATTCATCGTAGCGCGCCAACCCTTCTAAAAAATGATAGCGCTGGGCGTACGGCTCTGTCGTCCGAGATTGATGGAAATACGGTGGATCGATATACACAACATCGTATTTACCAGGAATACTGTCGGCTGACATAGGCTTAAGTACGTTCACCGGCAGATATATCGCCGATGTCTGCATGCGGGCAACCTCTCGGTATGCGGTAAGCATCAACTCACGAAACGGTTTCGCCCAAGTTACACGATTACCGAACTTCACAGGCACTTTCGAATCGCGGAGATGTAAATTTGCACGATGAAATAGATTAAACGGGCGTTTCTGAAGACAGGCTTGAAATAGGCAGTGCAGCAACAAGCATCTGAATTGCTCTTCCTGCCCCCTCAGGTTCATAAGCAAACCGTCGAGCCACTCATTCTCTTCCCGATAATAAAAAAGCCCTTCAAACGTCCGACTAATGAATCCGTGTACAGGCGCTACGTCCCCCAGGAATTCCTGCACCACCTTCTCTGAATAAAGCCGAGTGGAGTCAGAAAATAGAGCACGTGCTGAAACCGAGTTAAAAGTAAAAACATCGTTGTAGGTGACTTCCCAGCCAAGACTACGCCATAGGTGAGTTACCGCACCGGTTCCACCGAACGCGTCCAGAACAGACTGACCTTTGACAAGTACGAACTCATCTCTCAGCCACTGGAGTTGCTTCTTCTTACTACCGTAATAGCGAGTCGAAGGAAAGGGGTTTTTTTCTTGGAGAGCGGGTGGCAATGAGGGTCTCAGGATCGACTCTCGAAGACCCGTATCACGAACCAGTAAGTGCTCTTCTTTGACAGAACTGTCGCCCTCAAAATCTGTTGCCTCTTTGAGCATTTCTCTCTTCTTTGAATCGTTCCGATTATCGCTAACGTAAATGTTGGAGATGATCTCCCAGTTACGATCCTTTGAATTTACTCAGCATAATATCATCAAGCGTTCCAACGGCAGTATTGTACAAAGCATTGGTAGCATACATCCCTCGCACGAGCGCCATCCGGATTCGCAGCCAGATACCGAAAGATGGGTTCTATGAATTGATCATAGGTAGGCAGCTGGCTCGGGCAAGCTATGACCTACATATTGAGGATTGCCCTTATCGCCGCTGTCATGGGGTTGGCGTTCAAGGGATTTGATGCATTAATCAACACCGTAGACCTGGACAGTGAGCAGAATCCGCTATTCATGTCTCTGATACTGATTACCTACACAATTGTCATGTTCTGGCTGCTGAGCGAAATGAATAGCGTCGCAGGGCAACTAGCCGGAGGCATCAGCAGCGCTGCAGTTACCTTACGTGGCATGGCGTCAGGTGCAGCGGCTCCGCTGCGTAGCGCAGGAAGAGCTATCAACGGATCCAGCACGCGACGAGACATGCAGTCTGGGATGATGGTCACAGGTGGCCGGCTAAATCACCTCGCAGCGGGAAACACCATGTGGAATCCAGCCTATCGACAACATGTTATGCAGAACATGGGCAAAAACTGGGGCCGTGCCAAAGGCGGCAAAGTTTCCGAATAATGCTACGTTCCAAGACAGTTTCAGCGTACCGATTTGCGCTGAAACTGTCTTGCGCTATTAGGTAGCATATTTGGTCATGACAAGTAAATTGGGGAGTGTGGACTATGGCAGGATAGGCTATCGCCGGTTTTTGTCACACAACGAGGGCTTCGTTTTGTAAACGTTTCTCTACGCAAGACAGTTTCAGCGCAGCTTCGCCTGTTCTTTGACAGTTCAGATTACCTCGGAAAGCTCGATTTCACCATTGATAAAGCGCATGGCCAGAGCTTCGTCTTCTGAGCTTGGCTTGAATCCTTCAAGGCCGACATTAGCACGAGCAAAGTTGACAGCATCTCGACGCTTGCGACGCTCGCGCCATGCTTCATGAATGGTTGGCGTGTTGGGGTTAGTAAGCCATTTTTGTTGTGCAGCCACCGGTAACGCCGACCACCATTCCTCGCAAGCTGACTCCAGAGGAGCCGACGCGGCATGCTGCCGCGCATCCTTCGCTATCCGTGCAAACTCCTCCGCACTCAGTACGCCCTTATCAGCTTGGTAAGAGGCCCAGAAGCAGCTTACGGCTTCTTGTACGTCTTTATCCATGCGTTCACCCCCCCCAATTTTCTCAACGCCCATGATCATGTTCGATTTCGGCTCCAGAGCTCTCCTTCTGGTAGCTGCAAATCCCTATACCCTGCACACTTAGCCCATTAATCTGTATCTAAATTTGACAGCCGGACGAAAACACCACACAATCACCGCATGAATAACGGTGAATATATCTGGCAATCGCCGCATTGGCCTAATTGGGAATACGACCTCGCTGCCCTGGCAGAGCCCTT
>LNAP01006411.1_pt1 | contig 10155 bp, 4 predicted proteins | sample 602601 | NCBI WGS metagenome assembly LNAP01 (sample SAMN02440304, study PRJNA202911) | soil metagenome | biome: Subtropical and temperate rainforests or woodlands; isolation source: soil samples (1 kg each in a 20% v/v slurry with milli Q water) were... ...
CCTTCGCCAATGGAGTGTGGACTGCTCGCCCGACCACAGCCTGCGCGGGCACGAGTATCGGTTGTGGCTGAAGGACCACCTGGCCATCTACGGCGTGCGAAATGCCGTGCTGGCGCCGGGCTTTACGCAGACGAATGCAAAAGCGTCCATAGATGACTGAACGGAAGCGACCATGAAGTTGATCCAAAACACCGGCGCAGACCGAGTCATCGATCTGATCCGACCGCATCTCAAGCATGGCAATCAGCTCGGCTGCGTGACGCCCTCGTTTTCTCTGTACGCCTTCGCTGAAATGCGCGAAGCGCTGTCAGTCCTTGATCGGGTCCAGTTGATCCTGTCTCCTGACAACGGGGCACTCGAGTTCCTCGGCGCGGAGGGCGATCGTGCCGCACGCAATCGCTTGCAAGCGCGATGGTTGGCCAATCAATGTGCGAGTTGGATAAGTCGGAAGGTGGACCTTCGGCGGGCACTGGGACCGGTGCCACAAGGCGCTGTGGTCATGCGGAAGCCTGACGCTACACCTGAGCAAGTGGTACTCGGATCGCTTGCCTTCAGTACCGCCGGCCTGGGACTAACGCCGGGTAACCCATTGAGCCTGATCCAGGCATCTGAATCCGCCGAAGAGGCCGCCCAACTCGCCCGATGGTTCGATCAACAGTGGGCGAGCCTGCAAGGGCAGTCGGGGGAATCAACTAGCGGCCGCGACGCACTGATCAGCGCCTTGCAGGCCATTGGCGAGCACCGCGATCCGTTCACCGTCTACACCCTGATACTGCATCACCTGTTTCGTGATAGCGGCGACGAAATGGACGAGGACAGAATCGTCAAGTCCGCTACCGGTATCCGCAATGCCGTGGTGTGGAAAAAGCTGTTCAAGTTCCAGCGTGACGGTGTGGTCGGCGCCATCGACAAGCTCAACCGCTTCGGGGGTTGCATCATTGCCGATAGCGTCGGCCTCGGTAAGACCTTCGAAGCCCTGGCGATCATCAAATACCACGAGCTGCGCAACGATCGTGTTCTGGTGCTGGCGCCCAAGCGTCTGCGCGACAACTGGACACTCTACAAGGCCAACGACAAGCGCAACATTCTCACGGCAGACCGCTTCAACTACGATGTCCTGAACCACACCGATCTGTCTCGGGACGGCGGCACCTCCGGCGACATCGATCTGTCGCACGTGAACTGGGGCAACTACGACCTGGTGGTGATCGACGAATCTCACAACTTCCGCAACAAGGCGACACACAAGGGCAAGGAGTCGCGCTACGACCGGCTGATGCGTCGGATCATCAAGGAAGGGGTCAAGACCCGCGTCCTCATGCTCTCGGCCACGCCAGTCAACAACCGGCTTGCAGACTTGCGCAATCAGATCGCCTTTGTCACAGAAGGCGATGACACCGCCTTGGCTCCGCACGGCATCGCCAGTATCGAGGCGACCACCCGCAAAGCCCAGGCCCAGTTCAACCGCTGGTTGGCGATGGACGAGTCTGAAAAGACGCCATCGAAGCTGGTTGAAATGTTGGGGTTCGACTATTTCACTCTGCTGGACCACCTCACCATCGCCCGCTCGCGGCGCCACATCGAGAAATACTACGGCACCAGTGAGACTGGCCGTTTCCCGGATCGCCTTCCGCCAATCAACATCAAAGCAGATGTTGACCTCGCCGGCGAGTTTCGCGCCATCCGCGACATTAATCTGGAAATCCGCCGCCTCACACTGGCCAGTTATGCGCCGCTGCGCTATGTGCTGCCACACAAGCAGGCGGCTTATGACGCCAAGTACAGCACGCAGGTTCGCGGCGGCGAAGGCTTCTTCCGCCAGGTGGACCGCGAAGAAAGCCTGATTCACCTGCTTCGCGTCAATGTGCTCAAGCGCATGGAAAGCGCAGTTTCGTCCTTCACGCTGACGGTCCAAAGGCAGCTCAGGGATGTGGAAGCCACGTTGGCCCATATTGAATCGCACGCGGACGAGCTTGAAGAAATCGACATCGCCGATGTCGACATAGACGACCCGGCCTTCGAGGTGCTGCTCGTCGGGCGCAAGGTCAAGGTGCTGCTCGGCGACGTTGACCTGATTCGCTGGAAACAGGACTTGATCGAGGACCGCAACCGGTTGGCCACACTGCTGGCGGCTGCTCAACAGGTCGACGCCGCCCGTGACGCAAAACTGGCTGCACTGCGCCAGATGATCGAAGACAAGTGCCGCCGCCCCATCAACATGTACAACGGCAGTGGCAACCGCAAGATCATCGTATTCACCGCCTTCTCGGACACCGCGCACTACCTCTACGCGCAGCTCGCTCCCTGGGCCAAGAGCACCTTGGGCATCGACGCCGCGCTGGTGACCGGCAGCGCCGGCATACAGACCACCTTGCCCGGTTTGCGCAAGAGCATGAGCGCAGTGTTGTCCGCGTTCGCCCCGCGTGCCAAGGAGCGCCCCGAAGAGCTCGCTGCTGAAGGCGAGATCGATTTGCTCATTGCCACCGACTGCATTTCCGAAGGCCAGAACCTGCAAGACTGCGACTGGCTGATCAACTACGACATCCACTGGAACCCGGTGCGCATCATCCAGCGCTTTGGCCGTATCGACCGCATCGGCTCGCCCAACCAACGCATCCAGCTGGTCAATTTCTGGCCAAACATGGAACTGGAGGAATACATCAACCTGGAACAGCGGGTCAGCGGCCGCATGGTGCTGCTCGATATCTCGGCCACGGGTGAGGAAAACCTGATCGAGCAGCAATCCGGCAACCCGATGAACGATCTGGAGTACCGGCGCAAGCAACTGCTCAAATTGCAGGATACGGTCATCGACATGGAAGACCTCTCCACCGGGGTGTCGATTACTGACCTGACCCTGACTGATTTCCGCATCGATCTGGCGCAGTACCTGAAGGCGCACCCCGGCAAACTCGACACCCAGCCGCTCGGCGCCTATGCCGTCACGACCACCCTGGATGCCGATATTCCGCCGGGCGTGATCTATTGCCTGCAAGCCTGTGGTCCGGCGGCCCACAAAGCCAAGGAGTCTGACTACCCCTTGGCACCGCATTACCTCGTTCATGTCGGTGACGACGGCGCCGTATTGCTGCCTTACCCCCAGGCCAAGCACATCCTCGATCGCCTCAAGCGTCTCGCCCTCGGGCGCGAAACTCCCGACACGGGCGCCTGCGCCCGGTTCGACAAGGCGACCAGGCAGGGCGAAGACATGCGTCATGCCCAGAAGCTGCTTGCAGCAAGCATAGCTTCGGTCGCTGGCAAGAACGAGGAACGCGCCGTCGCCAGTCTGTTTTCTCCGGGCGGAACCCATGCCATGAAAGGCGAATTCGCCGGCAGCAATGATTTCGAGGTGGTGGCATTCCTGGTAGTGCTGCCCGATGAGCTGGGTATTTGATAACAAGGGATAAGTATGAGCTTTCGCACCGCAGAACCCGCATTGAAAGATGTCCTCGATGGGATTGCATTGGGGCAAATTCAGCTCCCCGACTTCCAGCGCGGCTGGGTCTGGGATGACAACCATATTCGCTCGTTGATCGCGAGCCTCTCGTTGTCCTATCCGATTGGTGCCGTGATGTTCCTGGAGGCAGGAGGGGTGCCATTCAAGCCTCGCCTGTTTGCCGGTGTGAACTTGCAGCCAGCGCCCGCCCCCAAGACCCTGGTTCTCGATGGTCAGCAACGTTTGACCTCCATGTACCTGGCGTTGCGTAGCGGTCAACCCGTGCCAACACGCACGGAAAAAGGCGCAGAGATTCACCGTCTCTATTTCCTTGACATGTCCAAATGTCTGGATGAATCGGCAGACCGCGAAGATGCCGTTCTCTCGGTGCCAGAGACGCTGAAAATCACATCTGACTTCGGCCGTAAAGTTGATCTGGATGTCAGCACACCTGGATTGCAGTACAGCCAGCGGCTCTTTCCAGTGGCATTGCTCTTCGACATCCAGGGTTTCATGACCTGGGAAAGCGGCTTCACTGCCCAACACCAGTTCGCGGCGGAGAGCATGCAGTTCATGCAGCAGTTTCGCAACGAAATCTGGCTGCGCTTCCAGCAATTCAAGGTCCCCGCCATCGAACTGACTCAGGATACGCCGCGCGAAGCCGTGTGCCAGGTGTTCGAGAAGGTCAATACCGGCGGCGTGACGCTCTCCATATTTGAGCTGATGACGGCAACCTTCGCCGCCGATGAATTCAATCTTCGTGGTGATTGGGAAGCTCGGCGGGAACGGCTGACCGCCAAGCATGGCGTGCTCATGGCGGTGGACGGAACCAGCTTCCTCACCGCCGTGACCTTGCTTGCAAGCTATCGACGACACAAAGAGTTCGGCAGTTCCGTCAGTTGCAAGCGTGCGGATGTGCTGAAGCTGCCGCTGTCAGATTTCACGTCGATCGAATCAGCGTTGGAGCAAGGATTCAAGCGGGCAGCGGAATTGTTGGCCGAGGAAAAGATCTTCGACGACCGAAGCCTTCCCTATGCCACACAACTCATTCCTCTGGCGGCCATATGTGCTCACTTGGCAGATGGCACCACGCAACATGGTGTCAAGAAAAAGCTGTTGCGTTGGTATTGGAGCGGCGTCCTGGGAGAACTGTATGGAGGTGCCAATGAAACCCGTTTCGCCATGGACATCCAGGACGTTGTTTCCTGGGTCGAAGGGGGAAGCGAACCGCGCACGGTGCGCGACGCCAACTTCGCACCGACGCGGCTGCTTTCCCTGCAAAGTCGCCTAGCTGCGGCATACAAAGGGCTCGCGGCATTGCTCATGAAACATGGTGGCCGGGATTTTGTAAGCGGGACCCCGATTGACCTCAATACCTACTTCAACAACGCAATCGACATCCACCACGTGTTCCCCCGCGCGTGGTGCGAGAAGCAGAAGCTGCCCAAAGAGAAATGGAACAGCGTGATCAACAAGGCACCGCTGGCGGCAGGCACGAACCGATTTATCAGTGGAGATGCGCCCAGCGTATACCTCGCTCGTATCCAGAAAGCCAAGCAAGTAGCGCCCGACAGCCTGGATGAATTTCTGATTTCGCATCTGATTCCGGTGGGCGCGCTCAGATCGGATAGCTTTGATGATTTCATCCAGCAGCGCGCGGCCGCGCTGCTGACACTGATCGAACAGGCCATGGGCAAAACCATTGCTGGACGCGACAGCGAAGAAACAGTCAAGGCATTTGGGGCGGAGCTTTCGCCTTGAATAGGACGGACATCGTCAATGCATTGTGTCTTCCCGATGGCGCGCGGGTGGATCAGCGCGTGCCGAAGAAGCTACTGCTGGAGAACGGAGCCCCCACGGCGGCCGACAAGCGACTGATTGCAGATACCATCGAGGAGATACAGTGGGTTGCGGCGCTCAAGCCGAACACCGTCGGCGTGCCTGACTACCGCGACGAGTTGCGCGAGTATCTAGAGGTCGCGGTGCTTGCTGTGACGCTGCGAAGCCAGCCCGCGCAAGACAAAATCAGGCCAGCGAACGCCGCCCGCCTCGCCGAACTGGTGCACCGTGCGGTCCCCTATCCGGTGCTGTTGCTGCTGTACTCCGGACAGAGCATGACGCTCTCTTTGGCACATAAGCGCTGGGCACAGAACGAAGCGAGCAAAGTGGTGCTGGATAGCGACATGGTGTCCATGTCGTTGCCCGAGGACGCGCCGTCTCTCGACGCGTTGAACGCATTTGTTCAGGCCATCGCCTTGACTCGCCAGCCACGATCCTCACTTTTCGCCTTGTATCAGGGGTGGATGGATAGCGCGCAGGCGCTGTTGGCGGCGAAGCTGACCGGGATGTTCAAAGCGGCCGACGGCCCCGAGCAGGCCGCAATCCGTCGCCATGCTCTGCAGGAATGCGCGCGGTTGGAAACCGAGGCGACCCGTTTGCGCACGCTGGCGGCCAAAGAAAAACAACTGGCGCGGCAGGTGGAACTGAACCTCGCGCTCAAGCGCGTGCTGGTCCAACTGGCTGCAGCACGCGAACAGCTTTGAAGATCGAACAAATGATGGAGAAGCAGATGCAGATCATCGACGCCGCAAGCCACCTGGCCCAGTCCACCGATCTGGTGGCGGGCAACATCGACCAGCTCAAGGCCCTATTCCCGGAGCTCATTACTGAAGGCCCGAACGGCACGGCGGTGAATGTGGATGTGCTCAAGGCGCTGGTGGGTGACCAGACCGTCACCGATGCCGACGAGAAATACGGACTCAACTGGCACGGCAAGCGCCGCGCCCGGCAATTGGCGCTGACACCGAGTACCGGCACTCTGCGCCCCTGTCCGGACGAGAGCGTGGATTGGGACACCACTCAGAACCTGATGATCGAGGGCGACAACCTCGAAGTGCTCAAGCTGCTGCAAAAAAGCTATGTCGGCAAGGTCAAGCTCATCTATATCGACCCGCCCTATAACACCGGCAAGGACTTTGTGTACCCGGACAACTTCCAGGACAACATCAAGAACTATTTGGAACTGACCGGGCAGGTGGAGGGCGGGCGCAAGATCAGTTCGAACACCGAAGCGTCGGGGCGCTTTCACACGGACTGGCTCAATATGATGTATCCGCGCTTGAAGCTGGCGCGAAATCTTCTTCGCAAAGATGGCGTGATCTTCATTTCGATCGACGATAAAGAAATCGACAATCTGATCAAGGCCTGTAGCGAAGTCTTTGGTGAAGAAAACCACATTGCGTCATTCATCTGGAAAAGCAAGTCTGGTGGTGCGAACGACAGCGGTGAAGTGGCCGTCGATCATGAATATGTCGTTTGTTTCTCGCGCGAGAGGACTGACAACATCGTCGGCCTTGACCCTGATGCAGTTGCAACCACGACATACAACAACGAGGACGAACACGGTCGCTACTCGCTGGAGCGCCTTGATAAGCAAAATTTGCAGTATTCCAGCTCGATGGACTACGACCTTGTTGGACCTGATGGAACGATTTACAAGTTGGAGCACCGTGATCAAACGCGACCCAATGCCATCTGGCGTTGGTCAAAGGACAAGGTCAAGAACAATATGGATTCGCTTGTTTTCAAGGACGGACATGTATACACCAAGAATTACGAGAAACCCGGCGGAAAGCCGCGCTCGCTACTGGTTGATGAGCGGTTCGGGCGCACCCGGACCGGCAGCACCGAAGTTCGAGATTTGATGGGTGGCGAATACTTCAGCAACCCGAAGCCGACGAAACTTCTTAAAACCATTGCAGCGATAGGTAGCGGATCGGACGCAATCGTCCTCGACTTCTTTGCAGGCTCGGGTACCAGTGGGCACTCCGTGATGGCTCAGAATGCCGTCGATGGCGGGCAGCGCTCATATGTGCTGGTCCAGCTTCCCGAGCCGCTTGACCCCGAAACCAAAGAGCAGAAGGCCGCCGCCGAGTTCTGCGATCAACTCGGCAAGCCCCGCAACATCGCCGAACTCACCAAAGAACGCCTGCGCCGCGCCGCAACCAAGATCAAAGCCGACAACCCGCTGTTTACCGGCGATATCGGCTTCCGCGTCTTCAAGCTGGACCACTCCAATATCCGCGCCTGGAACCCCAACCCGGCGGATCTGGAAGCCTCGTTGTTCGACCACCAAGATCATTTGCTCGAAGGTCGCTCGGAGGCCGACTTGCTATTTGAGCTGTTGCTCAAGCTCGGCCTCGACCTGTGCGTGCCCATCGAGCAGCGCACCATCGCGAGCCGTGAGGTGCATTCCGTGGGTGGCGGCGTGCTGATGGCCTGCCTTGCCGAGCGGATTACGGCTAAGCAGGTGGAGCCGCTGGCCCAAGGCATCATCGACTGGCACAAGGAACTGGCGCCCGCCGGTGACACGACCTGCGTGTTCCGCGACAGCGCCTTTGAAAACGATGTCGCCAAGACCAACCTCGCCGCCATTCTGGAGCAGCACGGCATCCAGAACGTGCGCAGTCTGTGATGGTGCCGCTATGACAAATTATCAGGATAGGGAATTTGCACGCGCGCCAGTGCGCCCGCAGGGTGGCGTACAGGGAGGTACGCATGACAAAACGGCAGGACAGCCGTTTTGCACAGCCGAAGGCTGCCCGCAGGGTGGCGTACAGGGAGGTACGCCATGAAACTTCACTTCGAGCCCAACCTCGACTACCAGATGCAGGCCATTGCGGCCGTGTGCGACCTGTTCCGTGGCCAGGAGGTGTGCCGCACCGAGTTCACGGTGACGATGAAGGCGCCGATGCCGGTGGGATCGGACCTGTTTCCCGGGACCCAGCCTGAGCAAATGACGCTGGGCATGGCCGAGTCGGATCTGGGCGTTGGCAACCGACTGACCCTGCTTGACGACGAGCTTCTCAGGAATCTGGCGGACATCCAGTTGCGTGGTGGCCTGCCGCCCTCCGGCGCGCTGACTTCCGGCGACTTCACCGTGGAAATGGAAACCGGCACCGGCAAGACCTACGTCTACCTGCGCACGATCTTCGAGCTGAACAAGCGCTACGGCTTCACCAAGTTCGTCATCGTGGTGCCGTCGGTCGCGATCAAGGAAGGCGTCTACAAGACCCTGCAGATCACCGAAGACCACTTCAAGGGACTCTACGCCGGGGTGCCCTTCGACTACTTCCTCTACGACTCCAACAAGCTCGGGCAGGTGCGCAACTTTGCCACCAGCTCGAACATCCAAGTCATGGTGGTGACAGTGGGCGCCATCAACAAGAAGGACGTCAACAACCTCTACAAGGACAGCGAGAAGACCGGCGGAGAGAAGCCCATCGACCTGATCAAGGCGACCCGGCCCATCGTCATCGTGGACGAACCCCAGAGTGTGGATGGTGGCCTCGAGGGGCGCGGCAAAGAGGCTCTGGATGCGATGAATCCACTCTGCACCCTGCGATATTCCGCGACCCATGTGGACAAGCACCACATGGTATTTCGCCTCGACGCAGTCGATGCCTACGAGCGAAAACTGGTCAAACAGATCGAGGTGGCCTCGGCGACGGTGGAGGATGCGCACAACAAACCCTTCGTGCGGTTGATATCGGTGGCCAACAAGCGCGGGACCATCAGTGCCAGGGTCGAACTGGATGTGGCCACCGCCAGCGGTGTGAAGCGGCAGGAGCTCGTCGTATCCGATGGTGACGACCTGGAGCAGCTTGCCAAGCGTCCGATCTATGCCGATTTTCGCGTCGGCGAGATCAACACGGCCAGGGGCGACGAGTTCATGGAGCTGCGTTACCCCGGTGGAGAAGTTTTCTTGAAGCCGGGCCAAGCCCACGGTGACGTGGATGCGCTGGCCGTGCAACGCGAAATGATCCGTCGCACGATTCGCGAGCATCTGGACAAGGAAAAGCGCCTGCGGCCGCTGGGTATCAAGGTTCTATCGCTTTTTTTCATCGATGCGGTGGACAGGTACCGCCAGTACGACGCGGACGGCAATACGGTCAAAGGTGACTACGCCCGCATCTTTGAAAAGGAGTATCGGCGTGCCGCCAAGCTGCCGGCCTACCAGAGCCTCTTCGCCGAGATCGACCTGGACTCCGCTGCAGAGGAAGTACACAACGGCTACTTCTCCATCGACAAGAAAGGTGGCTGGACAGATACCGCAGAGAACAATGCGGGCAACCGCGAGAATGCCGAGCGCGCCTACAACCTGATCATGAAGGAGAAGGAAAAGCTGCTGTCCTTCGACACATCGCTCAAGTTCATTTTCTCCCATTCGGCCCTGAAGGAAGGCTGGGACAACCCCAACGTCTTCCAGATTTGCACCCTGCGCGACATTCAGACCGAGCGCGAACGTCGTCAGACCATCGGCCGCGGATTGCGTTTGTGCGTGAATCAGCACGGTGAGCGTGTGCGGGGCTTCGAGGTCAACACCCTGACCGTGATCGCCACCGAGAACTACGAGCAGTTCGCCGAGAACCTGCAGAAGGAGATAGAGGCCGACACCGGCATCCGCTTTGGCATCGTCGAGCAACACCAGTTCGCTGCTATCGCCGTGACGGCGGCCGATGGCCAAACCGTGCCCCTGGGTGTCGAACAGTCGAAGGTGCTATGGGAGCACTTGAAGGCTGCGGGACACATCGACGCCAAGGGCAAGGTGCAGGACTCGCTGAAGACGGCGTTAAAGGATGGAACCCTGGCGCTACCTGCGGAGTTCGACGCGCAGCGCAGTCAAATCGCCGAGGTGCTGCGCAAGGTGTCGGGCCGTC
>LNAP01006413.1_pt1 | contig 10154 bp, 9 predicted proteins | sample 602601 | NCBI WGS metagenome assembly LNAP01 (sample SAMN02440304, study PRJNA202911) | soil metagenome | biome: Subtropical and temperate rainforests or woodlands; isolation source: soil samples (1 kg each in a 20% v/v slurry with milli Q water) were... ...
CTGTCGATCCAGTACCGGGCCGACACCACAACCTAATCCGCCCATTGGGCAAACCCAGAACCCGCCATTGAGCGGGTTTTGTCATTTCTGCATAGAGGAAACCCCCATGGGATACAAGCTGCCTAACGGTGCGACGTTCGAACACGGCGCCACCTACGCAACTCCGCTCGCCTTCTCCGCAATTTCCAACGCGTCGGAAGCTATTTGCACCACCACCGGCGCGACTCTGGTGACCGGCGATATCGTGCAAATCACGTCCGAGTGGACGCCGCTCAACGGTAAGGTAGTCCGCGTCAAGACCGCAACTGCTACCGCGATCACCCTGGAAAACATCGATACCTCCAGCACGCAGATTTACCCAGCCGGCTCCGGAGCGGGCACGCTGACCAAAGTATTGACATGGGCTCAAATCCCTCAGATCACTGACGTGTCCTTTTCCGGTGGAGAGCAGAACTACGCTGATATTGTCTTCCTTGAAGACCAGCAAGGCCGACAGCTGCCTACCGACAAATCAGCAGCAAGCATGGTGCTGACTGTCGCCGACGACCCTTCGCTGGCCTACGTTCCTATCGTAGCTGCCGCGGATGCCGCGAAGTCGTTGCAGGCTGCTCGCCTGAATCTTCCTGGTACCGACAAGCTGTACTACGGCGCCTTCACGTCCTTCTCGCTGCAGCCGACTGTCTCCCGCAACAATCTGCTGACCCGAACCGTATCTCTGGCGATGCAAGCCACTCCAACCCGCTACCTGTCGTAAGGAAACCACATGGCCAGCTTCAAGATTGCTCAAGACGCCACATTCAAAGCTGACGTCGAAATCCCTCGCGTCGGCGGAGCCGTGATCAAGGTCCCATTCGAGTTCAAGTATCGCGACCGCAAGGAGCTGGCCGCGCTGTTTGCGGGATGGCAGAAGAAGGCCAAGGAAGATCAGGAAGCATTCACAGCCAAGGCTGACGAACTGACGCTGATCGATATCACTGACGCGCACATCAATCGTCAGATCGAGCAGGTTCAGGAGTTGGTCTCTGGTTGGGGCTTCGATGACAAGTTGAGTCCTGAGTCAATCCGGGCTCTGGTCGAAACATCTGCCGGTGCCGGCGAGGCCATCGTCGAGGCCTATCAAAAGGCATTCACCCCGGCCCGCTTGGGAAACTGATCGCCGCGGCGCGCGCGCTTTACGAGCCGCGCGCCTCAGCCGAAGACATGGCGATGTTCGGCCTGACCTTGGACGACATTGATGAAGAGGTGGAAGTCTGGCCAGACAACTGGCCAGCCTTCCGCCTATTCAACGCCTTGAGCACTCAATGGCGAACGGGCGCATGCGGCGCTACCGGGCTCGACTATACGTCCATTCGCGACGTGGCCAGTTTCATCGGCATCAAGAAGCGGCAACTCCACGAGATGTTTCCAGACCTCCAGATCATGGAGGCAGAAGCGTTGGCCGTCATGGCCGAAGCGTGAGAACGCAGCCCGTTAGATCGGGCACTTATTTTAGGGTGGTTTATGGATATTGCATCGCTCGGCATAAAGATCGATACGTCGGACGCTGCGAAAGCCACCACTGACCTAGACAAATTTGTCCAGTCTGGTGAAAGGGCCGAAAAGGCTGCAGATGGCGTTACTTCTGGGTTCGACAAGGCCTCAGTTGCCGCTTCAGACCTGTCAAAAGCCGGCAAGCAGCTGGCCGAGACAACTGAAGAGGCGAAGGCGCGCTTGCTGGCGATGGCCAAGGTTTCGCTTGATTCGAGCGAGTACTACCAGACCCTAACCACCAGCGTTAACAGCAACTCCGCGGCGCTCAATGTGTCCGGGTCGTCGGCCAGCAGCCTGGCCGCACTTCAGCGGCGCTTGCAGGCTGAGTCGGACGCCTTGGTCGGTACCACCGACAAAATGGCAGCATCGACGCGACAAGCTGCGGCGGCTACCGGTGTTCAAGCCGAGGGCCTGCAAGCGCTGCTGGGCAAGATCAATCCCGCCATTGCCGCGCTCGACAAGCTGGACGAGCAGCAGGCACAGCTGCAGAAGTACAAATCCGCCGGGCTTATCGATGCTGACACCTTCCGCGAGTACTCGACCCGGATTGACGCGTCTCGGCAACAGCTCGGCTCGTTTGATGAGACCCTTCGCAAAACAGGCGTATCGTCCGGTCAAACCCAGGCAGCCCTGCGTCAACTCCCTGCGCAGTTCACAGATATCTTCACCAGCCTAGCAGGTGGGCAGAACCCGCTGATGGTGTTGATCCAGCAGGGCGGGCAGATCAAAGATTCCTTCGGCGGCATTGGCCCGACGATGGACGCTCTGAAGGATAAGTTCCGCTCTTTGTTCACTGGCGGCGCGGGCGCGGCAGCCCTTGGTGAGTCTCTGGCTGGCGTTGCCGGAAATGCCAAGAACGTTTCTGAAAGTGCCGGTGAAGCAGGCGAGAGCCTATCCAACTTTGCGGAAAGCTCCAACACGGCGGCAGAAGCCGCTGAGAACGCGCAGAAAGCCGTCGGTGCGATCAGCCCAGCAATGAGTGGCGTGACGATTGGCGCCGGGGCTGTGGCGCTTGCCGTGCTTGCTGCAGCTGCTGCGCTCGGAACGCTGATCTATGGTTATAGCCAAGGCAGCAAGGAGCGGGACGAGTTCAATAAGGCGCTTATCCTCACAGGGAATGCGGCCGGAACGTCTTCCGGGCAACTGGCCGATCTTGCTCAGCAGGTCAGCGCTACCAACGGCACTACCAGCGAAGCGGCGGCCTCATTGGCCAAGCTGGCTGCCAGCGGCGTGGTTGCGGGCGGTAGTTTTAAGGACATTGCCGACGCTGCCGCAGCAATGGAAGACGCGACCGGTAAGGCGGTCGATGCCACCATCGCCGAGTTCGTCAAGATCGCGAAGGACCCCGTCGCCGCAGCGAAAGAGCTGAACGACCAGTACCACTTCCTGACTGCATCCGTTTATTCGCAGATCGTGGCGCTGAAGGAGCAGGGCGACACCATCGGCGCCGCCAAACTGCTGACGGACACCTATGCCGAGACCGTGAAAGGTCGGTCGGGTGAAATCACCCAGAACCTTGGAACTATCGAAAAGGCCTGGAAAGGCATCACCGATGAAGCCAAGAAGTCGCTCGACGCGATCAAGAATATTGGCCGGGACGAGGGGCCGGCTAAGCGTATTGCTGAGCTCGCGCAGAGCGTTGCTTTTGCGCAAAGCGCGCTCAAGGCGACGCCTTATGATACCGATGCAAAAAAGAAGCTCGACGAATCCAAGCTGGAGCTTGATTTCCTCGTCAAGCAACGCGACACGCAGGATGCGATAAATAAGGCTCAGAGCAACTACCAGAAAACTCAGGACAAAGGGCAGGACGCCCAAAGGAAGTTCGATGCCCGTGAAAAGTCTACACGCTCGAACAAGGATAAGCGCAATGATGAGCTCGACGACCTACAAAGGGAAATCGACGACATCAGGCGGGCCGACCCGAATGATTCGCGCCTTGCCAAGGCCAAGATAGATCAGCAAAAATCTGCGATAAATGCCAAATACAAGGATCCTAAAGCCGCATCAGCTGGCGCCGTCGATCTTTCAGCTTTCAATGACGCAGAGAACGCGCTGAAGAAGCTGCAAGCCGAATACTCGAACACCCAGAAACAACTGGATGCGGCGCAGAAGGCCGGGCTCATCTCTCAAAGCGACTACGTCACTCAGCGCGCACTACTGATCAAGGCCGAAAAGGAAGAGGTCACTGGAGCCTATCAGGCCGAGATCGCGTCACTGGAGGCAGTCAAGGACAAGACTGGCACGACTGGCGCCCAGCGTATCCAGTTGGACCAGAAGATCGCTGACGCGCGCACCAGCATGGTCAAGGCGCAGAAGGATGCCGACGGCCAACTCAACATTCTAGCCATCAATGAAACTGGCAGGGTAAAGGCCCAGACAGCGGCCTCTGAGGCGTATGTCGCTCAGCTTGAGCGTCAGCGCGCAGCACTAGAGGCATCTGGTACTCGGGCGGCAAACGGGCTCGGGCTTGGCGATCGACAGAATGGGCTTCAGAACAGTCTTGATGGTTCGACCGACAAGTTCAACGAAGAACGCGCCAAGCTGCTGGATCGTCGCCGTACGGCCCCGGACAAGTACAGCAAGGCAGACTACGAGAAGGATCTCGCCAGCCTTGAAGTTGCCGAGGACAAGTATCGAGCAACGGTTGTTGGCAACTACGACAAGATGTCCGTAGCCCAGTCAAATTGGCAATCTGGCGCAACATCAGCGCTCGCCAACTACCTGGAAAGTGCAAATGATGCGGCTGGGCAGACCAAAAGCCTGCTCACCAATGCGTTCAGTTCGGCCGAGGACGCGCTTGTTCAGTTCGTCACTACCGGCAAGCTGTCGTTTGCTGACTTCGCCAAGTCAGTTCTCGCCGATATGGCGCGGATCGCGGTACGGCAGGCCAGTTCGTCGGCATTGAGCGGCCTGTTCGGTCTGGCTGCTTCGGCGGCCGGTTCGTACTTCGGCGGCGGTGCTGCCTCGGCCGGCTCCACGCAAGGCGGATATACCGGAGCCTACGGCTTTGCCAAGGGCGGAGCTTTCTCGGGCGGCGTGCAGATGTTCGCCAATGGCGGCGCCTTCTCCGACAGCGTGGTCAGCACCCCGACAGCGTTCGGCATGGCCAATGGCAAAACCGGCGTGATGGGCGAGGCTGGGCCTGAGGCGATTGTTCCTCTGGCTCGCGACTCGCAAGGTCGGCTCGGGGTTCGCGGTGGCGGCAGTTCCAGCACGGTCAACGTCAGCGTGACAGTGGATGCCTCCGAAGGTGGTGGCGCTACTCCTGATCCGGCGCGCTTGGTCGAAGGCATCAAGGCTGTCTGTCGTCAGGAAATCGCACTCGCGCGCCGTAACGGCGGGGCACTCACATAAGGAGGCGTCATGCCGACATTCACATGGGTTCCGACCTACGACGCCACCAAGACGATTGCCCCGACGGTCAAGGCCATCAAATTCGGTGACGGGTACGAGCAGCGGCAGGGAACCGGTATCAACCGACAGCCGCGCAAGTACGCGCTGATGTTCAAGCGGCCAGTGGCAGAGATCGAGGCGATTGATGCCTTCCTCAAAGCCAGGGGCGGGCTCGAAGCGTTTACCTATACGCATTCAGGGCAATCGCCCGGGCAATTTGTTTGTCGCGAGTGGCCGCGCATCAACGTAGCCAAAGGCATTGACAGCATATCGGTGACCTTTGAGGAGGTTTACGAGTGAGTGAACTTCAAGGTCAACTGTCGCTCGCCCGAGGCCTGTCGATCTGGGAGGGGTTCGATCTGATCCTCTCTGACCAGACGCTGCACTTCCACTCTGGCACCAACGAGATATCGGGGTCGGTGATCTGGCAGGGCGTGACGTATACACCCTGGCCGCTCAAAGGAACCGAGTTCTCAACGCCAAGCCAAGGTTCACCGGCACGCCCAAAGCTTCAGGTCGGCAACTTCGGCGGCACCATCTCTGCATTGTGCCGGCAGTATGAAGACCTGCTGTGGGCCAAGCTCAAGCGTCGGCGTACGCTGGTCAAGTACCTGGATGCGGTGAACTTTGTCAGCGGAAACCCGACGGCCAACCCGGCCGAAGAGTACCCGGTAGAAACGTGGTTCATCACCCGCAAGGTCAACGAGACGCCGGCTTCGATTGAATTCGATCTTGGCTCACCGCTGGATCTGCAAGGCGTTCAGTTGCCGCGGCGCCAGGTGGTGGCTGGGACATGCCTGTGGGCCTATCGCTCGGGAGAGTGTGGGTATGCCGGCGGACCTGTGGCTACCTATGCCAACGTTCCAACCAGTGACCCGACCAAAGACCAATGCAGCCGCACGATGACTGGCTGCAAGTTGCGATTCGGCAACTTCGCCGAGCTTCCATTTGGCGGCTTCCCAGGCATCGCCCGCGTTCCGAGACTCTGACCATGACCGAATTGCTCAATAAATGCCGGGCTGATGCCGAGGCGCACGCGCTTTCCGAGTATCCGCGTGAAGCGGTTGGTCTGGTCGTAGCGTCACGCGGCAAGCCTCGATACATCCCGTGCCGCAATCAGTCGGAAGAACTGGATCACTTCATCCTGCACCCCGAGGACTACGCGGCTGCCGAAGACGCTGGCGACATCATCGCCATCGTTCATTCGCACCCGGACGCCGGCCCAGAGCCAAGTCTGCACGACATTGCAAGCCACGCGGTCAGCCGCATGGCGTGGTGGATCTTAGGCCTGAAAGATGGCGTCGCAACCTGGCACGAGATGCCAGCCGCCGGCGAGATGCCGCTGGAAGGCCGTGTATTCGTGCACGGCTCCATCGACTGCTACACGCTTATCCGCGACTACTATCGCCAGGAGCGAGGCATCGAACTGCTCGACTTCCACCGGCCTGACGATTGGTGGCACAACGGCGGCGACCTGTATCGCGAGAACTTCGCCAAGGCCGGCTTCGTCGAGACGAGCACGCCGAGCAACGGTGATGTGGTCCTGATGGCTATCGGCAGCCCGACACCGTGCCACGGCGCGATCTGGCTGGATGGCGACATCCTGCTACATCACCTATATGGCCGCCTGAGCTGCAAAGAGGTATACGGCGCAGCGTTCCGCGAGCGCACGACGCACTTCCTCACATATAAAGGATAGGCCCTGTATCTGCATGGGCATTGCCTGTTAGAGTCGCCAAAACACTTGGAGGCTCAATAATGCGCAACGCCCTTGTCATCCTGGCCTTGATTGGCATTGCTGGGTGTGCGACATCCCCAGTCCCGTCAGCGCAAGCCATTAAAGCCCCGGCTGAGCGATTGCTGGCTTATCAGGCTCCATTGGATGGCTCTGGCTCGCTGACAGTTATCAGAGACAGCGGTTTTACCGGCAGCGGTTGTTACACCACTATCTTCCTGAATGGCCAGCGGGCGGCAAAACTCGCTCCCGAGGAAAAGGCGACATTCATACTGCCTCCAGGGGAGTGGATCGTCGGCGCCGCGATAGAAGGTGCCGGCCTGTGTGGAGCCATGAACGAGCAGCGCACCGAGACAGAGGTGCATTTGAGGCAGGGTCAAGACAAGTACTTCCGCGTTTTCTCGGCCCCAGAAGCCGGTCTTGATGTCAGGCCCACCAGCCTCTAGACACTAACAGTTCACCAGAACCGCCTCCGGGCGGTTTTTTATTGCCCGGAGAAAAGTATGCCCGCTGCCAACAACACGGCCATGACCAAGATTTTATTGTCTGGCAGCCTGGCTCAGGCATTCGGTCGCGAGCATTTTCGCCAGCTCGAAACCGGTACGACACAAGAAGCTTTCAGCGCCATCAAGCACACAATTGCCGGGTTCGAAGACTTTATTCGAACCCAGGCCCGTCTCGGCATGAGATACGCGATCTTCCGCAACCGTGAAAACGTTGGAGTCGATCGCCTGACTATCAGCGGCACAACCGAGATTCGCATCGTTCCCGTGATCGCCGGTAGCAAGAGCGGCGGCCTTTTCCAAACCATTTTCGGTGTTGTGCTGGTTGCTGTCGGTGCTGTGGCATCGGCCTTCGGTCAAGCCTGGATTGGCGTACCTCTGATGCAAATCGGCGTTGCCATGGCCATTGGCGGCGTTATCCAAATGCTTTCGCCGGTGCCCAAGTCCTCCAGCCAGCAAGAGCAGGCCGTCACCGAAAACAAGCCGAGCTACCTCTTCAACGGCGCATTCAACTCCACGCAGCAAGGGCTCCCGGTTCCGGTCGTTTACGGAAAAATGCTGGTCGGCTCAAGCGTTGTTGCAATCGGCACCTGGGCAGAGGCGATTCCTGCATGAGCGAAGTCATTGTTGGCCGCAAAGGCGGCGGCGGTAAGGGTGGGGGCGGCAGTGGTTCGTCGCGCGCAGCCGTTGAGGCGCCGGATAGCCTGCGTTCTCGTCAGCATGTGCGGGTACTGCACGCTCTCGGCGAAGGTGAAATCGAAGGGATTGTTGGTGGTAACCAAGGGATTTTCTTCGACGATGTCCCGCTGCAAAACTCTGACACCAGTTACAACTTCACCAACGTCAGCATCGATACTCGCCCGGGCACCCAGTGGCAGGCCTACATGCCTATCACCGGGCTTGAGGCTGAACAGTCTGTCGGGGTTGAGCTCAGATACGGCGTTCCAATAGAGCGCGCTGTTACCGACCCTGATGTCGACGCGCTGCGGGTTACCGTCAGCATCCCTCAACTGTCAGAACAGAATATCAGCAACGGCGATACCAACGGCTCGCAAGCTGTATTCAGGATCGAGGGCAAGCTTGGTGCTGGGGCGTGGTTTCCAATTTTTGGCGACCAGGTGATTGGCGGCAAGACCATGAGCCGCACTCAGTTCTCGTACTACCTGCGCCTTCCGGCGTCAGGAGGGCTGGCTCGTTACATTCGACTCACGCGAGTAACGCCGGACTCGGTCAGTGCGGCCATTCAGAACCGCACATTCTTCGATTCCTATACGTTGCTTTGGGACGAAAAGCTGCGCTACCCGAACACCGCAATGGTTGGGCTATCGATCGATGCCCAGCAATTCGCCAGCATTCCGCGCATGTCGTTCCTGATCAAAGGCATCAAGGTTCTGGTGCCTAGCAACTACAACCCACTGACCCGCGTGTACACCGGATCTTGGGATGGGACATTCGTCCGGGCATGGACCGATAACCCGGCATGGATCTGGTACGACATGCTCACCAACACCCGCTACGGGCTTGGGGGGTTACTTGAGTCGGCTCTGATTGAGAAATATTCGCTCTACAGCATCGCCCAGTACTGCGATGTGCTGGTGCCGGACGGATACGGCGGGATGGAACCTCGCTTTACCTGCAACCTCGCGCTGACGGTTCAGGCCGATGCTTGGAAGCTGGTCAACGACATGGTGTCGGTGTTCCGTGCCATCTGCTTCTGGGCTGGCGGTTCGCTGACTGCCGTGCAGGATGCTCCGCGCTCAAGCAGCCGCTACCCGTTCAACAACTCGAACGTCGTCAACGGCGAATTCAACTATCAATCGGTCGCCTCTGATCAGCGCTTCAACGTCGCCGCTGTGACGTGGAACGATCCGCTGCAGCAATACAAACAGTCGGTTGAGATCGTCGAGCGTCCTGAACTGATCGCGAAATGGAATCGCATTCAGCAAAGCGATGTTGTAGCCATCGGCTGCACTTCGCGTGGCCAGGCCCGCCGTCTTGGTCGCTGGCTGCTGTATGCCGAAAGCGAGGCTGTGACGTTTGCCACCGGTGCCGATGGCTCTGTGCCGCTTCCGGGCGAAATCATTGATCTCGCAGATGCAAATAGGGCCGGTGCCAGGAACGGCGGGCGCCTGCTGACGGGTAGCACCGCTTCAACCCTGCTGCTGGATGCGCCAATTGGCTTGGCAGGAACTGGCGTGATTGGTGTCGTCCTGTCGAATGGCAGCTATGCCACCGCTTCCGTCACCATTACGGCCGGCTCTTCCTCGGTCACGGTTTCTCCTCCACTCGCATCGGCTCCTCTGGCTTCGGCTCCGTGGGTCTTCTCCACTGCCGCACTGGAGACGCAGCAGTATCGCGTCATCGGCATATCCGAAGGAGACGACGGCACTTATGCGGTCAACGCGGTTGCCTATGACCCGGACAAGTTCAACGAGGTCGAATTCGGCACCCCTGACGTAGATAACCCAACCAGCATCGTCAACTTTGGTGCTCCGGATGCTGTGGGTCAGCTGACGTTCCTTGAGTCGCTGTACGACACGGGCACAGGATTGGCGGCTGCAAGGCTTTCGGTCAGCTGGACGCCGCCGGCGCGCGCGATGCGCTATCAAATCGAGGCTATGAAGCCTGGCGGAAACTGGGAATACGTCAACGAGGTGTCGTCGCCGAGCATTGATTTCGAGGCAGCGTCTTCGGGCGAGTGGTCGATCCGGGTTACGCCAAAGTCTGTGCTTGGCATTGCAGGCCCTGCCTTTGTGCAGACCTACATAGCCCAGGCATTGCTGGCGCCACCGGCAGCACTGATCGGTCTGCGCCTGGACGTCATCAACAGCGTTGCGACATTGGCGTGGGACCCGGCTCCAGAGCTCGACGTGAAGCTCGGCGGAAGCATCAGCGTTCGCCATTCGCGCAATACCTCGGCGAACTGGGACGCTGCATTGCCGTTGACCGAAGTGGCAGGCCGTTCGACGTCGGCGGTCGTGTCGCTGCTGCCT
>LNAP01006414.1_pt1 | contig 10153 bp, 9 predicted proteins | sample 602601 | NCBI WGS metagenome assembly LNAP01 (sample SAMN02440304, study PRJNA202911) | soil metagenome | biome: Subtropical and temperate rainforests or woodlands; isolation source: soil samples (1 kg each in a 20% v/v slurry with milli Q water) were... ...
GACAGCGGTTGGTCGGCGGCGTCCCTAACTAGCTACAAGCCAGAAACGAACTTAGCCAGCATCACCCAGTTCTATGCGCGCGTGAAATTCCGGGGCCAGACGTTGGGAGAAACGGAGTGGTCGCCGTTTATCAGTTTCAAAACGGCCGACAAGTTGCGTGGGGTGTACACGACCCTGAGCAGTGGTGGCGTAGACCGGATGTGGCATTGCATGGCCTCACACGCCGGGTTTATCTACGCATTTGGTGGCTCCAATTCAACGGGCTATCTCGGTGATTTGTGGCGTTACGACCCGGCGACAAACGCCTGGCAACAGTTGGCGTCCACAACGGCGAGGGCCTATTCATCGATGGTGGCCATTGCGGGCAAGCTTTATGTGTTTGGTGGCGGATCGGGTAGCGCTACTTACACCAATGATCTGTGGTGTTACGACATTTCCAAGAACACCTGGACAAAGCTGGCTCCCGCCACCAGTCCGCTAGCGCGTTATGCACACTCAATGGTTGCGATGGATGGAAAAATCTATCTGTACGGCGGTTACACGTCTGTCAGTACTTTTGCCTCCGATCTTTGGTGCTTCGACCCGGCAACCACCAAATGGACCCAACTTGCGAGCAATGGTCCTGGCCGGTCCTACGCAATCGCTGGGGCAATTGGTGGGGAAATCTATTTGGCAGGCGGTGCTCAGGCTAATACCGGCACGGCAAAACGGATCGCCAAATACAACGTGGTTACCAACACCTGGACGGCACTGGCAGAGGCTCCAGTTGGCTATCTGTGGCACACCGGGGCAGCAGTGTCGGACAAACTGTACCTATGGGGCGGCCGTACCGGAGGCGTCAATACAACTACAGGTGATCTTTTGGAATACGACCCTGGTACAGACCAATGGACTCAATTGCCAAGCGCTGCGGCCCGAGCCAGAGAAAACGCTGCGGCCTGCGAACTGAACGGCAAGCTGTATGTATCCGGCGGTACCTACGGTAGCGGCGCTACTAAAACCCTGTTTTCCATTGAGTGAGGCCCCCCATGTACAAGCTTGAGTCCTACAACGACGGTGGCGCGCTTGTGGTTAACAGCGATGACAGCGACGAAATTTACCGGTCTACGTTCAACGCATCGAGCGCACAGGAGGCGGAATCGATCGTCGTCGGTCTGAACCAGGGTGTGCTGATCAAAAGGCTGGCTGAGTATCGCTATGCAGTCGAGATCGGGGGCATTGATTTGCCCAACGGCTTGCGCATGCTGACTGATCGGGATAACCGCAGCACCTTCAAAGAAAGTTACCAGGACATGAAAAACGGTCTGATTCCTGACACGGACTGGAAAGCGGTGAACAGCTGGAGAACCGTGGAGCTTGCCGAGATGGAGGTCATGGCCAAGGCGCTGGCCGCCCATGTGCGCGGTTGCTATCGGGGTGAATGCACGGTGGCAACAGCTATCAACTCCGCCACCACCATCCTGGGCACGGAAGCGATCGATGTCGACGCGCTGTTCAGTGTGGCTTACGACGCGGCTTACGCCGAAGTCATGGCCACAGGGATTGAAGCTGAATGAACTGGACCCCGGTGACCATGCAGTGGCCCACCGAGGCCACCGCCTGGATGGACCAAATGGACGCGGCCAAGGACATGGCCACCGCCCAGCTCGACAGCGCCTACGGTCGCCTGGCCACTTTGGCAGAGCAGGTCACTACTGACCTGAGTCTGATTGGCGAAGCGGTCAAAGGCGTGGTGGCCAGCGGTCGCGCCGCCCTGGACGGCCAGTTTGGCGAGATCCCCAAATGCTTTGTTGTCACGCCGTTTCAGAGCGGCGTAGGGCAGGGGGCCGGTTACCAGCGGTTTCTTTCAGCGCCGAACCTGGTGCAACGACTGGCTGATAAGCTCGAGGACAGCGCGGATCCGGCGCACCCGACCGGTGAGCAATATGCCCTGGTGATTCTGTTCCTGGGCACGCGCTTCGACCAGATGGCCGGTGTGCTGTCGAAATTTAACGCTTTGATGCCTATTGCTGAGCTGCAGAAGGCCGAACGACGCGCCAAGCATCTGTTCGAGCTGGACACGTCGAAGTGGGAATTGCCGACTGTAGGCGCGCTGCCGCCCTGGGCGGCCCTGCCGCTTGAGCGTTGCACCGTGCTCAAAGAGGCCAGCGCCTCAATCAACGGCCAGTTGGCCCGCCTGGAAAGCTACGCCGCCGACAGTTCGCCGCTCGATGACCTGGCCGAGCTGGTCCAGCGCAAAGCCGAACAGGCCGTGGGGCAGGATTCGAAATTGAACGAGCTGAAAGAGCTGCTGGCCGGCGGCACACCCGACACCAGCATGCAATCGCGTTTGCTGGGTCCAGGCGATGCCAGCGAGCTGCGCGCCCAGCTGCTCGACGACGACGCACCAGGGCATGAATGGGTGCTGTCGTCCGGTGTGATGCTGGTCGGATCCCTGCAGGGCCTGAGCTTTGTTCGCGAACTGGTGGGCCTATGACACTGATGCTCAACGGTGAACAGATCATCGGCAAGCGCATGAAAGTGACAGCCAACCTGAAGATCGATAGCGACGACATGTCGGGACAAACCAGCGGTACCGAGACGTCACATAAGGGGTTCAAGCCCAAAACGCTGACCGTAGCGCTGAACATTGCCTATAAGGACATGACCAACCTGCGCACGCTGATGCGCCTGGCGGAGAGCACGCAAGGCGGTGGCCAGCGCACCACGTACCGGATCGTCAACGATACAGCCGAGGCCTTTGGCATTCGCCAGGTGGAATTCACCGACGGCGTGAGCGCCCGGGAAGACGACACCCTGAATCAATGGATCATCCAGTTCACCCTGTCCGAAAAGCTGTCGAACCCGGAAAAGGTCGAAAGCCGTCGCGCCGGCAACCCGGTGACGTCGCAATCTGCGCCAGGCGATGGGGTATCCGGTACCGGTGACACGAACGCCACGCCCCAGGAGCTGACGGGCTTCGAGGCGATCTTGAAGAACGTCGACACCTACCTGGGCGGCCAGTCATGAGCATGAAGCTGCATAAAGTGCTGACGATCGGCGGCGTGGTCATCCCCCTGGTGAACGACGACGTGCGTCTGGACCTGAAAAGCCCGGGGCGTGCCACGTTCACGATTCAGGCCGGGGCCCAGGTGAGCGGCTTGGTCACCCTGGACATTGGCTACAACGAATCCGCGCTGCAGCGGCACTTCATTGGCTATGTCGAGCGATGCACCGCGGCTAATGGCGTCGAGCAAGTAGTTTTCTGCCGGGAAATGGCGGCTGTGCTGGCCAAGTCCTTGCCGATGAACCTGCGCCATGTGGATCTGCGTGCCGTGCTGACCAACATCAGCAGCAAGACCGGGCTGCGCTTCCGTGTTCCGGACCAGCCTTATACAAAGGTCAAAGCCCCGTATTTCTACAGCCTGGCGGCCGGGTACCAAGCCATGGACAGCATGGGCACCGTTTTCGGCATCCCCGACTTCATCTGGCAACAGCAGGGCGACGGTGAGGTGTACGTGGGTTCCTGGGCGGACAGCTTCTTTGGTGCTCGCAAAGCGCTGCAGCTGCCAGTCAGCCTGTTCGACGGCTACCAGGGCAATCAAAGCGCGATGGTCTCGGCTTTGCCCGGGCTACGACCAGGCGTATCAATCAACCAGGGCGAGCGGATCACCAGTGTCACGCTTGCCGGCACACAGATGGCCATCAAATGGACGACGCAATCAAGCGCAGCGTAGAACGCCTTTTTCCTGAACTTACCGGCGGCTATCACTTGCCGCGCTTCGCCCGCGTGGTAGGGGTGGCAGACGCTCCAGCCGATGCATCCATGTGCGACGACTTTCGCCCTCGCTATGCCGTCGATATCGAAGTACTTGGCCAGGACGGTGAAGCAGATCCCGCCGTGCCACGGTTGAGCGGCGTGCCGCTGCCGTTGCCCTCGGGCGGTGAAGAAATGGGCATGTTTGCTTTTCCCCAGGAAGGCACCCAGGTGGTGGTGTGCTTCGCGTATGGCTCGCCCAGCAAGCCCTATATTCAAACGATCCTACCGCACGGTTTGAGCCTGCCTAGGGTGCCGAAGGGTGACCAGGTGTGGCAGCACAGTGACGCCGTGCAGCAGCGCGTCGACGCGGACGGCAACTGGCTGCGCCTCACGGACGGCAAGATCCGCGACCACTCCCTGGAGCGCGAAGTGGAAACCCTGGGCAACAGCGAGAAGTACCAGAGCCATGTCCAGGACGTAGAAACCCATTCCACCGAGGACGTGGGGGGGATCAAGCGGATCAACGCCCTGGGCGCGCTCAAGCTCAATTCAGCCGGTACCGCTACGCTCGCCGCCGTAGACGACCTGCACCAAGCGACCGGGCGCGATTACAACCTGGTCGTCGGCAAGAAGCACAACGCTGCTGTAAGTGGCGACATGCAGGAGAAGATTAAGGGTGTGCGCAAAAGCGTCACCGATATTAGCCAGCGCCTGCAGGCGCCAAAGACCTGGTTAGGATCGGAAGGCGTCAACGTGTTGCGGGTGTTGGGCGATACGTTGGATCTCATCCATGAGATCAGTACCCAGATCGCTGCCCATGTTCACCCAGCGCCGGGGCAGCCACCTGTTACTGCGGCGGCATTCACTGCAGACGCCGCGAAGGCCGCTTTGCTGTCGGCGGAGCTAGGATCTGTCACGCTTTAGTATGCTGGCCGCATCCTCGAAGGACGGTAATCATCATAAATGATGAGTACACGTCGCCGGGTTATTACCGTTTATCGGAAAAGCTGGCATCAAAGCGCTGATGCTTACTTAGCGCCCGACGGCATACCTCTCAATTGGCGTAATTCATCAACACCCAATGATTGTGCGGTGGGCAGCGTGGAATGTCCGATTGGTGTAAACGTCTAGGAGTTTACATATGTAAACCTTTTCCTCAAAAACGAGGAAGCCCGCACAGGGCGGGCTTCGGAGGTCATAGCTTACATCCATCGCGCGCCCCTAGCGGATTGAAAAGGGCGTGGTAAGATTCAGCTCAAGACGGGTAACGCAGTACAGCTTTGACTTCGCACGTTAAGCGTATTGCGTTAGTGCCACTTGGTCAACGGGGAGAACTTCCGGTGGTCTTGACAGCCTCGTTGATATCCCTTGCTGATGAGGGCAGGATACTTAACGCAATACAGGTGACCTTATGAAAGCGCTAATGAATCGCTTTCTGCCGGAAGAGCTGATTCGAGCATTGCAGGCGGCGTATTGGATCGCCCGCTTCTATCGCTTGGTTCAGGAAATCTAAGCAGGTCTGCGGGGGCTTCGGCCCCTGCTTTCACCCTGCAGCTGCACGCTGCGCTGTCCCCTCCTTCGTTATCTGCTGTCCCCTCGGTCTTCCCCGCTCATCCCCGTAAAGAACTTAGGCGTGCCATACACGGTGAACGTCACCAGCCATTCCTCAGCCTATGTGCCTTACCCGTCCCTGCTTTCTTGTGCCTAAAAAATTGCATCGATGAACAGCGTATTAATTTGGCGAGAATCTTCTACAGCCTCCAGATGAACTGTAATTTCAACTGACGAAATTCATTCTCAGAAAAAACATGTCCAGAATAAAAAAACGAATGAAAAAGCACTTATCCCCCTCCCGCCGACGGGCTTTGCGTGATTTTTTTGTGCAATTCGCCGGGTAGTGCAAACACGGCTGCAGCCCGCGACGCCCGTGGGCCTCTGCAGGTGATCGGCCTTTTCATTTTGTGAAAGGTTTTGCAATGGAATGAAGCGCGGTTGCACAACGGCGCGCTGACCAGGTGAAAGCGGCAAGAAGCTGGCACCCCTAGATTCATTGGGCGAAAAATCCGAAAACGGGAGTTTGGTTGTGTTTTCGAAATCGTGCTCGATCGGTTAAAGCGCGGAAAACCCTACCCCTGTCGACGACTTAAAAGCCCTGTAGATCAAGCGGGCTAAGGGCTGTAGCTGTTTCCAGCCATTTCACAAGACTGCTCATCCCAGGGCGCGGCACGGCCCTTTTTTGGTTGTTCCAAAAAACGGTCAGGCATACCCATCTCAGGTGTTTTTGAGTAGTGGCAAAGTGGCATTTCAGGAGGGCGGCGGGGATAGGGTAATTTAGTAATTTTGAGCTGCGGACACCCTGTAAGCCTTGTAGAACGTGGCTTGGAGCGATTACCGAGGGTGGTAATAAGGGGTAATCTGAGAGGTAATTTATTATTAACTCATTGATTTATAACGATATTTTCCAGAAGGGAAATTACCCTGCCTAAAAGTAATCATCTTACTAATCAATTACCATAAAATTACCATTAACAATATCTCTCAAGCCCTTGATTTTAAAGGCTTTCAGAGCATTTCAAGAATTCGATTACCAAAATTACCATTTCCCGAGGGGTCAACCTGAAAACGGCGGAACGCTACGGAGGAGTGCGCTAAGTCTGACGCTTCTGTTGCCGCCTGCACAAGCGCTTGGTGTGCTTCACACACTCGCTTGTTACGGGGCTTGTTACGGGGAGCGGACAAAACAAAGGCCTGCATCGCTGCAAGCCTTTGATTTATATGGTGCCGGCACCAGGAGTCGAACCCGGGACCTACTGATTACAAGTCAGTTGCTCGATAAGGTCAGCTGTGACAGATCAGGCGCCGCATTGCCCCTCAGCGCAGGAGGAGAGAACGAATCTCCCAATGCCTCAAACGCTGTGTCGGCGGCAGCCAGTAATGTTTCCTGAGCTAGATGGCTATAGCGCTGAGTAGTTTTGATCTGGGTGTGTCCGAGAATTTTCTGAACCTCGTAAAGCGAGCGGCCAGCATTGATCAGGAAGCTAGCAAAAGAGTGCCTGAGGTCGTGAATCCGAAACCCTGGTAACGAGGCTCGTTTTCGGGCTGTATCCCATGAATAATGTATCTGGATGTATGGTTTACCTGTGCGCGGATTAGGAAAAATCCAGTCGCTGCTAGTTTCGCCCCGCGACATTACGCTGTGATATTGCTTCACATCGCTGAGAAGCTGTATGACTCCCGACGACAACGGTACATGACGTGCCTTCCCGGATTTGTTGACATGAATTCGCCAGACACGGCGTTCGAAATCGATATCACCCCATCTCACATCCAGCACCTCACGTTTCCGAGCCCCGGTAAAAATCAGCATCGGCACGATGAATTTCAGCATTTTTGATTCGCTAGACTGTATGGCCTCATACAGTCTTCCTGCTTCCTCTTGGGTTAGATAGCGTTCACGATTATTGTTTTCTTCAAACTGAGGTATGCCTGTACAAGGATTTTTGAGAACCCCAGATATCTCCCAACGTACGGCCAAGCTAAAGATATATTTAACTAACACTAACAATCTGTTCGCCGTAGCTGGGGCTCCCCCCTGATTTCTGCGGCCTTGGTGAATGGAGACAATGTCGTCTTTAGTGATCTGGTCTAGAAAGCGATTGCTCAGTTTCGGTAGAAGGTGATTGCGAAGCAACGACTCATCGATAAACCAGGAGCGTTTATAGCCCATAACGTAAGGCATATATCGTTCTTTGACGAACTCGCCAAATGTCGGGATCTGCTGCAGTTCACGTTTCGCTTCGGTTGGGTCGTTCCCCATTGCTATCTGTCCCCGAAGCTCGTCGCTTCTTTTGCGAGCCTGATCAAGCGAGATGTCATTAGCATCGCCCAAGCGAAATTGTCGTGGCCTACCTCTCGCGTCGGTGTAACGCAGATACCAGGTTCGGCCGCCACTCTCCCTCAGTTCGAGCATCAACCCTTTGCACCCGGCATCCCATACATTTTCTTTGGCTTTGCCTGCTGGGCAGCTCAGCGCCTTAAGTTTCTTTGCGGTTAGGGCGATGACGCTCATAATGGGCCTCTAATTTTATAAGGTGTCAAAGGATTTAAAAGATGGCCGAAAGTACATTTAAAATATCTTTTGCGCAAGAAGTGTTAGTCGTGTCTATGATCCGGGCCGCTCGGTCTGCTTTAGGTTGGACGCAGCCAATGCTCGCAAAACGCTCAGGCGTATCGCTTGTTGCGATCGCTAGGCTGGAATCCAATGTCACGAGTCCGCGCATGTCCACGGTGCTGAAGATCAAGGCCGCTATCGAAGATGCAGGCATACAGGTGATCGAAGGTCAGCCCGCTGGGGGCTTCACGCTCCAGGTGAGCGACAAGGCAATTCAGGCTGCTGCAGAGAATGCCGTTAGGACGGATGTGGGATAAGTTGCGGGTGGCAAAGGTTGGATGCACCCCTGTAAATCAAGGGTTTGAGCCGACTTATTGCTTCCAAGTCCTCCTTGGGAAGGGGGGCGCAGTCCTTATCTTGATGGGGTATCAGTGGGAAATATCTTTTAGGATATTTTAAATGTCTTAAAGGCCCCGAATCCATTGGCCCGTACTTAGAGTCACGATTTCATTGACACTGTTGGCACCGCTTACAACGTTGAAGCTGGTACTTCGGTACTGGTTGGCGTTGACAGCACTCCTGCTTCGGTTACCGCTGCACTGGCTGCAATCTCCGGTGGCACTCTGGCTGGTCAAGTACCAGGTCTGGCTCTGATCAATGCTTATGACGCTGCAGTTGAAGCTGTTGCTGCATATGGCGAAACCGTAGCTTCGACCAACGCTGATTTCGACGCCGACGAAGACGGCAGCGTTTCGTTTGCTGAAGCTGAAGACGCTCTGGATGCTGCTGTAACCGCACGTGAGTTGCCAGAAAATGGCGGCACTTCGAGCATCAACGTGCTCTCCGCTAATCTGACAGACGCAACTGGCGTTTTGACTAAAGCACAAGCTGATGTCACTGCAGTTGCAGGTGGCACTGCTGCTGTCAATGCTTACAACTCTGCCGTTTCGGCCGACACTGCAGCTACCACTGCTTTGGAAGCAAACGTCGCTGCCAAGGCTGCTGCAGAAGCTGGTCTGGACAGTTCGATCACCGCGACTTCGGCTGTTAATTACACCACGTTGTCGGATGCTGCCGGTGTCGCAACTGACTTCACCACAGCCGCTCAAGTTACTGAGTTCCTGGCTCTGACTTCTACTAGCTCGGGCGCTCGCGCAGCTCTAGTTGCTGAGCTGAACAAAGTCACTACTTACGGTGCTGACATCGTCAAGGCAGGTGCTTTGGGTCTGACAGCTGCTACTGCAGCAGCAACCTTGGACACGGCTACCTCTAAGTTGGCCGCTATCGATAACGCTGCTACCGCTGGTGTTGTTGAAGGTCAAGCGTACATCACTGCCAAAGGCAATGTGGATGACGCTACTACTATCTTGGCTAACGCTAAGACAGAAGACGCAAAAGTTGCCGCAGCTCAGGTAATTGTTGATAAGTACGTTGCTCTGAACACCGCAGCCACCAATGCTAATACTGCAATAGATGACTTCAACGACGACAATGCTACTGTTGCACTGACTGCGCTGACCGCTGCAGGCGCCTCAGGCACTGCACCTATCAAAGATGTCTTCTACTTCGCTGATAAATCAGTCGTTGCAGACTTCAACAGCGACTTCAACCTCGGTACTTTCGGCGCTGGCGACAGCTTGGTGTTGGGCACTAGCCTGACTTACAACAGCGGCGCTCTGTCGACTGGCAACAACAGTGCTGCTGAGTTCTTCCTGGTTCAGAAAGGCTCTGACACTCTAGTTGTGATTGAAACTGAAGTTTACGGTAGTGCTTCGGTTACCGGTACAGCTGCTGCTGCTACAACTCTGTCTCCAGACGCAGCTGTTATCACCCTGACCGGTGTTGCAATTGCTGACCTGACCGTTTCGAACGGTGTTATCTCCCACGTAGCTTAATTGCCCCGTGATGGATAACTGCGATGGGCTTCGGCCCATCGTCGGTTGACTCAAAAAACCCGCCCCTTAAAAGGCGGGTTTTTTAATGCCTGCGATTTGGTGTGGCTGACGGTGCTAGTCACTAGCCCATGCTGCCTTTACAGAAAGCTCGTGTTAATGCTGCACCCCTCAATGCTCCACTAACACCCACAAGCAATACCCAACTCGACGCCCTTGGAGAAATCCTTGGGCGTCTTTTTTTGCCCACAGAAGCGTAAATGAGGTTCCAAGATGATCGAGAAGAAATTGGCAGTGCTAGCTCTAGGGTGCCTGTGTAGTGGTCAACTGATCCCGGACACGACGTTAAGTCTTTTTTCGGACTGAGCTGGTGGTAGCCCGTTGTTGAACTGGTGTGGCCGAATCCAGTTG
>LNAP01006417.1_pt1 | contig 10152 bp, 13 predicted proteins | sample 602601 | NCBI WGS metagenome assembly LNAP01 (sample SAMN02440304, study PRJNA202911) | soil metagenome | biome: Subtropical and temperate rainforests or woodlands; isolation source: soil samples (1 kg each in a 20% v/v slurry with milli Q water) were... ...
GGAAAGTCAATGAAATCAACGGTCTACCCAGACCACCCCCGCGCCAGTGCTAGCTTTGCGTACCGTCACTTATTGCACTGAAAACGAGGAGACCCCAAGACGCCCACGCGAAGAAGACAGTCAGCCTTCTGAAAGGGATGATCAACATGAAGATTACCTTTTCAATTCTTCGTACTACGGAGTTTCAAGATGCAGCTGACGACTTGTGCAGCCGTGCCCTACCCCATCAACTCAACACTCGAACTCGGATGACTTGGCATGTCATGTCAGTCCACAGTGATGCGACCGCTGTCAATCACTTTTTTCCAATTGACAGCTTCTGTCCTGACCAGGGCGCCAAACTCCGCGGATGTTCCGCCAACAACATCAACCGCGCCATCACGTGAAAGCTTCTGCCGGACTTCAGAATCCTTCAGAGCTTCGTTGATAGCCTGGTTCAATTTGCCTATGATTTCCACAGGCGTTTCCTTGGGCGCAAAAAAACCGTACCACGCTGTGGCTTGGTAGCCTTTCACCCCTGCTTCGTTCATGGTAGGCACCTGTGGCAGCGCAGGCAGTCGTTGCTCGCCCGTCACCGCCAGCGCACGAAGGCGACCAGAAACAATGTGCGGCAGGATGCTTGCTGCCGAAGCGAAATACATGGGTGTCTCGCCAGAAATGGTGGCAGTGACTGCGGGAGCATCCCCTTTGTACGGTACCTGCAGCAAATCCATTTTGGTAACCTGCCCGAAGAGCACCGCGAACAAGTGCGTTGAACTTCCCGCCCCGGCAGAAGCGTAGGCCATTTTCCCCTCCTGGCCCCGCTCCAATGCCCGAAGTTCATTCACGGTTCGTGCCTTGACGGAAGAATTCACCACCAGCACGTTCGGACTACTGATCGCATGGATGATGGGCGCAAAGTCTTTTGCCGCGTTGTAAGGCAGGTTGGGATAAAGACTCTCATTGATGGCGTTCGGACCGATTCCGCCCATCAACAATGTGTATCCATCAGGCGCAGACTTCGCTACTGCGTTGGCGCCGATGGCCCCGTTCGCACCGGCCCTGTTTTCGACGATGAAGGGCTGCCCCAGCTTCTCGCCAACCTTCTGCGAAATAACGCGAGCAATGGAGTCGTAGGGTCCTCCTGGGGGGTATGGCACCACCACTTTGATGGGCTTTTGCGGGTATGGCTCGGCAGCTGCCGCGCTAGCGGCAGTTAAGCCTGCGATGATGCAGAGCGTGAACGCACGAATCGTTGAGCACTTCATGGCTGGCGTCTCCTGAATTAACTGCGGCCCAGGAAAGTTCTTATCCTTTGGACATGGCGCTTATTTGAACGCCCCCAATGCCGAAGCTCTCGGGAACGCTTTCCTGGACATCCACCCTGACTGCCTTCGGCGCAAGCCCCAGTTCTTTGACTATGATCTCCGTCACGGCGGCGATCAGGTCCCGATGCTGTTCAATGGGGCGGCCTCGCATTAACAACAAGGTGACCAAGGGAGCATCGACCTCATGAATAGGCTTGGTACGCAGCATGTGCTCCGCGGTGACGCCCTCAAGGGCCCAAAGTGCGGGGTCAATCTCTGTCACCCATACAGTCCGGGAAGATTTTGTGATCCGCTCCATGGCATCGCTGACCCCCTTGATGACAGCCTGTACGCGATCAGCGGCGTGTCCTTTGATGATGCAAATATTGGCAAAAGGCATGAGTGTCTCCTAATGAAACTGATGGGAATTAGCAAAAAAGGATATTGGGGTGTATTCACACGGAAGGCACGCCCACGTTAAAACCTGCTAACCAGTAGCGTCAGGCTTTGGCTGTTTCGTATTGCTCGACTCCATCAGGAATCGCGACGGCTTTCTGCTTGGAACGGGTCCATACATGACGCTCTACCGTGAACCAGTTGCGATCGTCGTAGGTCCCACCGGAAATGCCGTAGGCACCGGGTCTGCGCTCGGACGTCCACCCAACCGTCGTCCCGCAAACCGGGCAAAACTCCATCTTGAGCCAACGGCCGCTCTCATCGGATGTGTGTTGATATGACGAAAGTTTGCCGCCGTTGAATTCGACCTGGTCACCATTGAAATAGACAGGGACGGAAAATCCCGATCCAGTCCGCCTTTGGCAAAAGGTGCAATGGCATACCGACACACTCATCGGTGCCCCGGTGGTTTTGTAGCGCACCACGCCACACAGGCATCCGCCTTCATGAACATCGGACATTCTTTTCTCCTATCTATCAACGAATAAAACTCTTTGGAAACCCCGGGTGAGCCACCACGCCTCAGGGCGTGCGAAGCTTGGCCGACTCCACGACGGCCCGCCATTTGGCAATTTCGGCGTTTGTCTTCTGCTGCAAAGCTTCAGGACTTCCGCCGACGATAGTCACGCCGCCTTCGCTCAACAGAAATTTCCGGACCTCAGCCTGTTGCAGCGCCGCGTTCACGTGCTTGTTCAATGTCTCTATGACTGCAGCAGGTGTTCCTGCCGGCGCATACAGGCCGTACCAGGCTGTCGCCTCGTACTTGGGTAGACCGGCCTGCGCCAGCGTTGGCACGTTCGGCAGCGATTCGAGGCGCTCCTTGCCTGTCACGGCAAGCGCTTTCAGACGCCCGGCCTTGAGATAAGGAAGAATGGAAATGGCAGATGCGAAGTACGCTTGGACCTCACCGCCCAACATGGCCGTAATGGCGGGCGCGTCACCTCGGTAAGGGATCACGTTCAATTGGACATCCGCAGCCAATCGGTACAGCTCGGCGAACAGATGCGTGGCGCTGCCGGTCCCGGCAGTGGCCACCGTGAGCTTGGTTTTGGGATCTCGTGCGAGTTCGGTCAACTCGCTCAGCGTATTAGCCGCCACAGAGTTACCCACCACGAGAATGTGATCGGTGCGAAATACTTCAACGACTGGCGAGAAGTCTTTGGCCGCGTCATAGGGCACCGAAGCCAAAATGCTCGCATTGACTGCATTGGGGCCGAATCCACCGAACAACAGGGTGTAGCCGTCGGCCTTGGATTTAGCGACTTGATCCGTCCCAATCACCCCACTACCGCCGCCCTTGTTGTCGATCACGATGGCTTGCCCCATGGTTTCGCGAAGCCTTGGAGCCAGAATACGCGCCACACCATCCAAAAGCCCGCCAGCGGGGTAAGGCACCACCATTTTGATGGCTTTGTCCGGGTAAGCCGTTTGCGCGTGCGATGCAATGGCGGGAACCGCCAAACATGCAGCTGCCATCAAACGAATCGCTTCTTTTCTGTTGAACATATGTCTCCTCAAATCATGTACTTGGCACTCAGCCCGCGAACTGAAACATCCACTACGTTCTCGTCAGCGCACAGGTCCAATGTACCTAGCGCCTTGAAGATGTTCCAATACCATTTGACGTTTGGCGCGATACCTTGCGTGGGGGTACTCGTATGTGCAGTCCGGGAGGGAAGTTCGCCTCGAGCAATGACGCCATAGCGGTGTCAGTGAAAATGCACACTGCACTGGCCCAGCCCACCCACGGTGCACTGCAGCCGGTCTCCCTTCTGAATAGGCACCAATGTGGATTGAGACCCGGAAAGAATGATTTCTCCGGCCTTGAATGGCAGGCCAAGCGATCCCAATTTGTTCGCCAGCCATACGACCGCATTCAATGGCGAGCCTTGCACCGCCGCTCCGGCCGAAGTGGAGTGCAAACTCCCGTTTCGCTCAATCACCATGCCAGCCAGAGTGACGTCGAAGTCTCGTAGGCGAGCCTTGTCCTCACCCAATACGAAAACCCCACTAGAGGCGTTGTCGGCGATCGTGTCGAATATTCCGATGTCCCAGTTGTCTATGCGGGAATCGACAATTTCGAAACAGGGGCTGACGTACTCTGTGGCCCGAATGATATCGAGCGCCGTATTCTGCGAGCCCTCCAGATCACGCCCGAGAACAAAAGCTATTTCCGCTTCCGCTTTCGGCTGAATAAGCGCAGAAAGATCAACCCCCTGCGCTTGTGTTCGCACCATGCCTGAAGTCAATTGGCCAAAATCCGGCTCGAACACTCCGAGTTGCTTCTGTACAGCCTGGCTCGTCGCGCCAATTTTTTTGCCCACGACCTTCTCTCCCGCCAAAACCCGGCAGCGCACCATGGCCTGTTGAATGGCATACGCATCTTCCATCGTGATGGAAGGCTCCTTCAGGCGCAAAGGCTCCACGGTATGGCGGGATACCAAAGCGTCGTAAAGCGAGCATCCATACGCATTGATTCGGTCTTTATCCATTCGATTCTCGATCCGTAATCCTGAAAAGTGTTTCTCTTGATCCTGCGTTGCGTTCAAGGCAATCCATGCCGCATTCCGCTGTCCATGAACAGCGTGGAGCCAGCCAGAGCATCCGCATTCGGATCAAGCAGCATCGTGGTAGCCCAGGCAACTTGCTCAAGCGTTGTCAGTGCGCCCAGGGCCGACTCGGAACGCATGGCGTCCAGCAATTGCTCGGCTGTCTTGCCTCCAGGTTGTGCACGACGCTCGACCATCTTTCGCAGGCGTTCGGTATCCATGGGGCCTGGCGCGATGAGATGGCTCGTGATGCCTTTTGGACCATACGCCCAGTTCAACTGGCGCATCAGGTTCAACAAGGCGGCGTTTGTCACGCCTGCGGCCGCCGAATAGGCCGTAGGCTCGAAGCCGTAATGCCCACCGATGGCAACCAGCCTTGATCCACGCTCCATCCGAGGCAAAACAGCACGCGTCAGGCGCACCATGCCGCCAACTTTGATGTTGACCGCTGTGCCCATGAGCGAGGTAGGAACATCCGTGATTCCACCTGCTACCGGCAACCCCGCGGACAAAACCGCCATCGCGACCGGACCGTCGATCGCACTGGCGATCGCATCAATGGCGGCGTCGTCCGCGATATCCGCCTGACAGACCCTCGTGTCGGGGAAAGCCCCTTGCAGTTCAGCCAAGGCCTCTCCGCTCCGAGCAACGGCCAGTACACGCAGGCCGCCAGACAGAAATCGAGGAACCAGCACTTCTCCAAGCGCGCCGGTTGCCCCCACTACAACAGCCCAACGGGGATTCTGGGAAGTGCTCATATTCCTTTCTTTCATGGTTTGAACTGGTAAAACCTGCGGCAGCAATAGCGATCAAGGGCAAGGGCCGGCACGAGGACGCATCCGCACTCAGACAGAGCGGACCACATCGCGCATCAGACCTCTGGCTTTGGCCATCGACATAGCCGTGTCTTCGATCATGTCCTCTTGACCACCGATCATTTTCAGCCGCCCCAACTCAACCAGGATGTCTCTCGCGGGAACCCCGAAGCGCTTCTCTGCACGTTTCGCGTGCAGCAAGAACGTTGAATACACACCCGCGAACCCGAGAGTCAAAGACTCCCGATCAATCCTCACCATACGATCCATCAGGGGAACGATGATGTCTTCGGCCACATCCATCAACTTGAACAAATCCACACCCGTTTCAATGCCCATGCGATCACAAACCGCCAGCATCACCTCCATGGGTGTGTTACCCGCACCCGCACCAAGACCGGCGACAGACGCATCGATACGACTGGCGCCCGCCTCAATGGCACTGATGGAGTTGGCAATACCCATACCCAGGTTGTGGTGCCCGTGAAAGCCGATTTCTATCTCAGGCTGGAGCACGTCTCTCAAGGCAGAAACGCGCGCGCGAACATCTTCTGGCAGCATGTAACCCGCCGAATCGGTGATGTAGATCGTTTGCGCACCGTAGCCTTCCATCATCTTGGCCTGCTGGGCCAATGTTTCCGGAACACTGAGGTGGGCCATCATCAGAAACCCCGTAGTGTCCATCCCCAGCTTGCGTGCGAATGCGATATGCTGAGGAGCAGTGTCCGCTTCCGTGCAATGTGTCGCCACATGGACGCTACGAGCCCCGCAGTCATACGCTGATTGGAGTTCCCGCATGGTTCCCAACCCCGGTATCAACAGAACAGACACCTTTGCCTGTCGGAGTTTGGGAACGACGGCTTTGAGATAGGTCTCGTTGCTCTCCAGCGCAAATCCGTGTTGCAAGGAGTTGCCACCGAGACCGGCTCCGTGAGTCACCTGGATCAAAGGAACTCCGGCTTCATCCAAAGCCGTGGCCACTCTGACCATTTCGTCAACTGATATCTGTTCCCGCTTGGCGTGCATGCCATCACGGAGACACATGTCGTGCAACAGGACTTTTCGCCCCTTCAAATGGGAAGACATCAGGAACTCTCCATTGCCATCTGCTGGCTGCTGTTAACCAGAAGTTTTTCTGCGAACATTTCCGCAGTTCTACAAGCCGCCGCCGTCATGATGTCGAGATTGCCCGCGTATCTGGGAAGGAAATCGCCCAAGCCGGCAACTTCCATGAAAACGGAAATCCGCCGCTCGTCGAATACCGGACCATTGACCAGTCGGTATCCCGGCACATACTTCTGCACTTGAGCAATCATCTCGAGTACCGAGTCGATCACTTCTTGCTCTCGAGGCCTTTCGTCCACCAGGCAATTGATGGTGTTACGCATGATCACCGGTGGGTCCGCTGGGTTGATGATCGCCAAAGCTTTTCCCTTGCGCGCACCACCAATCCGCACGATCGCATCAGAGGTCGTATAGGTGAATTCGTCGAGATTCGCACGAGTCCCTGGCCCCACCGATTTGGAGGCCAGACTCGCCACAATCTCCGCATACTCGACCGACTGCACGCGAGCGATGGCATGGACGATAGGAATGGTCGCCTGGCCTGCGCAAGAGATCATGTTGACGTTCATGGCCGCATTGGCGGCATGCTCGTGCAGGTTCACCGGGGGCACGCACAGCGGGCCTATGGCTGCGGGTGTGAGATCAATCATCAGCACACCCAGCTCGTTCAGTTTTCGAGAATTTTCAGGGTGCGCGTAGGCAGATGTCGCATCGAACGCGATCTGCACATCATCTTCCAGCACATGCGGCAGCAAGCCGTCTACGCCTTGCGCAGAGGTCTTCAACCCCAGGTCGCGAGCGCGAGCCAAGCCTTCCGACTGCGCGTCGATCCCCACCATCCAAACAGGCTCAAGGGTAGCGCTGCGCTTGATCTTGTAAATCAGATCAGTGGCAATATTGCCCGATCCAATCAAAGCGCATTTGATTTTTCGCGTCATTTGGCCTCCTGACTGGCCTGAGCCAGCTCTGCCTTCTGACCTGCCGTCACACCTGCGACGGAAAACTCTTCCACATCGTGCTCGGTAATGAGAATTCTCACGGTCTGAGAGCTGACGCCCAACGCCTCTGCGGCGGCTTGCGCCACAGCAGCAGAGACACGTCGCTTCTGCTCGCGGGTGCGCCCAGTAAGAAGGTGCATTTCAATGATGGGCATATGAGCGCTCCTGTGTACGATTCAGATGATGGTCAAGGCCGGGAGGCGCGCAACTGGGCACACCTAACCCGGAGTACAAGTGCATTGATTTCATGGAATACTGAAATGGGTAGCTCAGCGCGCTAGCAGAAACGAACGCTCACTCCGCCCAACTCCTGAAAACGGGCAAGAATGGAATCACCAGACTTCACGGCAATAGCTTCCGTGATGCCACCGCTCATCACGAAACTACCTGCCGGCAGATCCAGTCCGAGTCCGTCCAAAACCTTCACGAGCAAAGCCACTGGGTTAGCCGGATGCCCCATGACTGCCGCCGTCGCACTGAGTGCCATCGTTTCGCCATTGCGTTCCAGTACGACACCTAGCGTGGAGAGATTTAATTGTTCGGGTGACATGATGCGACCACCAATGACGTACCGGGCCGCCGACCCGTTGTCCGCCACCACACTGGGAAGATCAAACTTAAACCCACTGAAACGAGAATCAATGATTTCCAGCGCGGGGACCACGAAGTCCGTCGCGTCAAGAATCTCTTCTTTGGTGCACGCAGGACCCGCCAGCCGCTTTTTCGTGAAAAATCCGATTTCGCACTCGACGCGGGGGTGGATCAGCTCGGCCGTCTTGATGGGCGTGCCCTCGGGGCTACACATGGATTGCATGAGAAACCCGATGGACGGCAGGTCAACCCCCATTTGCTCCATCTTGGCGCGAGAAGTAAGGCCTGCTTTCCAACCAATCTGCCGCTGACCTTGCGAGATCAAAAGACGGCGCAACTCCATCTGAACCGCATAACCATCCTCCATGGACATACCAGGAAAGTCGTCCGACAACTTGGGAATAGCTCGCACGCTCTGGCGCGCGCCCTCGACACGACGCGCCAACTCGGCCACATCATCTTGCAAAAGAGTCAGGCCCATGCCGAAACCCCCTTCCATGAGGACATTGATTCGGATGGATGCCGAAGCCGCGCAGATCGGCGCCATGCCCCGTCTAGAAAACAGGTGCTGTTTTGATTACCCACACTACTCCTTTCATGCCGTTCGCGCATAGTCGGGCGGCATCGAAAGGAAGTTTAGGATTGGGGAAAATCGCGGTCCAATACCATTTCAGCCTGGAGTCCATACCTCGCGTGACAGAGGACTCCCCAAAGACCAGTATCTCGGAAAACAGTACGCTGAAGGTCAGTCGTTCCGCTCGCCTGCAGCACCTTCTCTGTAGGCTCGCACCACCTCAAGAAACGCCTGGAGCAATGGAGACTGGTCAGTCGCACGGTATAGACAACTCAAGTCAACCACTGCGTCCGGTGTAGAAGCCAAGGGCACAAACTTCGCCCCTTTCATTTCCAACGCTCTGGCTGCAGATTCGGGAATCAACGAGATACCGAATCCATGTGCCACAAGAGCAATACTCGCAGCGGCATCTCCGACCTCCTGGGATACGTCGAATTTGAGGCCCTGCCTTTCGTACATGGACTCCACGTGATCAATGAAATTGGGGCGCCCCACACCGGGAAACATGACCAAAGGCATTCCAGACAACTGCTTGAGTGACACCTCCGTGGCAGTTGCCATCGGGTGGCTGTCGGGCAGTACGGCGAACAACACCTCGTTGGTGACGAGCTCGTGGCCGATATCGGGCTCACTGCGAGTCATGCGGTTGAACGCCACCGTGACCCTCCGCTGCCGGAGCGCCTCGATCTGTTCGACCTTGGTCATTGGGTGCAACACGATCCGCACCCCGGGGTGCCTCTGCTGAAAGGTGCGCAGCAATTTGGGAATGGTGCTATAGATGCCCGAACCGAAGAACGCAACATCCAGCCGCCCCAGCTTGCCCTCACCTACGCGCTGTACGCGGTCAATCGCGCCATCTACGTGCATCCGGATATTGGCTGCTTCCTCTTTGAACAATTCCCCTGCTTGGGTAAGTTCAACGCCCTTGGCTGTGCGGACGAAAAGAGTCACCCCCAACTCATCTTCGATGGCCTTGATTTGGCGTGTCAGCGGAGGCTGGGAGATGTGCAAGCGAGCCGCCGCACGCCCGATATTCAACTCATCCGAGACAGCAAGAAAATACCGGAGTTGACGTAAATCCATACAGGCTTCAGTATGCCACTATCCGGGGGCATTGCCGCCCCCTCAACGCTCTGCCAGCAACAGCGCTCTGTCTGCGGCCACAGCCTCTCGAAGATGGTCCCAAGTCTCGCGAATTCGGGGCACTTGCTTGACCTCTTCGGGCATTGACATCCAGAACGTCCGCTGAAAGCGAACTTCTTGCTCCAGAACTGGCGTGAGGCGCGGCTCCAGATCAGCCAGAAAAGCGGGAAGAACCGACAGCCCCCCACCTGCCGCAGCTGCGTTCAGCTGAGCTGTAATGCTGGTACTGCGTAGCGTAAAGCGCTCGGGCGGATCGATCTCGTTGACAAACTGCAACTGCTTGCTGAACAGCAGGTCATCCACGTAGCCAATCAGGCTGTGGTGCTTCAGATCCTGGAGGGATTTCAGGGGCGGGTGCTTGGCAAGATAGGTCTTGGCGCCATAGAGCAGCAGGACATAGTCGCACAGCTTCGTCACCACGAACGGGCCGCGCCGGGGCCGCTCCAGGGAAATCACGATATCCGCCTCGCGCCGCGAGATGCTCACGATGGCCGACACGGCCACGAGATCGATGGTCAGGCGCGGGTGGCTGGCCGCGAAGGAAGCCAGATAGGGCGCCAGCACCGCCGAGCCAAAACGGGGTCTCCTCGTTTTCAGTGCAATAAGTGACGGTACGAAAAGCTAGCACTGGCGCGGAGGTGGTGTTGGTAGATCGTTGATTTCATTGACTTTCCT
>LNAP01006418.1_pt1 | contig 10151 bp, 10 predicted proteins | sample 602601 | NCBI WGS metagenome assembly LNAP01 (sample SAMN02440304, study PRJNA202911) | soil metagenome | biome: Subtropical and temperate rainforests or woodlands; isolation source: soil samples (1 kg each in a 20% v/v slurry with milli Q water) were... ...
TAGGTTCGCTGACGTGAGCCCGCTTGGCCACCTCGGCCAGAGCAGATCGCGCAACGGCTTGAGTCTGATCCAGGGTGAGGCGTGCCACTTTGCCTTCGGCCGTGCTCAACTGGGGAAGCTGGCGTTCTATTTGCTCAAGCACCGAGTCATTCATTGATGCAGGCATCCAGATAGGCGGCAGCACCTGTCAGTGCCGGGTTCTCGCTGGTGATGACGAAAACAGGTATGGCCGCCATATAGTCCGAGAAGCGGCCCTTGTCGTTGAAGCGCTGGCGAAACGGGGAATCGGCGAAATAGTCGCCGAGCTTGGGGATGATGCCGCCACCGATATAAATGCCCCCTCGCGCGCCCAGCATGAGCGCAAGATTGCTGGCTACCGTGCCCAGAATGGCGCAGAAGGTGTCCAGCGCCTGCCGGCAATGGTTGCTGCTGTCCGCGATTGCGTGCTTGCTGATGTCGGAAGCCGAATAGTCCAGTCCCTTGGTGCCAGCGCGCCGGCATAGTTTCTGGTAAATAAACTGCAGGCCGGATCCGGAGACCAGGCGTTCCATGGAGACATGCCCGAACTCTTCATGGGCTTCCTGCCAAAGCAGGAGCTCCTGCTGGTCGGAGGGCGCGAAACTGACATGCCCGCCTTCAGCGGCCAACGGCACCCACCCTTGCGATGTGGGGATAAGGGCAGAGACGCCCAGGCCCGTACCCGGGCCCACGACCCCCAGCGGTGTCCCGGCTACAGCCTGGCCGCCGCCGACGGCACGCAGTTCACTTTGCGGTAGATGGGGCAATGCCAGCGCCAGCGCCGTAAAGTCGTTGATGACATGCAGCTTCTCGAAGCCACACGCTTCTCGCGTGGCCTCGATCGAGAACTCCCATGGGAAATTGGTCATTTTTACATGATCGCCGACGATAGGATTGGCGATCCCGATGGCGGCATGCGTGATTGCCGGGCTGCCGACGCTGTGCAGATAGCCCTTGATGGCGTCTACGATGCTGGGGTAGTCCGCCACGTTGACCACGCTGACGTTCCGGATATCGTCGACCGATGTCGATAAAGCGAATCGCGCGTGCGTTCCGCCTATGTCGGCGACAAGGCGGGACGGTTTGGTTTCAGGGGTGCCAGTAGACATCAAGAGGTACTCCGGATTGCGATATAAGGTAGCTTACTGGCAGGCGCGGTGTCGCTTGAAGCGCGGCTTGTTCAGCAATGCGCCGCTTGTGCGGGCCGCTGATGGCCAGCAGGAGGTGCCCGCTTGCCAATAGCGCCGCCAGCGTCATGCTGATTCTTTCGTGGGGTGCATGCGCCGGGCTGACATGAACATAGCGGTGGTTTGCTTGGCTATCCAGAGCTTGTTCCAGCTGCGGCGCCTCGGGGAATAACGACGCTGTATGACCGTCATCGCCCATACCCAGCACGGCCAGGCTGATGGCGTGGGTTTGACGATTGGCGTCCTGCAAACACAGTGCGAGATCGCCGGGGTGGCTGACCAGGCCGGTGAAACGTGCCTGTCGGGCGCGGTTCTTCAGCAAATGAGTGCGAACAAGCCGCTCGTTGCTGTCGGGATGATCGGGAGGAACAAAACGCTCGTCAACCAGCGTGATATGGATTTTCTCCCAAGGCAGGGCCTCGAGGCTGAGCCGTTCGAACAATGGCACGGGCGATCGTCCGCCCGACACGGCCAGTCCGGCGCAGCCGGTGTGTTCTATGGCATTGGCAAGCACGGAGGACACCTTGTCGACCATGGTGTTCAGATAGTCTTTTTGATCGTCGAAATCGTATTGCAATTCAGGTCTCCTCATGCCACACCACCCCGGCACGCGAAACCAGGGCGCTGGAAGCGGCGGGGCCCCAGCTGCCTGCCGTATAGGGTTTTGGCGGGACCGAGTGTTTGTTCCAGCATTCCAATATAGGCTCGACCCAGGCCCACGCCTGCGCCTGCTCGTCGCGGCGCATGAAAAGCGACAATTGCCCGCGTATGACGTCCAGCAGCAGGCGCTCATAGGCATCGGCGCGGCGCGACTTAGACATAGCGTGGAAATCCAGATTGAGGTAAGTGGATTGCAGATTCATCGCATCGCCTGGCTCCTTGGCCAGGAAATACAGGCGCACGCTTTCCTTGGGTTGCAGGCCTATGACCATGCGATTGGCGCAGTGCGAACCCAGGGGTGAGGGAAACAGCGCATGCGGAACGTCCCGGAAATTGATGACGATCTCGGCTACCCGCTCTTGCAGGCGCTTGCCGGTACGCAGGAAAAAAGGAATGCCGGCCCAGCGCCAGTTGACGATTTCCGCTTGCAAGGCAACGAAGGTTTCAGTGTTGCTGTCCGGCGCCACATTCAGTTCTTCGCGGTATCCCGCCACTGGCATGCCGTTGATGGCGCCGCTGCGATATTGGCCTCGTACACTTTTGGACAGCACGTCTTCAGTGCTGAAGGGCTTGAGCGACCTCAGTACCTTCAGCTTTTCATCGCGTATTGCGTCTTCGGAAAGACTGGGCGGCGGCTCCATGGCCACGATGCACAGAAGCTGCAGCAGATGGCTTTGCAGCATGTCCCGCAATGCTCCGGTGCGATCATAGAATTCGCCGCGTTCCTCCACGCCCAGGTCTTCCGCAATGGTGATTTGTATATTGTCTATCCATTCGCGGCGCCACAGGGGTTCGAACAGTGTGTTGCCGAAGCGGATCGCCATCAGATTCTGTACCGACTCTTTACCCAGGTAGTGGTCGATACGATATATCTGGTTTTCCGCAAAGCACTGTCCCACCGCCTCGCTGATGGTGCCGGACGATTCCAGGTCATGACCCAGGGGTTTTTCCAGGACGATGCGGACACAGGGACGGTTCAGGCCCACCGCAGCCAGGTTCTGGCAGATAGGGATGAACAGGTGGGGAGCAGTCGCCAGATAACATACCGTAATGCGGTTGCCTGGGCTGTCCATTGCCGCGACCAGCTTGCGATAGTCTTCGATATTGCCGGCATCCAGAGTCTGGAATTGCAGGCGGCTGACGAAACTTTCCCATACTTTGTCATCGTAGTCGCCGCCCAGCTTGGGCCGGACCCGCTGCTGCAGCAGGTCAAGGTAACCTTCAAGTCCGATGGGCTTGCGGCCCAGTGCAAAAATGCGGCCGTCCGCATGCAAGGCGCCTGCCTTGTGAGCCTGGTATAGCGCGGGAAGCAGTTTGCGTAGTGCCAGGTCGCCGGTGCCGCCGAAAAAAACGATATCGAATGCCGGCGTGGTGGCCATGGAAAGCTCCCTGATCGAAAATGTAATTAAGCTACAGGCCGCCCACAATGTAAAGTGCAAATCGGGAAGGGTGAGCGTGTTATGTTTATCGTAACGGTATCATCGATTCACGCATTCACCTGTCAGACCCAACCATGATCAAAAGCCCGGCCCGCAACACAATAGCCGACGTAGCTCGTCACGCGGGCGTTTCCAAAGCCACCGTATCGCGTTTTCTCAATCATCGCGAAACCCTGCTTTCTCCCGAGATTGCAATCCGCGTGGAAACCGCGATCGCGCAGTTGGGCTATACCCCCAGCCCGATGGCCCAATCCCTGAAGCGCGGGCGCTCGCGCCTTATAGGGCTGGTCGTGGCCGATATTACGAATCCCTATTCCGTGGCTGTCCTGCGGGGCGCCGAGCAGGCATGCCGTGAAGCCGGCTACCTGCTTATGCTGTTCAACCTGGGCAATGAAGGCGAACGCGAAACCGCAGGCATTCATGCCTTGTCGTCGTATCGGGTTGAAGGTTTCATACTCAATACCATGGGCCATGATGCGGGCGCGCTCCTGGAGACCGCAAGGCAAGGCAAGCCCATGGTATTGGTCGACCGCCTGCACAAAGGGCTCGACGTGGACTTCGTCTCGCTGGACAATCATCAAGCCATCTATTTGAGCGCACAGCATCTGTTCGACGCCGGCTATCACGAGCTGTTGCTGGTCACCGAACCGCTGGGGGAGGTCAGCTCCCGGGTTGAGCGCGCTCGGGCCTTCGATGCATTCGTCGCCGGGCATCCCCCGGTCTCGGGGCGCTGCACCGAAAGCCGCGAACAAGATAGAGACGCCCTGGCCGATGCGTTGCGGGCATGCCGTGACCGCGCCCGAGCCAGGTCCGCCATGCCGGCGATCATCGCCAACAATGCTGTCGTGACGCTGCGGGTCGTCGCCGCCGTCGACCGGCTGGGGTGGGAATTGGGAAAGGACATTGGCCTGGTCGGTATCGACGATACCGAATGGGCGCCGTACGTGGGACCAGGCATCAGCACGGTGTCCCAGCCTACCAATGAGCTCGGACGCAAGGCGGCACAATGCCTCATGCAACGGGTGGCAGGATCGACCGTTGCGGCGCGTCAAATCTTGTTGCCCGGCACATTGATGGCCCGGGGTTCATCGCGTCCGGCGACCGCCTAGGCAAAAGTCCTGATATAATTTTCAGTCTTGTCGCCCCGACGTGAAACCGGTTTCATACGCAAATAGCGTGCAAATCAATACTTATTGATGGGGCGTCATGCTTATGGCGATATGCTTTTTTTGTAGGTATTTTCCGCCACAACGCGGTAAGCTTGACCCGCCGGCAATACCTTAGGTCTGAGATAACGTGAATTATTCCTTCCAATTTGGCCCGGTCTTCGACGCTTGGCCTTTGTTGCTTCACGGCACCTGGATGACTATTCAGCTGTCATTCATGGCAATGGTGCTCGGATCCCTCGTTGCGATTTTTTGCGCATGGGGCAAGACGGCAGGTCCCGCCCCGTTGCGCTGGATCATCAATGCGTATATCGAAGTCATACGCAATACCCCCTTCCTCGTGCAGTTGTTTTTCTTTTTCTTTGCGCTCCCCGCGGTCGGAGTACGTTGGTCGCCCTATACGGCAGCGCTGGTGGCCATGGTGTTCAACCTGGGTGCGTACGCGACCGAGATCGTGCGCGCCGGTATCGAATCCATCCCCAAAGGCCAAATCGAAGCCGGAGCCGCACTCAGCCTGTCGCGCATCGAAATCTTCCGTTTTATTGTGCTCAAGCCGGCGTTGAAGGCGATCTATCCCGCACTGACCAGCCAATTCATCTTGTTGATGCTGGCATCGAGCGTCGTTTCGGTGATATCGGCCGATGACCTCACTTCGGTGGCCGCCAACCTGCAGTCCGAGACTTTCCGAAGCTTCGAGATCTATATCGTCGTGACCGGCATCTACCTTCTACTTACCCTGGCCTTTTCTTATCTGTTCCGACTGATCTACCAGTGGGGCCTCAATTATCCGGACCGTCGATAATGCGTACTTTTGGCTATTCCGATTTCTGGTTCATTATCGAAGCCGCCCAGTGGACCATCGCCTTGTCCATCATGGCCTTCATCGGCGGCGGCATTGTCGGACTGATTGTTGCGCTGTCGCGCTCGTCCGATAATACGATTGCGCGCGGCGCCTCCATGGGATTCATAAAGCTGTTCCAGGGAACGCCCCTGTTGCTGCAACTGTTCCTGGTCTTTTTTGGCGCGCCGGTACTCGGGCTCGATGTGAATCCCTGGATTGCCGCGGCAGTGGCGCTTACGCTCAATAGTGGCGCATTCCTGGGCGAAATATGGCGCGGCTGCATCCAGGCAATTCCACGCGGCCAATGGGAGGCCGCCGAAGCGCTGGGCCTGTCGTATCGCTACAAAATGCGCGACGTGGTGCTGCCGCAGGCGCTGAAGGTTGCCGTGCCTCCCACAGTGGGATATATGGTGCAAATCGTGAAGGGCACCTCGCTGGCGGCCATTATCGGCTTCACCGAGCTGACCCGTGCGGGCCAGATCATCAATAACGCTACCTTCCAGCCCATGGTGGTGTTTTCGGTGGTCGCAGCCATCTACTTTTTACTATGCTGGCCCCTGTCTTTGCTGGCTTCCTATATGGAACGGCGCCTTGCCGTGTCGCTTTCACGCTAGAACCTGGGCGCAGCGATAGTTCTGCGCCCGTGCTTTGTTGACGTTTACTTCAATCCTGGAGACATGAAATGTTCGTAATCAAGAAAATGCGCAGCTTTGTGGGTGCGACCTTACTGGCCAGTTGTGCCGCCCTGGCGATGGGCGCCACCGCGGCGCAGGCCGAAACCATAGACCAAATCAAGGAGAAGGGCGAGCTCACCGTGGGCATGCTTGTTGATTTTCCGCCCTATGGCATCCTGAATACTGAAAACAAGCCCGATGGTTACGATGCCGATGTGGCACGCCAATTGGCGAAAGACCTGGGCGTAAAGGTCAATATTGTTCCCGTTACAGGCCCCAATCGCATTCCTTACCTGTTAACCAACAAAGTCGACATGCTGATTGCGTCGCTCGCGATCACTCCTGAACGCGCCAAGCAGGTACAGTTTTCCCATCCCTATTCGGCAGCCCAGATTGTCGTGTTCGGCGGCAAAGACACAAAGATCGCCAAGGCGGAAGACCTGTCGGGCTTGCGTATTGGTGTGGCCCGTGCCAGCACCCAGGATATCGCTGTAAGCAAAATCGCCCCAAAGGATGCCAACATCCGCCGCTTCGATGACGACGCCTCGGCCATGCAGGCATTGCTGTCGGGCCAGGTTGATGCCATTGGTTGCTCGACGACCGTCGCCGGCCAGATCGCCCAGCGCGCTCCAGACCGTTTCGAGAATAAATTCGTATTGCTTCAGCAGGAAATGGCGGTAGCCCTGCGTCCAGGCGAAGCTAAGACCCTTGAGGCGGTCAACCAGATGGTCGACAAGAACATCAAGAGCGGCGAATTCAGCAAGCTCTTCGAGAAATGGCTGGGTGCTCCCCTGCCTGAACTGAAAGCCTCTTGATCAACCTGGCAATTCATCATGACTGACAGACAGACCACTATCGCGGTCGATGTGTCGAGTGGTCCCGCGCAGCAAGGCGGGACCATCATCGAAATCGACGCTCTCAACAAGTGGTACGACAAGTTCCATGCCCTGACCGATATTGACCTTACGGTTGCAACGGGTGAACGGATCGTCATTTGCGGGCCTTCGGGTTCGGGCAAATCGACGCTGATCCGCTGCATCAACGGCCTTGAGAAGATCCAGCAAGGCCGTATTGTGGTAGATGGCATCGACCTGACCGCCAATGTGCGCAATATCGATGCGATCCGCCAGGAAGTGGGCATGGTGTTCCAGCAGTTCAATCTGTTCCCGCATATGACGGTGCTGCAGAATTGCATGCTGGCGCCCATGCGCTCACGAGGCATCAGCTCGCAGGAAGCCGAGACCATGGCCATGAAATACCTGACCCGGGTCCGTATCGCTGATCAGGCGCGCAAGTATCCCAGCCAGTTGTCCGGCGGACAGCAACAGCGGGTGGCCATCGCGCGGGCCTTGTGCATGACGCCGAAAATCATGTTGTTCGATGAGCCCACCTCGGCGCTCGATCCCGAAATGGTCAAGGAAGTGCTCGATACCATGATCGGATTGGCCGAGGACGGCATGACGATGTTGTGCGTGACGCATGAAATGGGTTTTGCCCGCAGCGTGGCGGACCGGGTCATTTTCATGGCGGACGGCAAGATAATTGAGCAGGCGCCACCGGAAAAGTTCTTCAGCAATCCCGAGAACGAGAAGACCCGCAGCTTCCTCGGACAGATCCTGAACTCTTAGGTCTTTACCGCAGCCGTATCGATCGATTCCCGGCTGCGTCTTGCCGCGTCCCCTCATTGGCGAGCCCCATTTATGCGGCTCCTATGGAACCATGAATTCGTCCAGACAGATTATTATTTCTTTGACCTCTTTCGGTGCGAGCGAAGTGCGGCGCCACGGGCAGGGGTGGTTCGTCGAACTGTGCCGCGCCGCCGGTGCCGATGGCGTTGAGATTCGCGGTGAACTGCTTCAGGGCCATGCGCAAGAGCTGGACGAACTTGCCGCCGGCATAAGCCAGTCCGGCTTGTCCTGCGTCTATTCCTGCCCGGAGATGCTCTGGGAGACTTCGGGGCTATTGAATCTGGACGCGCTGCAACAAAGCCTTGCTCGCGCGGTCATTCTGAATGCCCCGGTGCTCAAGATGTCCATAGGCCATTTCGAGCGGGCCAGCTCCGATACGCTTGGGGTGCTGAAGCAGACCCTGGAACGGCAGAACGTGCGCCTGCTTATCGAGAACGACCAAACCGCCGCCGCCGGCACCCTAGACGCGTTGCAGCGGTTTTTCGGTGCCGCCGACGCTTACGGGCTGGACCTGGGCATGACCTTCGACATGGGCAATTGGCATTGGGTGGGCGAATGTGCGGTCCAGGCCGCCGACGTATTTTCAAATCGCGTACGCTACGTACATTGCAAAGGGGTGCAGCGTCAGCCCGCACGCTGGGTTGCGGTTCCCCTTGCTGAATCCAGTGCGCCCTGGCGCGCGATATTGAGGGCGCTGCCAGGCGATACGCCATGCGCCATTGAATACCCCTTGATCGGCGACGATTTGCTGTCTGTGACCCGCGACGCCATTGATGGCTTGCGCAACCTGGAGAAACGCTCATGAGCGGCGAATTGGATGTTGTGACTTTCGGCGAAGCGATGATGATGCTGGTGGCGGACCAGCCCGGACCGCTGGAGCACGCCAAGGCCTTTCATAAGCGTACGGCGGGCGCCGAGACCAATGTCGCGATCGGGCTGGCGCGCTTGGGCCTGAAAGTAGGTTGGGCCAGCCGCCTGGGCGCCGACTCCATGGGCCGCTATCTGCTTGCCGAGATGCAAGGCGAGGGCATCGACTGTTCACACGTGGTGAGCGATCCCACGCAACGCACTGCCATGCAATTCAAGGGCCGAGTCACCGATGGCAGCGATCCACCGATCGAATACCACCGCAAGGGTTCTGCCGCAAGCCAGATGCAGGTGTCCGACGTGGACGAGGCGTGGTTGTGCGGCGCCCGGCATCTGCATAGCACCGGTGTTTTTGCGGCAATCTCTGACAACTGTTTCGAGGTACAGCGCAAGACCATGGCCTTGATGCGCGAGGCGGGCAAGACCGTTTCCTTCGATCCCAATCTGCGTCCCACCTTGTGGCCGTCGACCGAACGAATGCGTGAAGGCATCAATGAGCTGGCATTCTCGGCCGACTGGGTGTTTCCCGGAATCGAAGAGGGCCGACTGTTGACGGGGCATGAAACCCCCGAAGACATCGCCGACTTCTACCGCAGGGGCGGCCCCCGCTCGGACGGCCCCCGGCTCGTCGTGATCAAGCTGGGTGCGAAGGGCGCTTATTTCGACAATGGCGACGAACGCGGTTACGTGCCCGGATTCCCTGTCGATGCCGTGCTTGATACAGTAGGTGCGGGCGATGGCTTTGCGGTAGGCGTGATCAGCGCGTTGCTGGCGGGACTGCCTTTGCGCAAGGCGGTCGAACGGGGCGCATGGATAGGCGCCCGCGCTGTGCAGGTACTGGGCGATACCGAAGGCTTGCCCACCCGCGACGTGCTCGAGCAGGCCGGACGTTAGTGTGCCGTCTGGCACTGGCGTTCGGAAGTCCCCGTCAAACAATGGAGTCCCGAAAATGAGCCGCAGACAGGTATTGGTTTACAGGCAACTGCCGCCGGATCAATTGGCCCGTATCCAGCAAGAGCATGATGTCGTGATCGCGAACCCGCGCGTAGCCGGCCAGAAGGATGCCTTCCTGAAGGCCTTGCCCACCGCCCAAGGGATGATAGGGTCCAGCTACCCCATTGATGAAGAGGTGCTTACGCTGGCTCCCCGCCTGGAAGTCATTTCCAGTATTTCGGTGGGCCTGGATCAATTTTCGCCGGATGCCTTGCACCGTCGCGGCATCACCTTGTGCCATACGCCGGGCGTGCTCACGGAGACGGTTGCCGATCTGCTTTTTGCCATGGTGCTTGCCACCAGCCGCCGCGTCGCTGAGCTCGACCGGTATGTCCGGGAAGGGCAATGGAATCGCAGCGTGGGCGAAGACCTCTACGGCTGGGATGTGCATGGCAAGACCATGGGCATATTGGGCTATGGGCGTATTGGGCAGGCATTGGCTCATCGCGCGGCGCTGGGATTCAATATGCCGGTGCTCTATCACACGCGCACCCCGGTGCCTAGCGGTCTACCGGAAGGTCGCGCACAGGCGGCCACCTTGCGCGAAGTGTTGATGCAGTCGGATTTCATCGTGTTGGTGTTGCCCTTGACCGAACAGACGCGCGGCTTGATCGGGCC
>LNAP01006422.1_pt1 | contig 10149 bp, 12 predicted proteins | sample 602601 | NCBI WGS metagenome assembly LNAP01 (sample SAMN02440304, study PRJNA202911) | soil metagenome | biome: Subtropical and temperate rainforests or woodlands; isolation source: soil samples (1 kg each in a 20% v/v slurry with milli Q water) were... ...
TATAACAAGCAGCAAGCTCCACTTGTCTCCAAGGTTATCCAACACGTTGCGAATCGCGCAGGACTGCGCATCCGTTGCGCCGGCGGACTCCTGCAGGCGCTTCAACGCTTTTTGTACATCGTTCATAGATGGTTCCCCCAAAGTGCCTTACTAAGAAAAAAGTGCCTTCTTGCGAAGATGCAGCAAGACTCATATCATGACCATAGTATCAAATGTATACCTTCTATCGATATAGAACTTAATAATTTTTTCCGGTTCACTTGTTTCCCAGTCGGTCATTTCACATTTGGACCATCTAAACATTCAGGAGTACGTATGAAACGTCAACTACTTGCCATCGCTATGTTGTCAGTCATCTCCCTTCCAACCCTTGCTGCAGAATGCGAAATAACCATTGAAGCTAATGATGCAATGCAGTTCGACGTAAAGGCCATGGAGGTACCGAAAAGTTGCGAGCAGTTCACGGTCAATCTCAAGCACGTGGGTAAACTTCCCAGCGCAGCGATGGGCCACAACTTCGTGTTGGGTCTAACCAAGGACCAGACCGCAATCAATGCCGATGGGATGAAGGCAGGTGCGGCCGCAAATTATGTCAAGCCTGATGACGCGCGCGTCATCGCGGCAACCAAGATCATTGGCGGTGGCGAGAGCACCTCGGTCACGTTTCCCGTCAGCAAGTTGCAAGCGGGCGAGTCTTATACCTATTTCTGCTCGTTCCCAGGCCACGCGTCCATCATGAAGGGCGCGCTTAAACTAGGTGCCTGAATATGACTACACGAAGAGGCTTTCTTCAGGGAGCGTTAGCCACCTCTGGTCTCGCGTTGGCGGGCACATCACTGCGAAGTTCTGCCACTAGTCTGGCAGATATAGCGCGCAACGACGCTCAGCTCCTGTATGCCGTTGTCTATGAACCCGCCGATCTTGCAAGCGCTGAATTTGGCGCACTTTCCAAACAGCTTGGCCATGCGACGCATGCCATAGATGGCGATGTCACCGCGTTGTGGACACGTCACTTGGCAGTGCAGTGGCGCAAGCAACCCATTGCTATTGCCGGCATGACGCACGCTGGCGCGTTGTTCGTGTTAGAGCGGTTTGGCTGGGATCACGGCCTGCGTGTGGTATTTCGTGCAGAACACAATCCACAAAGCGACGGTAGTGTGGCGCACACACTCGTCGGTCCAGACTCAATGTTACATGCCTACCAAGCCCTTGCTGCGCAGAAGTATGACTACGCCGGTTGCATGGCTGGGATAGTCGGGCGGTGCCCCAAGCATGCCACCTCGCTCGCCGAGAAATCGCTTGTAACGGCCAGCATCCCTCAAGCACATGTGACCCGCCCCATGTATAGCTGGGTGATCGCTCCCCACCAACGCGCTACATAAGCGTGTGCGGGTGGACATGTTAATAACGGAATAATTGTATGAAATATCCTGAGGGCGTAAGCGCCCAAGATTTTAATTCAGCGCTCGAAGCATTTCGCCGCATCGTCGGCGACGACAAGCTCTTTACCGATGAGGCCGATGTCGCCTTGTACAGGGATGCCTATTCGCCCAAATGGGGCGAGCCAGACGAGCTTGTTGCTTCCGCCGCCGTTGCTCCGACTACCGTTGAGCAAGTGCAGGCGATTGTTAAAGCAGCGAACCAGTTCAAGGTGCCACTATTTGCAATCTCCACCGGCAAGAACCTGGGCTACGGTGGTTCGGCACCCAATATGACCGGTAGCGTCATTGTTGATCTGAAACTGATGAACAAGATCATCGAAGTCGATGACAGGCGCAACTTTTGTATCGTAGAGCCAGGCGTATCGTATTTCGACCTGTACAACTATATCCAGGAACGAGGCCTGAAAGTCATGATGGATGTGCCAGACCCAGGCTGGGGAAGCCCCTTGGGTAACGCCTTGGATCACGGCGTTGGCTACACCTGGGGCAACTACCGTGATCACTTTGGCTCGCACTGCGGCATGGAAGTCGTATTACCGAACGGGGAGCTCATGCGTACCGGTATGGCTGCAGTGCCGGGCGCCGAAACGTGGGGTGAAAACAAGTATGGCTTTGGCGCCTATGTTGATGGCCTGTTTGCCCAATCCAATTTCGGCATTGTCACGAAAATGGGTTTCTGGATGATGCCCCAGCCCGACCATTTCCTGTCTTGCATAGTGAAAGTACCTAAATACCGCGATCTGATTCCCTTGATTGACGGCATCAACTATCTTGAAGATCAAGGGCTGATTGGCCACCCGCGCTATGGCTGCCCTATGGACTCGCTGTGTCTTATGTGGGAACCGGAGGTCTATAAACCGACGCCCGAGCTCATGAAGCTCAATAATCAGCCAGGTGGGGCATCCGTCGCTGAATATCAGAGCTATGCAGACAAGCATGGGCTGGAGTACTGGAACGTCGTTTTGAATTTCTACGGCCCTAAGAAAACCGTATATGCCAACTGGGAATATGCTCAGGAGAAGTTTGCCGGCATCAAAGGCGTGGCGTTCGAAGAGCTAGAGTCCTACGCCTTGCCCATGGCCGAAGCAGCCAAGGAAAAACTGCGGCACAAAGTTGCCGTCGGCATCCCGAATATGTCTATCTTCTCGATCGGTGCCCGCTCTGAATCCGTTCCCGAGCCGGGCGATGGCCACGCGTGGTTCGCCCCCATCATACCGCGTGGTGGAGAAGCCTTTATGAAGGCCCATGAAGTGTTCTGCCAAGCCGCCAAAAAGCTCAACCTTACAGGCGCCCCGATCGCGCCTACGAACGTTCCGCAAACTTGGCAGTACCGGAGTTATATCTACCTGTTTCCATTTTTTATTTCGCGCAGCAATAAAGAGGTGAACCAAAAGGCATACGACCAGTTCATTCAACTGGTGAAGATCGGTGCCGAGCACGGTTGGACCGAGTATCGGACGGCACCAGTTTTCCAGGACCTTGTCGCAAGCACCTATTCCTTCAACGATAACGCTCTTCTGCGTTTTCAGAATCAGCTGAAGGACGCTGTCGATCCGAACGGCATTATTGCTCCCGGTCGTGGAGGGATCTGGCCCAAACGCTATAGGGAGGGTGTGTAATGAAAAAAATGTTTTTACTCTATGCCGCCGCCACGATCGCACTTACGCCTCTTGGCGCATCTGCCCAGGACCAGGCTCAGCTCGACCTTGGAAAATCACTTTTCAATCAATGGTGCTTAAGTTGCCATGGCGTGGGGCCAGGTCATCCTGGTACGCAAGCGCTTGATCAACGGTACCAGGGGGCTATGCCTGGTGCGCTGGAAGAACGCACGAATCTATCGCCGGAACTGGTGTCGGTATTCGTTCGCAACGGTATATCGATCATGCCGTTCTTCAGGAAGACTGAAATCAACGATAGTGAGCTTGCTGCGATTGGCGCGTATTTATCCAAGCCCCCATCTAACGTCACCAAATAAAGACCCGATAGGAGATTTTATGAGCTTACAAAACAAAACTGCACTCATCACTGGAGCGGGCGCCGGAATTGGTCGTGCTATCGCGCTTCTATTTGCCAAAGAAGGCGCCAATGTTGTTATAGCGGACGTATCACAAAAGGACGGGGACGCCGCCGCCGCCATGATCAGCGAAGCGGGCGGCCAAGCTGTTTTCCTTCAAGGTGATGTCACTGATGCGCAATACCATGTTGCGTTGGTCAAAGAGGCCCAGGCGCGCTACGGCCAGTTGGATATCGCCGTCAACAATGTTGGCATCAGCGAGGCTCCTAAGCCACTTGCTGAAATCTCGGTCGCAAGTTGGGATAAAGTTATTGCGATTAATTTATCAGGAATGTTCTACGGCATACGTGCGCAGGTCCCTGCGATGCTTGCGGCTGGTGGAGGCGCGATCGTGAATATGTCCAGTATTGCGGGCGGCGTTGGTTTACCCGGAATCGGCCACTACACTGCATCCAAACATGGCGTCATTGGTCTGACAAAAAGTATCGCAGTCGAATACGGAACCCAAGGTATACGCGCCAATGCCGTTGGTCCCGGTTACATAAATACAGATCTGGTCAATCTCTATCCGCCTGAAGAGCGTGCCAAGCTTGCTGCGGTACATGCCATGAATCGTCTTGGAGACGTCCATGAGGTGGCGGAACTGGTGCTTTGGTTGGCAAGCCCAAAAGCCAGCTTTGTGACCGGCGCCTACATCCCAGTGGATGGCGGTATGCTGGCTAAATGAGGCCGGTATGCCGCCATCTTCTGGACACATTGCGGCAGACCATACAGGAAATAGTGCTTGCAGATGTGCCACAGGTAGCGCGTCAAATTCTGGAAGGCACCGTCCGTGGACGGACCGTCGTCAATGTAAACGGCTGAATTAACGAAAATCGCTCGACGTAGGAATGACCAGGTCTGATGATCAGGTCGGCCTATTCCTGTCCGAAACAGAAGGAATCTCATGAACCCGACGGCCTTATTACTGGCTACTTTTATTTTGTCTGTGGTGGGGCTGTTTGGCTTCATCTGGTCGATGCGCAAAGGCCTCTTCGACGCTGAGTCCACCGGTGCGCGCGCCATTTTCTCAAAAGATGAGATTGGTCAAACCGAAGAGCCCTCCGCCAGCGCTTCGCAACGACACGACTTGCAAGGCGTCACCGACGCGAACGAACTGGACAGCACCTCCCAAGAGGGCGTGTCGCCCACTGAGCTGGCCGCGCGTGAAACCGCTGACCGATCCAGCGCCTTTCCCGCCTATGTGCTTTTTGCCTGTGCCGCCGTCTGGCTGGTGGTGGCATCGGTTGCCGGCTTGCTCGCCTCGGTGAAGCTGCATGCTCCCGATTTGCTTACCGATACGGCCTGGCTCACCTTCGGACGCTTGCGCACTATTCACTTGAATGCCGTGGCGTATGGCTGGGCGCCCATGGGCCTGCTTGGGATGGCTATTTGGCTATTGCCGCGTTTATTGCATACGCCGCTGCAGGGCGGGCGCCTGGTCATTCTGGGTGCGGCGCTGTGGAACGGCGGGTTGATTGCCGGACTGGGCGGCCTGGCCGTGGGCATCAGCGCCGGCATGGAATGGCTTGAAATTCCCTGGCAGGTCGGCAGCCTGTTTGCCATTGGCGGCATGCTCATGGGCTTGCCCCTGGTGTTTATGCTGCCGCGGCGCAAGGTCCATCATTTGTATGTGTCGGTCTGGTATATGGGCGCGGCGCTGTTCTGGTTCCCGATTTTGTATCTCGTGGCCAAAATCCCCGGCGTGCACTTTGGCGTCGAGCAGGCCACGATGAACTGGTGGTTCGGGCATAACGTCCTGGGGTTGTTCTACACGCCCATGTCGCTTGCCATCATTTACTACCTGCTGCCTAAAATCATTGGGCGCCCGGTGCGCTCATACAACCTGTCCTTGCTGGGCTTCTGGACCTTGGCGTTCTTTTATGGGCAGGTTGGCGCGCATCACTTGATTGGCGGACCCATTCCCGAATGGCTCATTACGCTGTCCATTGTCCAGAGCGTCATGATGATCATTCCGGTGGTGGCGTTTTCGGTTAACCAGCATTTGACATTGAAGGGCTACTTCAGCGCGTTGAAATACTCGCCGGTATTGCGTTTCATCTTTTTCGGCGCCTGCATGTACACCGTGGCGTCGGTGCAAGGCTCGTTCGAGGCCTTGCGCTCCGTGAACTCCGTGACCCACTTCACGCACTTTACGGTCGCCCATGCGCATATCGGCATGTACGGCTTTGTGTCCATGGTGATTTTTGGCGGCATTTATTTCGCCATGCCGCGCGTGGTCAATATTCCATGGCCTAAACCGGCTCTTATTTCCTGGCACTTTTGGTTGGTTGTGGCCGGTTTTGCGGTGTATGTCATTACGCTGAGCATTGGCGGCATTCTGCAAGGCCTCATTCTGCTTGATCCGGCGCGTCCGTTCATGGACTCGGTCGCCGTGACCTTGCCCTGGCTTAAAGGTCGTTCGATCGGCGGCGGCTTGATGACGCTGGGGCATTTCATTTTTGCTTACCACGTGGCCCTGATGATTTTCCGCGCCAGTACGGTGCCCCTGGTTGCCACAGCGGCTCCCGCCCCTCAACAGATTACGGCCTAATAGATTATGGAAAACGAACGTAAACTTATTGCCGGTGCGATGGTGACGCTGTCTTTGGCGACAGCGGCCATGATCGTCGTGCCCTTCATGCAGCTTAAAGACGTGCCTGCGCCTGAAGCGCTCGCTCCCTATACCAGCGAGGAGCTACGCGGCCGCCAGGTCTATATTGCCAACGCGTGTATTGCCTGCCATACGCAGCAGCCCAGCACCACGGGCGCCGGCATCGCCGACGCCAGCCGAGGCTGGGGACGCGCCTCGGTCGCCGCCGACTATCATTACGACAGCCCGCCTTTGCTGGGCACCATGCGCACCGGCCCCGACCTGTTTAACATCGGTGCGCGTCAGCCCAGCGCCGACTGGCATCTGGGGCACTTGTTTCAGCCGCGTGCCTACGTACCAGGCAGCGTGATGCCTGCTTATCGCTATATGTTCGAGGTGAAAGATCCCGGCTCCGTAGCCAAGGGCGAACGCGTGGTCTCGTTGCCGCCGGGGGCGGTTGAAGAGGGCAAGGTCGTGGTGGCCAAGCCTGAGGCGCTCGATTTAGTGGCTTACTTGCAGGGCCTGGATCGCACCTATACCGTGCTTTCGGCCGAAGAGGCCGAGTGGGCCGCCAGCCGCCTGGCCCCTAATCGTTTGGCTAAAGAGCCTGCCGAGGCGGTGACCGACACTAACGAATCAGAGAAGATCAATGAGACTACCAAAACAAACCCGTAGCTCCGAGCACGCCGATCCCAAAGAGCTTTATAACCCGGTTCCCCGCGTCATTCTCGGGCTGATTGTGGGTCTTTTTGCATGGGGAATTTATTACATTCTGAATGCGGACCCGACCGGCGTCGCGTCGCTGGGCGACCGGCGTGTGCCGGCGTCCCTGGCGGCGGGCGCGGGCGGCGATGAGGGCAGTGTGGTTGACGGGCGTCAGATCTATACGACGACCTGTCAAGCCTGCCACCAGGCCACTGGCCAGGGCCTGCCCGGCGTGTTCCCGCCCTTGGCGGGCGCCTCGTGGGTAACCGGCGATGCCCACATCCCCGCGCAGATCGTGTTGCATGGCTTGACCGGCCCTATTGAAGTGGCTGGCACGACGTACAACGGCGCCATGCCAGGGTTTGGCACGCAATTGAACGATGCGCAAATTGCGGCGGTCTTGACTTTTATCCGATCCGAATGGGGCAACAGCAGCCCTGCGGTGGACGAGGCCACCATCAAAGAGGCACGTGAGGCGACGGCTTCCCAGACTGAACCCTGGAACGATGTTCACGCCATTCCAGTCGCTGACGCGGGCGCTGCGCCTGCGGCCGGGCAGTCGTGAGCCAAGGCATCGCCCGAACGCTGGCGGCGATCTTCGCCGTCCTGGTATTCGGTCTGCTGGCTATCGGCGGTGTAACGCGCGGGTTTGCCGCGGTGACCGCCGATGGTGTGCGCCGCGTCGACCTGGAGCGTGCGCCGCGATCTTTGCCGACGCTGCCCATGATCGACCAGGCCGGCAAGGCCTTGTCGCTGGCCGATTATGGCGCTGCATCCGGTTTTACGACGTTCGTCACGCTGGTGTATACCAGTTGCGATACCATTTGCCGTACCAGTGCATCGGGGTTGGCATTTTTGCAGCAAGAAATACGCAGCCGGGGCCTTGAAGACCGCGTGCGTTTGCTTACCCTGAGCTTTGACCCCTTTTACGATACGCCTGCTGTGATGGCTAAATATGCCCGTGGCCTGGGCGCCGATGCCTCGTTGTGGCGTACGGCAACGGTGGCTGATGTATCCGACCTTGAGCGCATGGTGGGTTTGTTTGATATCGTGGTGATTCCTGATGGCCTGGGCGGGTATTCGCACAATGCCGCGCTGTTTCGCATTGACGAGCAGGGCCAACTGATCAAGGCCTACGATGTGGATCGCCCTGATCTGGCCTTGGCTGACTATTTATATAACCGTAAGGCGGAGCAGTAGATGATGCGTTTACGTGCCCATCGATATGCCGTATGGCTGCCGGGTCTGTTGCTGGCAGCGGTTGCCATGCTGCAGCCATGGCTTGAGGCGAGCATGGCACGCCATATGGGGCTTGAGTTTCCACTTTTGTTCGGTATTGGCTGGCTGACGGCCTGGGTGGCCGGCCCGCGCCTTGTGCGCTTGATCGAGCCCTGGAATGCGAAAGGGCTGACGGCGTTGGCGGTAACGGCGCTGGTGACGGCGTTCTGGATGCTGCCTGCCGCCTTGGATCTGGCTGTGCTTGACAAGGGCGTGGCGCTTCTCAAGGTGGTAAGCTGGCTTGTCGCGGGCACGCTGATGGGGGCGTCATGGCGCAGCGCAGGCGTCGTGATTCAAGCGTTCTTTCTGTTTAACTGGTGCTGGATGACGGTGGCCGTGGGCCTGATTTACCAGCAGGCGCCCCAGCAGCTGTGCAGCGTGTACCTGGTCGACGACCAATGGAACGCCGGGGCTGTCATGGTGTTTTGGGCCGTAACTGTATTTATACTCTGGTTGCCGGGGGCGATTAAAACGGGCAATTTGCTAGGCAATAGCGACGACTCATCAAAACTCGGCACATAAACACTTACGTCAACCAACTCTCCACTTACCGTACGTCGGTGGCCAGCCCACCGGGGCACGACCACTTCCTTTAGCGCGCAAATGGGAGCTCCTGCTTATTTGAGCGCGGCGGCGACAGAGTCCTTCAGCGATGTGGTGGGTCGGCCAATAAGAGCCGATAGTACGCGGCTGTCATCGAACAGGGCACCCTTTTCGGCTTCGACGTCAAATGATGCCAGTGCCTCGGGCCATGGCGGCGGAAGGCCTGCCTCGGTGAGAGCCGCCGTGTAATCGGCAGGAGGCAAGTCCTTATAGGGGATGTCCTTGCCTGTTTGGCGGGATATTTCCGCAGCGAGCTCGGCCAAGGTATATGCCTCGTCCCCAGCCAGTTCGTAGGTTTTGCCCTCGTGGCCAGCAGTGGTCAGCACAACCACTGCTGCGTCTGCATAGTCCGCGCGTGGGGCTGAAGCAATCTTGCCTTGTCCTGCGCTGCCGATGAACGCGCCATTCGCCACAGCAGGTCCTACGGAGGCGGTGTAGTTTTCGGTGTACCACCCATTGCGGAGCAACGTGATGCTCAGCCCGGAGGCTTTCAGAAGCGCTTCGGTTTCGACGTGCTCGGGCGCCAGGCTCAACGTGGAGCGCTCGGCATGCAGCACGCTTGTGTAGACCACGCGCTTGACGCCGGCCTTTTTGGCGGCTTCGATGATATTGCGATGTTGTGCCACGCGTTGGCCGATTTCGCTACCCGAAATGAATAAAAGCGTATCCATGCCCGAAAGTGCTTTGTCCAGGGTTTCGGGGCGGGCGTAGTCCGCCTCGCGCACCTCGACCCCCAGATCCGTGGCTTTGGACGGCGTGCGGACAAGAGCGACGATATCACTGCTAGACACTTTGGTGCGTAGCCGTTCGATGATGAGGCGGCCGAGCTGGCCGGAGGCGCCGGTAATTGCGATTCTCATGGTATTTCCTGATTCGGTGATTAATCAAGGTAGTAGTATGATGTCAACACTAACTTTTAGGAAGTACGCACATGAAGGTAAGTGTCAAAGCCGATAAGCAAATGACCACTCCGGACAATTCAACATTGCTGAATAGAATGCGTCGTGGAGAACTGCTCGTCGAGGCGTGTCCATCGCGCGAGGTGCTCAAACACGTCACTAGCCGGTGGGGTGTATTGGTTCTGCTCGTGCTGGAGACCCGTGTTCATCGCTTCAGTGAATTGCGGCGCGCCATAGGCGGCGTCAGCGAAAGAATGCTTGCCCAGACGTTGCAGTGGCTGGAAGCCGACGGTTTGGTGGACCGAATCGCCTTCGATGTGGTGCCGCCACATGTGGAATATCGTCTGACGCCGCTTGGCTGTGAGGCCGCTGAAAAAGTCAGGGGGCTTGCAGACTGGATTGAAGATAGCCTTCCTCGGATTCTCCAGGCACAGGAGAGCCGAAGCCGAAAGTAGAAAACGTCAGAAACACTTCAAAAATACATTTTCTTGGAGGCTTGAGAATATAGCGGCATTATCCCGCATTCTGTTTTCGAATATTGATTCAATTTTTCGCCGCTTTTTTGGTCACCATCAG
>LNAP01013701.1_pt1 | contig 10149 bp, 7 predicted proteins | sample 602601 | NCBI WGS metagenome assembly LNAP01 (sample SAMN02440304, study PRJNA202911) | soil metagenome | biome: Subtropical and temperate rainforests or woodlands; isolation source: soil samples (1 kg each in a 20% v/v slurry with milli Q water) were... ...
GCTCGCTCTTTTTTCGCGTCGCGGGAAATTAATGGGGAAAATAAATATGAAATCCACAAATGGAAATTCGAATGGTGCTTCGCGATGGGAAATAGAAATTGAATATTTTTATTTCAGATCAGTGGGAGTCGATTGGCAATGTCTTGCAGAATAAATGTGAAATTCTAATGGCGTCGCGATTGAGAATCGAAATGGCAATTGTGTTTGCTTTATTTATGGTGAAGGGATGAGCAACGCGCCGCGAAAAAATAGTCAGCTTCCTAAGTGTGTGTGGCGATTGGGGCGAGAGAATAGAACTTTAAAAAGTTCGATCTGGGCTAGAGATTGTACAAAGGGCGGCGCCAAGCATGAGGAGGGAGGGGGCGCGAAGCTGAGCGTTTATTTCTTTTTGCCGGATCCTTTCTTCTTCTTCTTCTCCTTCTCGTCGTCGGACTCTTCCCCGTCGGTCTTAGGCGCCTTCACCTTCTTCTTCTTCTTCTTGGCATCTGCATCGGAATCAGAATCGGCGTCAGAGTCGGCGTCGGAATCGGCTGTCTTCTTCTTGGTCTTTGTCGCACTGGCAGGCTCGGCATCGGAATCGTCGTCGCTCTCCGCCTTGGCTTTGACTCTCTTCGGCCTGGGGGCGCTGGCTGCACGCGGCTCGTCGTCGCTCTCCTGCACGTAGTCGCTGTCATCGGAATCGTCGTCGCTCGACGATACGGGCTGCACCTTGGCCTTCTTCTTCTTCTTCTTCGACTCGGCCTGCTTGATGGCGGGCATGCGCTGTTCCACTGCGGTGGAGATGGCGCTCTTGTCGCCAGGGCGGCTGCACCACTTGTCGCACCCGCAGCTGTCGTTGCACTGCAGACCAGCGCGACTGCATGCACAGTTGATGCACCTTCCTGCGCTGCTGCCCTCCTCCAGCCCCTTCTTGCAGACGCACCCACGCCGAGTCTTCGCCAGCTGATCGGCCTTCGCCTGCAGCGCGCCCTTGCTGCTCTCCGCGGCGCGGATCGCATCCTGCAGCTCCTGCACTTCGGTGTTGGCCTCCTCCAGTGCGTCGCGCTTTGCCACATAGGCCTACAACAGCAACAGCAGCAGCAGCAACAACAGCTACATCAGCAGCAGCAGTGGCAGCAGCAGTGGCAGCAGCAGCAGTGGCAGCAGCAGCAGTGGCAGCAGCAGCAGTGGCAGCAGCAGCAGCAGCAGCAGCAGCAGCAGCAGCAGCAGCAGCGACGCACCTTGATGACGCCGTCGTAGTTCTTCACGACTCTGTTGAAGGATTTGATGACATTGTTCTTCTTCTCGTCGAGTGACAGCGCCTCGATGGCCTCCTGCAGCACTGCGATGGCCTCCCGCGTCTCTGCTGCCTTTGCGCTGCCCTTGGTGCCAGAGCGCGACACTTTGCCTCCATGCTGCAGCTCGACAATCTCCTTCTGCACCACCTTCTTTGACTTCTTCTTGTCACTCATCTGCGGCAGTGGCAGCGCGCGCAGACAATGGTCACATCAGAGGAGAGTAGAAGAGCGAAGTGTGAGTGTATGCTTACTGCTATCGCAACGCTGCACAACTGTGTCGCTCCTCTGTCTCAGCGTCGAATGCGTTTGCCTGGCATTCTCTCTCGCTGCTGCGGCTGACGGCGTGTGAACAGTGGCGCAGTCGATGACGGGATCGCTGCCACAGCGCGCCGCAGCCGCTCCTCCGCCTCTCTCATCGCAGCGATGGAAGCAGTGAGTGCATGCATTGCTGCATCCAACTCCAAACGCGCAGCGAGTGAAGGTGCAGGTGGTGCGACGATGGGCGGAGCAATGGGAGGAGCGACTGCGACGGGCGGCCAGCGGAAGATCGCAGCCAGATCGAAGACAGGCGCAGCGGGGGCAGCGGGTTGCTGCTCTTCCTGCACAGGTGCAGATGCGCCATTCTGCTTGCGTTTGCTAATCCGAGCGGAGCGACGGGGTGGCATGCTGACCTCGTCGTTGTTGTTGTTGCTGTGGTTGGGTGTGGACTGCGATGGCAGAATGACGACAGTGCGCAGCGACAGCAGCGCCCGATCAGTCGCGACGCACGGCGCACACTGCGCGAAGGAGAGTGTCTACTATCAGAGCAATCCACGCGCCTCTCTTCCTGCGCAAATGTGAGTGCTTACTATCAGCAAGATCTGCGCACACACAGCTAGCACAGCGCAGCACGGTGCTCGCCACTGCGCAACAGGCACAGCGCCACGCACCCACGCACAGCGCTGATGAGTCGTCGCCCTCTTTCCCCTCCACATGCTGCGCGCGCACAGACAGATGATGTGCTCAGCGCAATGCTCCACTCCGCACTCGCACCGCAGCGCGCGATCACCTCCAACCTGCGCCCTCCGCCCCCGACGCTGTTCCGCGCAGCAGCAGCAGCAGCAGCAGCAGCAGCAGCGCCCTCCCGCCTTCCACAACCCATCGCCCTTGCTGCCCACACACTGACCTCGTCACCACCGCCTTCTGCACCAGCAGCGCACATCAACGCTGCGATGTACGGACTGCTCGATCGCGCAGCAGCACTGCAACGACAGGCAGCAGAGGAAGGCGCCGTTGTGCGCCCGAGCACGCCCACAGAGGAGGAGCTGGAGCGGCTGGAGGCGGACGAGATTGTGGCATCATTGGCAGTAGAGAAGGTGAGCAGCGCTGCACAGTACGCGCAGACTGCATCGATTCACGCGCGACTCCCACGCTCACTCGCTCCCTGCACTGTGTTGTGCGTGTGCGTGTGTGTGCTGTGCAGGCGAAGCGACGCTTTGTGGCCAAGGCACGGAAGCAGGAGGAACTGCGCGTGCGGCTCGCTGCAGGGAGGGCATCTTTCGCTGCGAAAGTTGCGAAGGATAAAGAGAAGCGCATGCAGGCGCTGCTGGCGGAACGACGTGGGCTGATGGAGCGACAGCAATCGGAGGAATAGGGTGAGTGGAGCCGCTGGCGCACACTGCTCGACGCATCGCTGTGCTCATCGCTGTGATGCTGACTTCTGTGGTGGTGTTGCTTGCGTCGCATGTTCTCTTCCCCGCAGCTCGCCCCTCACTCATCTCTCCCCTCCACTATGGCCACCATTGCCGAGCAAGTTCTCACGCATCCAACCATTCGTGCAGACATCGTCAGGGCAGTCGCATCGGATGCGCAGAGACCGCTGATTTGCGTGCTGCTGCTCCAGAATGTGGTCTATCTGGAGGATCATCCCTCTTCCGTCGATAGCTCCATGAGGGTCGACTTCGAGTGTGTCAAGGATGCGTCGAGAAAGCAGCAGCTGTTCCAGCTCGTGCCCAGTCTGGAGCGTCTGGCTGGATTAAAGTCCCCGGCACCCGTCCTCGTCCGCTTCGAGATCACCTACACCAACGGCGCGCGTGTTATGGGTGTGTTTCCTCATTATTCGTGTCAGTGCACTCAGCTCACCAGCGCACGCGCCCAAACTCTTCATGCATCAGCTGCGACTCTGGCTTTCGCTCACGCAATCCCTCTCGTCTGTTGCTCTGACTGATGCTTTCTCTGTGTTGCAGAATCTGATCCGTTCGATGCTCTCTCCGCGCCTGCGTGGCTGCATTTGCACCTGCTTCTTTGCGCTCTTCCTCTTCCCCCTTTGGTGGGGCTGCAAGCTGCCTTCTCTAAACTTTCTCCCGTCATCGAGCGTGTACCATAGCTTATCCTTATCGATTCCAACAATTTGATAAATCTTAATTGAATAGCGCACATCGTAGCCTCTTGAAAACACTTGCTTGCGCTTCATGATGCGAACATGAGTGCCCACAGCCAAATCGCTTTCTTTCTTATCTTTCAATGCAGTCTGCTTGTTTTCAACATGAATTGTGCGTGTGTCAGTCTCATTCTTGCTGGCTTCATCTGGCGACATAGCAGGCTCGCCTTTTAATTTTAATGAACTGTGTGGGGTGTCATTGTAATGCTGGATGAGAGGCTTAATATATGAAATCCATTCTGTCTTTCCTGTATGAGTAAAATGCTTATGCACTGAGTTCTTGATGAACTTAGAAAAACTATTGATGAGACCCAATGCATGAGAATCATTTAGTTCCACCTCGCGATGAGCAATGCCTTCATCTTTCAGCCAATTTGCGACGATGCTTTTCCATTCAGTGCCACTGTCACTCACAATTTGGAGTGGTTTAGCACCCAAATGTTTAATTGCTTCTTTCAATGCAGGCAATACATCAGATGGCGATTTTGTCTTGCATGGGATGGCTGCTGCTCTTCGATCCCAAACATTTTCCAAAATCAAACACCATCGATTGCCTTGATTGGTGCGAGCATAACTACTAAAATCCAATAGATCCAATTGATATTCTGTATTTTTTCCATCAACTGTGATGGGAATTTCTGTGGTCTTTGGGGCTGGCTTATGCAATTGTGCTGTTGTCTGCTTAGCCACGAATTCCTGCACATCCTTCAATTTAACATCAGGAATTTTCTTGGCTTTGACGATGTCCCAAAGTTTAGCTGCACCAACGTAGCCATGCGAGCGATAGAGTTCTGCAACCAGTTCCATTGCCTCAATTGATTATGGTTCTTACCTATAATCAATGTTTTAATGTTGTAATGGGTACTTTTGATTTTGTGCTGCTATCGCCATCGCTTTTGCTTTGCGAGATGACCCATGTCTGCGACATGAGAAATATAGTGCTTTTTGTTTGCCGTTTTCTTTCCACACAAACGCCCAGTGATTGTCTCGTTTGCCGTATGAGATGCAACCTCGCTTGAATCTGGCCTTGAAGAGAATAGCTCGCGTGGCATCCGACATTGGTCTCCCTTTACTTGAGGCACCAAGTCTTCTCCGTTGCTGCTCAGAAAACCCAGTATCAGTCATTGAATTATACAAACATATTCCGCGTGCTTTGAGGAGCTTCATCTGGCGGTACTCTTCTTTTTGCAATTCCTCTCTGCTGGTGCACGGAAAGTGCTTCACGAGAATAATCTGGAATTTAGAAACTCCCAGCTCTGCCATTGCCATTGCAACTGTTGTCAAATCTGTGGTACAGTGTCGTGCCGTATAGCGATGATTTGCCATTCGCGCAGCCAATGATTTGCAAGTGCTGCCAATGTAAACCTTTTCATTCACGTCGTTGATTATTTTGTATATTTTACCTTCGTTATAGTTCACCATGCTGTTGTATTAAATGAAATGATTCAACCTCTTAGGTTAATTAGATTAAGAGAATGATCTTAATCTATATGTTTAAATTTAAATTGCAGTGTTAACCTTCTTGCTGCTTTTCTTAGCGACCCTATCACCAGCTCTGCCTCTGACTGTCGATCGAGATTGCTCCTTTGGCGGTGAGTTCGCTTTCTTGGAATGTCGAGATGGCTGAGTCGGTTCAGTTTCTTCATCTGAGCTTTTAGAGCCTCGCTTATGAACTTTTGTGCTGATGTTGACATGATCGAGAGTCGTGCCACGAGACACACACACATAGTGGCCACGCCAGCTCATCTTATCCCAATCATGAATGACGAATGGGCGTCGATATGTTTGGCCTTGTGCTTTGTGAGAAGAAATTGCATAGGCTGGTCTGAGCCACTCTGCGAAATCCTCTTTGGGAATGACAGTCTCTTTGTAAGACTTGTGATTGTGATCACTCTTCAAAGTAATGTTTTCCTCATCCCATTTCTTAACAATCCATGTGGTGCCATTTTTCAGCTCGAATGAATTGCGGGTCACACAGGCCATCACAGGCAGGCCATCATAAACGATGATGTCTTGAGTCTTGTAAATCTTGTGTGCTCGTTGACTTGTCTTCACAACCATGTGGTGCTTGGGCTTGTATTTATTCATCCAGAATTTGTTGAGCTTCCACACGGTCGTATTGTAAAAGCATAGAGCCCGGTCAACTTCCTTTGTTCCGAATTTAGAGCGGTCGATTTTGTGCGTTTTGCGAATGTGTTGATATGTCTTGAACAATGCTCGACCACCTGCATCATCCTTGGCACGTCTACACTTTTCCAGTTGCATGAGATTGCCACCACACATTTCATGAATGGCAGTGGCATTCTCATAATCGAAATCAGCTCGATCCATAACTGGCTTCCACTGCACCCAATTGCCGACCATGATGCAGCTGAGTGCAGGATTTGCTTGTGTCCATGAGTAGAGAGCATTCAGATGCAACTCTCTTGCCATACTCATTTCATCCAAGATGACGACCTTGATTTTGCTTAGAGCAGCAAAATTGCCGTGCTTAATTGAATTCAATGAGGAGTCAATTGTTTTGCCCTCCTCTTCCTCAGCTCCCATTTGATTACTGGCCACATGAGTTGGTGCAATACAGAGATATTCAATATCTCGTTTCTTCAGTTCCGCGATGATGGCATTTGTTAGAGTAGTCTTGCCACAACCAGCCAAAGCTTCAATCATACGGCGATGCAAACCGTCGGCCTTTTCAATATGATCCACAATCTTTTTCGCAACTTTGCCGAAATCGTTGTGACCGGGATCTTTAATAATGTTCCACGATGGCGGCTTCCACTCGTACTGTTCCTTATTGAACTTCTCCATGCGAGTGACGCAGTTAGGAGAGGGCATGTCCGAACGCTTGTATTTTGGCACTTTTCCTTCAGCATCCCAAGTTATCTTGGAAGCATATGCCCACATGGCTTCGATTTGCTCCGGGCTATCAAACAAAGCAACAGCATTATCAGTGTTCACGTGTGCAATGCGACCACCAAATCGCTCCAAGATATCCATGGTGCGCCACAGGTCAACACACTCAGCACCAAGAATTGTGCGGAAGACAGGAGCATAGCTTTCCTGCTTGATCTTCGAGTTTGTTTCAACGACTTCGACATAATCATGGCGTCGAAGTGCTCCTTTCTGATCATAGTTGGCCATATCCCGGCTATTGAAGACTCGAGGAAACAGTGTGACCTTTCGACCATCTGAGGGCACTGAAGTGTTTCTCTTAGTCTGTTCTGACGTGCCCTGGCCAGCAACTCGATGACTGCTTTCAGATGCCGCTGCATCGAGAGAGCTGTAAAGTTCCACTTTCTTGAAGTCGTGTGATCGAATTCCTAGCGTGCCAACCCATTGATTGATGCAACTCTTTGCCACGAACACTTCGGCTTCCCAATTTCTCGTGCCTGGCTTGCTTTTGATAACTTTGTCTAGCACAGCCTGTACGAAGTCCTGATAATAGTTACCCGGATGAGTCATTGTGGCTTTGATCATGTATTTGATGTCGAAAGGTCGAATCCACTTCGTCTCCAACAAATACTTGACTTCAATGTGAGTGTACCAACCATTTCCTTTGGCTAGTCGTGTCTTGTGACCTTTAGTCACCGAAATCCAATATTCGCCTGCCGGAATGTCCATGTGTCGCGGATTCCGAATATTGAACTTGCACGGGTCATCAAGAAAGCTGTAGTCTGGGAACGAATCCGTAATACCATACTTCAGCTCATTTGTGCGACACTTGACGAGATCAAGTCCAGCAATGAAGACACCATCTTTGAGAACCAGTTTCAGCTTCTTTCGAACGGTTCCATCGCGATTTCGCAGTTGTTCGCCGCGATATTCCTCTTTCAGATATGCATACTCGCGATATGGGATGAAGTTGTGAATCATTGCATTCTTTGCTTCATGGCCAAAGACTTTCAAAGTTTCTCTGTTAAAGTGACTCATGGTGCGATCTTTCTTGAAGAGTCTCTCACCACCTTCTGCACGAGACTTGGCATCGTGGCACATCTTATGCAACAACTGCAGATTAGCATCGCTGTCGTCGTGAGAAATTTCCCATCGAACTTTGTGATCAATCTCAAACCCCTCTGACTGAGAGATCTTTGACTGACACATACCGCATGTCCATTTGAAAAGCTCGCCCAAACGTTTTCTCTCAGCAGGCGGGCGAGACTTGCGACTGATAACAGAAGCTCGATCGCCGAGTGGATGGTAGAAGTCCTCATAGAACTCTTTAGTCGCAGCACCGACTGATTGGTTCTTGAATGGAATTCCAAGTCGACTGCACACATCTCGACTCATTGCAGATGAACCAAACAGATTAATGTCGGGCTTGGAGACTGTGCTATTGGGATTCGCCCAAATTGTAACATCGTCGAAATAATCGATGCGGGCAAATGCAGTCTTGCGCCAGGTGCCAGTGTGCACATAGTGTTCCTTCTGGAAAAGCTTGATGAGCACGTTATACAAATCTGGCATTGGGAGAAACACATTGCAATTCTCGAGTTTGCTCAGTTTTGCGATAAGGCGATCAATTGGCTCAGAATCGTCCCACTCGACAGGGATGCGCGGTCGCTTCAAAAGCTCGACTACATCATTTGCCATTTTCTCTCTTTTGTCATCTGCCTTATTCTGTGCAAACAATGCTGATTTGTTCGGATTCTTGCTGGCTCGATACGAATGTTCGAGTCTGCGTCGAACTGTGGGGTCTGTAATGACATAGCAGTGAGCATCATGTGCCACAAAATGGAATGCAGCATAATGTGTGTTCTTGTGCTCACTGCACCAGAGTAGGTTGCCTTCCTGGCTCCAGGCATACACATTAAAATCGGAAGCATCGTTCACGATCCATGTTGCACCATCCTCAATGCTGATACCATGTTTCGACCAATTCTTGTGAGCCTCCTTAGGCAGTGAGGCTTTAGCAATTGCCTCTTCAGTGAGCTCGCCTCGTCGCTGCTTCATTTTCATGATGCCGTGCTTCTTGCAATGCTCGACTAGTGCACCTGCATAGCAGTTCTCATAGTCGTTTTGTTTTTGAATTCGCTTCACATCGACTCCCATACGCTTCAAGAATGCATATTGAATCGGAAGCGATGCATGAAGTCGAACTTGGGTCGGTCTTCGCACGTGACCTTGACGCTCAATGTCGGCCAATGAATCAGTGGCAATCCAAATGCACGGATAGAACACTTTGTAACCAGAATCATTGTCAAGATAGGCAACCATGTTTTCGAACTCGTGAAAGGCATCGCGCACACCGGCCACCAATTCGTCATACGATTGAAAGTTGACCATTTCAAACACATGCTCTTTCTCATATCGCTCTTTAGGTGTAACGAGCTGTTCTCCGTGGTACAATTCGTAATAGCCGATCAACTTCACATTGACCTTACGTGTCTGTTGAGCACCATATCGCGGATCGAATGGCCGAAGGTTCATAATCTCGCGTGCACCATATTCCTCAAGTAGTTGCGCCTGCACTCGCGCCACTCTGCGGTAGTCTTGGTCATTCGCATTCTCAGGCTGAATCACGTGCAGTCTATCTCCTTCTTCAGCTGCCAGGCGCTCTGCAACTTGTCTTCTTCCACGGCTGCTGGAACGTGAACGAGATCTCCTTCTGCGCCTAATCCTCTCCGCGCGCCTTTGGGGCTGCTCTTCCGCGTCTAGGCTCTGCATCTGAATCTTCGTTTCGAGCAATGGGGGCTTCATACACTCGAATTGCATTTCGGGAAAGGTGGAAATCTCCATTAAAATCCATCTTACTTCTTTTCTATTAAAAGAGCAAACGGAAATTTAGTGCTATACTATACTATACTAATGAAATTAATTCTTAAGCCAAATTAATTTCAACATTTTCCCAAAACCGACCAAACTAGACCAGGTCGGGGTGGTATCGCTCATGTGCATAGTTCACCATAATGGAATGCTCCCTTGCTTGAAATGGGCGAGAATACTTCTCTTCAATATGCTTCTCCAGCAATTTGAATGCAATGACCTTTTGAGCCCATTCATTACTAGTTAGTTTTCTCGCTGCAGTCATTGCATAGCCATAATTCCAATCCACAAAGGTTTCATAAGTACGGATGAAGTCTTCATTCTCGTAATGGTTCCAGTCAAAACAAGCATTTTCATAGTGTCCATAGAAATCATCTGTGCGGTGTCGAGAGTAGTAGTACTTTGCCAAAGTGTGGTACACCTCTGCGTCTTGAAAGTTCCGCGGGTTGGAAAGGCTCTCCAGTTGTTTCAAAAGCTGCTTAGTCGATGCCATTGCTTCTGCTGTTTGTTCCTGTTACTGGTGCTATACTATACAATCTGAAATTAATTTTAAGCCATTTTAATTTCATTTCCATTCAGCCCAGCACCTTTTTCCTATACTGTTCGGCCATTCGCTTAGCTCTGGCCTCACCTAGTTTCTTGACAGAGAAGTACTTATATTTCTGCGTGCCATTCTCTCGCCATGTGAAT
>LNAP01006423.1_pt1 | contig 10148 bp, 10 predicted proteins | sample 602601 | NCBI WGS metagenome assembly LNAP01 (sample SAMN02440304, study PRJNA202911) | soil metagenome | biome: Subtropical and temperate rainforests or woodlands; isolation source: soil samples (1 kg each in a 20% v/v slurry with milli Q water) were... ...
ACCAACGACGTTATCTCTTTCGGGGCTCTCTTCGTCACTGCAGTCACTGTCTGAATCTGCACTCCACAGTTTTGAAGCTGCATTTTCGTATCCATCGAGCAAACTTAGTTTGCTGGGTGTGAACTGAACCTTACTGGCAGACTTCAAGTTGGTGCAACCGTTACAAAGTCTCTCCCTGATCAAGGTATTACTGACAGTTGTAACATTACTTTTGCTACACTTACCACAGTAGTCTTTATTACATGCTTTACATGTATGCTTCAAGCAAATGATGGTGAAGAGGGCATCGCATGTGGTACAGTTCTTGGAGTCCACAGCATCGGCAAAATTGACCTTCCGTGGAGTTGTTGATCTGCGGTACATAAGAGAAGGATTATATTTTTAACATCAAAAACGACGATCCGCAATGCTTACCTAAGCATTTTGATTAACAACGCTAAGCACGACGATTAGGATTTCTTCTGCTGGAAGGCAAAAGAAAAGTGCGAAGTGAAGTTGATGAAGTAGCCGTTACTGGTTAGGAGCTTAAAAATGTTCTTTTTTGGTACGATAAGAGCTGGCGAAAAACAAGTGCTTTCGGACCAATTTCGCCGAATCTGTCGTTCAAAAAATTAAGTTGGCACATATATTGAGATTGCTCAGCCTTCAAATGCTATCGTCAATTAAAAAGAAAATTTTGGGAACACCCACGACGCCAAAGGCAACCCCAGTTCAAGTGGTAGCTACCGCTGTTGCCAGTCCTGTATCGCTCTTGGCCCGGGAGACAAGCGGTCGAAACATTAGAAAGATAGTGGACACGAATACAGTTTACAATCAATTTGAGCAGCTGAAAAGGTTTCAGCATAGTAATAGTCCGTCGGACATCTGCTACAAGGATAAGCTGGATAAACCTTTTATTGTCACTCCTGAGAAGACGCAGAAACAAACTTCCCCGAGAGCAAAATTGCCAGTTGCACTACTTCTAGTTGCCATAGTAAGCGCGATAACAGCAAGTGTCATAGTACTGATATACACCCATTTGTATTTTAATGTCAGTGGTCCTGTGCTGAGTAGTGCTTTGGAAAGCCCGCATCACGCGATTTCTGGGTATGTTGCATCGCACCCACCAACACGCCCCGCGGAACAATATCTGCCGCTCCCGCAACCACAGCCGCTGGATGCAGTGGCAGTTGTACCGCCATCTGCATCGATATACAAGATCATTCGTATCAGGAACAGCGATCTGCCAGGTCTAGACCGTGAGCAACTTGGGCCTTCAACAAAGCAAAGTCTCAAAAGACCCAAACACTTGGCGCGCTTATCACTAAAGAAACTGTGGGATATTGTTTCGAGTGTTGTCATGGTACCCGGTGAGCTGAAAGACGAGAAAGATTTCCATTTTTATTGAACAATTATTTTCGGTTGCGTACTGGGACTCACTTTCCCCTTGTACCTGTATTCTCTTTTTGTGTCCATAGTGTTCAAATATCCATCGGTATTTTCTTAACTCGATTTTAGTGTTAAACTTCAACAATAAATTCACTTTAGACAATAGTTTACAAACCTACAACATGTGATATTATTACCGCAACAAATGGACTAAGCAAATATGGTGATGCGAAGCATTAACGCTTTGCGCGATGGTCCGTCGCTTCAATTGCGTCTCGTTGACGCTTACCAACCTCATTAGAAACATCCAGCTTCTGTGAACCCGTTTCAACGGGCACCGTAACAGATGTGCGCCCGGTGGCAGGGTGCGAGTAGTACTTTTGTCGCGTAGCAGGGTGAACCTTTTCTACCCAACCGTCAGGTAAACAAGTGGGCGTAGTCGTGAAAACGGAAGAGTTATGAGCGGTCAAGGTCGGTCTCTCCCACGTGGTAGCGTTGGTAACTGTGTTCCAGTAGTAGCTGCGGCCAGTGGATGCATCGGGTACTTCTTGCCAGTTCTGTGGAAGGGAGTTCGGTGTTGATGTCACTGCAACTGGCGGTGTGTCACTCTTAACCACTATTGGTGTTGCTTTTGCGGCATTTTTAATCTGTGCCGTTGCTTTTTGCTTGATTAACAAATCCAGCGTGTTGTCTCCGCCCTTACCTGCGTCCTTCTTGGGTGCGACCACACCAGTCAACGGTATTTTTTCCACTGCCTGGCCTTCTTTCTGCAAATGTAGCAGTGCTTGCTGCCTCAACTTCAAAGCAAGTGCTTCCTTTTCAAGCTTTGTGCTGCTTGGGGTGGCCATTCTGCACACACAATCAGGCTACAACAATAAAAATATTTGCGAGTCATGGTCCGGAACGTCGGAAAATGCAGGGATCAAGTGAGTGCGTAAAAAGATTCATTTTACTCGACAAACGCAATGATTGGATTTCGCTGATGATGTTGTGACACAACTTCAACGAGGCTCGTGTGGCTCACGTTCCCACCAAAGCCCCCAAAGAGAAGTTGTTCGTCGGATTTATTTCGTTTTCTAAAATTATGCTGCGCAGTTTGAATAAATCCATTGCAGTGCTGGGACGTAGAGCTGCGACCAGCAGGTCGTTGTCAACAGCGACAAAGGTTGTCGATACTGCACCAGTAATCCCTGTTATAAGCGTTTCTACCAAGGTACATGAAGACCTTCCAGGTAAGTATACTCTTCGTTCATTGCCAGCCGCTAAATCTCTATTTGTATTACTGAAACGACTATGTTCTCAAATCCTCTCTTCAGTTTCATTTCAAGACGTAACTCTCGCCAGCTACAGAATTCAATCTGGCCTGAAGAAAACGGTAGAAACTATTAGTTGCCTTCTACCTTTGTGCGCTGTTTAAACGTATTACTTTCCTCATTCTGCACTTTCAACAGCACTGCGACGTATCGCAGTTTTTATCAGAGTTGTGCGAATGTGAAATCTACTTGAAAAAGGATTTTACCCAATTCACCGGGTCTTTTAAAGAAAGGTGCGATGTGTTTTTGATATTACCTTTCTAGAATTACCATCTGCATCGAGATACTTACACTACATGTCCCACTATTCTATTAACAGAGGTGCTCGAAACGCATTGATGCTGTTGAGCGCAGAGAATGCAAAGAAAGGAGTGGTGGCGGCGTCCGCAGGTAACCACGCTCTTGCGCTGGCCTGGCATGGCAAGGATCTCGGCATCCCTGTCACCTGTGTTATGCCTACATCTGCGCCCATGGCGAAAGTGGACAAGTGTCGTAAATTTGGTGCCAACGTGATCTTGAAAGGAGAACACATAGGCGAGGCGAAGGAGTACGCCATGAAGGAATTTGCTGATCTCAAATACATCAATGGGTATGACGATCCAGAGATTATTGCCGGGGCTGGCACCATGGGCATTGAGATCATGGACCAAGTCAAGGACGTGGATGTCATTTTGGTGCCTGTGGGCGGAGCTGGTCTCATTGCAGGTGCGCTTCTTAAAAATATGATTGTTTGGAAGTTTTAAGTTGAATGTAACCACGAGTACCACTGTTGCATTCTTCCTTTCTTTAGGCGTATCGCTAGCTGCCAAGACAATCAAGCCGAGTGTGCAGGTGATCGGTGTGGAGCCTGCGAATGTAGCATCCTACGCGGCGGCGATTGCTGCCGGCAAGCCTGTCAACGGTTTCAAAGAGGCCACCATCGCGGATGGTCTCGCCGTCCCCGTGGTGGGCCCCACTTCGTTCCAAGTCGCACGGCACTTTGTGGACAGCTCCTGCGTGGTGACCGAGAAGCAGATTGCCCTGGCGATGCTTCGTCTCATTGAGATGGAGAAGGTCGTCGTGGAAGGCGGTGGGGCTGCGGCCCTGGCCTCGATTCTTCCCGAAGGCCCGCTTTTCGGTCAGTTCCGCGGCAAGAAAGTCGTGGTTTTGCTGTGCGGAGGCAACATTGACACCAGTGTGCTGGGTCGTGTGATTGACCGTGGGCTCTCGGCGGACAGCCGTCTCATCCGCTTCGGCGCGACGGTGTCGGATCGGCCCGGCGGTATTGCCCGCTTGGCCCATGACATGGCCGAACTGGGTGCATCCGTCAAGGTATGTGCCTTTGTGTAATTCCCTTTGCGTTATAGCGTTTGCTCTGTGTTTACTAAGCTCCTTTGTGTTGCTATTGTAATTGCAGGATATTCATCATGAGCGCGCCTGGTTGCACTCCCGTATCGACCAGGTGGTGGTCAAGTGCGTTGTGGAGACCACCGGCCGCGAGCACAGTGATAGACTGATCCGCACCCTGCGCGAGCGAGGCTACCCTGTCACACGTGAGGACCCTTAAAGCTTGGTGCGTTTGTGAAGTTAGGAAACGGGTAGATCAGAGTTTTTGTTTGGTTGTGTTATTCATCGCAGTGATGCGCTATCGGTATGTTTGAAGGTGTACAACAGAGTATCTTGCTATTTTGTGCTTTTATCTTTGTTGTATGTATAATATCTTTTGTAAAATAGCAGTATTGGAGCCACACGAAATGAAACGGTATTTCCCCAACGAACTAAATTAATTGGCATTTTCAGTATTTGAGAAGCTAATAATATGCGTCACTGTGGGATATTCAGCCATCTGAAGTCTTCAAAGTACTCGTACTATTATCTACGGTAGAGAGTGTGTGTCTATTCACCTGTCTTTCGTTTAACCAGGTATGGTGAACGTCACAGGGCTGTTACTGTCTGCGCTACCTTTTTGTAGCTATCGTGAGATCGAAAGCAACGGATCATGGGTATTCCCAAAGGCACTCCCTCGAAAAGCCGGGAGCTGGGATGCTTGCCCAACCACGCAACTATATGCTCGGAATTCCAAGTACATGGCAGATGACAGGAAAAAGTTTTCTTGCAGTGGGCAGAACTTCCAGGTAGCAAAATTTGCAACAGCCGGGTGTGAAATACTGCAGCTGGAAAAGTCAACTGCAAAGCTCTCTAGTAAGCAGAAGAAGATAGTTTACGTTGGAGATTCAATGATGAGACAATTGTACGTCTCAAGTTTGTGCTCTGGTGAGTATTGTCACACACTGAACCAAAGCCATGTACATTATGTGCCGGACTTGTTTTTGCGCAATGATATTCCCTGCGATCCTCGTTGCGCGACGGATACCAAGTTTCGTCAGCAAAAAGCATTTAAGCACCCTTGTTGGGCATGTCGAAAGACAGGAATAAAACAAAACTTCAGCAATTATCTGACTGACACGCAAACGTGGCATCACAAGCTGCCAAAAGAGGAAATCGGTGCATTGATCATAGGATCGGGAGCGTGGTACAATTCCTTTCAAGGCATTCTGAATTCTACGTCGACATACATAGAAACGTTGCATGCGGTCGGTCCAATACTGCGTGATTTGAATGTGAATCGAGGCATTGACATCTTTTGGGTGGGATTGCCACCGCACAATTTCAATCTTACTACGGCGAATGCCTCGATGTATGGCTACGAGTGGGTATATTTCGAGCAGAAAGATGCAATAGCCAAGCATATTCTTGTACCCTATGGGGTTACTATTGTGGATACGAATGTCTTGACCAAGGCGCGCAAGCTGAAAGATCCTGGCATTGCTGCGGATGGCATTCATTGGTGGTACGTTGTGTTTATCGTGTGTTTACCGTGTGTTTATCGTGTGTTTATCGTGTGTATTTGAGTAATATTGTTTCGCAAAAACGCCAGTATTGATCTATTTCAGGCGTGATAATTGTATTGGCCTTCTCACATTTTCTTTTCTGCTCGTACTACTGTGTGTAAAACCTCTCCTACTTGTTTTATTTGCCGTGCAGCAACCCTGGCGCAGAGTCCATCCCGACGTTCTTGAACCGCATTATCTTTCACCTACTGGCTATGAAGCAACTGCTTCTTTCGCCACAATAGCCCGGGACAACCGGAGCAATGAGAACAGAAATTGGTGCTTAATTCTATGCATAGAGAAGATTTAGATAAATCGACACATTTTTACAGCTGATTCTTGGGAAGACTATCCGGTAATATATTCGACTAAGAATGATTCGCTTTTCAGTGGTTGTCTGTGCTTTCGCTGTATTATTTTACCAGTGCAAAAGAAACAAATACATCAATGTGTCGCTTGTATAAAGCACACTTGGAGTGTTTACAAAAACACGATATAGCGCTGTACAGCTCTCAGCTTTAATCTTCCAAAGAATTTAAAACAATATCTTTCTTTTCCATTGGTTCTGGTACTCTGGTACGTATCAGATGCGGTTGATTTTGACCTCTTATTCGATCTGTCTTTCTAACATAATCGGCCAATAGGGTCCTGGCATTGACAGAACGAGGTATGTGGACGTAGCGAATAGCTGAACCTTCGATGGTCATCATTTCACTGTAGGATACTGTTCCATCAGGTTTTGTTTCCTTAACGTCACTCAATGTCACTTTCATTCCAGGGTCCGTATCTTCGATAATCCCACTCACTTCAATATCACTTTTCAGTTCAATGACAACATTCGTTCCTACGAAGATAAGAAAAGAATAAGGACCAGAAGAATAGCAGAGTAATGGTGTGAGTTTACCTTGCATGCTAACCAACAAAATGGCGAGGCTTCGCCTCATGGGCGCGAGTTTAGGTCTGGCACGTTTAAAAATTTCTCTACCATCAGCAGCTTTGTCCTTAACAAAACTAGACATGTTGAAGTATCATAGAAACTTTAAATTAAACTCCTTTTGCAACAGATGTGTGCACAAAACAGAACAGGATGTCGATGACTCACAATAATTCTTCTTTGAATTCTGACACTTCGGCTCAAGAGGTGAGTGGAAGTCACCACTTTTGTAGTTAAAAAGTCATTTTTGTGGCACTGCTGCGCCAAAATAAGCGATATTTTGACACGTACCAAGATGCGGTTGGAATCGTGTCACACGCACTGAACTGTTTGACCGTTCACTTTCTCCAAAAGCGTAGAACTATGACGCACGCTGATGACAAAAAGTCTTGGGGGTCTGGTGGTTTGTTTGCAAACAGAGAGCTGGGCTCTATTGCGTTAATTATTGTCACCCAGTTTTTCTGCGTTCCGTTCGTTTTGGCATGCAAGGACTACGAAGGGTCCATTACCGCGATTACCACCGCTGCCTTAGAAAAGGGAGTCTTCCGCTTTTTCATTGACGCATGGCCCACCCCATTTGATCCCATGGCTTGGAAGATGATTTTGTCATTTATGGCTTTTGAGCTATTTTTGATGAAATTCGTACCTGGCAAAGTTTTCAAGGCCATGCCGACACCATCTGGGCACATTCCTGTTTATAATGCCAACGGCGTTCAATGTTACGTGATCACGATCGTTTCGTTGTTTGTCTTGGCTTATTACGATGTGATCAGACCCGCCCTGGTGTACGACAAGCTGGGCCACATTTTGTCCGCCTTGAATGTTTTTGCTCTTGGCTTTTGCACCATGCTTACCATCAAGGGTCTGACCTTCCCTTCCACCAAGGATTCCGGCACCAACGGAAGCCTGGTGATAGACTTCTTCTGGGGCACTGAGCTGTACCCGCGTATCCTCGGCTTCGATGTGAAGCAGTTCACCAACTGCCGCTTCGGGTTGATGTACTGGCAGGTGGGCATCATCTGCTACGCCTTCAAGCAGTACGAGCTCCTCGGCGGCCACGTCTCCAGCTCCATGGTGATCTCCGTCGTGTTGCAGACCGTGTACCTGTTCAAGTTCTACTACTGGGAGACCGGATACTTCTGCTCGATGGACATCCAGCATGACCGTGCAGGTTACTATATCTGCTGGGGCTGCCTGGTGTACGTGCCTTCTATGTACACCATCCACACGTACTTTCTCGTGGAGCACCCCGTGTATCTGTCCCTGCCCACCACTGTCTTCTTCCTCGCGCTGGGTCTCTTCTTCATCTGGTGCAACTACGATTGTGACAGGTACCCACATGTTTTCATCCTTTTCGCACTTTTCTTTCCGCTTATTTTTCTAATTTGTTGTTCTCTTCCGTTCTACTTAACGTAGACAACGTCAAGAGTTCCGCGCGACACACGGCAAAGCGAAGGTGTGGGGCCGCGAGCCTGATTACATCACCGCCAAGTACACCACCGTCGATGGTGAGGAGCGCACCTCATTGCTGCTCTGCTCCGGCTGGTGGTCTCTCTCCAGGTAAAACCTTTTTCAATACTTTACGTTTGTTATGTGCGCTACGTTCGTTTTAAAAGTTTTCAATCAACTTATGTTTTCTTTGTGTTTTGAATTTTATTACAGACACTTCCACTACATTCCCGAGGTGGCGGCTTCGTTCATGTGGTGCGTGCCTGCGCTGTACACCCACCCTCTTCCGTACTTTTACCCGTTCTACCTCGCGATCCTGCTGGCGGACCGTGCCTGGCGTGACGACAAGCGTTGCTCCGACAAGTACAAGGACTCCTGGGTGGAGTACTGCAAGAAGGTGCCCTCCAAGATCCTTCCTGGTGTGCTTTAAACAACTGACATATTGTGGGGGGGGGCTTGTCGATTCGTCGCTGAGGGAGAGGTTGCTGTGAGAGTTACTTAAGTTTTGTCGGGAGAACACTGGTTGTCTGTTAGGTCTTTTGTGAGCATACATGCTGTCATGTACGTTTTTTATCGTATAGTTTTTGTTTGCGAATGATATTTTATATTTATACTGCCATCCCTGGCGGATAGATTTTGAAGTATAATCGTTTAAAACATTACTTTCCTACTCGACCTTTCGCTTTCTTAAAAAGTTTCGGTGGTTTTTCAACTTTACAACGAAGTTAAACAGCACAGGAACAGCTAAAATCCACCATGAGAAATTATCACTATAATCCACGATTGAGCGTATCAAGACAGGCCTTTCGCAATTTCTTCGAGACGCTCTTGTGACAACACAATAGAGTCTCCGTCACACTCTTCGCAATCCCGCTCCAAAACCATGTGATTGTAGATAGTTTTCACCGTACCTTTACCTAAGCAAGACTTACAGATCTTGTAATTATTCAGGCGCTTTAAGTCCTCTTCTTCTTTTGCCGAAAGTGTGTGCGAACTCTCGCCGCTGGTTTGTTTCTGCTGCAGGGTTTTGTACTTTTCTCGTAGTTTGTTGAAGTCAACTCCAGCCACCCTCGACAAACTACTTAATGAATCTGAAGAAGGATCAGTACTCGTCGATAAGTTTATTAGTGGGTGAAAAAGTAATGAAATGCTCCGTAGTCTCTGGATGTTTGCCTTGCTTCCAAACTCAAACGCACAAAATCGAAGTGAAGAACCGTTACACACTAAGTTAAAAAAAGGGCATATCAATTCTTTAGTATTGTCTATCCCGCGCCTATTCTGTTGATACGAACCGCCGGGATTGCCCTGTCGTCGAACTTGTGGACGGTTCATTTCTCTTGAGAAGCGATGCACCGTACGCTAAACAACACCAGGTTGCGCAACTCGTTCATATCAAAAGTAACGAGACGAGTCGACGAAATACAGCGCAAACTAGTTACCGCCACTGCCTCCAAAAATTTTCCTTTCGTTCACAATGAAGAATTTGACCTGTACATCGAAGACTTAACCAATCTCGGCCTCGGTATCGGAAGAAAAGTCATTGATAGCGGTGCTAGCTGGGTGGTCATGGTACCGTTCGTGCTGCCTGGAGAGCGCGTGAGGGTCAAGATCAACCATAACTACAAAACGTATAGCGAAGCGTCGCTGCTGCAAGTCCTCACTCCTTCGGCAGATCGAACCACACCCAAGTGCAAGCACTTTGTAACTTGTGGTGGTTGTCAGTATCAGCATATGAGTGTTTCGTCTCAGAGGTCTTGGAAGAAATCGCAGGTTACCACCGCTATGTCCAAAATAGCAGGCTTTCGTGACATCACTGTGAATGAAACTGTTGGTACACCCCACGAATACTACTACCGTTCGAAAATCACACCCCACTATGAGAAAGCTGCTGCTGATGACGGTAAGGTGCGTGTTGGATTTCAACAACGCAACACCCGCAACATTGTTGACGTGGAACACTGTATGGTTGCATCCAAGCCCATCAACGCCAAGTATACTCATTTGCGTGATCTGTTGATGAGTTCCTCAAGCAACGACAAATATAAAGAAGGGCCGATGTTGTTGCGAGAGTCAAATAACAACGCTGTTGTCACCGAAGGAAGCAAAGAAGTCCAGCAGAAAGTGGGTGATATTGAATTTCGCTTCCAAGCTCGCGAGTTCTTTCAGAACAATCCCTACGTGCTGGAACTGCTTGTCCAACACGTGCTCGACAAA
>LNAP01008589.1_pt1 | contig 10148 bp, 8 predicted proteins | sample 602601 | NCBI WGS metagenome assembly LNAP01 (sample SAMN02440304, study PRJNA202911) | soil metagenome | biome: Subtropical and temperate rainforests or woodlands; isolation source: soil samples (1 kg each in a 20% v/v slurry with milli Q water) were... ...
ATGTAGTACCGACAGCGGAGTACTGGCGGACGGGGGTTCAAATCCCCCCGGCTCCACCACTTCATCATCTAAAGACGTCCACGGACGTCTTTTTTTGTGTCTGAAATCCAGTGAATACGGGGGTTTCAGGGCTTTTGCGGTCTTCTGAGATTTTTTGAGTTCCAGCCATTCGGGTATTCCAAACGGTATTCCAGGCCATCCGGTGCTAATCTTTGGAATACCAAATCAGAGCCTGAGGAAAATCTCATGCCTGCTCAAACCCTCCGCCTCTCCGATCGGCAGCTCAAGGGAGTCAAACCCGCGTCCAAGGATTATGTCCTCACCGACGGTGACGGTTTACAGCTCCGTGTACGCAGCAATGGCTCTCTGCTGTGGAATTTCAATTACCGTGAACCGGTGACCAAGAACCGTATCAACATGGGCTTGGGCACCTACCCCGAACTGTCACTGGCGAACGCCCGAAAGATGGCGGTCGAAGCACGCGAGCTGCTCGCCCAAGGCATCGATCCGTAGGTGCAGCGCGATACGCTGAGTGAGGCCAAGCGCGCAGAAACGGAACACACCTTCGAGAACGTGGCCACCGCCTGGTTCGAGCTTAAGAAAGACTCGGTCACCCCAGCCTACTCCGAGGACATCTGGCGGTCGCTCACACTGCACGTGTTCCCCGATTTGAAGACGACACCACTCGCGAAGATCACTGCGCCGATGGTGATCGCCTTGCTTCGTCCAATCGAAGCGAAAGGCAGCCTAGAGACGGTCAAGCGTCTCAGCCAGCGACTAAACGAGATCATGACCTACGGCGTGAACTCCGGCCTGATCTTCGCCAACCCGCTCAGCGGGATTAGGGCAGTCTTCAAGAAGCCCAAGAAAGAGAATATGGCTGCGCTTCCCCCCGAAGAACTCCCAGAGCTCATGCTGGAGATCGCGAACGCCAGCATCAAACGCACCACCCGCTGCCTGATCGAATGGCAGTTACACACGATGACTCGCCCCGCCGAAGCGGCAAGTACTCGCTGGGCAGACATCGACTTTGAAAGGCGTGTCTGGACCATCCCAGCAGAGCGGATGAAAAAGCGCCGCCCACACAGCATTCCGTTGAGTGATCACGCTGTCGCACTGCTGGAGTCACTGAAGACTCACAGCGGCCATCGCGAATACGTCTTTCCGGCCGATAGAAATCCACGCACTCACGCCAATAGCCAGACCGCCAACATGGCGTTGAAACGCATGGGTTTTCAGGATCGATTGGTCAGCCACGGCATGCGTTCAATGGCCAGCACCATCTTGAATGAACATGGGTGGGACCCCGAACTCATTGAGGTCGCACTGGCGCATGTCGACAAGGATGAGGTGCGCAGCGCTTACAACCGCGCCGACTACATCGAGCGCCGGCGCCCGATGATGGCTTGGTGGAGTGAGTACATACAGAAGGCTGCCACCGGCAGTCTGCTTGCTTCAGCATACGGCCAAGTCAGAGACAAGAACGTAGTGCCGATACGCTAGTGCTGTACAGGCGCAATGAAGGCAGCAACAACTGAGCGTTCAAGATTCAGGGCGAGCAGCCTCGCTTGTCCGCTTCTCAGTGCGGGTCCATCCAAACAGGGCTGCAAAGCCGCCCTGTTTGGATGGACCTTACTTTGAAGAGCTAAAAGCAACCACGCTGTCCGGGGTTTGCCACGGAGTTCCACCGGTGGACAATCGTTCTTCAAGTCCAATGTGGCCCTGAATTTCGAACCTTGACCCGGTTTATCCACAGGCGTAGAACTGGCCGTGCCAGCGCTGTCGATGACAGCAACCCAGGTGACCCGAACCTTGAAGGTCACGCCGCTCTCGCGGTGGTTCCCCCCAAAAGGCGATTAGCGTCCGGCAGCTCGCCCGGTCACCTCCCCGGTGATGGATGCCTACTTCAGATCATGGCCCTCGTGCGCCAGACGACACTTCCTACTTCGCTGCCCTGCTATCCGCTTGGCCGTTTCATTGCGCCAACCTGCGCCCGTCTCTTTCTTCTGGAAAGAGACGGGCGCTCCTACCGCTGCTGCAGCCCACCTCGTACAAGGCTTTGCGGCATTTCCTCTCGTGACAATCGGCGTGACAAACACCGAAGTCACCATCAACAGCGATGCAGATGATGGTGCCGCAGCCCACGGAATGGACTGCATCTGACTGACAGTCAGGCATGCCCCGGTCATCGCATAGCTGCCTCATCCAATTCAGGATCTCGCGGCGTCGGTCTCGTCAGCCAATGCAGCCTCCACCCGCCCACTTCCTCGGAAGTGTTCAGGAGGCCAGATCATGAGAAGCCCAAGCTCTTGGCCGTAAGGAGCCGCCAGTCCCGCGTAAGTGGACATCCCCACAGGCCGCAGGGGCCTTGATCCCTGACAACACTCAGCATTCTTGGCGGGATGACGTGGGGCGAAGACCTGGTGAATTAGGCGAGGTAACCGAAATGGTATTAGTAGGCAGGCGAGAAGGCCGCAATTTTGGCTACGGCAGGCAATTGAGCTACGCAGGGCCGCAGGCGCTGAAAGACATGTTCGGCGGAGGCCACTACGGCACGGTCAAGGCGCACTCTGATCGGTGGTTGGCATTCGTGAAGTGGTGTCGGTCTGAAGCGGGGCCCGGGGTCAATGATGCGCGGCAGATTGATCGGAAAGTGTTGGCCGACTATGCGGCGTATCTACGCGACATGGTTAGGCGCGGTGATCTCGCCGTCAGCACCGCACAAAATCGGCTATCCAGCGTTAACAGGACCATGGCAGCGCTTCGCGGTGATCAGTACGTGAAATTGCCCAGTCCGAGCAAGGCATTGGGTATGCAGCGCACCGGGGTTCGACACTCGGTGCCTCAGGGCCAAGAACGCGAACAGGTTAAGCAGATTGTCGATGTGCTTTGCAGCCATCATCAGCTGCGGGCCGCCGCGATAGTCCTATTGGCACGAGCCACCGGCATGCGCTTGCGTGAGGCTATCTTGGCGGACCTGCCACGGTTGAGCCGTGAGGCTAACGACTTAGGTAGGATCAACATTCAGGATGGCACCAAAGGAGGCCGCGCCGGAGCCTCGGCGCCGCGCTGGATTGCGGTGGACGACCATGTTCGAGATGCCCTTGGGTTTGCACGGCAGGTGTCGCCTGCGGGTAGCCGCAATCTGATTGCACCATACGAAAGCTACCTCAATCTCCTACAACAAATCATCCGCCCTGCGCGGGATATCCTGCATGCACACAACCTCAAAGGCTTCCATGAGCTACGAGCGGCGTACGCATGTGAGCGCTACGAGCAGATCACCCAATGCCCCGCGCCAATCAATGGTGGCAAATGTTACCAGGTAGATAGGAACCTTGATGGCGAGGCCCGGAGGCGAATCAGCTACGAGCTCGGGCACGGTCGGATCGACGTGGTCGCTGCCTACATTGGCGGACGGACATGAGTAAGCCATTCGATATGGAGCTGTTCTTGGCTAGCGTTCTGACCGGTTCGCACGCAACCCGGCAACGCCACGTGCGACAGGCAAAAATCATCCAGGCCGAAATTGCAGGGCGCTGGCAGCGAGAATCACCTTGGGCTTGGCAAAAAAAGCATGTGGTTTGGTTTCTTGAGCATCGCTTAAATTTACTCGGTGAAGCGACACGGTATTACTATTTGCTAACGGTGCGGTTGCTCGCTCGTCGTTTACAAAAAAAATGGGTTTTCGATCTCTGAGTGAGACCGGCTGCTATCGCGCCACATGGGTGACGTCGACACCGTCAGCGGCGTATCAGACTTTCAGCACAGGATCACAGCGAGCGTTGAGAGCCTTATCCTCTTCCTTATGTGGAAATGGGACAATAAGGTCAACTTTTGCAGTTTTTATTCAGTCGTTGATCGGAGCTTTCGCGTACCAGTACTAGCGTCAGGATTTCAGCCTAGGCCAAGCCTCGTGCTTGCAGAGAAAGCACCTCAAAATCTGGGGCCAGCGCAGGTCGGAGTTTTAGTTGTCACCAATTCGCGGGCACATAATTGGTGATCACTACGATAGTGAGCCATTCGCACGAATGCGCGTCACCCGCGCCATCATTAAGCCATCCAGTTTATAATCCTCCCCCTAAGCAGCGCCCTGCAATGGGCAATTCAAGGAGGATTCTGATGGTTGTGCTCCCACCAGTGGTTTACGAGCAACGCTGCTCTGTAGGAAAGATCCGGCATCAGCTACAGCCAGCCATCACGACCCGAGTCATCAATGAGACCTTGGTGAACGTGTCGCCCCGCATCAGAGAACGCTTGTGGCTGCTTGAATGTGGTAGCCGCGTCCTACTCACCAACCGGCCCAATGTCACTTTGCCCGACGGAGTGGATGGAATCATTCATCTGCGGGAGGACAAAGTCGTCTGGAGGACTCATCGCCTCCTTATCGATCTCAAAGCCCGAGTCCTCGAATCTGGGTGGGCCGATGTAGCCCGCGATGCGGCGCGGAGCTGGCACAATCAACTGTCATATCGAGCGGAACAACGTGACGCCAATGGGCAAGTCCCAACAGGACAGGAGGGATTGCGACCGCCCCAGTTAGGCGCTCTCTTTGCCATCGGGGCTCACTGGAGCCTCAATACACAGCCTGCAACGATTGTGATGCCCACCGGCACCGGCAAGACTGAAACGATGCTGGCTACGCTGACGGCGTACGGCCATTCGACCACACTTGTGGTCGTTCCTTGGGATCTTCTACGCCAGCAGACTGCGAACAAGTTTCAGAGCCTGGGACTGTTGCGCGCGCTGGGGGTGCTGCCAAACGAAGTGGCAAATCCAGTAGTCGGGCTGATCACATCCAAACCCAAGACGCTGGCAGATTTGGACATCTTCACCCAATGCAATGTGGTGGTTTCCACCATTAGTTCACTGGCATTCGAAGCTGGTAGCCCGCTCGCTGCTGAGATGGCTCAACGGTGCAAATCACTGATACTGGATGAAGCCCATCATGTTCCCGCCAAAACCTGGAGCGGGCTAAGATCAGCGTTTCACTCGCTGCCCATTTTGCAGTTTACTGCGACGCCTTTTCGCAGAGATGGTGAACTCGTCGACGGGAAAGTGATTTTCAACTACTCACTTGCCGCCGCGCAGCGGGACGGGTATTTCAAGCCAATACATTTCGAGCCTGTTCACCAGCCGTGCGGTGGCACCCAAGCCGACCAAGCTATCGCCGCGACAGCCCTAACTAAGCTACGACGTGACTTGAACGCGGGGTTTAATCACCTGCTCTTAGCCCGATGCAGCAGTATCGTCCGTGCAACCTACGTAGAACGTCTTTACCGACACCTCGCGCCTGAGTTTCAACCAATCCTGATTCATTCAAAGATCAACGATACTGAAGCTAAGCTGGCCGATCTGCGCTCAGGGGTGTCCCGGGTCGTGATCTGCGTCGACATGTTGGGCGAAGGGTTTGATCTGCCCGAGCTGAAAGTGGCTGCGCTCCATGACAGTCATCGGAGTTTGGCTATCACGCTCCAGTTTATCGGGCGGTTCACACGCGTGGCAGGAAGGAGCATCGGCGAGGCGACGGTGGTGGCCAACATTGGCGATCAAGATGTCGCCCAGTCACTGGAGCGCCTATACAGCGAAGACGCCGACTGGAATCAGGTACTGAGCGAGCTGAGTTCTAATGCTGTCCGGGAGCACAGGGAGTTGATTGAGTTCCTGCAAGCGTCCGAACGTCTGGATGAGGAAGGCGACTCGAAAATTTCTCTGTCACCTCAATTACTCCGCCCAGTTTTCAGCACTGCCGCTTACAGGGCTCAACAGTTTTTTCCCGAGCGGTTCCACCACGGGCTTTCCCAACAACTTCACATTGAGGGGGTCTGGCTCAACCGAGAAATGCGTACGCTTTACTTCGTCACCCGCGCCGAAGGCAGGGTTCGCTGGACTAATACCAAAGGCGTTCTCGACCGTGAGTGGACACTCTTCGTCCTCCACCACAATCCGGAGCTTGAACTGCTATTCCTGTCTTCAACTGATCATAGTTCTTTATTCCCAGAGCTAGCGGAAGAAGTCACCGGGCAAGCAGACCTTATCCATGGCGAACAGATGTTTCGAATACTCGGCCATGTAAACCGCTTGGTGTTTCAGAACATGGGCGTCAAGAAACACGGTCGACGTAATCTGAGCTACGCCATGTACACAGGCGCCGACGTTGCGGTAGCACTCGGTGTGGCCGAGCGTAGCGGCTCCGTTAAGAACAATGTCAGTGGTACCGGATGGGAAAATGGAGAGCGCGTTTCTGTGGGCTGCTCGTACAAAGGGAGGGTCTGGTCGCGAGAGCAAGGCTCCATACCGGAGTTCGTTCACTGGTGCGCTGCGGCTGGCGCCAAACTTCTCGATGACAGTATCGTTGTCGATGACATCATTGCAAACGTCCTCATTCCTAAGGAAGTGACAGCGTTTCCAAGCGACAGGAATGTGCTTGCTGTCGAGTGGCCGGTTGAAATCATGAGTATTGCAGAAGACAGGGTCGTGCTAACCACTCGGGCGTTTCCAAACGGCCTTCCTATCACGTTCGTCGATCTGAAATACCTTGATGTGCGAGATAACAGCATGAGGTTTGCCCTGAACTGTGACGAGACCGGCCAGTTCGCAGATTTCACCTTAACGGTAGGCGGAGAGAACGGCTTCGTCGTCGCACAGACAAGCGGTGAGGCAGTCGAACTTACCATCGGGAAAGCGTCAAGGGCGCTCAGCCAATATCTGAGTTCATACCCACCGCTGGTACGGTTCGTCGACCTGAGTGAGCTGGACGGAAACATGCTGATCGAGCCTAAAGACCCCAGGCATCTTGAAATCGGAGAAGAGCGCTTCGAGGCTTGGGACTGGGCAGGGGTCGACATCACAAAAGAATCCTACTGGAAAGACGGCATTACACGTGCTGACTCTATTCAGTGGAAAGCCGCCCAGCACTTCATCCAGGGTGATTTTGACATCGTTTTCGACGACGACGGCGCCGGTGAAGCCGCGGATCTTGTCTGTCTCAAGGAGGAAGATAATCGTATACGACTTGCGCTGATCCACTGCAAATATGCCGGAGGAGACACCCCTGGCGAACGAGTGAAGGATGTCGTGGAGGTCTGCTCCCAAGCGGTCAGGTCGGCCAAATGGAAATGGCGCTTTTCTGAACTCGGTAAGCACATACAAAGACGTGAGGATCGGCTGCGCTCCCTGCACCGTCCAACGCGCTACCTTGCTGGAAATGGGTTGAGGCTCAATGACTTGATCAAGACAGCACGCTTCAAACCCATTGAAGCCGAAATACTGATTGTTCAGCCGGGTCTATCTGCTGGTAATCGTACCGCTGATCAAAACCTCGTGCTGGCCGCCGCTGTGGCATATCTCAAGGAAACGATTGGGTGTGATATGGACATCGTTTGCAGTGGGTAGGCCGCGGTGGTGGTACCCAAGGTCTCCCTCACATCAAGATAGTGCCAGGTTTTAGCAAATAGGTTCCCTTGAACACTGGAACCTATTTAACTGCGAACCACTAGTGGCGCTCAACGAAACTCAGATGACCGAGCATTCTCTTGATCTCGGCCGGATTTGCGTCAGCTGGGCAATTGTCGAGGAAGCGCGAAAACTCCGCAACCATTGCCGAATCAAATGAATCCCAACCGGCATATTTATAGTCAAACCTACTCAAATTGCACAGCGTATATGTAGCTTTTCCTTTGCCGTTATTGAGAACCCTGTAAATACGCCTTCCATCCACCACAGCAATCTCAATATGATCTTCATAAACATCAAAATGAGGATGAATGATTTTATAGCGTCCAACACCCCGCGGATAAGAGACTGACCTCACCCCAACTAAAATATCGTGATCATCTTTAGGATTATTGCACTCCTTACAAGCGATCGCGAGATTCTCAGGATAAAATAGAAACTCAGGATAAATAGACTTGGCTAGTATATGCTCGATATCCCATGTATAACCATGCTCTTCTTTTTTCTCAATCTTGCAATATGCACACCGATAGCCTTGCTGTATCAAGTAATGATCACGAATGTACTTCCGAACTGCCAAAATTGGCCCAGCAGTGCCATTCCAGAGATCATGATCAACTTTGTCATATGCATCAACAAAGTCTTTGATCGCGCCTTCATAATTCACCTTGATCATGTTAACCAGCCATAACTTTTACTTGATCAAGAAGATGAAGCACTGGATCCGATTCATCTAGACGGCCTCTCACATATTCCAACTCCCTAAGCTTTGACCTATCCAACCTTGAAAGAGGCTGCCCCTTATTAATTTTGGACAGGATAACGAGGAGAGTCCTGATGAGATATTCGTTTTTATAGCCGGGCTCATGAAAAACTTCGCTCAGCTGATAGTCAGCTGATTTTTTTGCATAATCCTCTGGGCGCAAAAGATTACTGGTTTCTAAATCTGCGACGAACCCGTTCTCCGATGTCAAGCCCGAAACTAGTTGAGGAGAGTGTGTCGCAATAATGAAATGACACCCTCGATAGTTTGAAAACGCCCCTTGAAGGATCTCAATAAACTCAGACTGCCATTTGGGATGCAAACTTATCTCTGGTTCATCTATACAAATCAGTGAGCCATCCTTTATCAAAGAGGACATTCCCAAGAACATTAAAAACATACATTGCTGGCCTGAGCTAGCATGATCCAGCTGCACTCTATCTTTAGTTTTCTTGTCATAGAGATGTATTCGGAAAACCTTGAGCAGCCCGCTCTCAATTAGCACAGGCAAAATATGCATGTACTCGCCCACACCATCTTGACCCCACATACCTGTATCGAAATCGTACCTAACAGTCGAAGCTCGACTTGTTTTGAATCCATTAGAAAAAAACGAAATCGCTGGCAAAATTTCCTTTTCAAAATCGTATTTAGAGCCACTCTCTGTACGACGGATTGCATCTTCCAAGTACGCTTGCGAGTTCCCGTTTCTTTGTGACGAAAGCGCTGAATTGATTCTCAGCTCTAGAATAACGCGCGGAAGGAATCCAATGTAATCTAAAATATAGTCAAACCTAACAGACCGGTCCCTTTCGATTTCAAATCTTGAAATCAAATTCGCTATCGATTTTGATATCACTGAGCCAGGTGATGATCGAAAGCCTGAGAGGCCAAGATAATGATATCCCTTCAGCTCACGCTCTCTAGTAAAATATGGATTCGGCTTTGGGAATCGGTCAAACCTGCTATTCGATACAGCAATCACTTGTGATGGCTGCGAAACAGACCTAGGCGACTCGGCCACATCATGAGCTGAGTTTTCTCGTCTATCTGAAAAAATATATGCGTTTGCGATTTTACTCAACGCCCTGGTCTTACCTACCGCATTTCGACCAACCAATAAGGTGTATACATTTTGATAATTATATGTTTCAGAGCTAATCTGAACAAATTCTCCACCGACATTAACTGCCTCAACCTGGAACTTCATACTTCATCCCTTTAAATCAATGTGCTCCTGCGAGCAGAACGATCACAATTTTCTTAATTTAGTGCTGGGTTATGGGGACAGCTCGTCAGCGGAATTTTTGGTTAGCGCGACCTCGATGTCAACATGACATCACCGATTGATCATCGGCCCCTTGGATAGCGCCCAAGATTCCTCTCCTCGGCGCGCGAGGTATCTGCTCGAAACCAGGAGCAATGCAGAGCCAACCAGGACTTTGATGGGTGAGAAGCGACCGTCAGGCCAGCCAAGCGCTAACGTGGATTCACGCGCGGTTTGTGACCACGGTACCTGTACTGCACCGACAAAGAGACTGCGCAGTACTTCGAGAGTCGGCTTAGCCAACACAGCAATCACTGACGGTATCGTTTGCTAGGCCCCCCTGTACCTGCGAGTGGGGACATCGTACGCGCAGGGGCAACAATCAACAGCGCGACCATTTGCTTGATAGACTCGATCCCGATTCGTTTTTTGGGCGGAGCTCAAAAAGCACCGTCTATCGGAATCCAGACCACGCAGCGTTCCAACTGGTATTCCAGGCAAGTTGACCAATAAATTATTAATCAGAAAAAACAGATAGATACCGACTTGTTTCAAATTACCCCCGCCCACCACTTCAACAAAAAAAGACGTCCACGGACGTCTTTTTTTGTGCCTGAAATCCAGTGAATACAGGTGTTTCAGGCCTACCTGCACCGCACATCA
>LNAP01006426.1_pt1 | contig 10145 bp, 12 predicted proteins | sample 602601 | NCBI WGS metagenome assembly LNAP01 (sample SAMN02440304, study PRJNA202911) | soil metagenome | biome: Subtropical and temperate rainforests or woodlands; isolation source: soil samples (1 kg each in a 20% v/v slurry with milli Q water) were... ...
CGGCCAGCCCCGACAGCGACGGCGTGCGCCGCGTGGCGCTCGGCAACGAAGAACGCCTGCCCGACAAGTTCAAGACACCAGCCTAAATCAGGAGGAAACCATGGTCGCAATCAAAGCTGCCGAATTTGCCTTCCCGCGCATGGAAGCGCCCGACCTCGACGAGATGGAGGAGTTTCTCACCCATTTCGGCCTGATCCGCGCCGAGCGCACGCCTGATTCGCTCTACATGCGCGGCGTCGACGGCCATCATCACCTGCACGCCGTGCACAAGGGTGGTACCAAGTTCATCGGCTTCGCCTATCACGCGGCGAGCGAGGACGACCTCAAGCGGCTGGCCAAGCTGCCGGGCGCCTCGGGCATCGAGACCCTGAACGAGCCGGGCGGCGGCAAGCGCGTCCTCTTGAAGGAACCCAACGGCTACCAGATCGAGGTGATCCACGGCATGTCGACTGTGCCGCCGACCAAGGTGGAGCGCGACCCGGTGAACACCGGCAGCGATCCGTTGCGCCGCAAGGGCCGCCTGATGCGGCTCAGCAAATCGCCGACGCCGATCCAGCGCATCGGCCATGGCGTGCTGTCGACGCCCAAGGTCAAGGAGACCGTCGCCTGGTTCCGCGAGACGCTGGGCATGATCCGCTCGGACGATGTCTATGCCGGCGACAAGGAGAATGTCATCGGCGCCTTCAGCCGGCTCGACCGCGGCGACGAATACGTCGACCACCACGTGTTGTTCTGCGTGCACAACGAGAAGACAGGGCTGAACCACGTCTCCTACGAGGCGCAGGACATCGACGCCGTCTTCCAGGACCACGAGCACATCAAGCGCGTCGGCAAGTACGAGCACATGTGGGGCATCGGCCGCCACCTGCTGGGCAGCCAGGTCTATGACTACTGGTCCGACCCGTGGGGCCGCGTGCACGAGCGCTGGGCCGACACCGACCGGCTGAACGCGGCCAACGGCGGCCATCTGCTGAGCGTCGAGGAGGGCTTCCAGTCGCAATGGGGCGAGCGGCCGCCCGAGCGCTTCATCGGCCACGCCAGCCCCTGATCCAAGAGTTCGAGGTAGAGGAGGAAAGAAACATGTCCAAGAGACCCGCCGATTCGTCGGCTGCCCGCGACGCCTTGCGCGCATTCGCACCCAAGCTGGTCGACCTGACCGACAACGTGCTGTTCGGCGACGTCTGGGAGAGGCCCGGCCTCTCCAAGCGCGACCGCAGCCTGATCACCTGCGCCGCCCTGGTGGCGCTCAATCGCACCGAGCAGCAGACCGGCCACTTCCAGCGCGCCATCAACAATGGCGTCAAGAAGGAGGAGCTGCTCGAGCTCATCACCCATCTCGCCTTCTACGGCGGATGGCCCGTGGCCATGTCGGCGGCCAATGTCGCCAAGAAAGTGTTCGAAGGAGACCAGAAGTGAAGCTCTGCTATTTCAACGACTACCGGCTCGGCGTCGTCAAGGGTGACGCCGTCGTCGACGTCACCGACGCGGTGAAGGACATCCCGCACCTCGATTCGCGCGACCTGATGATCGGGCTGATCACCAACTGGGACAGCCACAAGGCCAAAGTCGAGAAGGCGGCGAACGAGACGACCGGCATGGCGCTCAAGAACGTGAAGTTGCGCCCGCCGGTGCCGAAGCCCGGCAACATCGTCTGCATGGCGGTGAACTACATGGAGGACGGCACGCTGAAGGAGAAGCCGCAGATCAACGCCTTCCACAAGGCCGCGACCGCGGTGATCGGCGAGGGCGACACCATGGTGCTGCCCGACGTGCCGGCCAGCATCTTCGAAGGCGAGGCCGAGCTCGCGTTGATCATCGGCAAGCCTGCCACGCGGGCGAGCCAGGCCGACGCCATGAAGCACATCTTCGGCTATACCTGCTTCATCGACGGTTCGGCGCGCGGCCTGCCGCCGCCGGGCAACGTCTTCTTCCAGATGAAGTCGCGCGACACCTTCGCGCCGATCGGGCCGTGGATCGTCACCGCCGACGAGATCGACGATCCGCAGAACCTCGACATCACGCTCTCCAACAACGGGCAGGTGATGCAGAAGTTCAACACCAGCGACATGGCGCACCAGATTCCGCGCTGCATCGAGTGGGCGAGTTCCATCCATACGCTGCAGCCCGGCGACATCCTGGCGACCGGCACCAACCATCGCGGCCTGCATTCCTTCATGGACGGCGACAAGGTCGAGCTCACCATCGAGAAGGTGGGCACGCTCAAGTTCAACGTGAAGGACGAGCTCAAGCGCACCTGGGCCCGCACCACGCGCTCGCAGCACAAGGACAAGGGCGGCGAGGGCCCGCACACGCCGCAGACCGGCGGCAAGTACGCGCAGAAGTAGAGCTTCCTCCCCAGCGCAGCTGGGGAGGTGGCCCGCAGGGCCGGAGGGGTCATGAGCACCAGTCGCGCCGCTCATGACCCCTCCGCCCCTTCGGGGGCACCTCCCCGCGCTACGCGCAGGGAGGGAACAGCTAGCGCGCGTCCAGCTTCGCCTGGATGCTCTGCATCCACGCCTCGCGGCTCATGAAGCGCGGCCGGCTGCGGCACATGGCTTCGGTCCGGGCGAGGATCTCGTCGTTCGACTGGTCGAGGTCGAGCGGCTCGCCGCAGGGCTGCGGCGTGTAGAACGGCGAATCGACGTAAAGCTCGACCGGATTGTCCTCGGGGTCCTTGAAGTAGAGCGCCCAGGCATTGCCGTGGTCGGTGATGCGGTGCTGGGTGATGCCTTCCTCGACCAGCGCCTGGCGATAGGCTTTCAGCGCATCGAGCGAGTCGAGCCGGAAGGAGATCTGGTTCACCGGATTGTAGGTCAGTTCCTCCGGCCGGCCGTCGAACAGCACGAACTGGTGATGGCACTCGGGGTTCTGGGTCATGAAGAAGATGCGCGCGCCGGTGCTGCCGCTCTTGCCGGTGTCGCTGATCACGAACCCCATGACACGGGTATAGAAGTCGACCATGCGGTCGAGGTCGGTCGTGTAGATGCCGAAATGGGTGAGCTGGGCGGACAGGGTCATGACGGCATTGTCCGGCCAGGCCCGGAGGGCCGCAACGAAAAAGGCGCTGCGGTTTCCCGCAGCGCCTTCCTCACTTGAGCGAGCCTGACGGTTAGTGCGTCAGCGCCGGCTTGGCCGCCTCGACGGGGATCGCGCGGGGCTTCTTCTCCTCCGGGATCTCGCGCTGCAGCTCGATCGTCAGCAGGCCGTTGGCGAGCTTCGCACCGACGACCTTCACATGGTCGGCGAGCTGGAAGCGGCGCTCGAAGTTACGGCCGGCGATGCCGCGATAGAGATACTGCTTGTCGTCCTGGCCGTTCTGCGCGGTCTGGCCGGTGACCAGGAGCTCGTTCTCCTTCTGGGTCACGTTCAGCTCGGCCTCGGCGAAGCCCGCCACCGCCATCACGATCTTGTAGGCGTTGTCGCCCGACTTTTCGATGTTGTACGGCGGATACCCGTTGGAGCCGGACTGGCTGGCCACCGAATCGAGCAGGTCGAAAACCCGGTCGAAGCCGACGGTGGCGCGATAGAACGGGGAATAGTCAAAGGTTCGCATGGTCATCATCCTCCAATGAGCGATGTGTTTGACGCCCCCGCCCCGGGATGGGCACGGGGGACTGCGCTGATTTAGGAAGGGTCTGCGGACCGTCAAGGGGAGGAAAAATTTCTTCTGCCGGCTGGCCGGCGGCAAGAAATGCTCTCCCGCGCCGGACCTTCGGTAATTCAAGTCATGGCGAATGTGCGAAGACACGCCAGATCGAGAAGATCAGGCGGGAGTCGCGCGTATGTCCCAGTTTTTCGACCGTTATCCCGGGGCCAGGCCCTGGGTATTCGCCGCCAGCCAGGCGGCCGCCATGCCCGGCCAGCCCGCGCGTCGTAGCCCGATCGCCATGCCCACCTGGCTGCTTGCCGGGCCGGGCAGGAACTGGCACAGCGCCACCAGGTCGGAATAGGCGTAGTCATCGAGCCAGCGGCGTTTATCGACGAATTCCGTGCGGAAATAAGCCAGATGGGCGACCGGTCCGCCAAACGAGGTCAACCCCAGCCGCAGGAACACAAGGAATACTTCCAAACAGGAACCCCGGCCGCTGTCCACGCGTTCGTGCGTGGCGGGCCGGCTGGCGACGTGCTCGTCGTGGGGAGGCGGGTGCGGCATCTTGCTGAAGCGATCAATGGCAGGCGGGGCGCCGAATGTCCGCCCCTTCTCCATGCTTATAGCCGGGGCGCGCGGCAGTTTCAATCGGGTCTGACGGCTCTGCCGCCGCGATGGGCCCGTGCGCGGCGGGCGCGCACTGCACGAATCTTCACAATTGACACACAATTCCCGAGAATTCTGGCGCGTGCGCGCCACTAGCATGCGCGATTAGCTTGCCATCGCCGCATGATTTCGCCGCCCTTCCCAACATCCGCTTCGCGCCGCAGCCGGGCTTGCCGAGCCGCAGGAAAGGCCTCTGATGCTTAAATTCGCGATGCGCATCGTCATCATCGCCACGATCGGCTATGCCGTGGCGACGCAACTGGTCAACCTCAGCTTCGGCTATTTGCTGGATTCGTTTAGCGCCGACCTGTCGTACCGCGCAGTGCGCGGGCAGATCTACGCGCTGCACAAAGATCTGGACGCCATCGCGCCGGAGGCCCGCGCCAGCTATATCCTGGAAGAACTGCTGCCCCACTACGGCCTTGTCCTGACCCTGCTGCCCGACAGCAAGGTGCACCCCACGCCGGCAGAGCAGCAACAGCTGGACCGCACCGGCCTGATCATGCGCGACGACTACAACACGTACCTGACCCGCCTGCCGGGCGAGCCCGTGCAGTGGCTGGACGTGCGGCTGCCGCTGGAACCCGCGATGGAGCGCTGGATCACCTGGTCCGCATGGGCGGCGCTGAGCATGGTGCTGGGGATCGTCCTGCTGCTGGGTTGGGCCCTGCCGATCTGGCGCGACCTGGACGCCTTGCGCAAGGCGACGCTGCGGATGGGTCATGGCGACATGAGCGTGCGCGTGCGGCTGTCCCGCATTTCGGGTATCCGCCATGTGGGCGAAAGCTTCAACCACATGGCCGAGCGCATCGCGGTGCTGATCGATAACCAGCGCAGCCTTACCAACGCCGTGTCGCACGAGTTGCGCACCCCGCTTGCCCGCCTGTCATTTGAAGTGGATATGCTGGGCCACGACCGCTACCTGCCGCGCCGCCGACAGATCCTGCAAGACATGCGCACCGACATCCTGGAGTTGGAAGCGATGGTTGCCGAATTGCTGGTCTACGCGCGGCTGGAACGGCCCGCCGACGACACCGTGAAACAAGAGACCGTGGACGTGTGCGACTGGCTGGGCGAAGCGTTGGCGCAGGTGGCGCACCAGGCCGACGCCCGAGGCATCCAGTGCCGCGTGCGCGACGGCCATCCCGCCCACGTCGAATTGCACCCGCGCTACATGAGCCGCGCATTGCTGAACCTGGTGCAGAACGCGGTCCGCTACGCCAGCCAGCGCGTCGACATCGAGCTGAAGGAAATCCCCGGCGATGGCTACGAACTTCTGGTCGACGACGACGGCGGCGGCATCGCCGAAGCAGACCGTGAACGCGTGTTCGAGCCCTTCATCCGGCTGGACGAAAGCCGCGACCGCGGCACGGGCGGCGCGGGCCTGGGACTGGCCATCGTCAAGCGGGTGGCAGCGAACCACGGCGGCACGATCGAGATCCAGAGCAGCCCGCTAGGCGGCGCGCGGTTCGTGTTGCGCTGGCCGGGCTTGGGCGGCGGAACGTCACATGGCCTATAACAAAACACGCTTTATGGCACTTTTTGCCTGGTCCAATCCGACGCATGATTCGAACTCGCAACCCCAATTCGAAAACAGCGCTTCAGAAAGGTAGGCAAATGAGCCAACGATTGAATTACTTCCAGGTGTCGGCGGAGCTGTCCAAGAAATACATGGACTTCAGCGCGGCGATGAAAAAGGTGCCGATCATTGAAGAATTCGGCGACCTGATCGATATCCGCGCATCGCAGATCAATGGCTGCGGCTTCTGCCTGGACATGCACGTCAAGCAAGCCAAGTTGCACGGCGAACGTGAATTGCGCCTGCACCACATCGCGGTCTGGCGCGAATCTCCGCTTTTCTCGGCTCGCGAACGGGCCGCGCTGGCGTGGACGGAAGCACTGACCACGTTGCCCGCGCATGGCGTGCCCAACGATGTCTACGAGCAGGCGCGTGAGCAGTTCACCGAAGCCGAGATATCCGACCTGACATTCCGCGTGGTCGCCATCAACGGCTGGAACCGCCTGAACGTGGCCTTCCGAACCGTGCCGGGCTCGGCGGATGCCGCCTTCGGCCTGGACAAGGCCGGATTGAACTAAGGCCTACATCAACGCCTTGATCCGCAGGCCCAGCGCATGGGCTTGCGTTTCCGAGGCGATGTTCGTGAAGCCGAGCAACAGGCCCTCGTGGGGATTCGGCAGCGAGGACCAGCGCGACAGCGCGTGCGCATACATGCCCTGCTCCCGCATCCGCGCCGCCAGCGGCTGATCCCATTGCCGCCCGTCCATACGCGCCACCAGATGCATGCCGCCGGGCTGCGGATCGATACGCATGCCCGGCCCGAGCGCGGCGGCCAGGCCAGCGGCCGTGGCGTTGCGCCGTTCGCCGTACAAGCGCCGCATGCGCTGGATGTGCCGACCGAAGTGGCCTTCGGTCATGAACGCCGAGAGAATGGACTGGGTCAAGCCCGGCGCGGTGCCCGACAGCAGCCGGCAGATCCGGTCGAAACGCGCCACCTGCGCCGCCGGCACCACCAGGTACGCCAGCCGCATTCCCGGAAACAGTACCTTGCTGAACGAGCCGGCATACAGCACGCGCCCTTGCGCATCCAGGCTTTTCAATGCGGGCAAGGGCCGGCTGGCATAGCGGTATTCGCCGTCATAATCGTCTTCGACGATCCAGGCTTGCTGCCGTTCGGCCCATTCCAACAAGGCTTGCCGGCGTGGCAGCGACAAGGACATCGACAGCGGGCTTTGATGCGCCGGCGTCACCACGGCCGCCTTCGCGTCGGCGCACCGCGCAATTCCCTCGGCCACCATCATGCCGTCCTGATCCACCGGCACGGGCGCCGCCTGCATGCTGGCCTGCGCCAGCAAGGCGCGCGTGGGCGGGTAACCCGGGTCTTCCACCCACACGCGGTCGCCCGGGGCAAGCAGCGCCTGCATGATCAACTGCATCGAATGGTTGTAGCCCGAGGTGATGAACACCTCGGATGGCTGACAGTGGATACCGCGCGCCACTTGCAAATAGGCGGCCACGGCGGTCCGCAATCCCATCAGCCCGTTGGACGGCGGATAGGACAGGTCTGGCGCCTGCAGGCCGCGCAACTGCCGGGCGCCCAACCGCGCCCACAGCTTGCGGGGAAATTCGTCCAGGGCAGGAACTCCCATCTGGAACGGCAGGATGACCGCCGGGCGATGCCAGCCGTGCCCGTCGTCAGGCGTTTCCGGCACTGGCAAGACCGCGGCCGGTGGCGCTTGCGGCTGCAGGTCGGGCGCGACGATCGTGCCCGCCTGCCCACGCGCCTGGATGTAGCCTTCGGCGACCAACAGCGAATACGCCACTTCGACCGTGCCACGCGCCACGCCCATTTCCTTGGCCAATGCGCGGGCGGAAGGAACGCGATCACCCGGCGCCAGCGTGCCTTGCGCGATCGCGCCGCGAAACCGGTCGTAGATCTGGCGATAGAGCGGATTCCCGTTGTCGGGGGCCAGCGGTGGCATCCCGTCCTTCGGGCGTTGGTCAGTCATGGCATAGTCCAAAGTTCAATTTATGGCCCTTTAAATTATGTCATGGTCTTTCTACGATGACGTCTCGTCCTCCTTGAATCACTCGTGACTGCCTCCATGACCAACTTCGTCTTAAAACCTATCAACACCGATGACGAATTGCGCGCCTGCTTGCCGCTGATGCGCGAACTGCGGCCGCATCTTTCCGGCGCGGACGACTTCGTTGCGCGCATCACCCGCATGCGCGCCGACCGTTACCGGTTGCTGGCCGCCGTCGACGCCGGTCAGGTCGTGGCGTTGGCCGGCTACCGCTATCAGGAAAACCTGATCTACGGCCGTTTCATGTATGTAGACGACCTTGTCGTGGACAGCACGCGGCGCGGGGGCCGCTGGGGCGCCCGCTTGCTCCAGGCGCTGGACGGCATGGCCCGCGATGCGGGTTGTGCCAGGTTCGTTCTGGATACGGGCTTGTCCAATGCGTTGGCCCAGCGCTTCTACTTCCGTCAAGGCCTGTTGACCAGCGCCATCCGTTTCAGCAAGTCTTTGGACGCCTCCGCCGCATGAGCATTCTTCACATCACCTGCAGCCCGCGCGGCCGCGAATCCGAAAGCCATCGCCTGTCGCAACGCATCCTGGACCGCTTGATCGCGGCCGCGGGCCCCCAGGCGCCCCGGATCGTCGAAATTGACGCCACCGCCCTGCCCCATGTGGATCAGGACTACGCCGCGGCGTTGAGCGCGCCCGCAGACCCTGCGGACGCGATACTGGGACGCGGCGCGCTGCGGCAGTCGGCGCAACTGATCCAGGCATTGCAAGACGCCACGCATATCGTCATTGCCACGCCGATGCACAACTTCACGGTGCCCTCTTCCCTGAAGGCCTGGATCGATCACGTCGTGCGGGTGCGCCACACCTTCCGCATCACGTCCGAGGGCAAAGTCGGCAACCTCGCCGACCGCCCGGTGTACGTCGCGATTTCCTCGGGCGGCGATTTTTCGGGCGGCGCCCATGCCCAGCCCGACTTCCTCACGGGCATGGCGCAGCGCTACCAGAGCATGTTCCCGGGCGGCCAGACCTTGGGCAGCGGCACCCAACAGGGATGGAGCACGAGCGGCGGCGGTGGCGGCGGTGCCGGTCAATTCATTGGACCAGCTATGTCGATCGCCGGCACTGCGTTGGCGATGTACTGATGCCACACTACAACGCCCATTGCCTGCTGCGCGACTTTGAGCGCGCCCGCGCAATCGCCCCCTATGGCGACGATGCGCGGGTGGGCCATGTGACGCGGATGCTCGTCAGTCATGGTTCTGCGATCCTGCAGACGCACAAGCTGGCGGCAACTGACAGGGAGCATGTCGCGGCTCTGCTGGACGTCTTCGACCTGCCGCAGGGAGCTGGCGTGCTCGACGCGGGGTGCGGGGTAGGGGCCGTGGCCGAGATCATGGCCAGTATCCGGCCGGATCTCGACTTTACCCTGCTCAACATCAGCGGCGCCCAGTTGGAGATGGCTCCTGCCGGGATGGCGAAGGTCCGCGCCGACATTCACGTCCTGCCGTTCCGCTCCGGCGGCTTTGATGCTGTGATGTTCAACTACAGTCTTGGCCACGGCCTGCTCGATACCTGCCTCGCGGAGGCGGCCCGCGTTCTGCGGCCCGGCGGCATCGTACTCGTCTACGACCTGGCGACCGACGATCACGACTACCTGATCGACCGTTTGGGCTATCGGCCGCACAGCCGGCACGAGGTTCTGGCGGCCGCCGGGCGTCACGGCTTGTCTGCTGACGTTGTCGAGAACCCACCAGGCAACACGGACGATTTCATTCGTCTTGTCGGTTCCGAGGCATTCGCAGCCTTCGGCTTCGCGCGCGCATGGCCGATGGTCTACCGCTTCACGAAGGTGTCGGCATGACGCCGCTGGATCGCCACGGGCGCGGAGCCCTCCACTTCAGCGGCGGCAAGGACAGCCTTGCCCTGGTGTATCTGCTGCGCCCGCATTGGGATCGCCTGACGCTCTATCACGTCGACACTGGCGACCTTCTGCCGGAGGTCCGCGAGATCGTCGACATGGTCGAGGCAATGGTGCCGGATTTCCGGCGCATCGAGACGGATGCGAGGGCATGGACCGAAGCGGTCGGCTTGCCGAGCGATCTGGTTCCTACCACCGGCACGCCGATGGGGCTGTCCATCGGCGCCGGCGAGCGCCGGATTGTCGATCGTTTCGACTGTTGCGCCGTCAATCTCATGATCCCGATGCATCGGCGGATGATCGCGGACGGCGTCAAGCTCGTGATCCGCGGCACCAAGCGGGCCGATCTCGTGCGGCTGCCGGTGGAGAGCGGGGACACAGGCTCCGGCTACGAGCTGTGGCTGCCGCTCCAGGAAT
>LNAP01006428.1_pt1 | contig 10141 bp, 8 predicted proteins | sample 602601 | NCBI WGS metagenome assembly LNAP01 (sample SAMN02440304, study PRJNA202911) | soil metagenome | biome: Subtropical and temperate rainforests or woodlands; isolation source: soil samples (1 kg each in a 20% v/v slurry with milli Q water) were... ...
AGTAGCTCGACAGCGTGGGCTGCACGTCCAGGTCCAGCAGCAGCACGCGCAGCCCGGTGTCGGCTGCGAAGCCGCCCAGGTTGGCCGCCGTCGTGGTCTTGCCCACGCCGCCCTTGGTCGAAATGATGGACACCACCTGCATGAGCTTCTCCTCGTCGAATGGCATGAACCGAGAAGAAGCGTCAGGCGCGTTCTTTGAGGCGATCGGCGATCCATTGCTCGACCTCCGCCGAGTCCCAGCCCACGGCGCGCACGCCCAAGCGCAGCGCCTTCGGGAACTTGCCTTCTTTCATCAGGCTGTAGATGTGCGCGCGCTTGAAGCCGGTTTTGGCCTCGACTTCGGCGCGACGCAGGATGCGGTGCTCGGCCGGCACTGCCGGCGCGGTGGTCTGCGAAGACATGAGAGACACTCCTTGACGCTCACTGGCGCTGTTCGGAAAGTGCCTCGTATTCAATACACCGCGGTCGCCGAAATCACTGCAATTGCAGAAGCAGCGACTGCAATTGCAGTGCGCCGCATCGGCATCATGCTGGCCGCGTCGTCAGCGCGACGCCTCCAGGTGGCGCCGCGCCTGCGCGAGCTTGCTCCACAGCGTCCGCTCGCTGAGACCCGGCCGCCCCTCATGGTGTGCGATCAGCGCGCTGACCACGGCATCCATGCTGCGGAACGACGAATAGGCCGCGCCTGACGGCGAATTGCCCAGCAGCAGCGTCAGCAGTCCGCCGATGATGTTGAGGTAAGTCGTCTCGCTGCGCAGGCCAGGCTCGCGCGCCTGTTCGTCGTTGGCCGCGCGCGTGGCATGTTCCTTCGCCAGTGCTTCGTGCGCGGTGCGCAGCGTTTCATGCACCAGGGCAAGTTCGGCAAGTTGCGACTTCGCTGCTTCGCGATCGGCCAGCAGAATGTTGAGCGTGTCCACGCTCACCGCCGGATGCACCGCGCGTTCGATGCCGTCAAACAAAAACCCCGGCCGATCGCCGGGGTAGAACTGCGACATCCACGCTTTCAAGTCCACGTGGCGCACGGTCAACTCGGGGTCGTCGAGCGCCGGCCGCTGCGAGTCCAGCACGATGCCGGCCTTGCCACCGGGCAATTCGCCATGCGTCAGCGCGTCGAAGATGCGCTCGGCATACAGGCGCAGCAGCGGCCAGCGCGGGAATTCGCCGGGCTCCGGCATGGCACGCTGCTCCAGCGCTTCCAGAATACGCTGCTCGAAGCGCAGGAGACCGCACCAGCGGACGGCCGCCTCGATCGGTCGGTAGTACGTCTTTGCGCCAAAGGCGTGGCTGCTCGATTTCGGCATATCGCGCTCTTCCCATCGTCGGATCGACACATGGCAAGCGCGCGCGGCCCACATGGGCGCAGCGATTGCCCAAAGAACCCGATGAAGCGCGAGCCGGTCGGCATCGTGGTGGACGTTGGGTGCGGCGATGTCGCCGAGCGTTACGCAGGGGGCAAACCTCCTTGCGGTGCCCGCTACACCTCAACCATAATGCACCTGCGAAAAATCTTGTTACCGGCGCAACGGTCTGAAAAGCCGCGCATCCAAGTTCGATCAGGAAGGGATGCTGCGCTTTACCGGAAAACCAGGGCAAAGTTTTCGTAGGAATACGGGCGGGGTAAAGCGCCAATGCGACTTCCGGCTGAGCCGGTTTGCATCCAGCAAGGGCTCATGCGTTCTGCGTCACTGCTGTGACCTCGACAGCTTGAAGGTGCCTTGCTTGATGCCGGGTGGATAGGCCCGATTCGCCATCCATGCCCGTGACGCAAAAGGTCGGCCGCCGATGCAATGCGGGTCAAGGTCCAGACCGAAAGGGAATCGTACCGTCCAAAATCCCCGCGTCACATCGGGCGTTGATCGGTGCCTTGCGGGCGTCCGACACGCTCCACGCGGTCGATGAACTGCCGCAGCGGCTCCATGATTTCGCCTTCGGGTCGCAGTAGATAGGTCGTCAGCGAAGCGGTCTCGTCGGCCAGCGGCCGCACGACGACATCGGCCTGATGGCAACCCGCCAGATGCGCCGCGCTCGAAAAGCCCACGCCGTAGCCGGCGGCCACGAGGGCCAGCATCAGGGAATGGGTCTTGACGTACTCGGCTACCGTCGGCTGCGCATCCACCGTGCGGAGCAGCCGTTCGCGCTGCCGGCTGCAACCTTCGCAGACCTGGGGATCGCACAGCACCAGCGGATAGCTCGCCACTTCCTCCAGCGGCACTTCCTTGAAAGCCAGCAGCGGATGCCTGGCGGGCAAAGCCACCACCAGCGGGTCTCGCCACACCGGCATGGCGACGATGCCGGCGTCCATTTCACCAGCCAATGCAAAACCTGCGTCATACAAGTCGTTGCGCAGTCCAGTCACCAACTGCGCCAGTGGCGTTTCAAATATCCGAATGCCGACCTGTGGTGCCTCCTCGCGGCAAAGCGCAAGCAACGCCGACAAGCGGGCCTGCCCCATGTCAACAGATAGTGCGATGCGCAGCGTGTTCCGCTGGTTCGCTGCGGCGCGTGCCTTGGTCTGCGCTTGCTCGAAGGCCAGCAGTACGCGCCGGGCTTCTTCGAGGAAGACCTGTCCCGCCGGTGTGAGACGAACACTGCGTGGCAAGCGGTTGAGCAGCGGCACCCCTAAATCCGCCTCCATCTGGCGGATCGTGCGCGACAGTGGAGACTGTTCGATGTGCAGCCGTCGAGCAGCCCGGCCGAAGTGCAGTTCCTCGGCTACGGCGATGAAGCAGCGAAGATGGCGTAAGTTCATGCTTTCTCCCTACCGATGTGATCAGTCCATATCATCGTAGGGAGCCGAATAGTGCGGAGGATTCACCTCTGTATCGAGATGAGAGCCATCCTGGGGGGTGATGCTCGGATGCTTTTCGCCCATGTCAGCGCCTACGGCGAAGCTCTCGTTCGAGATCGCCCAGCTGCGACGCCTGAAGTTCGGCAAGAAGAGCGAGCAGCTCGATGCCGAACAACGCGCGCTGTTCGACGAGGCTCTGGACGCCGACCTTGCCGCGGCTGAGGCGCAGCTCCAGGAACTGCTGGGCAAGAAGAAGCCGCCGGCTACGCCTGGCGCGATGCCTAAGCGCACCGCCTTGCCGGCGGACCTGCCGCGCGTGGACTGCCACCACGAGCCCGAGAACACCCGCTGCGCGTGCGGCTGTGCGCTCAAGCGCATCAGCGAGAAGCTGGACTACACGCCGGGCGTGTTCACGGTCGAGTGCCACATCCGCAGCAAGTGGACCTGCGCATAGGTGCCGAACGCTGACCCAGGCGCCGGTCCCGGCGGAGATCATCGCCAAGGGCATCCCCACCTCCGGGCTGCTCGCGTAGGTGCTGGTCGCAAAGGACTCCGACCATCTGCCGCTTACATGGTCGTCCCTAGGCAAGCAGGAATAAGCTGCGTGAGTGAATCGGGAGGTTTGCGTAGCTGATGGCTGGCCAGCAGCGTCTGCGCCGGCGGCTTCACCGGCACGAAGCGCATGTGCGGGCGGGTTGCCGCCTCGCAGATCGCTGCGGCATCGGCCGCACCGTTCTTGCGTCCCTTGCCGGCCATGCGGTAGGGCGTGACGAAGTGGCCTGCAATCAGCCGCGCATCCAGCCCATAGCCGCGCAGCTTGCGTGCCCAGTGATGCGCACCGCCGCAGGCCTCCAGGGCCACCAGGCAGCCGGGAGGCAGCTCCGCGCACCAGGCCGCAAACTTGTCAGCGGCCAGCGCCTTGGCAACCACCACGCGCGCATCCACCGCATGCACCTAGATAACCCGCTTGGCCAGATCCACCCCGACTCGGGCAAGCTCGTTCATGGACTTCCCCTTTCACATGGCTGCAGATTGATGACTTGGGGAGCACCATCGCGGTGGCAGCCAACATTTGTTTCCTGGCTGCTTACGATTGAGTCACATCAATCGGCCAGCAGATCGCTGGATGTTGACTCTTGACTGTCGGCATGTTAGGCGCAATATCTTGCAAAGTCTTGCAAGAACTTCCTCAGGCGAGGCCGCGTGACGACGGAACTTGTGGGGGTGGTATGACAGCGCGCCAGCAGGCGATCTTCACACTCGACGAGTTGGCTGCCTACTTGAAAGTCGGCAAGCGGACGCTTTACCGGCTCGCCTCGCACGGGGAGATTCCGGCCTTCAAGGTCGGCGGGACGTGGCGGTTTCGTCAAAGTGAAATCGATCGATGGATCAATGATCAGATCCAAGCAGGCAGAAAGAAGGAGGTGATACGCACAGATGAGCAGCCAAAGTCAGCGGAACACTCCGTGTCGTCTGGGCGCGCTGTCCGTCGCCGCAGGCAAACGGAGTGAGCGAGAGTCTTCAATTTTTCTTCTGGAGGTGTGACATGGACATTGATTTCAAGAAATTGGCTCCCTGGAACTGGTTCAAGAAGGAGCAGGAAGAACAACAGAGCACTGCCTCGCTCCCGGTGCAGCGCAATGACCTGCCGGTGGCGGGTGGGCCCGTCAGTCCCATCCTGCAATTGCATCGCGAGATCGACCGCCTGTTCGACGACGCGTTTCGAGGCTTCGGTTTCCCGACGCTGGCCATGCCACGCTGGCCGTCGGACTGGCCGGGCATGCTGAAGCCGGCGCTGGACATCCAGGAGACCGACAAGCAGTACAAGATCGCCCTGGAAGTACCCGGCGTCGAGGAAAAAGACATCCAGATCACGCTCGACAACGACGTGCTGCTGGTGCGCGGTGAAAAGCGTCAGGAGCAGGAAACGAAAGACGGCGGTTTCCACCGGGTGGAGCGCTCCTACGGCAGCTTTCAGCGCGCTCTGAACCTGCCGGCCGATGCCAACCAGGACACGATCAAGGCCGCTTTCAAGAACGGCGTGCTCACGATCACGATGGAAAAGCGCGAGGCCAGTACGCCCAAGCAGGGGCGCTCGATCCCGATCAACGGCTGACGCGGGGCAGCGCGTTTTTCTCAAAAACCACAAAGAGATGAGGCACCGTGATCGGCGGTGCCTCGTCAGATCAATCTTTACAGGAGCATCAGCATGGCCAGAAAACAATGCCAAGTCTGCGGCCAGCCCGCCACGGTGCGGGTGGAAGCCAATCTCAATGGTCGCCACAGCACCATGCTGTTGTGTGACGATCACTATCGCCAACTGGTGCGCCAGCAAAAGCGCACCGTCTCACCGCTGGAAGCCTTGTTCGGCTCGCGCAGCGGGCTGTTCGAAGACTTCCTTGGCAGCGACTTCTTCCGCATCGGTGACGACGCACCGTCCATGGCGGCCGATACCGACGAGGTCGTCGATGCCTCGTTCGGCGAACCCGCCCCGGCCGGTACGGGCACCGCGCGCCGTCGCGGCAGTGGGCTCGCCAGCCGTATCAGCGAACAGTCCGAGGCCCTATTGCAGGAGGCCGCCCGACACGCTGCAGAGTTCGGGCGCGCCGAAGTCGATACCGAACACCTGCTGCTGGCGCTATCCGACAGCGACGTGGTCAAGACCATCCTGGGGCAGTTCAAGATCAAGGTCGATGACCTCAAGCGCCAGATCGAATCCGAAGCCAAGCGCGGCGATAAGCCGTTCGAGGGCGAGATCGGCGTGTCGCCCCGGGTCAAGGACGCGCTCAGCCGTGCTTTCGTGGCCTCCAACGAACTCGGCCACTCTTATGTCGGGCCGGAGCATTTCCTGATCGGGCTCGCCGAGGAAGGCGAAGGTTTGGCGGCCAACCTGCTGCGCCGTTACGGCCTCACGCCGCAAGCGCTGCGCCAGCAGGTAAGCAAGGTGGTCGGCAAAGGGGCCGAGGATGGCCGCGCCGAGACGCCGACCAACACGCCGGAACTCGACAAGTATTCGCGCGACCTCACCAAGATGGCGCGCGAGGGCAAGCTCGATCCGGTCATCGGCCGCGCGCAGGAGATCGAGACGACCATCGAAGTGCTGGCCCGGCGCAAGAAGAACAACCCGGTGCTGATCGGCGAGCCCGGCGTCGGCAAGACCGCCATCGTCGAAGGGCTGGCGCAGCGCATGGTCGCCGGCGAAGTGCCCGAGACGCTGCGCGACAAGCGTCTGGTCGAACTCAACATCAACGCCATGGTGGCAGGCGCCAAGTACCGCGGCGAGTTCGAGGAGCGCGTGCAGAAGGTTCTCAAGGAAGTGACCGAGCACCAGGGCGAGCTGATTCTCTTCATCGACGAGGTGCACACCATCGTCGGTGCAGGCCAGGGTGGCGGCGAAGGCGGGCTGGACGTGGCCAACGTGTTCAAGCCGATGATGGCGCGCGGCGAACTGAACCTGATCGGCGCTACCACGCTCAACGAGTATCAGAAGTACATCGAGAAGGACGCCGCGCTGGAGCGTCGCTTCCAGCCGGTGATGGTGCCCGAGCCGACGGTAGCGCAGACCATGATGATCCTGCGCGGCCTGCGCGACACCTTCGAGGCGCACCACAAGGTCAGCATCACCGAGGATGCGATCATCGCCGCCGCCGAGTTGTCGGACCGCTACATCACCGCGCGCTTTTTGCCTGACAAGGCCATCGACCTGCTCGACCAGGCGGCCGCACGCGTGAAGCTGTCGGCCACGGCCCGCCCGGTGGCGGTGCAAGAGCTGGAGTCCGAACTGCACCAGCTGCGGCGTGAGCAGGACTATGTGGCCTCGCGCAAGCAGTACGACAAGGCCGCCGAGCTGGGCAAGCACATCGAGGCCAAAGAGGCCGAACTCAAGAAGCTTGTCGAGGAATGGGAACGCGAGCGCGCCTCGGGCAGTGCCGAAGTCAAAGCCGAGCATGTCGCGCAGATCGTCTCGCGCCTGACCGGCATTCCGGTCAACGAGCTGACGGTGGAAGAACGCGAGAAGCTGCTGCATCTGGAGCAGCGGCTGCACGAGCGCCTCGTGGGCCAGGACGAAGCGGTGCGCGCGGTGGCCGATGCCGTGCGGTTGTCGCGCGCGGGCCTGCGCGAAGGCAGCAAGCCGGTGGCGACTTTTCTGTTCCTCGGGCCGACCGGCGTGGGCAAGACCGAGCTCGCCAAGGCGCTGGCCGAGTCCATCTATGGCGATGAAGGTGCGCTGCTGCGCATCGACATGTCCGAGTACGGGGAACGCCATACCGTGGCACGCCTGGTGGGTGCGCCGCCGGGTTATGTGGGCTATGACGAGGGTGGCCAGCTCACCGAGAAGGTGCGTCGCAAGCCCTACAGCGTGTTGCTGCTGGACGAGATCGAGAAGGCTCACCCCGACGTCTACAACATCCTGCTGCAGGTGTTCGACGACGGGCGGCTCACCGACGGCAAGGGCCGGGTGGTGGATTTCACCAATACCATCATCATCGCCACCTCGAACTTGGGCTCGGACATCATCCAGCGTCGGCTGAAGGCCGGTGGCGCCGCCGGCGAGGAATACGAGAAGACCAAGTCCGAGGTGATGGACGTGCTGCGCGGACACTTCCGCCCCGAGTTCCTCAACCGCATCGACGAGATCATCGTCTTCCATGCGCTGGGCAAGGAGGAGATCCGCCATATCGTCGGCCTGCAGCTCGATCGTGTGGCCCGCAACGCCGCCAGCCAGGGCGTGACGCTGACCTTCGATCAGACCTTGATCGACCACTTCGCGGAGGAAGGCTACAAGCCCGAGTTCGGCGCGCGCGAGCTCAAGCGGTTGATCCGCAGCGAGCTGGAGACGGCACTGGCGCGCGAGATGCTGGGTGGCGGTATCGGCAAGGGCGATCACGCCAGCGCCCGCTGGGACGACAAGGCCGAACGGGTGGTCTTCGAGCGCCAGGAGCCACCCGCGAAGCCGGCTGAGCCTGAAAAGCCCGATGCCGCGAACGTGGCCGAGGCACCGCCTGGCGACACGAGCAAGCCTGCGCGCAAGAAGAAGTCAGCGGGCGGCGAATCTTGAGTCATGGGGAGGCTGTCGTGTCCGACCCCAACGGGCTGACATGGGCAGCCACCCTCGTGTCGCTGGCGGTCGCTATCCCCACAGCGGGGCACGCGGTCATCTACAAGCGTGACCCTCGATCGGCCACGCTGTGGGTGCTGCTGATCGCGCTGTTGCCGCTGGGCGGTTCGCTGCTGTATGGGCTGTTCGGCATCAACCGTTACCAGCGGCGGGCGCGGCGGCTGTTTCCGGGGGCAGATCCTGCTGTTCGGCAGGACCTCGCGCCTACGATGCCCCAGGCCGTATCGGCGCCGTTTGCCGGCCTGGCGCACCTGGTGGGACGTGCCACCGGCCAGTCGCTGACCAGCGGCAACCGCATCGAGCCGCTCGTCGATGGCGAGCAGGCCTACCCGGCCATGCTCGCTGCCATCGAGTCGGCGCGGCACAGCGTCGCGCTGGCTTCGTACATCTTCGACAGCCAAGGCATCGGGGCGCAGTTCGTCGATGCGCTGCGCCGGGCTCATGAGCGCGGCGCGCAAGTGCGGGTGCTGATCGACGACGTCTATGCCCGCTGGAGGCCCCGCAGCGCCTACCGCGCCTTGCAACGCGCCGGCGTTCCGGCGGCGACGTTCAACCCGACGTTGATTCCCGCGCGCCTGCATGCCGCGCATCTGCGCAATCACCGCAAGCTGCTGGTGATCGATGGCGAGACGGGTTTCACCGGCGGCATGAACATCTTCAGCCCGTATTGGCGGCCCGATGCGCCGGAGCAGGCCTGTCACGATTTGCACTTTCGTCTGCGCGGGCCGGTGGTTGCGCATCTGATGCGGTGCTTCACCGATGATTGGTGCGATACCACGGGCGAGCGGCTCAGCAAGGGTTTCTGGGGCGAACCGCCCGCAACGGCTGATGAGCAAGGAACCTCTTGGGCGCGCGGCATCGAGGCCGGTCCCGATGAGGCCCTGGACAGGATGCGCTGGACCTTCATGGGCGCTTTGAGCGCGGCGAAGCATTCGGTGCGCATCTGGACACCTTACTTCGTGCCCGATCAGCCGATGATCGCGGCGCTGAGCACGGCCGCGTTGCGCGGCGTGCGCGTCGAGGTGCTGACGCCCGCAAACGGCGACCATCCCACGGTGCAATGGGCCGCGCGCGCCCACTACTGGCAGGTGCTGGAGCACGGTGTACGCATCTTCGAACGGCCTGGCCCGTTCGACCACAGCAAGCTGATGCTGATAGACGGCCAGTGGTGCTGCCTGGGTTCGGCCAATTGGGATGCGCGCAGCCTGCGCCTCAACTTCGAGTTCAATGTGGAGGTGTACGACACCGCGCTGTCTACGCGGCTGGAATCCCTTTTTGATGCCGCTCGTGATGCGTCGGATGAGATATCGGCCATGGCGTTGCGCGCCCGCCCGCTGGCCATCCGCTTGCGCGACGGGGTGGCCCGTCTGTTCACCCCCATTCTCTAGCGACACGACTTGCGAGGAACATTGCCCATGGAAAAGAAAGATCAATGGAACATTGGCTACTGGATCGTCGCCGGCCTGTTGCTGCTGACGCTGCAGAACTACTGGCAGGCGGCCAAGACCGTCGAGCCCGTGCCCTACAGCGAATTCGAGAAGGCGCTGGCCGAGGGGCGCGTCGCCGAAGTGCTGGTGTCGGACCGCACGGTCACCGGGCGCCTGAAATCGCCGGACAGCCGGGGCAAGACCACCATCGTGGCCACCCGTGTCGAACCCGACCTGGCCGAGCGGCTGTCCAAGTACGACGTGCCCTATGCGCGGGTGGTGGAAAGCACCTGGCTACGTGATGTGCTCTCCTGGATTCTGCCGGCGGTGGCCTTCTTCGGCGTCTGGTTCTTCCTGTTCCGCCGCTTCGCCGAGAAGCAGGGCATGGGTGGCTTCCTGAGCATCGGCAAGAGCCGTGCCAAGGTATTCATGGAGAAGAACACTGGCGTGACCTTTGCCGATGTCGCTGGCGTCGATGAAGCCAAGGCGGAGTTGGTTGAGATCGTCGATTTCCTCAAGAATCCGCAGGAGTATGGACGGCTCGGGGCGCGCATCCCGAAAGGTGTGTTGCTGGTTGGCTCGCCCGGCACGGGCAAGACCCTGCTGGCCAAGGCCGTGGCGGGCGAGGCCGGGGTACCGTTCTTTTCCATCTCAGGCTCGGAGTTCGTCGAGATGTTCGTCGGCGTGGGTGCAGCGCGCGTGCGCGACCTGTTCGAGCAGGCCCGCGGGCAGGCGCCACTGCCGTTCGAGTTCGCCTGGCAGGAGCTGATTGCCGCCGGCCAGCCCATGACGGCGGCAACTCCGCTA
>LNAP01006429.1_pt1 | contig 10141 bp, 12 predicted proteins | sample 602601 | NCBI WGS metagenome assembly LNAP01 (sample SAMN02440304, study PRJNA202911) | soil metagenome | biome: Subtropical and temperate rainforests or woodlands; isolation source: soil samples (1 kg each in a 20% v/v slurry with milli Q water) were... ...
CGATGAATCTGTGTACAGAAAAGGCTTCTCGTTTTAGGAACTACTTCGCTTGCGCTGCTTTTATTGCTGTTGCTGCTGTTGTTGTTGTTGCTGCTGGTGTTGGGGCTGCAGACCTGGTGGAGGGGCACCGGCAACACCGGAGACAGAAGCAGTGGCAACATTGCTCAACCCTAGCTGGGTCTGGAGCAACGGAGGTGGGGGTGGCAGCAGAGTGTGTGGATTAAGTCCCGGAGGTGACCATCCAGCCGCACCACCACTACCAACAGCACCAGTGCTCGCACTAATACTGTCAGGGGGGAAGTAGTAAGCGGGCTGAGCAGCCAGCAACGGAGCAGACTGAGGAGGGAGTGCGCGAAGATGCGGGGCACTCAACTGTCCGAAAGACCAGCTGTCCGCACCCGCACCCAGTCCTCCTCCCACAGAGCTGGTGTTCAGGCCACCAAACCCGGCATTCAGACCTAAATTGGTGCCGAGAGGATCGAAGTTGGTGCTGAAGGCGTGACCAAAGCTGGCGTGCGGCTGCGGAAGCGCAGGCAACGACGGGGCGTCATTCCAGAACTCTCCCAACACAGAATCTGCCCCGAAGAGGGACGACAACTTGTCCTGACTCCCACTGTGACTCTGTGGGTGCGTGCTTGTCGCCGACTGCTGCAGGAGGGAGTCAAGGCCCTGATGCTCGTGCTGCTGGTCATGATGATTGTCTTGCACCAACCGGGACAGATCCAGATCTAAATCCAGGCCTAAATCCAATCCGAAGCCAGCACTATTATTGGTGGGTGCGTAAGGTTCTCGGTTGGAAGGAGTCGAGCGCTGGTCTTGGTACAGCAGACCATCCAAGCGAGAGGAGGAGTTGGCATGGCTGGAGGGATAGAGCAGACCACTCGTGGGGCTCGTCCACTCGTTTCTTTCTGTCGTGAAGGCTTCGTTGCTCGGATATGCCCGCAGGAAGGCCGATTGGAACACTACGTTGTCGTCAAGGAGCTCATCATCCTCACACTCAGTTTCCAACACGTTCTCAGACACATCTTCTAACTCCACCTCCAACTCGCCTTTTCCATCGTTCTCCGCATCGGCTTCAGAAGTCTGCGTGCCAGTTCCGCCTTGCAGCAGAAAGCTTCGGTCGATGTGGCTCGGCATAGCGGGCGGACCGTGCCTGCGGCTGTCACCGTTGCTTTCTGGGTCAGCGTGATGAGCAGCGCGGGGCATTAATCTGGGCAGTTCGGGGAAGTCCGCCTCACTTGGCTCCAGATATCCCTCCTCCGACGAAGCATTCCTCTTGGTGGCTGTTTTGCTTCTCTTCTCATCGCCACCAACTTTACTGCTTGGTTCCTTGCCCTTGGCTTTCTGGTTCTTCGCAGCAGAAGAAGCTTTTGCGGCGGTCGGATTAACATCAGCCACACCAGCACCACCACCATTCACCTCTGTGGTCACGAAGGCCGCGTCGACGAAGTTGAGCACACTGTTCTGGCGGTGGAGTCGGGACCAGCTCTCAGACATCACGTTCAGCGCCCGACAGAAAGGATCAAAGTGCTCGAAGGAAGCCTGCAACAATGATTGTGCAAATGAATAGATGATCAGATAAAGCAAAAAAACAAGAAAAAGAAGCACAGAAATAACATCCTACCTCAATGTGAGAAGCCAAAGGCAAAAATCCGCGCAATTCGATGTGCTCCCTCAAAAACTGCTGCGCAGACTCCGTCGCCTCTACCTTGGCGCTCCTTTTCGCCGCAGCAGCACTGCTAATATGGGTCGCTTTACTTGGGCCAGCAGAAAGTGATTCTGCGTAATGCTCGTTGGCTCTTAGGTCCGCATCAAGCACCGTGCGCAGAGACGCAACGGCCGTTCGCATTCCAGAGCGCGCACGTGCCTCCGTCCGCAGCAGCGCGGGGTCTGCCAAGTACGCCGACTCGTCCCAGACTGTAGTAGCAGCTGCAGTGGTATGAGTGGCGGTCAGCTCAGGTGCATCAACGAACATCGAAGGCGGGGCGACGTCCTCCAGGGTCTGGTTGGCCCGGGTGGGTGCTTGCTTGTGGAGCTTGATGGTGGTGGTCGTGATGACAGCAGTGGTGGTGGCGATGTTGGCCTTGACAGAGGTCGTGAGAGTCGTGGCGGTGGTAGTAATAGACGTCGTCGTGGTGGCGTAATGGGTGTGCAGCTGCGCCCAGTCGGCGAACACACTCAGCATGGGCAGAGCGCGGTTCAGGGGGGCGCGGCTGCTGCGCTCGTGCGCGGTCACCATCTCCGCCACACGCGTTGACGTTCTAAACAGTAAAACAGAGAGAAAGGAAAAAAGTAAAGATCGAAATAGTCAAAGAATGGCCCAAACTGGAAAAAATTTGGAAAAATGTAAGTGCACTGCAACATAATTGCAGTAAAAACGAATCAGTACCTGCTGACAATGCCGTAGAGCAGCTGCAGAGCGAGAGACTCAGAGACAGTGCGGGGCTGCGCACTACTCACTTCGAGGTAGTGGCGCATCCACTCACTGCTCATGTAACCGCCACTCTTGGTCTTCATTGCTTGAGGGTCTGTGTAGGCGAGAAAGTTGGCATCTTTCGACACGGCGTAGTGGATCGAAAACAAGCAAATCGCGAGCAATTTCACCAGGAGCGCATCCGTTAATGTATTGGCGGAGAATTGCTCCATGTATTCGTCCAATAACGAGTGCAGCTGGTTGTTAAAGTGGGTGATCAGCTCCGACGATGTTAACATTTCCTCTTTTCGGCTGCTGTGGCTGGCCTGGGAACTATTATTTAGCGCTCGGGTCCAATCTGCTCGCCAAAAGAGAAATTAAGGAAGGTTAAGCACAAGAATAGAACTGAATAAACAGAGCGACGAGAACAGTGAACGTTTTTCAGTACCTGCGCTGTTGCTTGCGCTTCCTCGCTGTGACTGTGACAGCTGGGACTGCGACATAATGCTGTCAGCGTAGCTCTGGTGCATGTGAGTGGTGAAGGAAAACAGCTGCCCGTGCAAATGCACAAACTGCGTCAGAAAATGCTTCAGTGGTGGCACAGTCGCCTTTTTACCCTTCCCGGTGCTGCCCAACCCGCGTGCGAGTGGATTATATTTCGGTTTGTCTTGTGCCATTAATGTGCGCATGTTGATGGCGTTTTTGGCGAAAAGCAGCGACAGATTCTCGAACCCACCTGAGAAGGGATTCAGGGAAAGAATGGAGCGGCAGTAGTGGTACACAGCCACACACTCGGCGTCACTGTAGGTCGCCAGGACCGCCAACTATGAGACAATTAGCACAGAACAAATAGACAAGGGTCAGATAAGCACGATATTGACCAATCAAGCCAAAAGAAAGGTAAAAATGAACGGAAGTAATCAATTGCAACTGCAAACCTGATTTTGAGTGTTGCCCGAGGTTGGATCAATGAGAGCCGCTCGTTCGTAATAGCGCAGAGATTCCAAGAATTCTTTTTGTTCTTTCTCCACGTACATCTCCTTGTATCTACTCGTAAGCCACAAAATACAAGTAAGAACAAAATTTGAATGGATAAAGAAAGAAGAAACTGCCCACCTTGCTAAATCACCCAGATAGAGGAGACACCGATGCACGCTCAGAACCAACCAGCGCACTTCTCTGTGTGCCGCATCTCGACTGCGTTGCTTCTGTCGAGCCTGGTCCTCCAGCTAAATGCGTGCATGGAAGAAGAAGAGGAACAGTCAAACATGAGGGCGCTGGTCAACACAGACACGAAACGTACCTCCGCAACCATTTTCTGGTAGAACGCGATCGAATCTGAAAGAAAACTCAGAAATGCCTGTGTCAATCGAGCTATGTAGATGCGCTCCTGCTGCTCCTGAATGCGGAACTCTTCAACACTGGGTTGCTCGCGTACCTGCTGACCGAGTATATCCAACTGATTCGCATGCCTGCGGAGGGAGCCGCGAAACTCAACAATTTGCTTGTAAAAGCATGTCTTCCACAGAAGTCCCGTGACATCACGGAAGTCGCGATCGGTCACAGAACCAATCTGACTCTGCGGGGCTTCACCATAAAGGAAAGCGGTGTGACTTACCACCAAGGTGCGGTAACCCTTACGAACTCTGAGGGTATTTACGACGTAATTGTAAAAAATTGCCATAGAAACAAACATTGTGCGCTTGTGGCAACTTACTTGTTGACGAGCTCTGAAATCTCTCTTTCATATCGACGGGGGTCAGATTCTTTGAGCTCCTTGATGCGTCTCTCTCTGTCCAAGTTTAACTTGAGTATTTCCCCTGGTTCAGTCATATTTTTGGTTATTGCTTCGTATAATGTGATTGGTGTGTGTGGTGATAGTTATCATCACTTAGTAGTTGCTGTTGGCAGGCCTTTTATGGCGTAGATGAACGATGAAGCAAGGACTGTTTCACGCTTGGTGTGCAGGGTCCATAGTGTTCTTCACGCACGATACTGTACCGGTATGTAAGCGAAGTAAGTGATGCATCACGAGATGACACTTATTAATAGACGGAAATTAAGATTATTTACAACACAATACACGATCATTTAGTGTTACAGTACAGTGGCAGAATGCCGTACATTGAGCACTAATGTTTATATCAAGAGCACGATGACCAATGTTCACGTAAAGGCGTGTTATGTGCTTAGGAACACGATTGTTATGCATATCTGAGACGCACACTTCCTCCGCCTCATGACTGGCACTTTGCAGCGCTTTGGTGCACCATCGCGGACTTCATTTGCCGCTTCAGCATCACATTCTCGAACAGTTTGGAAGTATGAGCGTAATGAGTGGTAGAAACTACCGCTCCGTAGCCACGATTGGGCGACGCTTTCTATCGACACCTTCCGGTACTGAAGGAGAACTGAGTAAGTTTTTGCATGCCCCAGAAACGTTCATCAACGAGCTTCATTCAATCTGACCATTTACATCTGAAATGTAGGTTCGATTCGCGATTTTATGAAGAACTTATCTGATAAAAGGAAAAGCGAAGGGCCAGAAGTTGCCCCTAGTTTGTGGGAAAAGTGAGTTCTTACCATGCACATTTAGTTGCATACTTCTAATTTCTCTTATCTGTTCTTTTTGCATTATAACTCCTGCTTTAATATTAGGTTGGGCAAAACTGTTTCAGCAACTGTTCAACCTGCAAGTACTTCCAGTTACCCCAGCGGAGGTAATTATATTAACACTAATAGAAGCTTTGATCGAAGCGGCGGCGGCGGCGGAAGGGGAGGAAACTCGTTCGGCGGAGCTGGTCGTGGCGGCGGTAGATTTGGCGGTGATCGTGGTGGATTTGGCGGCGGTCGAGGTGGTGGTAGCTTTGGCGGCGATCGCGGTGGATTTAACGGCGGCGGAGGCCGTGGTGGTGGAGGTGGTCGCGGAGGCGGAGGTCGTGGTGGCATGGTTGGCGGCCGGGGCTACAACAACCGCACTGGAGGCGCACCGGCTGGTGGTCGCACTAGCAACTTTGGAAGAAGTTTCGATAGAGAGGGTGGCCGTGGTGGTGGTCGTGGCGGTCGGGGCGGCGGACGAGGTACTGCAGGGCGAAGCCCAGGTAAAAATAAGACACGTCAATACAACAATACCACAATTCATTCTATTTCCTGGTGTTGCGTTCAGTGAATTCCTATTTGTAACTGTTTTCCTTTGGTTCTTCTTTTCCTTTCCGATTGCAGGCAATGCGCGACGTGGCAGTGGTGGCATGCGCACCTTCGGCTCCAACGAGGAGGGCGACGACAACGACAGAGAAGACCGCAGTGGCCACAGAGTTAGAACCAAAGGTACATATTCCGGTGATGTCTTTTCGCACTTTTCTATATTCATACCAAGGTCCTTGCTTGCGTTCATGCTTGAGTGAGTTAATTGCACTTGTTTGGCCCTCGTTGCTTTGTTACCAAAACCAACAGGCGGCACCAGCGAAATATGGGACGAAGTGGAAGAGGAAGACAACGCGGACGGTTCTGAATACTATGACGAGGATGGGTACGCTACGCTTTTCACTTCGTTTCTACTTTAGTGTGATGCGGTGGTACATGTCATGTCGTTTGCTGCGCTGTGTGTCCACTGGTTCCTGCAGGATGTTTTCCCCCTCTTTATCTGTCTCTGCTCCTAATTCGACTCATTTAATTATCATTCTTAACCACAGCAACTATCATGGCAAGAATGGCGAGGTCCGCCGTGGTGCGGAGATGGACGCACGGGGACAGGGCTCTGCGGTGGAGGACGACGACGAACTTTTCGGAGTGCCCGACCCGCTCGACGGCATCGTGTATTTCGCCAAGGGCTCCTTGCCCGAGCTCAAGAACGAAAAGATGGACGAGGTGGATCGGATCAATCTCTTCGACTCCGAATTGTTCGCAGAGGAGATCGGTACGCAGTCCGTGTTGTTCTTTGTTTGTTTGTTAAGTTACTTACTTCTGACGGTTATTGTTCCACTTTTTTTTTTCTTCAATATCTCACAGGTGGTGTGAGGGACGATGCATATATGGACACCAGAGGCTTTGATGCTGTGGACACCATGCTCGCCGACGTCTTCTTAGAAGCCTACAAGTCTCCCGATGACACTGTTATGGAGGTAAGTTTCTTTTTCACCAGCCTGTGATTATCTGTTGAGAAATTTCATTATTTTGCTCATTTTCGAGCTTATTTTGTATGCATGCGAACTCCCGTACTCTCTTTCACTAAATTGCAATGTAAATTTCTCCTTTTTATCTTCTCAATGTAGGCGGTGGAGATGCCTCGTCGCACGCGTGTGCAGCTGCCCACGCCGCGCAGTCTGGTGCAGCTGTATAACTTCACACAACCGCCGGTGCTGCAAAACAGCAAACCCGATGATGCCGGGGTGGCACTGGCGCAGCAGGCTTGGGGGGTAAGTGTGTTCAATGTCGTTTAATCTTACTTTAACTCGCTCTTGCTGACAATTTTCTTCTCATCACGACCTTTTCTATCAAGCAGGTGATCCACCAGAATTTCTACTACTCTGACCCGGAGAAGTACCAAATGGTGGAGGGCATTGCGACGCTGCACCGCAAGATGCTGCGGGAGATCGCCAAGGAGGAGAGCAAGGCCGGCGGCGTCGACCTCATCTTCCAGCCCCAGTTCCGCAAGGGAGCCATGTACGAGGCAGAAGAGGAGCGACTGAAGGCGCTGACCAACATTGCGCCAAAGGAGGACAAGACGTACCAGCAAGCAGAGACCGACTGGACGGTACAAGCCGTCCTGGACGAAGACCAGCTGTAACCGGAGAGAAAATAATAATAATAATATGAGTTTTCTTCGTAGGGGTTAGAAACAGCACGGCTTTGTGGTTATGACTATGGTTTTACTGTTGTTGTGGCGAGCTGCGGTACAGTTTTTTGTTGATCCCAAAGGTTAAAACTAAAGAGTAAGAATGGTAAAGGAAAATGAGTTTTTGGAAAGGGTTAATATTGATATCCTGACTTTCTGCTACAAGAGCTCATGAATCTGAAGCAAACATTACAGAAGTTTCCCAAACTTTGCTCTTGTGCATTTTAAAACCAAAAGCTGATCAAAATGGGTCTTTATACTGCAGCTGTTGTGACGCCCATCATTGTGGTGGGTGTGCTGGTGGGATCGCCGGCGATTCTTGGCATGATCGGGCTGGGAGCTGTGGGGGCCACTGCTGGTGGTGGATTTGCTTTGACGCAAGCTGCCACCGGAGCCATTGCTGCCGGCAGCTGGATGGCCGCAGCGCAAACCATCGCCATGACCGCCGTCAGTCCCACCCCGTAAAAATGCAGGTTCCAAAAAGTTCGTATATGCTTAAACAGTCTTCAGTGGATCAAATCGTGGTTTTCCAACCAATAGACTTGGAATACTATTGTGTTTTTCTTTTCTGGAGATGGGAAATTCTTTGATGGCTAAGTTTGCGAAGTCGACATGCTGCGTGATGCGCGCGCGCATGGGTTGAACAATAACATGCTTTAAAGTAAAAGTTTTTGCATGCGACATCTGTTTCTTAATGTTTGTCTTGTACACGCAAACAACACAACGTATAATACAGTAAATACTACATATTCGGGACGCTTTCTCGAAAGTTACACCCGACAAATAAAATATAATCTGGAGACTGCAACTCTTCAGATTGCGACATACACCTTATCTTTCGAGAATATTTGAATCGCACTATCAATCTCACGTAGCTTGGCTTCCAGCATCTCCTGTCTCTTCTTCTGCGTGGGAGTCTCGATCACAAAGGGCATGCGGCGAAGTTGGTTAAGCGCCTCCTCCTTGCTCTGCTGCAGGGTCTCCAAGGTACCGCGACGCTCCGCTTCAGGCATCAAACACATTCCCCGGGGACAGTTAGGATCGGGCATGCGACGCTTCTTCTCGGACTCTTCCTCAGCCCAGCGGGCTTTTCTTTCCTCCAGATACTCCGGGACACGACCGAAGTCCTCATGTCGAGCATCGTTCTCTCTGGGTCTGCCTTCCTCACGGCTGTGAGAGGGAACCATCGTCATTGCCTTGACTTTGTTGCGACTCACAAAGTCCGTGGGATTATGAGGGGCCAGTTCGTTTACTTCGCGGGGAACTGCTTCCTTGCGAGGAGTGACGGGTTTCGCTTGGGAGAAATGTTTTGCTTCTTCCATCTTACGGTCCAACTCAATTCGTGCGGCTCTGCTCTCCATAGCCAACTGATCTCTTCTATTCTCAGACACTCCTCTTGCGAGAAACTCCTTGCTTTCCATCGAAGGGCGACGGTTTATTAACCTGTCCGACGTTTCGTACAATCGAGGTGCGACGTCCTTGAACTGAGAGAGCTTGTAGAGTTCCTTCGCTGGCCGCGACTCTTCCTCTCGTCTATCTCTCATTTCCATTTGTGCATTCTTTAGATCTCTCATATTTTCTTTCATGTGATTCTTGGGCTGAATGCCTCTCTTCAACTGCTGTGCACGAAAGCCGTCGTCATGATTCAGGAAACCAGACATGGAGTCCTTTTTATTGCTGTTTCCTCGCCTCATCATAGCAGCCATTATAAAGAAATTAAGTTAGCAAGGACAGCGAATGTGAATGTAGCGTACACAAGGGACAATGTTCTAACTGACACAAGGAAACTGACTTCGTCTTTCAAAAAGACCGTTATGTCACCTTCATCGTATACCTATTTAATCCCATGAAGCAAAAGAGTAACTATGCTTCTTTCCCAATATTTAATCATTTTAGCCCACTGCAAAAACTGTCCCATTCGGTGACGCGTATTATAGTACAGAAAATACTAACTATGCATATTTATAGCGTCGTTCGAAAATAGGTGGGAAAGGGGGCAGCCACAAGCTCCATCGACAAGCAAGAGCTGGCAAGCTGGATTTGTGTGCGGTAAATTAGTTCTCAAAGGAGTTTTAACACACTCTCGTTTATTTTTGCTCATCTGATTTATATTTCAAGATGGCATTCAGAGCTTCTGTTTCCAAGATGAGCGTTGCCGCTAGAATTGGCGCCAAGGCGGTAAGTCTTTAGCCAGTGCAACCCTCTTGTCCAATGAACGTTACCATTGCAAAAATATGGTGTGAAATAAATTTGAATGGGTCTCTGATGCAATTAATTTTTGTTCTTAATATCAGGTTGCCCCCACCGTTGCCAAGAGATCCATGGCTGGCCTTTCCGGCTCTGTCATTGAGCTCTCCAACTACCTCGAGCAGAGAATCTCCCAGAAGTCTGCCGAGTTTGCCGCTGTAAGTCCATGTTTCATGACTTCTTTCTTGCACCATTGCATAAAATACTTGTTTCCCGCCTAGTAACAAGAGAATTAATTATTTTTTCCCGACTCCTATTTTGTTTGCAGTCTGCTGCTTCTTTCGATGAGATCGGCAAGGTGGTGTCCGTCGGAGATGGAATTGCCCGTGTGTACGGCCTTAACAAGTGCCAGGCCGGAGAGATGGTTGTCTTCTCTTCCGGTCTTCGTGGTATGGCCCTCAACCTCGAGGACTCCAACGTCGGTGTTGTGATCTTCGGTGATGATAGATCCATTCTTGAGGGTGACACCGTCAAGAGAACCGGTGCTATCGTGGATGTCCCCGTCGGCCCTGAGCTTCTCGGCCGCGTGGTCGACGGTCTCGGTGAGGCCATCGACGGCAAGGGTGCCATCGTGTCCAAGCTCCGCTCTCGTGCGGAGGTGAAGGCCCCCGGAATTATCCCGAGAAAGTCCGTGCACGAGCCCATGC
>LNAP01006430.1_pt1 | contig 10141 bp, 9 predicted proteins | sample 602601 | NCBI WGS metagenome assembly LNAP01 (sample SAMN02440304, study PRJNA202911) | soil metagenome | biome: Subtropical and temperate rainforests or woodlands; isolation source: soil samples (1 kg each in a 20% v/v slurry with milli Q water) were... ...
GACCGGCCGGCTCTGCTGGTCGCCGCCGACGCCACGGATCCGGTAGCGGCGGGGGCGGCGCTGGGGGCACTCGGGCCAGTGATGGAGACGGCCCTGCAGCACGATCTGTTCGTCGGCGATCCCGCCAAGCTGCCGTTCGAGATCCGGGCGCACGCGCGCTACAATCCCGCGGCGTCGTCGCGGCTCAACATCGTGCCTGGCCTGGTGGGCACCATCCTCACCATGACCATGCTGATCTTCACGGCACTGTCGGTGACCCGTGAGATCGAGCGCGGCACCATGGAAAACCTGCTGTCGATGCCGATCACCCCGGTGGAAGTGATGCTCGGCAAGATCGTGCCCTATGTGCTGGTCGGGTTCATCCAGGCGACGCTGATCATCGGTATCGGCGTGCTGCTGTTCGGCGTGCCGGTGCAGGGCAGCCTGGTGCTGCTGGCGCTGCTCAGTACACTGTTCATCACCACCAATCTCTCGATCGGCTACACCTTTTCCACCATCGTGCAGAACCAGCTGCAGGCGATGCAGCTGTCGATGATGTTCTTCCTGCCCAGCATCCTGTTGTCCGGCTTCATGTTCCCGTTCGCCGGCATGCCGGTGTGGGCGCAGTATCTCGGCGAGGGCCTGCCGCTGACGCATTTCATACGAATCGTCCGCGCCATCATGCTGAAGGGTGCCACGATCGAAAACCTGCGCTATGACGCGCTCGCGCTGGCGGCGCTGATGCTGCTGGCGATGACCATCGCGGTGACGCGCTTCCGCCGCACGCTGGACTAGCTCAGTCGAGGTGCAGCAGCCGCGCCGGCCGAACGACGACGCTGATCCGGCCGTAGACGCCTTCGCGCCGGTAGCTGTCCCACACCTGGCCGGCGGCGACCGACCATTCGTATTCGTCGCTGCGCAGGCCGGTCAAATGCGCGCCGACCCGGTATTGCCGGCTGAAGTCGTCGCCTGAAGCGGTGACTTCGGGGCCGACCCAGAAACGGTCGAACAACCGCCAACCGGCCGCGGCGCGCATGCTGATAGCGTTGTCGATCGTCGTGCCGGAGATCGAATATTGCAGCATCAGCAGGCGCGTGGGCTCCCACCACAGGTCGGCGCCGAGTCTGGGACCGAACTTGCCGCGCAATCTGTTGGCGCGACGGTCGACCAGCAGCAGGTCGCCCTCGATGCCGAGCCCGGCAAACACCTGCATCTCCACCTTGCCGCGCGAGAACTTGTAGCCGGGCATGATGGCGACACGCAGGATATCGGTATCGTAGCGTCGCGTTCTGGTGGTGTAGCGCTCGATGCTGTCCGACATCACCATGCGCAGGATGAAGCCGTCCCGGTCGATCCGCGCCGGCGCCCATTGCGCACCGGCATAGGCGGCGAGGCTCCAGCGCTGCATCTCGACGCCGCTGAAATACAACATCCGGTCCGGCATGCCGCCGGTCAGGAAGTCAAACGGCGGCCGGGACGGCTCCTCAGGTTCGAGCAGGGATGCCCAGAAGGAGGGCTTTGACGTCGCCGCCGGGGGATCGTCGTCGTCTTCGTCCGCATCCTGCGCAGTAGCCCCGCGCGCCAGCATGGCGACGGCAACGCATAGTGCGCACAACGCAACGCCCCACCGCATGGAGCTATACTCCACCGCTGCAGACAACCTAAGGTAGATTAAAGCTGTGGATAACGCGGACGTCCAGCGGCGCCGGGAGAACGATCGATGAACGTTCTGCAAAAATTCAGAGCTGTGGCGGCAGCAAGTTCTCGATCCGGACGGCTTCGCGGTCTTCGATGATCTCGGCGATCATCTGGCGGTGGCAGTGCGTGTGATCGCGCTCGTAACACAGCAGGCAGACCGGGCCGGCCTTCATCACCAGCGACGCCAACTCGTCGAGTTCTTCCTTGGCTTGCGGCAGCTTCAGATGCGCCCGGTAGATCCGCTGCATTTCGGTGAACTTGCCGCTGCGCGCGGCCTCGCGGCCGTCCTTCGGGGTGCCCAGACCGCGCAGGTGGACGTAGCCGATGCCGTGCTCGTCGAGTCCGGCGGCGAGCTGTTTCTTGGAGAAGCCGGGGCGGCGCGAGGCCGCGACAGCGCGGACATCGACCAGCAGCTTGACGCCGGCTTCCTGCAACGCGTCGAGCACGGCTTGGGCCGGGGTCTGCTCATAACCGACGGTGAACAGCTTCTTGATCTTGGCCATCGTTCCTCGCGCCGTTCGCGCTGCCTACTTGACCCGTTCGATCAGCGCCATCGCCGCTGCGGGCGCGCGCACCTTGGCCTCGTGGATCACATAGGCAAAGACGTCGCGCGGCTCCTTCTTCGGTTTGGCGTCATCGACGCGCGGCAGATCGGCGGGTTCGCCGCCGCTGGCCCAGGCCTTCAGTCGCTCCGCCCAGGCATCCAGTGCCTTGGGCGGATAACCGGTCTTGACGGTCTCCTTGCCCTTCTGCAGCCGGGCATAGACGAAGTCTGCGGTAACGTCTGCAATGGCCGGGTAGGTGGCGTGTTCGGAGAACACCACCGGCGTCTTGAACCGGCGCAACAGCGCGATGAAGCCGGGCACGCAAAAACTGTCGTGGCGGACCTCCACCACATGGCGCAGCTTGCGGCCATCGCGTTCGCGCGGCAGCAACTCAAGGAAGGCGCCAAAATCCGCTTCGTCAAATTTCTTGGTCGGGGCGAATTGCCACAGGACCGGGCCGAGCTTGTCGCCCAGTTCCAGCACGCCGGAATCGTAGAACCGCTTGACGCTGTCGCCGGCTTCGGCGAGCACACGGCGGTTGGTGGCGAAGCGCGGCCCCTTCAGCGAGAACACGAAGCCGTCGGGCACCTCGCTGGCCCATTTGCGAAAGCTCTCCGGCTTCTGCGAGCCGTAGAACGTGCCGTTGATCTCGATCGAGGTCAGCTTTGATGCGGCGTATTCCAGTTCCTTCTTCTGGGCCAGCTTGTCGGGATAAAACACCCCGCGCCATGGCGCGAAGGTCCAGCCGCCAATGCCGATGTGGATCTTGCCGGCTTCTGGCTTTTTCATGGGGCTATTCCAGCGTTCGGGTTCGGGCGGGAGCAACGGCAGTCTCGGCGGGCCGGGACGCGCAGATCGCGGCATCGTTTTGCCGGCGGCCTTCGGTCTCCGATACCGGCTCTGATTGTGTCAAATCCGGCCGGGCGCGGGAAGGGCAGCCGAGGCAGCTGGCGTGAGCGAAACAGTTCGTGTCGCTATTTCAAGTTGCCCCTTGCGCAATGCGCCGGTCACGCCTATCTTGTGTCCAACGGCGACGTCGATGCTTCACAGTATCCGGCGCTGGAACGACCTCAGAATAGCTCGGTTGCGCCGGATGTACGCGCGCCATGTTGTTCGGGGTCGTTGGCATTTTTGGGCCTGATTAAGGCCATGTGCGGCGCGATTCCCCTGTCATTGCAACGTCTTGTTACTGGTGCCAAAGCCGCCTTGGCTTCGCGCCGTGCGCCGGATATATGCTGGCCCATGAATCAAGCCATCAGATCCGGGTCCGACCAAGCGTCACAGGCAGACGTTCCGCTGCAGCTGTCGGTCATCGTTCCCACCTTCAACGAGCGCGGCAACGTCGCCACTCTGGTGGCGCGGCTGGACGCCGCGCTGGCCGGTGTGGCCTGGGAAGTCATCTTCGTCGATGACAACTCGCCGGACGGAACCGCGGACGCGGTCCGGGCGCTGGCGCAGACCGACCATCGCGTTCGCTGCATCAGACGGGTCGGACGGCGTGGCCTGTCAGGCGCCTGCATCGAAGGCATTCTGGCCTCCAGTGCGCCCTGCGCGGCGGTGATCGACGGCGACCTGCAGCACGACGAAACCCAGTTGCCGAAGATGCTGGGGCTGCTGGAGAGCGGCGCCGCGGAACTGGTGATCGGCAGCCGCTATATCGAAGGCGGCAGCGCCGACAGCTTCGATCAGCAGCGGCTCGGCGCCAGCATGTTCGCCACTGCCGTCGCCCAGCGGGTGCTGCGCGTCAAGATCGCCGATCCGATGAGCGGGTTCTTCATGATCCGCCGCGACCGTTTCGAGCAGTTGGCACCGCAGTTGTCGATCCAGGGTTTCAAGATCCTGCTCGATGTCGTGGCCACGGCGCATGGCGAACTGCGCATCATCGAGATCCCCTATACATTCGGATCGCGACAGCACGGCGAGAGCAAGCTCGATTCCATGGTGGCGCTGGACTTCCTCGGTCTGGTCTTGGCCAAACTGACCAATGACGTGGTGTCTTTGCGCTTCCTGCTGTTCGCGCTGGTCGGCTCGATCGGCCTGTTCGTGCATTTTGCCGCGCTGTTCATCGCGCTCGAGGCGTTTGCGTTGCCCTTTGCCGAAGCGCAGGCCTGCGGCGCGTTGATGGCGATGACCAGCAACTTCCTGCTGAACAATTTCCTTACCTATCGCGACCAGCGGCTCAAGGGTTTTGGCATCCTGCGTGGCCTGCTGCTGTTCTATCTCGTCTGCAGCGTTGGCCTGCTTGCCAATGTCGGCGTGGCATTCTCGGTCTACGACCAGGAACCGATCTGGTGGCTGGCCGGTGCCGCTGGCGCGCTGATGGGCGTGGTCTGGAATTACGCGATGTCCGGCCTGTTCGTGTGGCGCAAGCGGTGACGCTGCCGATCAGCCCGGGCGATCTGCGGCTGGTCCGTCGCACCGCCGGGATCGTGGCGGGGCTGGTGCTGCTGCGGCTGATCGCGGCGGCCTGGACGCCGCTGACGTTCGACGAAGCCTATTACTGGACCTGGTCGAAGCATCTGGCCGGCGGCTACTACGATCATCCACCGATGGTCGCGGTGGTGATCCGGCTTGGCACCATGATCGGTGGCGACACCCAGCTCGGCGTGCGGCTGGCGTCGGTGCTGCTGGGGCTGCCGATGAGCTGGGCGGTCTATCGCACGGCGATGCTGCTGTTCGGAGGCCATCGCGTCGCATCCACCGCCACGCTGCTGCTCAACGCCACCATGATGGCAGCAGCCGGCACCATGATCGTCACCCCGGATGCGCCGGTGCTGGTGGCGTCCTGCTTCGTGCTGTTCACCCTCGCCAAGGTGCTGGCCACCGGGCGTGGCGCGTGGTGGCTGGCGGTCGGCGCCGCGGTGGGCGCGGCGCTGCTGTCGAAATACACTGCGCTGTTTTTCGGTCCGGCAATCCTGATCTGGCTGCTGCTGGTGCCAGAGCTGCGGCGCTGGCTGTGGTCGCCGTGGCCCTATCTCGGCGGTCTCGTCGCGCTGGCGGTATTCTCCCCGGTCATCCTGTGGAATGCGGAGCACCACTGGGTCTCCTTCATCAAGCAGCTCGGGCGCGCCCGCATGGAGCATTTCAACCCGGCCTTCATCGCCGAGCTGATCCCGACCCAGATCGCCTTTGCGACCCCGCTGGTGTTCATTCTTGGTGTCATGGGGCTGTATGCGCTGCTGCGGCGCGAGGACGGCGCATGGCCGGCGCGGACGCTGATCAACGCAATCTTCTGGATCATCACGCTGTATTTTGCCTGGCACGCGCTGCACAGCCGTGTCGAGGCCAACTGGTTCGCGCCGGTCTATCCGGCGCTGGCGATCGCGGCTGCGGTAGCGGCGCACGTTTCGCGCTGGCAGCCGCGCGAGCAGCGGACGGTGAATTTCTGCCTGCGCTGGGCGGGGCCCACCGGCGTGGCGATGTTCCTGGCGCTGGTGCTGCAGGCCAATACCGGGGTGCTGTCGGGCTATCGCCGCGACGCCACGGTACGCAGCATCGGCGTCGGCTTTGCCGAATTGGCGCGTGAGATCGAAGCCGTTCGCCTGCGTGTCGGAGCCAGCTGCGTGCTGGCCGACGATTACGGCACGACGAGCTGGCTCATCTTCTATCTGCCGAAGGGCAGTTGCGTCACGCAACGCGGCCAGCGCATCCGCTGGGTCAACATGCCGGAGCCGGATCCGGTGGCGCTGGCCGGCAGGTTGCTGTTTGTCGGCAATCCCAACGCGGCCGAACAGCCGGAACTGAAGGCGAGTTTCAGGCGCATTGAGACAGTCGCGGAGTTGACCCGCAAGCGCGGGTCGCTGGTGATCGAGCCGGTCGAACTCGACGTGCTGGACGAGCCCAGGGGCGATGTGCTTGATCGCTCGCCGCCGCCGGAACTGGCGGAACCTTAGTCCGCGGATGGGCCGGCGCCGCGTCCGCTGGCACCGCGAATTCGAACAATGGCGCGTTGCGCCGCGAATTGCCGCGGCCGAGATAAATTTAATCACCGCGAGCTTTGAACCTAATCCCATGGTCGTTGCGACCTACAGCCGTGGGAAACGGAATGATTGGCTAGCGCGATGCAGAACACAAATTTCGATGCCAATGAACTGATCGGGACCGACAAGGTCAGTGAGTGTGCGACGGCGGACATTGCCGCAGGCGCGGTCGGATTGCGCGCTGCGCGAATCGCCAGCGTGATGGCGCAAATCCAGGACGGCTTTGCCCATCAGCAGTTCTCCACCCGGGTGGTGGCGGAAAGGCTCGGCCTGTCGGTGCGTTACGTTCAGGATCTGCTGCAGTCCTCGGGACTGAGCATCACCGACCGCATCATGGAACTGCGGCTGGAGAAGGCGCGGGCGATGTTGCTCGACGATCGCAACTGCATGCTGAAGATCAGCGACGTGGCCCTGAGCTGCGGCTTCAACGAGTTGTCATATTTCCATCGCAGCTTCCGCCGTCGCTTCGGGGCGTCCCCGGCCAAGTTCCGCACCAACTCATTGAACAGCTGATGCTGCGTTGCGCTTGTTGATGAAATAGGTCCGGGTGCCGCGATTGATGACGCGGTCGGTGTCGATGACCTCGTGGGCGGCGATATCGGGTGCATCGCCGAGTCGTGCATAGAGCGGGCCGAAATCGCGATAGCTGTCCTCCAGCAGCTTCTCGAAGCTGTCGATCACGAAATAGGTCTGCTGGAAATCATCGATGATGTAGTTGGTCCGCATCACGCGTTCGAGGTCGAAGCCGAGCCGGTTGGGGGAGGCGTCCTCCAGCGCGAACACCGATTCGGTCGCCGAGGACAGGATCCCGGCGCCGAAGATGCGCAGTCCATCGGTGTCCTTAAGCAATCCGAATTCCACCGTGTACCAGTACAGCCTCGCCAGGTTCTTCAGCCGGCCGAGGTCGAGCGCGCGACGGCCGCCCTCGCCATAGGCCTGCATGAAATCCGCATAGACCGGGTCGGCCAGCAGCGGCACGTGGCCGAACACGTCGTGGAAGATATCCGGCTCCTGCAGGTAGTCCATCTCGTGTTCCGGCCGGATGAAGGCGCCGGCGGGGAAGCGGCGATGAGCCAGATGATCGAAGAAAATGTCGTCGGGCACCAGCTCTGCGACGGGGACGATCTGCCAGCCGGTGATCGGCCTCAGCCTGGCGCTGAGCTTTTCGAGGTCGGGTATGCCGGTCTCCGACAGTTGCAGCGTATTCAGCGCGGTCAGGAACCGGTCGCAGGCCCGACCCTTCAGCACGACCCGCGCACGGGTGAACAGCCGGTCCCACCGATCGTGTTCGGCGGCGGAGTAGCTGCCCCAGTCCTGATCGAGGGTAAAATCCGGCCGCCGCGGAGCCGAGAGGTAGCGGCTCTTTTCGGCGGAATGACCATAAGGATCGCCTGACAGCGCCGACATGAAACGTCTCCATATCAATGGCGTCGGGATGATGCAGCATGCTTGCAGTATCAATATGGCGCGGGGGAGAATTGTTCCGTCCGCCGGCTCCGCGGATCCGGGATCAGGCAGGACGACGGCCGAAATTGTCGCTGACGCCCCTTCGTCGGTGTCGGACCGGCCAGCGCCGTAACGTCTTGCAGAAGGAATGAATAGAAATCGGCACAGGAGGTCTGCCATGAGCAATCGGACGTTGAAGCCCGCCATGGAACTGGCGAAGGCGAGCCCGTTTCGCTATCCGAACGAAAGTGAGGAATATCGCCGCGCCCGCATCGCGCTCTTGGCGGAAGAAATCGAGCTGCGCCGCCATATCGAGCGCGTGGCCCAGCAGCGTCGCGCACTGCCTGATGGCGGCGAGGTGACCAAGGCGTATCGATTCATCGGAGAAAACGGACCGGTGGATTTCCCCGGCCTGTTCGGCGGCAAGGATACGCTGGTCGTGTACAGCTACATGTTCGGGCCGCAGCGCGACAAGCCGTGCCCGATGTGCACGTCGCTGCTGTCGGCATGGGACGGCGAAGTGCCGGACATCCAGCAGCGCGTCGGGCTGGCGGTGGTGGCGCGCTCGCCGATCGAGCGGCTGCTGGCGTTCAAGCAGCAGCGCGGCTGGCACCACTTGCCGCTCTATTCCGATCCGACCGAGGAGTTCAGCCGCGACTACCACGGGATGACCCGCGACGGCGGCGACGATGCGGCGTTCAACGTGTTCACGCGCAGGAGCGGCACCATCCGCCATTTCTGGAGCGGCGAGATGGACAGCGCCAGTGCCGACCCCGGTCAGGACCCGCGCGGGGCGCCGGACCTGATGCCGCTGTGGACCATCCTCGATGTCACGCCGGAGGGCCGCGGCTCCGACTGGTATCCCAAGCTGGCTTACTGAGGGCGGGGATCGGGGCAAGCCCGGCCAACGTCAGCCACGGAGCAAGGAGAGTATTAAAATACCTCATCGCCCCGCTAGCCCGGGTCAAATTCCCGCAATCTCACAACCGCCGACCTTAATCCGCATTTAACTAAAAGTCGCCCTAATGGCGCTTCGCTGCTCTGCGAGATGCTCCCACGGATCGTGGTTTCGCAGGACAGGCGCAGTAACATTGGTGTGGACTCAAGGCGAATGAAGACCCGTAACCGCGTATCCAAGGATTCTACGGCTCCTCATCGCCGACGTTCATCCCGCAAAACCGCCCCGCAGAACCTGCTCGGCGGCGTCGCCGTCGGGCTGGTGGCGCTGGGCTGCGCCTGGACGTTGTATGCGAACCTGTTCGTGGCGGGCGTCGATGTCGTCTCCGCCAGCGTAAGGGTCAAATCCGTCGTCGCGACCGCCGACGTCGAGCAGTCGTCATTCGCCGAGCGTTTCGACCAGGCCTCCTTCGCCGAGCGCTTTGCCCCGATGGCCCAGGCGTCGGCACAAGCGGCGGTGGCGCCGACCTCCGTGACGCTCGGTCGCCAGGTTGCCTGGCTCGACCCGACATTCTCGCTTGGCGCGCCGCCGGAACGGTTCCGCCGTCCGCCGGTTCCGGCCGCGGTGCAGGCCGCTGCGATTGCCCAGGCCGAAATTCCGAAGCCGCTGGACGCCGTGAAGCCGCCGACGGTGCGCCAGTTGGTGGCGAGCATTCCGGTGCCCGCCGCCAAGCCCTCCGAACTGCGTTTGCCGCCCAATCAGAGCATCTCCGCCCATGAGCTGATGGTCCAGCGCGCCAAGGCCACGGTGCTTGCCGCCGCCAACAACAAGCCGTCGATGTTCGAAAAGCTGTTCGGCAAGGAGCAGCCTGCTGCGGGCACCCAACTCGCCTTTGCCGGCTCCGACGGCGGCATCGGCAGCGATGGCCGCGATATTATCAAGGCGCAGGCTTACGACCGCACCACCGCAGTCTATGATATCTCGGCCAAGAAGGTTTACATGCCAAACGGCACCACGTTGGAAGCGCATTCCGGCCTCGGCAGCCGGCTCGACAATCCGGCTTACGCCCATGAGCGGATGCGTGGCGTCACCCCGCCGCACGTCTACGATCTCACCCCGCGCGAGGCGTTGTTCCACGGTGTCGCGGCGTTGAGGCTGACCCCGGTCGGCGGCGAGGGCGCCATCTATGGCCGCAACGGCCTGCTGGCGCACACCTACATGCTCGGCCCCAACGGCGATTCCAACGGCTGCGTGTCGTTCCGGGATTACAACAAGTTCCTGCAGGCCTACCGCAACGGCGACGTCCGGCGGCTGGTGGTGGTGGCCAGACTCAACTGAGGCAAAGCGCCGCGAGCGATTGCCCTTGCTGCACGCACTACATCCTGTCTCAATCCTTCGCAAATTGTACCGCGATACGCCGGGTCAACCATCCGGCGTGATGCGGTCATAACGGGCGACGCTCATCGAGCGGATCTGCCTTTCGGGATTGGGGAGGGGACCACCGTGACTTTCAACGTCATTCGCACCGCAGTGCTCGCCGCGTTTGCATTTTCGGCTGGAGCCGCAGGGGCGCAGACTCCGGCATGGCCGGACAA
>LNAP01006431.1_pt1 | contig 10141 bp, 15 predicted proteins | sample 602601 | NCBI WGS metagenome assembly LNAP01 (sample SAMN02440304, study PRJNA202911) | soil metagenome | biome: Subtropical and temperate rainforests or woodlands; isolation source: soil samples (1 kg each in a 20% v/v slurry with milli Q water) were... ...
CGGGGAAACAGATGCCCCGCGACCATGCCGTGGTGATCGCCGGCGGCGGCCCGACCGGGCTGATGCTGGCCGCGGAGCTCGCGCTCGCGAAGATCGACGTCGCCATCCTCGAGCGGCGCGCGAGCCGGGATCTCGTCGGCACGCGCGCCAGCGGGTTGCATGCCCGCAGCATCGAGATCCTCGATCAGCGCGGCGTTGCCGATCGCTTCCTGCGCGAAGGACAGATCGTCCAGCTCGCGGGCTTTGCCTGGACGCGGCTCGACATCAGCGACCTCCCCACGAGGCACGCTTACGGGCTGGCGCTGCGGCAGAGCCACATCGAGCGCATCCTGGCGGACTGGGTCGAAGAGCTCGGAGTGCCGATCTATCGCAACGTCGAGCTCACCGGCTTCGCCGAGGGCGACACCGGCATCGACGTGACGCTCTCCAGCGGCGCGACCTTGCGCGCAGATTATCTCGTCGGCTGCGACGGCGGTCGCAGCCTGGTGCGCAAGGCCGCCGGCATCGATTTCCCCGGGACGTCACCGACGCTCAGCAACCTCATGGCCGAGGTCGAGATGCGCGAGGCGCCGGAATTCGGCCTGCGTCACGACGCGCTCGGCTTTCACGGCCTCAGCAAGGCCGAGACCGGGCGCGTGCTGGTGGTCGTGACGGAAGCAACCCTCGCGCGAACCGGCGAGCCCTCCTTGCGCGATCTCAGCGATGCCCTCGTCGCGGTCTATGGCACCGACTTCGGACTGCAGAATCCCGCCTGGATCTCCCGCTTCACCGATGCGGCGCGGCAGGCCGCGACCTATCGCAAGGGCCGCGTGCTGCTCGCCGGCGATGCCGCGCATATCCATCACTCCGTCGGCGGGCAAGGCCTCAATTTGGGTGTGCAGGACGCCGTCAATCTCGGCTGGAAGCTGGCGCAGGTGGTCAAAGGCAGCTCGCCCGACAGCCTGCTCGACAGCTATCACGCCGAGCGCCATCCCGTCGGCGCGCGCGTGCTGAAAAACACCATGGCGCAGATCGCCCTGCTCCGCCGTGGCGACGACGGCCGCAAGGCCGCGCGCGAGGTGATCTCCGACCTGCTCGCCATGGACGCGCCGCGCCAGCACGTCGGCGCGATGATGAGCGGGCTCGACATCGCTTACGATCTCGGCGAAGGCCACGCCCTGCTCGGGCGGCGCATGCCGGATCTCGATCTGACGGTCGAAGGACAAGCGCAAAAGCTATTCACGCTGTTGCGCGGCGCGCGGGGCGTGCTGCTCGATTTTTGCAAAGGCGGCGAGATCGACGTCGCTCCATGGGCCGATCGCATCGATGCCATCGATGCCGGCTATGGCGGCCCATGGGAGCTTCCGGTGATCGGACAGGTCGCAGCGCCGGCGGCAGTGCTGGTGCGGCCCGACGGGCATGTCGCTTGGGTGGGGGATGAAAGCCAGCGCGGACTCGAGGAGGCGTTGACGCGGTGGTTCGGGCCGGCTGCGGCGTAGCGCGACTTCAAGTCGGCCGCGAAGGTATCCGGGCCAAAACCCGGATATTCGCGCGGTCGATCCCCGAGGATTCATTGGCTTTGCTGGGATTGTTCTGCGTCGCAGCGTCCGGCTGATACGCGAGTGCCTCGCGGATCCACTGCGGCCAGCGAGACAAGTCCAAGTCCCTTGTCTCAGTGGGGACGGGTAAGCCTCCCCGAGCGGTCGGTGATTTCGACATCATCGTAGAATTTCTTCCCGAGGCAAAGTGGTCTGCGTGCTTCTAAGATCCCCTACGCCGCCAACCTGATCGGCAATCGCTTGAGGCTGGTTTGGGTGCACGATGACGCGTTCGATCTTTTGCACAAATTCGATCGGGCCGGCGTCAGTGGCCAACGGCTGCACCGACCTCCCCCAACCTCTATCAAGAAGCTCTTTTGCGGCGGCCACTCGGGCAAACGCATTCGCCGTTTCTCGATTCATAATTGCGGAGAGTACGTTGAGCGCCGCTTCGGTCCTGTCTCTTGCAATTGATTGGATATCCGGCAGCGTAGGACTTTTGAGATGTTCGCTGGGTACATGCTGAGCGACGGGAAGCCCTAGTTGAGTCCGCCTCCTAAACCTAGTCATTCTGAAATCCTTATGAAACAAAAAACAAAAGGCCCGCCGCGGATTGCTCCGCGCGGGCTAAAAAAACCGATGGTGCAATTCTGCCAGTGTTTTGCCCGACGTGTCAAACTCAAACGCGGCAGCTATCAACGTCTACGAAGGCGTGCACCATTCCGAGGTGCAACGAACCACGGCCTTGTTCTAATAGCAGATGATGGTGGAGCCGCCGTATCCGCCGGTGTCGTGACAGGTTCGTGGGCTGCTAGCGGCGGAGCGGGCAGCGGCGGCAACATTATCGGCGGCGTCAGCTTGGCGCCTCGCCCCTTCGAGCTGCGCACGACAATTAACATAAGTGTCGGTGCCTTTCCTGGCGCCATAGGATAGGCACTGCTGATCGTCCTTGGCATTGTTGGCCGCCATTCGCTCCTCGCTGGTCATGCAGCCAGTCAGGGCAAGAACACTAAGCAAAGCAGCGACGCTGCATGCGAGACGCGGCATGGAAGACCTCAATAACGAAAAAAGCGGCTAGTTTTGATGACGTCATTCTGCAAGTAGAGCTTGCAATGTCAACGCCGTCCTTCCCTTAGGATCGACTGTTGCGATCTTGGCGAGGTGTTCGAGCGTCAACAGGGCGAACCCCTCGAAGAAGAGCCGACGCTTCAGTAGCGCCAAGCCCTTTTTCCACAGCCACGACGGGCTGTAGCTATCCGCCCAGCGCCCCTACTAGGGATCGACAATTTGCCAGCGCAGTCGGCACATGCCTTTGATGGTCCGATGTCCACGAAGTCGCGCGAGTACCTGTTCGGCACTCAGATCAAAATGTCGGCTGAGCGCGCAAAGGAGGCTCGCAAGGAAGCCGACAAATTGGCCTGCGAGGCGTGGAACTATCGTATGCTTGGCTATAAGGGTCCGGCACAGCCGTCGCCAACGATCGGAGATGCAATCAACGGAGGGTACCTCTACCTGGAGGTCCGCTGTCTCGGCTGCGACACCAATCAGACGGTAGCGCTTGAGATCATTCGGCGCGCAAAGACCACACCGATCCACCAACTCGAACGCTACATGCGCTGTAAAGACTGTTCGCAAGTGCGCGGCTATCCGTACAAGCGCAGCCAGCTTGTGGCGTTGAGGCCAACAAAGATTTCAGTCGGTCACCCGCCCACCACATGGTGGCCGGGCGAGCGGTAAGGAGTGATCTTCTCCACCTTCGATCCTTGTACGATTACGAGGACTCAAGCTGTCCGCGATGCGAGCAGATTGGAGAATGCAATATCGAGCTACGGAAGCAATCGTTTTTGGACGACTCTCGCGCCCAAGTCGACAGTACGGCCGGCATAAATCTCGTCATAAATCGACTTCACCTCGGCGTCGCTATTGAGCTGATCGATGAAGCGGAACGCAGACGCCGAGACGTAGTCCAACCGCTCCTCGAACGCGAGCCAGTTGCGCCCCTCGGCTTCGGCGACCTCGCCGGTGGTATTCGACCCGGCGAAGATATCCAAGACTGTATCACCTGGATCGGTCAGAAAGCGGATGAAGAATTCTGGCAGCTTTGCCGGAAAGCGGGCCGGATGGCCGCTGTTACCGACCATTTTGCAAGAAGCGATGTATTTGCCGTTGGACTCCGTGTTTGGAAATTGCAAAAGGTTCGGTGGAATAGCTCCGCCGTTATCCTTACCAAATCCCATACTGATATCGTGCCCGGAGGGGCGCTTCTTTGCTTTGTAAAACTTCTCTGGGTCTTCAATCAGCTTTTTCATACGGTCGCTGTAAGGAGCTAGTACACGGCTGACGTTCGACTTCGGCCATTCGTTTTTGCTGAACCACCAAAGTGTGTTCACGGAATCCTTGGCGCGGATCTTGCGCTTATTGACCCACTCGATCGGACTAGGAAGCTTTGCCGGGTTGTGCCAGTAAAACTCTTCAGCGAGATGGAAGCCCAGTTCGTCGCAGAATTTTAACAGGACGCGAAATTGGTACAGGCTCCGGACAGGAACCCCCTTCTGATATGAGCCCCCCAAGTCGAGGACGAAACTACCGTCGTCCTTGAGCTTCTCCTTGACCAAGGCCGCAAATTCCGTGAGCCAGTCCACATATTCATGCTGCTCCGCATTCCCGTACTCCTTCTTCCTCTGCAGGGCAAAGGGCGGGCTGGTCATTACAAGATTGATAGAGGAATTTGGTAGTGCGGCCAGGAGCTTACGTGAGTCACCCGCGTAAGCTGCGCCTTGTGCCGTCATGTAGCTGGGCGCAAAACCATTTGGGATCGGCATCATCCTGCTACTTAAAGTCTGTCGACTCATAAACGTCAAGTGCTGACCCTTCCCGCGGTGACAAAAAATCGAATCGATACGTCCTTGCGCCGAGTATTCGCCGCAAATCTTCGCAGTGCGAGGGAAAGCCGTGGCATTTCACAGGAAGCTTTGGCCGACTTGGCCGGGCTGCACAGGACGTATGTCGGTTCGGTGGAACGCGGGGAGCGGAACATCAGTATCGACAACATCGAGCGCCTTGCGGCAGCGCTTGAGCACAAGCCGGACGACCTGCTCAGGAGGCGCCAGTGAAGCCCGCCTCCCAGGAAGACGTTGATGAATTTAAAAGGCTTTGGCCATCCATCCAAGCCTATCAGACGCTAGCATCCAAGCACGGCATCGAGGACATTTTCCAAGACAACGGCGGGAAGATCATGCAGGTGCTGATCCTGCTTGGCCTGACAAACATCGCCGGCCGCGAAGGCAACGACGCGATCGATGGCGACGGACGCGAATACGAACTCAAATCCGTCAACATTGAGCTGACACAGAGTGTTTCCACTCATCACCATATGAATCCAACTATCATCGCCAAGTACCGGCAGGTGGACTGGATCTTTGCCATTTACCGCCATATCGAACTACAGTGCGTCTACAAGCTTTCACCCGGCGATCTAGAACCCTACTTCGCCAAGTGGGAGGAGAAATGGCACCGTGACGGCAACAAGGATATCAACAATCCTAAAATTCCAATCAAGTTCATCAAGGACGTAGGTACGCTGGTATATGAAACTCAACGGTCGGTCACTGAGATCGCAGAGGACGCTGATGAGGCCCAGGAGCTCGTGAAGAAATAGAGGCTAAACATTCGGGGTTCACACAACTAAACTACGTCTGAGACCTCCAGCGATGCCGAATGCCAATGGAGAACGCAGACGGTCCATCCATGTTCTCAATCCACCCCGACGATCTCACCTCTGAACCGACCCGCCGCCTGCTCGCGCTGCATCTCGCCGGCATGCATGCGAGCTCGCCGCCGGGCCAGGTGTTCGCGCTCGACCTGTCGGGGCTGCAGGCGCCTGATGTCACCGTGTGGTCGGTACGCGCAGGCGATGAGGTCGTCGGCATCGGCGCGCTGAAGGAGCTGGGCGACGGCGGCGCCGAGGTGAAGTCGATGCGGACCCACCCCGATCATCTGCGCCGCGGCATCGCGGCGTTGCTGCTGGACCACATCGTGCGCGAGGCCAGGGCGCGCGGGTTGACCCGGCTGAGCCTCGAGACCGGAAGCGGCCCGGCGTTCGAGCCGGCGCTGGCGCTGTACCGCAAGCGCGGCTTCGTCAACGGCGAGGCGTTCGCCGATTACCAGGCGAGCGCCTTCAACCAATTCCTGCACCTTGCGCTTCGCGCCTGAGCCGGCACGCGGACGCCGGCACCCAGCGCGTCAGCCGGCATCCGCGTCCCGTCCCTGCTCTTTCGCAAGCGCTGCTTGAGACAAATCCTTGAGGCGACGCCCTGAGACGATGGTGTCGTTAAACGCCCTCCGGGGTCGGCCTTGATTCAAAGTGAACTCGGAAATCGTTCGCACTCAAATTGAGTAATTTGCTTAAAAGGCTCGGTCTCCCGCGCGAAATTTAATCTTCACGCGTATCAAAAGATACAGACTCTCCGCCGCGGCAGGCCTAGTCTTCATGTATGACCGCAAGGCGCGTCGCATCGATCGGTGATGAGAACGCCAATTGCGCTCGCGCCTTTCTGCAGCGAAGGGAGACGCCATGATGAAGCGGCGTCGTTTCAAACAGAGCACGACACTCAACGAAAGACTCTCGGATGAAGCCACGCGCTGTCGCGAGGAAGCGCGCGCGCTCTCGCCGGGGCGCCGCCGCGAGATGCTGCTGCGCCGGGCGCGGCAGGACGAAACGGCAATGCAGATCGAAGCCTGGCTGCGCTCCCCCGGCCTGAGGGCGCCGACATGATGCGGCAATATCGCGCTTATCTCGTCGGCGAGAACGGCGTCTTCCGCTCCGCCGAAGCGTTCGAGGCCCTGTCGGACGAGTCCGCCCTCAGCTTCGCGCAGCAGTTCACGAGGCACGGCAAGGTGGAGGTGTGGCAGCTCGGCCGCAAGATCGCCGTGCTCGATTCGGAGCAGTCTCCGCCACCACCACCGCCGCCCGCCCGATCCGGACCGATACTGACCCGTCAATGATCGCGTGAGTGCGATTGCGGCGCGAGGCTGTCGATCTCGACGCAGAACTTCACCTGCAAGACAGGCCCGCTGGTGTCGCGAACGTCGATCACCATCTGTTGCCTGCCGCCATTGGGCGCGGAAAACACGGCATCGCGCGCCATGTCGGCAACCGATTTGGCGGCTTCGGCCCGGGCGGCGCGCGGGCTCGACAATTCCAGCCCCTCCTCGTCCAGCGCAATTCCCTTGTCGTCGCGAAGATCGAAGTAATATCGGGGCATGTTCGTATCCTTTGCCGTATTAGGCGCGGGACGAGCAAAGGTTTCCCACGGGCTCGAGAAATTCTGTTGGAGTCCAATGAGTTCCGGGAACGCAGCGAAGGGATTTATCCGGCATGGCCTGAATTGCGCGTGCCTGCGCAGCCGCTCCTACTCCTCCGCGAGCTTGTTCTCGATATAGGCATCCACCGTCTCGGCGAACGAGCGCTGCACGCCGACCGCGACATCGTGCTGGTCGAGTGCGTCGCGCTGGAGCACGCGCAGGCCGCGCCCGCGGGCGCTGAGCGGCGCCGTGTTCAGATACTGATCGATGGCGCCTTTGGCGAGCGGGATGGCCTTGGGATCGCCCCTGGCGATCAGGAGCCTGAGCAGGCTCTGGCATTCGGCCAAACCTGGCATGGGTTCAGCCTCCTTAGCTGTGCTGCGGTTTCGGCTTCGGCCGCTTCACCGGCTGGGTGTGGGTGCCGAACAGTGCCAGCAGGAACGCGACTTCTTCTTTCGAACCGATCTGGATCATGACTGTCTCTCCTCTTCGCTCCGTTGGTCGGAACCGGGTGCGAGCCAGTTCAGGACAATCGGGTTTCAGCTCTGTTTCAGCCGTGTTTCGTCGCGCCGAACCGCTGATGGCCAGCCTGCTTGTGTGCACAAATGAACTTGAGCGCCCTCCGGCCGCGGCGCCCTCCCTGCTTCGCTGTTCTTTAACCGCCGCGCCGTAACGTCCCGCGTGTTTGAGGGCTGCAGGAGTTTGACGAGATGGGCGTGAAGTGCGCGGGATGTGCCGACGGGACGGAGTTGCCGTTTGCATTCAAGATGGCATTCCAGCCCATCGTCGACGTCACCGAGCACAGGATCTGGGGCTATGAAGCGCTGGTGCGCGGCCCGAACGGAGAGAGCGCCCACAGCGTCCTCAGCCGGCTCACCGACGATCAGCTCTACCGCTTCGACCAGGCCGCCCGCGTCATGGCGATCGAAACCGCGGGCAAGCTGTTTGCCGATCCCTGCGCGCGCCTCTCGATCAATTTCATGCCGAACGCGGTCTACGAGCCGCGCGCCTGCATCCAGAAATCGCTGGAGGCCGCGCGCCGCGCGAATTTCCCCCCGTCCAATCTGATGTTCGAGTTCACCGAGAACGAGCGGATGAGCGATCCCGCGCATGTCGAAAACATCGTGCGCGCCTACAAGGCCCTCGGCTTCTGGACGGCGCTCGACGATTTCGGCGCCGGCTATGCCGGCCTCGGCCTGCTCGCCCGGTTGCAGCCGAACCTGATCAAGATCGACATGGAGCTGCTGCGCGACATCCATCTCAGTCACGCCAAGCAGGTCATCGTATCGGGCGTGGCGGCCATGGCGCGCGAGCTCGACATCACGGTTTTGGCCGAGGGCGTCGAGAACGAGGCCGAACTCACGGTTCTCAGGGCCGCCGGCATCGCGCTGTTCCAGGGTTATCATTTCGCCAAGCCCGGCTTCATGTCGCTGCCGGCGGTGCGGGGACTTCAGCGCATGGACGTGTCCCTCGCCGGGTGAGTTCTGCCTCGCCGGGTTCTCCTCGATAGCGGTTCATAACCAAAGCCCGCGCGGATTGCTCCACGCGGGCTTTGGCTTGCCGCTTGCGCGGCCGTTCCACGAAAACCCGGCGCCGCGGGTCCACGACGCCGAGCCTCGCCTCAGTGCATGTGGCCGATCAGATAAACGCCGCCACCGAGAACGATCACGGCCGGGACGGCCCAAAGCAAGATGACAGGCATCGTCGATCTCCTCAGTTCGACGTGCAAACCTTGACGGTCTTCATGCCCGCCTCGGCCTCGGTCCTGGTCTTGTAGACGGTGTCACCGCTGACGACGGTCGTTTCCGTGGTCGTCGGCTTTGCCTCCGTGATGGTGCATTTCTTGGTCTTGACGTCCTGCACGACGTAGAACGACTGCGCGAATGCGGGAGCCGCGACCGACGTCAGAACGGCAGCGGCAATGATGGTCTTGATGTTCATCGTGTCCTCCTCCAGCAGCCCGGTCATCCGGATCTGTTTTCTTCAAACATCAAAAATTGCCACTTGTTCCCGGTCGAGTGCGAACCAATTCCCGCAGCCTGCGTTGATGTGGAAACCGGAGGCTTCGATGCTGGATTTGAGACTTGTGGCGACTTCGCTGGCGATGCTGATTGCACTGCTGTCCGTGGCACTGGCCGATCCCGCCAGGGAGCAGGTCCGGCCCGCGGTTCAAGGCGCCACTGACGCGCGCCCGATCCGCGTCATCCTTCCCGCACCCTGGGAGCCCGCCACGACACAGGCCGAAGCACAATCGACGAAGTGACGTGCCGGCATAAAGGCAAGCCCGGAGGAAAACGGCCCTCTATTGCTTGCCGCGCTTCTGCGTGACAAGCCTCAATCCGATCCCGTGCTGCCAGGCGCGCGCCCTCACGGCCGCCTCGCTGCGATCGAGCTCGAGCGCAATCTCGTCGGGCCGCCGGCCCGCTTCGGCCAATGCCTTCAACCGCTCGTGCTCTTGCGCCGTCCATTTCTTCAACAGCGGGTAGCGAAATTGCATGGTGGGAGTCGTCTCGCCTGCGCGGCGCGTTGGATGCGGTGACCCCGATCAGCATCAGCCGCAGGGCGCCGCATCAACAGGACAAACCGGCAAACGTTCCTAAACTGATCTCGATGCACGCGGCGTGGGCGTGAGAAGAGCTGCGGCACTCGAAAGCTCCGAACTCACGCAACCAATTCGAATCTCACTTGTTGTCGCCGGCACATTCACTTCCGGAGGACAAAAAAATGCGACGTCTTACTCTACTTGCCACGACCATGTTGCTGCTCGCAGCGGTGCCCGCAAACGCACAGCCGCAGCCTGCCCAGAGCGGGCCGGGCAACAATGCCGTCAACAGCGCGGACCAGAACAACTCGAACAAGCCTGTCGCCGGCCGCAACAGCTTCACCGAGGGCCAGGCGAAATCGAAGATCGAGGAGGCGGGATATTCCAACGTCTCCGGCCTGAAGAAGGACGACCAGGGCGTCTGGCGCGGCAAGGCGGACAAGGCCGGCACCAAGACCGACGTCAGCCTGGACTTCCAGGGCAACGTCAACCCCGCCAAGTAACGCGCCAAATAACGCGCCAAGTATCGCGCCAAGTATCGCGCAAAGCAATCAGGAGACCTGACAAATGACCACCACCATCTCTCGCCTCTACGACACTTACTCCGACGCCGAGAGCGCCGTGACCCGGCTCGAAGGCGCCGGCGTGCCGCATTCCGACATCAGCATCGTCGCCAACAACTCGGACAATTGGTATGGCTCGCGCTCCGGCAAGGTCGACCGCGATCGCGACGGCGTCGACGATCGCGCTGAAGGCGCCGGGACCGGAGCCGGCATCG
>LNAP01006432.1_pt1 | contig 10141 bp, 9 predicted proteins | sample 602601 | NCBI WGS metagenome assembly LNAP01 (sample SAMN02440304, study PRJNA202911) | soil metagenome | biome: Subtropical and temperate rainforests or woodlands; isolation source: soil samples (1 kg each in a 20% v/v slurry with milli Q water) were... ...
TCGAACGGCACACCACCGGCGCTGCTGATGGCCTCGTCCAGCGGGCGTGGGCGCAGCAGGCGGATGGGCAGGGCCTTGATCGCCGTGGCCAGGGCCTGCGGTTCCTGGAAGGTTGCCGCATCCGTCAGCTCCCGTAACAGCGCAGCCTTGACCCCATCGAGCTTCAGTTGGCGGTGCAGATGCTTGGCCATCGACTGCGAACCTCGCGGTCTGGCCAGGGCGCTGGCGACCTGCGCCAGGGTGCGATCCGGCAGCAGGTCGAGCAGCACGGTGGCGGCGCCGTCACGGTTGATGGCCTCGCGGATCGGTGCCGACAGCGCATAGACCAGGCTGCCCTCGATACCGGTCGCGGTAAGTACGAACTCGCCCTTGCGCGGCGCGCTACCCGGTAGGGCGAGGCTGACCGTCTTCAGCGGCGCGCCGGCGAACTTGTCCCGCAGATGTGCGCTCCAGCCTTCCACCTCGAAGCCGCAGTTGGCCGGCTGCAGCGGTTCGATGGCAATACCGCGGGCTGCGAGCAGCGGCACCCAGGCGCCATCGGAGCCCAGTCGTGCCCAGCTGCCGCCGCCGAGGGCGAGCAGGGTGGCGTGTGCGTCGATCAGGCTTTCGCCTTGCGGCCCGGCGATGCGCAGCGCACCGTGCTCGTCCCAACCCAGCCAGCGCTGGCGGGTATGAATGTGTACGCCGTTTTCACGCAGGCGCTTGAGCCAGGCGCGCAGCAATGGCGCGGCTTTCATGTCGGTGGGAAATACCCGGCCGGAACTGCCGACGAAGGTGTCGATACCCAGCCCGTGAATCCATTCGCGCAGCGCAGCGGGTGTAAAGGCGTTCAGCAGCGGGCGCAGCTCGCCGGCGCGTTCGCCGTAGCGGCTGACGAAGGCGGAGTAGTCCTCGGCGTGGGTGATGTTCATGCCGCCGACCCCGGCCAGGAGGAACTTGCGGCCGACCGAGGGCATGGCGTCGTACAGATCGACACTGACGCCCGCCTGGCCGAGCACCTCGGCGGCCATGAGGCCGGCCGGGCCACCACCAATGATGGCAACGCGAAAGGAAGAAGCGGGCTGGGGCATGGCGGCAACCGGGCAGGCGAGCAGGGCGGGCATTGTAGCCGCTGACGGGTGCTCAGCCGAGTCCGTGGCGCTGCCAGGCCGAGTGGGCGCTGACATGCAGGGTCGCGTGGCGACGCGCGAGCAGGGCGCGGTCCTTGTCGTAGCCACCGCCGATCAGGCCGACCACGGGAATGTCGCGACCCAGGCAGTGATCGAGCACCGCGCTGTCGCGTGCGGCGAGCCCGGCGTCGGTCAGCGAGAGCAGGCCCAAGGCGTCGTCGCGGTGGACGTCGACGCCAGCGTCATAGAGCACCAGGTCCGGCTGATAGATCGGCAGCAGGTAGTTCAGGGTGTCGTGCACCACCTTGAGGTAGGCCTCATCACCCATGCCGGGTGGCAGCGGGATGTCCCAGTCGCTATGGGCCTTGCGCGTGGGGAAGTTCTTTTCGCAGTGCAGCGAGACGGTCACCGCGTCCGCCACGTTCTCCAGGATGCGCGCGGTGCCGTCGCCCTGATGCACGTCGCAATCGAAGATCAGCACGCGGCCGACGCGTCCGCTTTCCAGCAGGTAGAGCGCGATCACCGCCAGGTCGTTGAAGATGCAGAAGCCGGACGCATGGTCGTGATGGGCATGGTGGGTGCCGCCGGCCAGGTGGCAGGCCAGGCCATGCTGCAACGCCTGTTCGGCGGCCAGCAGCGAACCGCCTACCGCCCGCACGGTGCGCTGCGCCAGCTCCGGGCTCCAGGGCAGGCCGAGGCGGCGCAGCTCGTCGCGACCCATCGCGCCGCTGCAGTAGCGCTCGACGTAGTTGCTGTCGTGCGCCAGCGCCAGAATGTCATGGCTGCACAGCTCGGGGCGCAATAGCGCTGCGTCTGTGGTCAAACCCAGGGCGACCAGATGGTCGCGCAGCAGACGAAACTTCTCCATGGGAAACCGATGGCCCGGCGGCAATGGCGGGCTGTAATCGTCGTGAAATACCAGGGGAAGCGACATGAACCACGCGTGTTCGATGGATGTGCGCCGCAGTATGCAGGCTGGCCGTCGGAGCGCTCAAGGAGCAGGGATGGTTGAACGACTCGCACTCGAAAGCACGCGCCTACGGCTGCGCAACTGGCATGACGAAGACCTCGATCCGTTGGTGCGGCTCTGTGCCGACCCGGAGGTGATGCGCTACAACCCGGCGCGGTGGTCCCGGGATGACTGCGCCGCGCTGATGGTGCGCAGCAGGCTGCATCTGCTGCGCAATGGTTTCGGCCTGTGGGCGCTGGAGCGCAAGGACAACGGCGCCTTCATCGGCTATTGCGGGCTGGTCTGGTCAGCCTTGCCGCTGCCGAACGCGGTCGCCGAGCTGCGCTGGGCGGTTGCCTGCGAGCACTGGGGGCAGGGTCTGGTTCGCGAGGCCGCGCAGACGGCGCTGAAATGCGCATTCGGCGCGCTGGAGCTGGACGAGGTCGTGGCCTGTGTCTCGCAGATCAACGAACCGGGCAGGCAACTGCTGGAAGGGCTCGGCATGCGCCCGGAGCCGGCCACCACGTTCGGTCATCCGGACGTTTCGCCCGAGCACCCGCTGCACACCCAGGTGCTCTACCGGCTGCGGCGGGACGATTGGCGACAATGAGCACTGTTGCTGGAGCGTTGCCGGCGAAATCCGTAACATGGCGCGCCCGTACGAGCCCCCTATCAAGGAAGCCGAAATGACCCAGATACTCGACGCCCTGGTCAACCTGCTGACCCTGGAACGCATCGAGGAGAACCTGTTCCGTGGCGCGAGCCAGGACCTCGGCTTTCCCCAGCTGTTCGGCGGCCAGGTGCTCGGCCAGGTCATCTCCGCCGCGAGCCAGACGGTGACGCCGGAGCGCCATGTGCATTCGCTGCACGGCTATTTCCTGCGCCCCGGCGACTCGCACCAGCCCGTGGTCTATGACGTCGATCGCGTACGCGACGGCGGCAGCTTCACCACGCGGCGGGTCAGTGCGATCCAGAAGGGCCAGACCATCTTCACCGGCATCGCCTCGTTCCAGGCCGAGGAAACGGGCTACGAGCATCAGTTGCCGATGCCGGACGTGGTCGGGCCGGACGATCTGCCCAACGAGTGGGAGCTGCTGCACAAGCTGTCGCCGATGGTGCCCGAGCGGGTGATGGAAAAGCTGCGCCGTCCCAAGCCCATCGAGATCCGCCCGGTCACGCTGGTCGATCCTGCCAACCCGCAGCCCATCGAACCGGTCCGCCACCTGTGGTTCCGCGCCGACGGCGCGCTGCCCGACAGCCCGGCGCTGCACAAGTACCTGCTGGCCTACGCCTCGGACTTCAGCTTTATCGGCACCGCACTGCAGCCGCACGGCGTCAGCTCGTGGAGCAAGTTCATCCAGCTAGCCAGCCTCGACCATGCCATCTGGTTCCATCGTGAGGTGAAGCTGGACGACTGGCTGCTGTACTCCATCGACAGCCCCTGGGCCGGCAATGCGCGCGGCTTCGCCCGTGGCAGCATCTTCAATCGCCAGGGCCAGCTGGTCGCGTCCGTGGCGCAGGAAGGGCTGATCCGCATGCGCGAGGACTGGATGTGAAGATCGCCGAGGTCCGTCACTGGGTGTTCGACATGGACGGCACACTGACGATCGCCGTGCACGATTTCGCCGCGATCCGCCGCGCGCTGGCAATCCCCGAGGAGGACGACATCCTCCATCACCTGGCGGCGCTACCTGCCGAGGAGGCCGCCGCCAAGCACGCCTGGCTGCTGGCGCACGAGCGCGAGCTGGCCTGCGCGGCGCGCCCGGCAGAAGGCGCTCGCGAGCTGCTGCATGCTCTGCGCGAGCGCGGCTGCCGGCTTGGAGTGCTCACTCGCAATGCTCAGGAACTGGCCAGGGTGACTCTGGACGCGGTCGGCATGGGGGACTGTTTCCTGCCCGAGGACATCCTCGGTCGCGACGAAGCGCCGCCCAAGCCGCATCCGGGCGGGCTGCTGCATCTGGCGGAACGTTGGGGCGTGGCGCCGTCGTCGATGCTGATGGTCGGTGACTACCGCTTCGACCTGGAGTGCGCCCGGGCGGCCGGCGCGCGTGGCGTACTGGTCAACGTGCCGCACAACGAATGGCCGGAACTGGCCGATCTCTATGCCCCGGATTGCCGGGTGCTGCACGGGCTGCTGTCTTCGGGCGAGGTCTGAGCGCTGCGCGACGGGGAACGGGGGCGCACACCGAGTCACAGCCATTTGCGGGCGAGGCCGCTGCCGCATTCGGGCCGAGCACGAGTCAGGTCGTGCACAAGCCCGTCGCCAACCCTGTTCTCCCGCCGTCTGCAGCAAGTCGCGTGCAGCCGGTCCGAACCCCGCATGACCACGTAGAAGCGCCTTGCTGGCGAAGCTCCCGTCGCCGTCTATTACAGCCGCGTCGCCTTGAAGGTGTCGCAGCGTGCCGGATCGCCATGCTCGAAGCCATCACGGAACCAGCGCACCCGTTGCGCCGAAGTGCCGTGAGTGAAGGCATCCGGCACCACACGGCCCTGGCTGCGCTTCTGCAGGTTGTCGTCGCCGATGGCATTGGCGGCGTTCAGCGCCTCTTCCAGGTCGCCTTCTTCCAGCCAGTCGTGGCGTTGCTGCGCGTGATAGGCCCAGACTCCGGCGAAGCAATCGGCCTGCAGTTCCTGGCGGACCAGCAGGCCGTTGTCGCCTTCCATCTTCGCGCCGCGCTGACGGGCGCTCTGCATCTGCTGGGAAACGCCGAGCAGGGTCTGCACGTGATGGCCGACCTCATGGGCGATCACATAGGCCTGGGCGAAGTCGCCGGCGGCGGAGAAGCGCCGGGCCATCTCGTCGAAGAACTGCAGATCGAGATAGACCTGCTGATCGCCGGGGCAGTAGAACGGGCCCACCGCCGAACTGGCGAAGCCGCAGGCCGAGTTCACGCCGCCGCGAAACAGCACCAGGGTCGGGTCGCGATACTGAGCGCCAGCTTGCTGGAACAACGCACGCCAGGTGTCTTCGGTGTCGCCGAGAATCGCCCGGACGAATTCGGTCTGCGGGTCATCGCCGGCCGGCCGCTGGCTCTGCTGGGAGACGGCAGGTCCGCTCTGGTTGGCCAGCTGGCCGAGGATCTGCAGCGGGTCCTGGCCGGAGAGCAGGCCGATGATCACCACGATGGCGATGCCGCCCAGGCCCAGTCCGCCGCCAAGGCGCATGCCGCTGCGGCCTCTGGCGTCCACTACGTTGTCGCTGCGTCGGGCTCGTTTCCAGCGCATGGGGTGTCCCTCTGAACGGTTGACGGGTTGAGTGCGCAGCACCGAAGCGGCGCCTGCCTCCCGTTAAGACCTGCACGGCTCGAAAAAGCTGCAGCGCGGACCGCACTGCATTCGCAGCGGCGCGATGGTTCAGTCGCCGGGGTATTCGGAGATCACGCGTTCCTCGCCCGCCTTGCTGACGCCGATCACCTTGAAGGCGTCCTTGCGCTCGCCCATCTCCATGCCCGGCGAGCCGATCGGCATGCCGGGTACGGCCGCGCCAATCAGGTCCGGTTGCGCACGCAGCTTGAGGATGTCGGCGGCAGGAACGTGGCCTTCGACGAACTTGCCGTCGATCACCCCGGTGTGACAGGAACCGAGGCGGTGCGGGATACCGTGTTCCATCTTTACCGAGGTCATGTCGTTGACCACGTGATCGCTCACGGAAAAACCGTTGTCCTCCAGGTGATCGATCCACGCTTCGCAACAGCCGCAGTTGGGGTCACGATAGACGTCGATGGCGATGGGCTCGGCGGCCTGGGCGAACCCGGCGAGCAGGACGGGAAGCAGCAACAGAAGACGGTGCATGGGAACCTCCTACGAGCGAGAGGCCCACCATACGCCGGGTTGCGCCCATACCCAAGGTGCGGCAGGCAGGCAATTGTCACCATCGACGTCGCGCGGGAGATTCGACCGAAGGGCCGGGGGCAGAACAAACCGGCAGTCTGACAGTCCCATGCCAATCGGAATAGCGAGTCGCACATCAGGAGAGTTTTCGATGCGTTTTGCCCGTTTCGTTCTGCTCGCGCAGGCGCTGGTGATGGCCAGTCTGAGCCTGGCTTACTGGTTTCGCCCCTACGAGATGGCCAATCTGAACGGCATGCTGCTGATGGAGGGCGCCTCGGTCAGCCACATGCGGGTCTACTACGGTGGCCTGCAACTGGGGTTGGCACTGTTTCTGATCTGGGCCGCGCGTGCCCCCGAGCGTGCGCGGCCGGCCTTGATGATGCTGATGATCACCATGACCGCGCTGGTGCTCGGGCGCCTGGTGTCGCTGTGGCTGGATGGCGGTGAGCTGGTCGGTTTCGATCTGGCATCGCTGTTCTATCGTGTGCTGGCCGCCGCCCTTGCCGCCGCTGCGTGGCATCTTGTCCGCGAGCGCCCGGAGCCTGAGCCGGAGCGCCTCGAGCCGGCCACGCGGAGGCTGGTCAGCGAGCCGCCGAAACCCTTCAAGCTTGGCGATGGTCCGCCGCCGGTCGAGCCGGCACCGGTTGAAGTCGCCCCGCAGCCGTTCCGTCGTGGTGACCCCGACGCCCAGGGCTGATCAGGCGGCTGCTTCGAGGTAGGCCGAAAGGCTGCGCTGGTCGAGGATCTCGATGCGCCGCCGCTGCACGGCGATCAGCCCTGCGTCGGTCAGGCGATGCAGGATGCGCGATAGCGTTTCCGGCTGGATGCCCAGTTGCGAGGCGATCAGGCGCTTGGGCAGGTCGAGGTCGATCACACCGCTGCGCGCTGCCTGCAGTTCCTGGAACAGGTAACGCACCACGCGCTGGCAGACGTTGGACGAGGTCAGGCTGTCGATCTGATGCAGCCGCTGGTTGAGTCGGTCGCTGAGGCTGCTGAGCAGCTGCATGCACAGCTGAGGCTGGGTCTCGAGCAGACGCAGGTAGTGGGCGTTCTGCACGTTGAGCACCAGGCTTTCCTTGAGGGTGGTGGCGCTCAGCGGATGTTCCGGCTGCTTGTTGAAGAGCAGCGCCTCGGCAAAGGCCTCGCCCGGCCGGACTACCTCGATGACCTTCTCCTGACCATCGCAGGTGACCCTGTGCAGCTTGACCTGGCCGTTGATCAGCACGTGAAAGTGCTCGGCCGCGTCGCCTTGATGGAACAGCGTGCAGCCGGCCGGCAGGCGCTTGACCGTGGTATGCGCCGCGAGGTTCTGCAGAGCCGTCTCGGCTAGCCCACTGAACAGATGATGACGGCGCATCGTATTGAGCACTGCAGAGCCGGTCAGCATGGCCATCCCCCTTCCTTTCGATGAACGGCATGCTAGGTCGCGCCGTGCGGGCAGGCCATACCTCTTTCTGGGCAGGGTAGGTAGTCGATCAGCGGGTGCTGCCGGCCAGTCGCTCGTAGTCCAGCGTCAGTTGTTCGATCTTGCGCAGCAGCGAATCGCTGGTGGTGACGATCACCGTCGGGACGAAACGGGCGTCGTCGGCGAGGCTGAAACCAGCACGGGCGAAACGCCATTGCGCGCCGATCTGATCGAGCTGGCGATTGATCTGCTCGGTGTTCTGCGGCGCCTTGTTCAGCTCGTCCAGGCCGCGCTCGAACTCCGCGACTGCCGCGTCGAAATCGCCGCGCAGGCGCTGTTCCGGCAGTTTCCAGGTCATTGCCAGATAGAGCATGGCGATGCGCTGGCTGAGCATGCGCTGGCGCCCGCTGCGGTTGACCAGGCGAGCCGCCTGACTGCCGCTGTGGCGCTCGATCTCCTGCACCAGCGCTTCGCTCTGGCCGAGGAAGCGCTCGGCCAGGCGCAGCAGCTCGGCAGACTGTTCGCGATCCGGCTGGGTCAGGGCCAGCTGGCGATACTGATGCCAGGTCTGCGTGGCGTCTTCCAGCGCCTTGCGGATGGCATCGTTGGCGGCGTACTCGTCGAGCAGCTGGGCGTTCTCCTCGACGCTGGCAATGCTGCTGTCGAGCTGGCTGGCGGCAAGATCGACGCGGGTATCGGTGCCGATCATCAGGTAACTCTTGGCGATGCGCTGGCCGAGCATGCGCTGCAGGCCGGCGCGGTTGACCGCCTCGGCGTCGCTGATGGCCGCCTGGCAGGGCAGGCTGGCGGCCAGCAGGCCGAGCAGCAGGGAAGTGGGCAGCAGAATCTTGAACATGGAGCGCTCCTTACGTCCGGATGGGCGCGATGCTGACCACACGGTCAGGTCGGTTGGGGACGAGAAGATAGAGCGCTTCGCGGTGATGGCATTGATGATCGTCAAGAGGGCGGCAGCGGCTTCGCGAGTTGAGCGATCACGCACAAAATCGCTGCCGGGCGACGGTACCGGTCAGCCCTTCGCTTCGTTTTCCAGCACCCAGACGGCTGCCTCGACCCGCGAACGCAGGCCCAGCTTGTGCAGCAGGTTCTTCACGTGGACCTTCACGGTGCCTTCGGTGATGCCGAGCTTGCGCGCGATCATCTTGTTGCTCTGGCCCTTGGCGATCAGCCGCAGAACCTCCTTCTCGCGCTTGGTCAGGCTGGAAAACTGCACCTGGCCGGTGGGCTTGGGACGCACCCGGATGGCCTCGGCGAGCACCTGGGTCAGCTCGGGGCTGAGGGCCATGCGGCCGGTGGCGGCGATGCGGATCTGCTCGATCAGCTGTTCGGCGTCCATGTCCTTGAGCAGGTAGCCATCGGCGCCGTTGCGCAGGGCTTCGAGGACATGACTCTGCTCGTCGGAGACGGTGAACATGATGATCCGCGCATCGATGTCCGCGTCGCGCATGCGCCGGGTGGTCTCCAGGCCGTCAATGCCCGGCATGTTCAGGTCCATCAGGATCAGATCGGGCTCGATCTCCTGAGCCAGGCGAATGGCGTCTTCACCGTTGCCTGCCTCGCCGACCATCTCCAGGTCGTCTTCCAGTTCCAGCAGGTCACGCAGGCCCCGACGCATCATGGGATGGTCGTCGACCAGCAGGATTCGTGTGGTTGTCCCTTCGTTCATGCGTGACAGGCTCCTGTATTAGGGGAATGTGGCGATAGGCAGGCGGAAAACGCAGGTGGACCAGGGTGCCGCCGCCGGGACGCAGGCCGATGCTAATGCTGCCGTTCAGGCTGCTGGCGCGCTCCTGCAGGATGATCAGGCCGTAATGGCCGGCGCGCTGCTCTTCGGGGCGGATGCCGATGCCGTCGTCCTCGATCCTGACGTGGATGGTGCCATTGCTGTCCTGAGTCAGGCTCAGCCAGCAGCGGTCGGCCTCGGCGTGCTTGACCACATTGCTCAGCGCCTCGCGGATGATCTGCAGGCAGTGCACTTCCTCGTTGGGCGTCAGCGGACAGTGGTCGAGGCGGTAGTCGCTCAGAATCTGCAGGCCGGAGTTGGCACCGAATTCCTCGATGGTCGCCTGCACCGCCGGTCGCAGCCCGGGTTCGTTGACCTTGATGCGGAAGGTCGTCAGCAGCTCGCGCAACTGGCGGTAGGCCGCGTTCAGGCCCTGGTCGATCTGCTGCACGCTGTCGTCCAGCTGCGCCTGGCTGCTTTCCTTCTGCATCAGGCGCTTGAGACGGGCCAGCTGCAGCTTCTGTGCGGACAACGCCTGGGCCAGCGAATCGTGCAGTTCGCGGGCGATGGCTGAGCGTTCTTCCATCAGCATTAACTGCTGCTGATGTTCTGCCTGACGCGCCAGCATCAGGGTGCTGGTGAGCTGTTCCAGCAGGGTATGTAGCAGTTGCTGCTGATCGTCATCCAGATACTGGCCCGGCGGCAACTGTGCCAGCAACACACCGTAATTTTCACGATCGTCGCGCAGGCTCCAGCTCAGGGATTCGCCGCCGTCATCCGCATGTTCACCGACCTTAGGGCTGTCAGGCTGACGGGGTGAAGCATGGCTGAATTCATTGAACACTTCCACACTGTTATTTTCGTATTGCCGCAACTGAATGCCGCTCAGCGGAGTCAGTGACTGTAACTCTTTCAGCACCGGCTCCATGCGCACCTCAAGCGGGTCGCTGGTGTGAAGCTGACGGCTCACACGGTACAGATAATCCAGCATCTGATTTTTTTGTTGCAGGTCGGCGGTTTTTTCTGCCACGCGCTGCGCCAGATTATCAACCATCTCCGCCAGCGCCAGCGACATGCTGTTAAGCGAATCGCCGAGAATATCCATT
>LNAP01006433.1_pt1 | contig 10140 bp, 8 predicted proteins | sample 602601 | NCBI WGS metagenome assembly LNAP01 (sample SAMN02440304, study PRJNA202911) | soil metagenome | biome: Subtropical and temperate rainforests or woodlands; isolation source: soil samples (1 kg each in a 20% v/v slurry with milli Q water) were... ...
CCAGGATTATCGAGGTAGGACTCGTAGAGGTCCTCGACGTATGGGGCGTTACTGCCGAAAAGATAAGAGGTTGATAAAAGTTCTATTTCCGATGACATATATGCGCTTCACCTATCCGAGCGTCTCGCTCGTTATGATGCAGGGAACAACCTTCCGCGACACGGCCAGACCGGTTAGCGGATAGCGGGGGCAGAAGGCAACGTACGACGCCTTAATTAGCCGTATTCAAACTAGTATACCCATAAAAAAATCCAAACGTAACGGAAAACAGGGAAAACGCCATCAAACACATAAAAGGCGTTGGCTATTACTAACACCCCATCGTAAAGCAGCGCCATATCGCACTTTCAGAACAAGACGCGCCCGTTTTTGATGAACTGAAATGTCTGCAAATGTCATAATGATGTAAGCATTACACTTGCACAGTAAGGCTAATTAGTGCAACAAGCCCAACCCACTATACAAAACAAGCGGCTAACGGACCACCGTCACGTTTTTTTTGTTTTTTTATTGAATTCGATTCAGGAGCAATATCCATTATGGACGCCAACGCGGACCTCTCGAAACTGGCACTCGATTATCACGCTTACCCCACACCGGGAAAAATCTCAGTGACGCCAACCAAGACATTGGCGAATCAAGATGATCTTTCGCTGGCTTATTCGCCGGGCGTTGCCGTTGCGAGCATGGCTATCCATGCCGGCGGCGAAGACGCTGCCGCCAAATACACTTCGCGTTCAAACCTGGTGGGTGTTATTACCAACGGCACGGCAGTGCTGGGCCTGGGCAACATCGGCCCCCTGGCCGCCAAACCCGTCATGGAAGGCAAAGGTTGCCTGTTCAAAAAATTTGCCGGCATCGATGTATTCGATATTGAACTGAACGAAAACGATCCCGACAAGCTCGTTGATATTATTGCCGCGCTTGAACCGACTTTGGGCGGTGTGAACCTTGAAGATATCAAAGCACCCGAGTGTTTCTACATCGAGAAAAAACTCCGTGAACGCATGAAGGTTCCGGTTTTTCACGACGATCAGCACGGGACTGCAATTATCTCATCCGCGGCCATCATTAATGGCCTGAAAGTCGTCAATAAAAACATCGAAGACATTAAGCTGGTATGCTCGGGCGCCGGCGCCGCCGCCATCGCCTGCCTTAACCTGCTTGTCCACCTGGGCGTCAAGCGCAGCAATATTTATGTTGTCGATTCGCGCGGCGTCATCTGGGACGGCCGTGACCCGAACATGGAACCCACCAAAGCTCTTTATGCGCAAAAAACCGATGCGCGCACATTGGCGGACGTTTGCAGGGACGCTGATGTATTTCTGGGTTGCTCGGCACCCGGAGTGTTAACTGCCGACATGCTTAAAACCATGGGACCCAGCCCGCTTATCCTGGCGCTGGCCAACCCCGACCCCGAAATTCGCCCGGAGATCGCCAAAGCGGCGCGTCCCGACTGCATTATCGCAACGGGCCGTTCCGACTACCCCAACCAGGTTAATAACGTTTTGTGTTTCCCGTTCATTTTCCGGGGAGCTCTGGACTGTGGCGCAACCGTTATAAACGAAGAAATGAAGCTGGCTTGTGTAAAAGCAATTGCCGAGCTGGCTCAGGCCGAGCAAAACGATGAAGTCGCCATCGCCTACGCAGGCCAAGAACTGTCGTTCGGCCCCGACTACATTATCCCCAAGCCGTTCGACCCTCGACTGATCATCAAGATAGCCCCGGCCGTTGCCGAGGCAGCGGCCGCATCGGGTGTAGCAGCGCGCCCTATTCACGATCTTGAAGCCTACCGCCAAAAACTCATGAGCCTGGTCTATCACACCGGTCAGCTTATGCGCCCTCTTTTCATGCAGGCCAAGAATGCCCCGAAACGGGTCATTTATGCCGACGGCGAAGACGAACGCGTTTTGCGCGCGGTACAAACGGTGGTGGACGAAAAAATCGCCCAGCCCATCCTTGTCGGCCGTCCCTCTGTAATCGAAATGCGGATCAAGAAATTCGGCCTTCGCCTGACTCCGGGACAGGACTTCGACGTTGTGAACCCTGAAGACGATGATCGTTTCCACGAAACCTGGAGCGCTTATTATCAGCTTAAGGGGCGTGAGGGCGTCACGCCTGAAATTGCCAAAGCCATGGTTCGCAAACACAACTCCCTGATCGGAGTCATGCTATTGCAGCGTGGCGATGCCGACGCAATGCTATGCGGGGTCGCCAGCCGTTATGACAACCAATTAAAGTATGTCCAGGAAGTCATTGGTCTGAAAGCGGGCGCTCAAACGTACGCCGCCATGAATGTCCTCATGCTGCCGACACAAACGCTATTTATCTGCGACACCCATGTCAATGAAAACCCCAGCGCAGAGCAGATTGCCGACATGACCATTCAGGCAGCGGAAGAAGTCGTCCGCTTTGGGGTCGTGCCTAAAATTGCATTGCTTTCACATTCCAATTTTGGAAGCCGCCCATCAGAGTCGTCCAGCAAAATGGCGCGGGCACGAAAGCTTATCAGCGAACGTGCGCCACACCTCGAGGTCGATGGCGAAATGCACGCCGATTCCGCCTTGTCGGAAGAAATCCGTCTTAAGGCATTTCCCGACTCCACGCTCAAAGGCCCCGCCAACCTGCTAATTACGCCTAACCTCGATACAGGCAATATCACCTACAACATGCTGAAAATGACTGGCAGCAATGGGGTCACCATGGGTCCAGTGCTGTTGGGCGCTGCCCGCCCGGTTCACATACTGACCACCAGCGCCACCGTGCGCCGCATTGTCAACATGACGGCACTTGCCGTCGTCGATGCTCAGCAAGAGGCAGAGGCTGGCCAGCTGTAGTTTCCGGGACGTATCGGGCTGGCAACACCATCCTTACCGGCCCGATACAAGCTGGCAAAAACTTGAAAAGGTAAATACAGCCTCGGGTATCAGACCCAAAAAGCCGCCGAAGCATGCTTCGGCGGCTTTTTGGTATTAAGACATAAACTGCACGAAGCGCCAAAACCTGCACGCCTATCAATACAGTTTTCGACGCAGCAGTGCTGCGCCGAATCGCGGCTAATTAAGCACGCTTGGGCACATCGCGGCTTGCCGCGCCGGTATACAGCTGACGTGGACGGCCGATTTTGTACTCGGGGTCGGACAACATCTCGTCCCACTGAGCAATCCAGCCTACTGTGCGGGCAAGAGCAAAAATTGCCGTAAACAACGATGTCGGAATGCCAATGGCGCGCTGAACAATACCCGAATAGAAATCCACGTTCGGATAAAGCTTACGCTCGACGAAATAAGGATCTTCAAGCGCAATGCGCTCGAGCTCCATGGCCAATTTAAATAACGGGTCGTTTTCAAGGCCCAATGCAGCCAGCACTTCTTTGCAGGTTTCTTGCATCAGCTTGGCGCGCGGATCGTAGTTTTTATAAACACGATGGCCAAAACCCATTAAGCGAACGCCCGAGTTCTTGTCTTTTACCTGCTCCATGAACTCGCCAACTTTCTCGACGCCGCCATTGGCCTGCAACTCTTCCAGCATTTGCAGGCAAGCTTCATTGGCGCCGCCATGAGCAGGCCCCCACAGGCAACCTACACCCGCTGCAATCGCCGCGAACGGATTAGTACCCGACGAACCGCACAAGCGCACCGTCGATGTCGATGCATTTTGTTCATGATCGGCGTGCAAGATAAAAATGCGATCCAGTGCGCGCTCGACCACTTCGTTGACCTTGTAATCTTCACAAGGCGTGGCAAACATCATGCGCAAGAAATTACCTGTGTAGGATAAATTATTTTGCGGATAAATAAACGGCTGGCCTTGCGAATACTTATAAGCCATGGCAACCAGCGTTGGCATTTTTGCTATCAGGCGAATGGCCGAAATTTCACGATGACGCGGATTCGTGATATCGGTAGAGTCGTGATAAAACGCGGATAAAGCACCTACCAGGCCGACAAGAACGGCCATGGGATGGGCATCGCGACGGAAGCCACGCAAAAAGAAATGGATCTGCTCGTTCACCATTGAGTGGTGCGTAACCACTGAATCAAACTCGGCTTTTTGCTGGGCGTTGGGCAACTCGCCATTAAGAATCAGGTACGAAACGTCCATGAAATCGCAGCTTTGCGCAAGCTGATCAATCGGGTAGCCGCGATACAGCAGTTCGCCCTTGTCGCCATCGATGTACGTAATACTTGATTCGCATGAAGCCGTCGCCAGAAACCCCGGATCGTAGGTAAACATGCCCGTTTGACCATAAAGCTTGCGAATATCAATTACATCGGGGCCGACCGTACCTTGGTATACAGGGAATTCGATGGGCGCGCTACCGTCGGAAAACGATAGAGTGGCTTTTTTATCTGACAGTTGCATTACATTCTTTCCTCAAAAATTCACAGCTCTCGCATTTGGGCAACCAAACGACGCAATTCAGGGGTATCGTATTCCCCTTCCAGTTCGGTTCGGGCCAGCAAAACGTCAAGCAAATCGTTATCGCCCATCTCGAACAACAGAGACAAGGCTGTAACATCGGCATCGTTAAGTTGGGTTTCGTATTGATCCAAAAATCGTGTAACAATCAGATCGTTTTCCAACAGACCTCGGCGAGCACGCCAACGCAGGCGCGCTCGCTCTAGTTCTGACAACTTTTTCATCAGTAATGTTCCGGTGTTTATATACTGCGACGGACCAGAAGTTCCTTGATTTTGCCGATCGCTTGCGATGGGTTAAGGCCCTTCGGACAGACGTCAGCGCAGTTCATAATGGTGTGGCAACGGAACAAACGATAAGGATCTTCCAGATTATCGAGTCGTTCAGCCGTGGCTTCGTCACGACTATCAGCAATAAAACGATAGGCTTGCAGCAAGCCTGCCGGGCCGACGAATTTGTCGGGATTCCACCAGAAGGACGGACAAGCCGTCGAACAGCAGGCGCACAGAATGCACTCGTACAAACCATCGAGTTCTTCGCGCGCTTCAGGCGTTTGCAAACGCTCTTTCTCCGGCGGCGGCTGGGTGTTGATCAGGAAAGGCTTGACCGAATGATATTGGTTGAAGAAGTGCGTCATATCCACGATAAGATCGCGCACCACCGGCAAACCGGGCAAAGGCCTTAACACAATAGGTTCTTTAAGCTCGAGCAGGTTGGTCGTGCACGCCAGCCCATTCTTGCCATTGATGTTCATGGCGTCAGAACCGCATACGCCTTCGCGGCATGAACGGCGCAGCGCCAGGCTGTCGTCGACATCGCTCTTGATGCGCACAAGCGCGTCAAGCAACATCTTATCGGTAGGCTCCAGCTCGACTTCCAACTTTTGCATGTAAGGCCGCTCGTCCTTATCGGGATCATAGCGGTAGATTTCGAATTTAACGATACGTTTTTGGCTCATTTCAATTCCTGCTTAGAAGGTCCGCGCTTTGGGAGGGAAGCTGTCTACAGTTAGCGGTTTCATTTGCACCGGCTTGTAGTCCAGGCGGCTGCCTTCCGAATACCACAATGTGTGACGCAACCAGTTTTCGTCGTCGCGTTCCGGATGGTCGTTTAAGGCATGAGCGCCACGGCTTTCAGTGCGATTGGCGGCCGATTTGGTAGTGGCGCGAGCCACTTCGATCATGTTGGTAACTTCAAGCGCTTCAATGCGAGCCGTATTGAAGACTTTCGACTTGTCTTTGAAATAAAGGCTGTCCACTTGAGGCGCGATACTTTCAATAGCGTCGACACCCTTGCCCAGAAGATCAAGCGTACGGAACACACCGCAGTGATGTTGCATTGCGACGCGGATTGCGTTGCCAACGTCTTGCGTTTTTTCGCCTGACGTACGGCTTTCAAGCTTATTGACCCGATCAAGCGAGTAATCGATAGTCGATTCCGGAATGGGTTGATGCGCATGTTGACGCTCGGGATGCGATTCGACAATATGGTTACCAGCCGAACGGCCGAACACGATCAGGTCGAGCAAAGAGTTGGTGCCCAGGCGGTTCGCCCCGTGCACCGACGTGGCGGCGCATTCGCCAATGGCATACAAGCCATTGACAACCGAGTTTTCGCCATTGGATGGCGCTACGACCTGCCCGTAGACGTTAGTAGGAATGCCGCCCATTTGATAGTGAATGGTTGGCACGACCGGGATCGGATCTTTAATTGGATCCACGTTTGCAAACTTGATGGCGATTTCACGAATGGAAGGCAAACGTTTCTTGATGGTGTCGGCGCCAAGGTGATCGAGCTTGAGCACGACGTAACTTCCGTCACCACAACCGCGGCCTTCTTTGATTTCCTGGTCCATCGAACGCGACACAAAGTCACGCGGCGCCAGGTCTTTAAGAGTTGGAGCATAGCGCTCCATGAAGCGTTCACCGTCTTTATTCAACAAGATGCCGCCTTCGCCGCGAACACCTTCGGTAATAAGAACGCCCGCTCCGGCTACGCCAGTTGGATGGAATTGCCAGAACTCCATGTCTTGCAAAGGAATGCCCGCGCGCGCCGCCATACCAAGCCCATCGCCGGTATTGATGAAGGCGTTCGTGGAGGCGGCCCAGATACGGCCTGCCCCGCCAGTGGCCAGCACAGTCTGCTTGGCTTCCAGTATGTAAATTTCGCCGGTTTCCATTTCGAGGGCTGTAACGCCCAGAACGTCGCCCGCTTCGTTGCGCAGCAAATCAAGCGCCATCCACTCGACAAAAAACTGAGTGCGTGCAGCGACGTTGCGTTGATACAAAGTATGCAACATGGCATGACCAGTACGGTCGGCGGCGGCACAGGCGCGTTGCACCGGCTTTTCGCCAAAATTAGCCGTATGGCCGCCAAAGGGTCGCTGGTAAATGGTACCGTCGGGATTACGGTCGAACGGCATGCCGTAGTGCTCGAGTTCGTACACGGCATTTGGCGCCTCGCGGCACATGAATTCGATAGCGTCCTGATCGCCGAGCCAGTCGGAACCCTTGACGGTATCGTACATATGCCAGTACCAGTTGTCCTCGCTCATGTTGCCCAGCGACGCACTGACGCCCCCCTGAGCAGCTACCGTATGCGAACGGGTAGGAAACACTTTGGACAAGACTGCGACCGACAAGCCCGCTTGTGCCAGTTGCAACGAGCAACGCATGCCGGCTCCGCCGGCGCCTACGACCACCACATCAAACTGGCGGCGAGGTAAGGAATTTTTGACAGCAGCCACGGCTTATAAACTCCAGAGAATTTTTGCAAAATAAACGACAGAACCAACCAACCACAGAATGGTCAGCACCTGCAAAAACAAGCGCAGGCCGGCGGATGTAACGTAGTCCATCCAGATATCGCGAATACCAATCCACGCATGCCAGGCAAGCGACAAGAACGCAAGCGTGGCAAGCAATTGCCCCACGGGCAATGCGCCCCAGTGGAATGTAAAGAGGAATCGCCAGCTTTCGAAATTCATCTCAGAGGTGAAAATAATTCCGAAAAAAAGCACCAGGGTGTAGACGGCCATGATAATTGCCGTACAACGCTGGACGATGAAGTCCATCGTACCGTAATGGGCACCTACAACCAGACGTTTTGTACCAATACGTTCTTGCGTCGCCATTACCAGACCCCAAATAATTTAAGACCAAACACCAGCGTCAGCGCGAGGCTGACACCGAAGACAATGCCGGCACTTTTTTGTGCGGCGACCTTATCCATTCCGATATCCAAGTCAAGCGTCAAGTAACGAATACCCGCACAGAAATGGTGCAAATAACCCCAGATCAGAACCAGGAGAACAATTTTGCAGAGCGGATTACTAACCCAGGCCTGCATGGCCGCAAAGCTATCGGGCGATGTAACGCTTAACGCGAACAAAGGCAAAATAACCAGCGGTAGACAGAGAAACAATAAAGCGCCGCTGACGCGATGCATAATTGAAGATTTTCCTGCAAGAGGAAGACGGTAGCTCAGAATCTGCGGAACGCTTAAATTGCGAAACTGCGGACGCGGCTTTGAAGCTGAATCGGACATGACGGCCTCGAGGTTATAACAAATTATTTATGCTAAAGCGCAACTAGTATTTTCGCCCATTTAGGGGATCAGTATCAAATCGACGAAAAAACCCTATTAATTCAAACTGTTTCTGTAATGAAACCGATCTGTTACATACAATCCCCTACGTACTTCCATGGGGCGGTCACCGTATGTGTATGACACGCGTTCCACGAGCAAGAGCGGGCTGGTGGCGGCTACCTGCAGCCGTTCCACCTGCTCGGTGCTTGCCGTTACGGCCCTGATCTTTTCGTCGGCACGAACCATGCTGACTCCGAATTCGGATTCGAACAGGCCGTACAACGGTCCTCGGTAACGCGCCAGCGACTCGGCCGTCAAGCCGCGAAACACCGATCCCGGCAACCAGATGTCGTCGAAAATGGTGGGCACCTGATCGAACGAAAGCACCCTGCGCAAATTCACGACAGTTTCACCGGTGCGCAATTGTAGCAAGCGGGCAATATCAACAGGAGCCTTGACGCGCCGGCAATCGATTATTTGGCTGCTTGAGACCGCCGGCTGGCCGTCATCCGGCGTAAGGCGCAAAAAACGATAACGAACTTTTGCTTCATGATGCGTGGCCACGAACGTGCCCTTGCCCTGCCGCCGAATCAGCAGGTTTTCGGCCGCCAGCTCGTCGATTGCCTTGCGAACCGTGCCCTGGCTGACCTGAAAGCGCGCAGCCAGTTCGAATTCGCTTGGAATGGATTCGCCGGGCTTCCACTCGCCCCGGTCGAGGCTTTGCAGCAGCAACCCCTTAATTTGCTGGTACAACGGGCTAAATGCCGCACTGCCAGCAGAGCGATCCGGACTACTAGACCGATCAGTTAAGGGTATATCAGACATATTCGAGGGCGAAAGGCATCCGGAAAAATTTAGCAAAACGCCTGTTATTTTCGCATGGACGGGGGTTTTTGTCTAACAGTCTTCTGTCTTATATAAGATATAAGATAATTGACGTTAACGTAAATTTCTACTAATCTTTCGGCCTGTGTACGCTTGAGTTTTCCAGCTTATATATATTGCCCATAATACATACTGCACAGTGTATGCGCTCCCAACGTTGCATATGTCTGGCGTCTTGAATCTTGCGCGGAACCAGCCGCTGCAGGTCGACGCGCTAAGGTATCAAGACGGGCGACGCCCCGAGCCACAAAAAAGGCCAGAGGAATTACACTGTCGAATGTCACCGTATTTACCTGTTTATCATTTATTACCGGAGATTGTCCATGTCCAAACCCGCCATGCGTGTCGCCGTCACCGGCGCTGCCGGCCAAATTGGTTACGCCCTGCTGTTTCGCATCGCCTCAGGCGAAATGCTGGGTAAAGATCAGCCCGTTATTCTTCAACTGCTTGAAATTCCAGACGAAAAAGCCCAAAAGGCGCTGAAAGGCGTCATGATGGAACTTGATGACTGCGCCTTCCCGTTGCTTGCCGGCATGACCGCCCATAGCGATCCGCGCGAAGCGTTCAAAGACGTCGACATCGCCTTGCTGGTTGGCGCACGTCCGCGCGGACCAGGAATGGAACGCAAAGACCTTCTGCAGGTCAATGCACAAATTTTCACAGCGCAGGGCAAGGCCCTGAACGACGTGGCCAGCCGCAACGTCAAGGTACTGGTCGTTGGCAACCCAGCCAATACCAACGCTTACATAGCCATGAAATCGGCGCCCGACCTTCCGGCTAAAAACTTCACAGCCATGCTGCGCCTGGATCACAACCGCGCTTTGTCGCAGTTGGCCGGCAAATCGGGCAAAGCGGTTGCAGACATCGAGAAGCTCATTGTCTGGGGCAATCATTCGCCGACAATGTATCCCGACATCCGCTTTGCGACCGTCGGCGGCGAAAGCCTGGCCGGTCTTATCAACGACGACGCCTGGAATCGCGACACCTTCATTCCTACCGTCGGAAAACGCGGCGCGGCCATTATCGATGCGCGCGGCCTGTCCTCCGCTGCGTCAGCGGCCAATGCGGCCATCGACCACATTCACGACTGGGTTTTGGGCTCGAACGGCAAATGGGTCACGATGGGTGTTCCATCTGACGGCTCCTACGGCATTCCCGAAGGCATCATCTACGGCGTACCGGTCACCACCGCCAACGGCGAACGCGGCATTCCCGAGCCCATCCTGAACCGCATGAACGTGTTTG
>LNAP01006436.1_pt1 | contig 10139 bp, 10 predicted proteins | sample 602601 | NCBI WGS metagenome assembly LNAP01 (sample SAMN02440304, study PRJNA202911) | soil metagenome | biome: Subtropical and temperate rainforests or woodlands; isolation source: soil samples (1 kg each in a 20% v/v slurry with milli Q water) were... ...
CACCGCCGAGGCGCGGGACCTGGCCCGCCGGCCGATGCTGGCCGAGGAGCTGCGTCGCACCAGCCACGTGCTGTTCGACCCGCCGCGCGCGGGGGCGATCGAGCAGGTGCGCGAGATCGCCCGATCGGGCGTCGGCAAAGTGATCGGGGTGTCCTGCAACCCTGCGACCTTTGCGCGCGACGCCAGCGTGCTGATCGAGGCCGGCTTCCGGCTCTCCTCCGTACTGCCTGTCGACCAGTTCCTGTGGTCTCCCCATGTTGAGTTGGTGGGCTTATTCGAGCGCTAAAATCGGCCAATTTCGGACACGACTCGGCACGACCCTGCTCCTGAGCCTGTCGGAGCCGCAGTATGCGTCTTGGTCGTTTCGTTCTGTTCGCCGTGGCCGTCGCCGGCATGGCTGCGCCTGCGATGGCGCAGCCGAGAGGCCGGTTCCTGCACCCGGCCGACACCAACGGCGACGAGCGACTCAGCCGTTCCGAGTGGAAGGCCTCAGGCGAAAGCGTCGAGGGCTTCAGGGCCGCCGACGCCAACCGTGACGGCGTCGTCACCGGTCAGGAATTCGCCAACTGGTTCATGGCCAAGGAGGGGATCTCTCCGATCCAGGCCTCAGCGCACCGCCCGGCGGGCGCGGTGGACCGCATCGTCCAGCGCTGACAGGAACCGCGACCGGTCGCTGGCCTGGAAGGGCGGTGGTCCGCGCGTGACCTCTCCGATCGAACGCAGATGCTCGCCGATCGCCCGGCCGGCCAGGGCCTGGCCGATTGAATCGCGGGTGAACACCCGTCCGGTCGGGCCGATCGCCTCGGCGCCGGCGTTCAGGCAGCGCTCGGCCAACGGCAGGTCGTGGGTGACCACGACGTCGCCCTTTTCGACGTGCTCGGCGATCCAGTCGTCGGCCGCGTCCGGGCCGGCCTCGACGATCACCCGCTCGATCCTCGGCTCCTTGGGGACCATCAGGAACGAGCCGGCCACCACATAGACCTGCAGGCCATAGCGGCGGGCGACCTTGTAGGCCTCGTCCTTCACAGGGCAGGCGTCGGCGTCGACGAAGATGCGTGGGCTCATCGGTGCGATCTTAGCGGCCGGAACAGGCGTGCGCCCGGCGGATTTCATGCTTGAGCATGAGCGCGCCGCAAACCAGTTCCCGCAGGTTCAGAGCGCCGTCGCCGCTGACGGTCGCCCCTTGGCTGGCGCTGGGCGTGCTGCTCGCCGTCTGGCCGAGGCAGGGGAAAAAGAAGCCGCCGGGCATGAGCAAGCCGCACGACGCGCCGCTGGAGGCCGGTCGCGGCCGCGCCGCGGACGCGCCTTCGCAGATCCCTGCGCGAGGGTGGAAAGACATCCTCTGGCGCACCTGGACCGAGTTCATGCGGGACAACATCCCGCTGGTGGCGAGCGGCGTCGCCTTCTGCGGCGTGACCGCGCTGTTCCCGGCGCTGGCGGCCTTCGTGTCGCTGTACGGCATATTCGCCGACGCGCAGACGGCGCGGGACCACCTGGCCATTCTCACCGGCCTGGTGCCCGCCGAAGTCCTGACGCTGATCGGCGAGCAGATGGTGCGCATCGCCGCGCAAAAGGAGGCGAGCCTCTCCTTCACCTTCATCGCCGGCCTGCTGCTGTCGCTGTGGAGCGCCAACGCCGGGATGAAGGCGCTCTTCAACGGGCTGAACGTCGCCTACGAGGAGAAGGAGAAGCGGACCTTCCTCCGCCTGAACCTGATCACCCTGGGTTTCACCCTCGGCGGCGTGCTTTTCCTGGCACTGACCACGGCGGCGGTGGTGGTCGCCCCGGTTGTCCTCAACATGGTCCGCATCGACGCTGACCTGCTGCCGCTGGCGTTGCTGCGCTGGCCGTTGCTGCTGGCGCTGACCATGGTCGTGCTCGCGGTGGTCTACCGCTACGGCCCCAGTCGCGAACTGGCCAAGTGGCGCTGGGTGACCTGGGGTGGGGCGCTGGCCTCGGTGCTGTGGCTCGCCGGCTCGGCGGCCTTCTCGTGGTATGTCGCCAACTTCGCCCACTACAACGCCACTTACGGCTCGCTGGGCGCGGTGTTCGGCTTCCTCACCTGGATCTGGCTGTCCAGCGCCATTGTCTTGCTCGGCGCCGAGATCAATGCCGAGATCGAGCACCAGACCGCGGTCGACTCGACCACCGGCGAGGAGATGCCGATGGGCCAGCGCGGGGCGATCATGGCCGACACCGTCGGGCGCGCCAAACGCGGCGGCCCGGTGGAGATGCTGCCCGAATTCGTGGCCCGGCGCTTGCGCCGCGGCCGTACAGCCCCAGATCAACCGATCGCCGCGGAGTAACCGATGACCCAGCCGATCACCGTCAACATCCCCCACAAGCTCGGGGTCGCCGAGGCCAAGCGGCGCATCGAGCGCGGGTTCGGCGAGCTCGGCGGCGCGCTGCCCGGCGGCGGCTTCGCCCAGCTCAAGCAGAGCTGGACGGGCGACCAGATGAACTTCTCCGCCCAGGTCATGGGCCAGAGCATCTCCGGCACCATCGACGTGCTCGCCGAGGCGGTGAACCTCAAGCTCGTCCTGCCGCCGCTGCTGGCGATGATCGCCGGCAAGATCAAGGGCCGCCTGCAGAAGGAAGGCACCCTGCTGCTGGAGAAGAAGTGACCGACGCGGCCCAGGGCCGCGCGAGTCATCCCGGCGCGCCGGGATCCATCCGACCTCTCCGCAATGAGCGGGGGAGGGGGCCAGCCGATCCTTTCCTCTCCCATTTATGGGAGAGGGGGACCGCCCGCAGGGCGGTGGAGAGGGCCTGCTGAGGTTCCAGTTGAGGCGCCGTACCGGCTGACGCTCCGTGGCCCTCTCCACCACGCTCCGCGGGGGAGGAAAGCGCGGCTAGCCGCCGAACAGATCCCGCTGGTCGCCCGGCTTGGGCGGGACCTTGAACTTGCTGACGTCCATCGCCCAGAGTTCGCGGGTGAGGCCGTAGCGGCGCTTGGCGGCGGTGAAGCGCTTGCCGATCAGCTCGGCGTAGGGGCCGGCGCCGGTCATCCGCTTGAACCACTCGACGTCGTAGTCCTGGCCGCCACGCATCTGCCGGACCAACGACATCACCCGCCGGGCGCGGTCGGGGTGATCGCTCTCCAGCCACTCGCGGAACAGGTCCTTGATCTCGAGCGGCAGGCGCAGGGCCACGTAGCCCGCGCCCGGCACGCGCACCTGATCAAAGGTGGCGGTCAGCCGCAGCAGCGGCTGGCGCACGTACACCAGCGCCGGCCCCTGCGTGCCCAGTACCACGGGCATCGCCAGGCCAAGGCGCTGGCCGCCGGCATCGCGCACCACGCGCGCCACCACCTCGTTCTGGGCGTTGGCCGCTTCCAGCAGCGCCAGACGCGAGTAACCGAAGGCCTTCGGGTCGGCGTAGGCCGCGTCCAGGCTGGCGGGGACAACCTGCACCTCTTCGGTGCCCGGCCAGCCCTCGCGGATGGCCACGGCCGTGGCTTCGCCATCGCCGTTGCGCAGCGCCGTTGCCACACGCTCGCTCTTTACCAGCTTGCGCAGCTGGTCCAGCTGACCGCTCAGGGCCGTCTGCACCCCGCCCACGATCTGGTCACGCGACTGTTCCAGCTCCGTGCCCACCGAGGCCTGCTGCCACTGCCGCACCGCGCTCCAGCCAAACCATGCGGCCAGCAGCACCAGCGCGACCACCACCAGTGGCCCGGTGCGCTTGCTTGCCAGCTTCGGTTGCCCTTCCGCCTTCGCCTTGCTCATGGAACTTCCCCCTGGTCAGCGCACCCCGGTATGGCCGAATCCACCCGTTCCCCTGGCGCTGTCGGTGAAAGTATCCACTACCTGCAGGCTTACGCGTGCGATGGGCAGCACAACCAGCTGCGCGATGCGGTCGCCCGGCTGCAGCGTGAAGGGCTCGCGGCCGCGGTTCCAGGCGCTGATCAGCAGCGGGCCCTGGTAATCGGCGTCGATCAGCCCGGTGCCGTTGCCCAGCACGATGCCGTGGCGATGGCCCAGGCCCGAGCGCGGCAGCACCACGGCGGCCAGGTTCGGGTCGGCGATATGGATGGCGATACCGCTGGGAATCAGCGCCGTATCGCCCGGCTGCAGGGTGAGTTCGGTTTCCAGCGCCGCGCGCAGGTCCAGCCCGGCGCTGTGCTCGGTGGCGTAGGCCGGCAGCGGCCAGGTATCGCCGAAGCGCGGATCGAGCAGCTTTACCTGCAACGGCTGAAGGGTGGAATCAACGCTCATGCGTGCAACCTCTGGGCAATCAGGGACAACAGTTGTTCGGCCAGCAGCGCCTTGGAGGTACCGGGGAACACCTGTTCGCCGCCCTGCCAGTAGGCCGTGGCCGCGTTTTCATCGCTCTCAAAACCGCCGGTGGCAATGCCCACCTGGTTGGCAATCACCAGGTCCAGGCGCTTGTCCACCAGCTTGCCGCGCGCGTACTTCTCCACATCGTGGGTTTCCGCCGCAAAGCCGACCACCAGCTTCAACGCGTTGGTCTGCGCGGCCACCTCGGCCAGGATGTCCGGCGTGCGCACCAGCTCCAGCGTGAGGGTCTGGGTGCCGGCGGTCTTCTTCAATTTCTGCGGGGCCACCTGGCGCGGGGTGTAATCGGACACCGCGGCCGCGCCTATATAGATGTCGGCCGGCAGCGCGCCCAGCACCGCCTCGCGCATCTGCGCGGCCGAGCGCACATCCACCCGCTGCACCCCGGCCGGGGTGGGCAGCTGCACCGGACCACTCACCAGCACCACCTGCGCGCCTTGGCGCACGGCCGCGGCAGCCAGCGCATAGCCCATCTTGCCGCTGCTGCGGTTGCCCACGTAGCGCACCGGGTCCAGGTCTTCATAGGTGGGGCCGGCACTGATGACCACGCGCAGGCCCTGGAGCTGCTGCTCGGGCGCGGCGTCGGCACCGGCCGGCGCCTGCAGCGCGGCCAATGCCGCAACAATCGCATTGGGTTCGGTAAGCCGGCCCGGACCGGATTCGCCTTCGGCCAGCGGGCCGTCTTCCGGCCCGATCACCTGCGCGCCGCGCTGGCGCAGCAGGGTGATGTTGGCCTGCGTGGCCGGGTGCTGCCACATGCGGTGGTTCATGGCCGGGCACACGGTGAGCGGCGCGGTGGTGGCCAGGCACAGCGTGGTGACCAGGTCATCGGCGTTGCCGTGGGCCAGCCGGGCCAGCAGATCGGCGGTGGCCGGGGCCACCACGATGCGATCGGCCCAGCGGGCCAGCTCGATGTGGCCCATGGCCTGCTCGGCGGCGCTGTCCCACAGGGTGGTGCGGGTGGGCTGGCCGGACAGGGCCTGGAAGCTCAGCGGGGTGACGAACTGCTGGGCCCCGGCGGTCATGGCGACCTGCACCTGGGCCCCGGCATCGCGCAGGCGACGCACCAGTTCCAGCGACTTGTAGGCGGCGATGCCGCCCCCTACGCACAACAACAGCTTCTGGCCTTGCAGCGGGCGCGCGGACGCCGGAGAAGCCTGGGGGGAGTCAGCCACCTGCGAATTTCCTGTCGAACTGAGGCGATTAGCTTACCTGATGGGGTGTGGGCGGCTCATGCCCCAGGGGTATGAGGGGGGTGTTTTTGGTCATGAGGGTGCACGGCTGCCTCCCTTGATTGTTGGCCTGCCCAGTAGATGGAACTGCCTGAGCAGGGTGCCGGCAACGGAAGGTCACCCCGCGGTTTTAGTCGTTAAAAAAGGATGCTTTAATAACGCTCGCGGCTGGGAAAGGTTTCTTTCGCAGCTGAAACCGTATCCAAAGGAACCTTGTCATGCCGCGCATCACTGGGACCTATGCCACAACCGCCGTTGGCGGCGAGAACGTTCGCGCGTTCGTGCCTCACGCCCTCCCGCCCGAAGATCCGGTGCTTTCCCCCACCGCGTACGTGGAGCAGAACGCCCGCGCCGAAGTAGCGTTGACGCGCCTGTCCGGCATGGCCGGGCTGGTGGCCTCCAGCAACTGGCTGATCTATGCCGCCATCCGCAAGGAGGCCTTGCTTACCTCGCAGCTGGAAGGCACCCAGGCCACACTGACCGACGTGCTGGATGAGGAAGCCGGTATGACGGTGACCAATGCCCAGGATGTGGAAGAAGTTACGAATTACCTGCTGGCGTTCAACTACGCGCGCGAGCAGCTGCGTAGCGCTACCGGTCTGCCGGTATCACTGCGGCTGCTGACCGAGTCCCACCGGGTGCTGATGACGGGCGTGCGTGGCGCCACCAAGCAGCCGGGGGCCGTGCGCACTACACAGAACTGGATTGGTGAAAGCCGGCCAGGCAATGCGAGCTTCGTTCCACCGCCCGCGCAGGAAGTGGGGCCCGCGCTCAGCGCGCTGGAACGCTTTATCCACCAGCCAGAGCACACGTTGCCGCCCCTGGTGCGCGTGGCGTTGGTGCATGCGCAATTCGAAACCATCCATCCCTTCCTGGACGGCAACGGCCGCATTGGGCGCCTGCTCATCGCTATGTTGCTGGAAGAGTGGAAGTTGATGCCCGAGCCGTTGTTGTATGTGTCTGGTTACCTGAAACGACACCAGCGGGTGTACTACGACCGGCTTTCCGCCATTCGAAATGACGGTAACTGGGAAGGCTGGGTGAGCTTCTTTCTGGAGGCCGTGGAGGCCGCTGCTGATGAGGCGCAAAGCAGCATCGTTGCCCTTGCCGCATGCATCGCCGAGGATCGGAAGCGTGTGCTTGCACTGGGTACCAGTACGTTGGCGACGCTTCGGTTGTTCGAGCTGCTTCCCACCATGCCGAGAATCAACATTGATCGGGCGGCGCAGGTGCTGGAGGTGAGTGCTCCAACCGCGGCGAAGGCCATCAATGGATTGCAGGTAGCTGGGGTGTTGGAGGAGACGACGGGCCGGGCGCGGAACCAGAGCTTCTTGTATGCGCGGTATGTGCGGCTTTTAATGGACTGAGGGGACGGATCTACGAAATGGCAGAGCAGCTAGCCAACCTCAATAGCGCTCTCTCCGCATATCTGTAGAAATCTTATTGTTTTTGACTGGATCAAACAGCCTGCCGAACAGCCATCAAGTGTGCCCACGCGCAACCCTTATCAGAGGACGCGGCGTATTCTGATTGGCTGGGCATACGTGTTTCTCGACACTTGAGCCATGGCAATCAAAGACTGGCCCAAGGACGAGCAACCGCGCGAGAAGCTGCTGGCGCGCGGCCCAGCAGCGCTTTCCGATGCTGAGTTGCTTGCCCTGTTCATGGGCACCGGCTGTAAGGGCTTGGACGTCATGGAGAACGCACGCCTTCTCCTCAAGGAACATGGCCCACTGCGCCTATTGCTTGATATGAGCGCGCAGAAGCTGAGGAAACTGCCCGGGCTCGGCCCGGCACGGGCGTGCAAGCTGGTCGCCGCACTGGAACTGGCCGACCGCCATTTGCGTGCAAAGTTGGACCTGGGTGAAGGCATGTGCGATCCCAAGACAGCCATGCGCTACTTCAAACAGCGGCTTCGCGGGCGCCCCCATGAGGTCTTCGCCGTCATGTTCTTGAACACCCGCAACCACATGCTGGCGTTCGAGGAACTCTTCAACGGCACGATCGATGCGGCGGCGGTCTACCCGCGCGAAGTGGCACGCCGCGCCCTGTTCCATAACGCGGCAGCCGTAATCATCGGCCACAACCACCCTTCTGGCAGCGCCGAACCGTCCGCCGCCGACCGCGATATCACCCGTCATCTGGAAAAAGCCCTGCCTTTGGTAGGAGTCCGCCTCCTGGACCACGTAGTAGTAGGCGAAGGCACCCCCGTCTCCATGGCTGAACGAGGCTGGCTCGAACCCACCCTCTCCTTTCGGGGCTGAACGTCCCAGTCAGCCCAAATACCCCGGTCCGGAGCCCCGAAAGCGGCCCAAAGGCCCCTCAAGCCCCCTGCCCCAACCCCGTTCAATGGATCGGCCCGCCATCTAGGCTAAAATTGCCGATTCCGCCGCTCCAGTCCCAAAGCAGGCCTTGTGAAAAATCTCCTCCGCGCCCTGATCAGCCAAGGCATCGAAGCCTTGCGCGCCAACGGCACTCTGCCGGCCGATACCCTGACCCCGGAATTCGTGGTCGAACGCCCGAAGACCCGTGAGCACGGCGATTTCGCCACCAATGCCGCGATGCTGCTGGCCAAGCCGGCGCGCAGCAACCCGCGCGCCCTGGCCCAGGCACTGCTGGATGCGCTGCCCAAGAGCGCCGATGTGCTGCGCGTTGAGATCGCCGGCCCGGGCTTCATCAATTTCCACCTCGCCCCCAGCGCCTACCAGCGCGAAGCGGCCAGCGTGCTCAAGGAAGGCGCCGATTACGGCCGCAACCTGAGCGGCAACGGCCGTACCGTGGGTGTGGAGTATGTGTCGGCCAACCCGACCGGCCCGCTGCACGTGGGCCATGGCCGCGCCGCCGCCATCGGCGACTGCCTGGCGCGCCTGCTGGATGTGAACGGCTGGAACGCCAAGCGCGAGTTCTACTACAACGACGCCGGCGTGCAGATCGAGAATCTTGCCCTGTCCACCCAGGCGCGCGCCAAGGGCCTCAAGCCCGATGACGCCGGCTGGCCGGAAGCGGGCTACCGCGGCGATTACATCCAGGACGTGGCCAACGCCTACCTGGCTGGCGCCACGGTGGAACTGGAAGGCCACTCGGTGGTGGGCGAGCGCGACCCGGACAACCTGGATGGTATCCGCCGCTTCGCGGTGGCTTACCTGCGCAACGAGCAGAACCAGGACCTGGCCGCGTTCGGGGTGGATTTCGACATCTACTTCCTGGAAAGCTCGCTGTACAAGGACGGCAAGGTGGAAGAGACCGTCGCCCAGCTGAAGGCGGCTGGCCACACCTATGAGGACGGCGGCGCGCTGTGGCTGCGCTCGACCGACTTCGGTGACGACAAGGACCGCGTGATGCGCAAGTCCGACGGCACCTACACCTACTTCCTGCCGGACGTGGCCTACCACCTGAGCAAGTGGCAGCGCGGCTATGAGCGCGCCATCACCGAGCTGGGCGCAGACCACCACGGCTCGCTGGCGCGCGTGCGCGCCGGCCTGCAGGCGCTGGACGTGGGCATTCCCAAGGGCTGGCCGGAATACGTGCTGCACCAGATGGTGACGGTGATGCGCGGCGGCGAGGAAGTGAAGCTGTCCAAGCGTGCCGGCAGCTACCTGACCCTGCGCGACCTGATCGAGGAAGCCGGCCGCGATGCGACCCGCTGGTTCCTGATTGCGCGCAAGCCCGATTCGCAGCTGACCTTCGATATCGACCTGGCCCGCGCGCAGAGCAACGACAACCCGGTGTTCTACGTGCAATATGCGCACGCCCGGGTGTGCAGCCTGCTGCGCCAGGCCCAGGAGAAGGGCCTGAGCTACACGCCGGGCGAAGGCCTGGCGGGTGTGGCGTCGCTGAACGACGATGCCTCGCTGTGGCTGATGATTGAAATGTCGCGCTTCCCGGAAGTGGTGGAAGCGGCCGGTATCGCGCTGGAGCCGCACCTGATCGCGCAGTATCTGCGTGAATTGGCGCACGCCTTCCACACGTGGTATCACGGCACGCAGGTACTGGTGGCTGACGACGCCGAACGCAACGCCAAGCTCACGCTGGCCTGCGCGGCGCGCCAGGTGCTGGCCAATGGTCTGAGCGTCCTGGGCGTTTCCGCCCCGGAAAAAATGTAAGCAGTGGAGAAGCAGTAAATGGCAGCACGACGCGGCAAGAGCCAGGCACGACGCAACAGCAACCAGGGCACGCCGGGATGGGTGTGGCTGGTGGCCGGTGTGGCGATTGCGGCCGTAGTGTTTTTGGCAGCACCCAACCTGTTCAAGAGCGACGGTGACGGATTCCTGCGGGTAGGCCCGCAGCCGAACCCGAACGCCCAGCCGGCCCCGGTGAGCGACGCCGATACCGACGTGGGGGCTGAACTGCCCAAGCCGGGCGCGGCGGCCAAGCCTGCCGAACCGGCCAAGCCGGCGGCTACGCAGTACGACTTCTACACCTTGCTGCCCGGCAAGGAAGTGGAGATGTCCGATGCGGAGCTGGCGGCCAGCGCGCGTGCGGAAGACCAGCGCCGTGCCAAGGCCGAGGCGCAGCGCGCGCCAGCCCATCGCCGGATTTTCTTCCTGTGCGCTGCCCTCGACGTTCATATAGGGCAGCGCCTTGTCGCCGCCGATGTCGAGGGTGCGGA
>LNAP01006437.1_pt1 | contig 10139 bp, 6 predicted proteins | sample 602601 | NCBI WGS metagenome assembly LNAP01 (sample SAMN02440304, study PRJNA202911) | soil metagenome | biome: Subtropical and temperate rainforests or woodlands; isolation source: soil samples (1 kg each in a 20% v/v slurry with milli Q water) were... ...
AAATACGAGGACACGCGCGACCTTCGGCTGATGGGCGGATATCAGGCGGGGCGTGATTCGGGGCTCGACCAGGCCGTCGATCTGGTCCCGCGAATCTACAGCGCGATGCGGCAGGACGCCTCGGCGCCGCCCAGCGCCGATCCATTCCGCGAGCTCCGGGACATGCTCAAGGGCGACTAGCCGGACGGGGCGGCGGCGCGGCCCCGCCCGTGGTCGCAGCCTTGCTGATTATCGCGATAGTTGACCACGCGCGCCGCCACGCGTCCTGGGCCTGCGCGCCCATCGCCGCCGGCCGTTTCCACCGCCGGCGCATCAACCGCTCGGTGGAGTATCGCGCGGCCAGGTCGCATCCGGTCGAACCGACCCATCCCGCCGCCGTTGCGGTGGCAACCGTGACGTGCAATCCTAACGAGTTCCCTTGGCGATTCCCTGAAGGATCGCGGAAGTTGTGGATGACGCGCCGATGAGCGCCATCGTCATGCACAAGCTTCCATCAGTTTGCATCAACGTCGGACAGCAACGCGCTGTGCAATCAAACCGTCGCACAATTGCGTGCAAATAGCTTGTTGCGCTGCATATTGCGATCACCTTCATGTGTCCCGGAGAGCGCGATTGTCTTGAACGTTACACTCGTCTGCAGCGACATCCAGTCTCGGAGAGCGTCTCTACTTGATTTTGTTGAGAAGCTCATTCATCGTTTCAACGGTACATAAGAAACGTCTGCGTGTGACTTGAACTCAGGGGCTTCGGGTGAACAACTCCGATCCATCGTCCGATCGTGGCGGCAACTCGGGCTTTCGTTCGACGACGCAACGACTGGCATGCCAACGGCGGCATCGCTTTTCGCCCCGCACCTTGCAGTGCCCATCAGTCCAGGTCGGATGCCGAGTAGTCCGTGCTTTCGCGCGAGAATCGGGCACGGCGGACGCGTCGGGCATTGCGGGTAGTAGGGCTTCTCGCGAAAGATTCGTGCACAACGGCGGAAGGCGACTTCGGGGCGCCGCAGACGTGATTCCCGGGGCGAGGTAGGAATTCATGCCGTTGGCACGTGAAGCTGTCGAACTGCTGGTTCAGGCGGCGAGAGCTTGGTATTTCGAAGGCAACCAGCATGGACTGCGCGACCGGGAATGGATGGCGTTGCGTTTTCTCGGCCGCGCCAACAGATTCTCGCGCACCCCCTCGGCACTCGCCGGCTTCATCGGCGCGACCAGGGCGACGGCATCGCAGATCGTGAAGACGCTGGAGGGCAAGTCCTTCCTGGTGCGAAAGCCATCGCACGAGGACAAGCGCTCCGTGGTGCTCCACGTCACGGCGCAAGGCGAGAAATGCCTGAGCCAGCACGACCCGATCAACCACGTGGTGAACGCAGTCACGGCGCTCGGAACCGACGAGTGCATCAGGCTCCGCGACTCGCTCCGCGAGATCCTCAACCACCTCGACACGGCGCACCAGCGACTCGATGCCAGCATCTGCCGCGATTGCATGTTTCTCGCCGAACGCAGTCCAGCTACTGGCAAGGGACGCTCCACCGCGGAATTCATGTGCCGACTGTATCGCGCGCCTGTCTCGCTCGAGGAGACCGAACTGCTTTGCACGAGCTTCGAGCGCACCCGCGACCGCCCGAAGATCGAGGGGCATCTCGACCGCGCGCGTGTGGCGAGCCAGGGCTAGAGCGAAGATCCGCGCCGTGACGAAACCGCAACTTCCGCGCGGATGGCGGCGCCAGAGCTTACGCAAAATTTCACGACGATATCGTTCCTTGAAACGCGTATAGGCGTCCGCGTCCTCATCGTCGTTGCTGTGCAAGTTGCGAGCGCAATGACGGAGCAAAGTGCACCGCGCCGCTCACTCTCGCGTCCCGGACAAGCTGCAACGCGTATGCCGCGTGGAGGACGCGCGTGAACGCGCTTATGGCGTTGCGGCGCTGCGTCCGGGGCACGAAAAGCGAGTGAGGCCGCACTCTCTCAACTTCGTCATTGCGAGCGCAGCGAAGTAATCCAGAGTCTTTCCGCGGAGGGATTCTGGATTGCCTCGCTGTGCTCGCAATGACGGAGCTTGGAGCCACGGCTGCGTCTCCAAATACCACTGTCTTTCCCCGCCACCGGGTCTCGCCTTCGGCGAGCCCGATGACAGGCTCCGGCGGGGAATCGAGTACGCCGCGGCCTCTCGACTCCATCACGATCGCCTCGGGGCTACTGGATCGTCCGGTCGAGCCGGACGATGACAGCGAGTGTGTGGTTGCAGACACGACTCCGCAGCCTCGCGGCTGATCTCGCCCGAGCTTTGCTTGATCTCTCCACCCCTCCAATCCAGGAGGGCGCAGGGAAGACCGGGTGCCGGCGGGCACCCGCGGTCTGCTGCGCGAAAGGTAGCGCAAAGAGACCGCACAGCAGCATACAGGTGTCGCCGATCACTCGGCCTTCCCTGCGCGATGGTCGGACGGCTTATGCCGTGCTCTCCCGGGAGCCGAGTTCCCTCTGGCCTCCCTCGCCCCGCGAATTGACGATGCCGTCCGCCCGGTTGGGCTCGCGCACATCTCCGCTGAAGGCTTGACCGTAGCAACGACGGCCAGGACCACACGGTTTTGCCGTACGCATCAGCGCCGCTCGTCCGCACGCGGCCACGGGCTCACAGGGACTACCCGCCCTGCCCTTGACCTCTCGCGCACGACGCTGCCGCGTCCACCGCAGGCCCGGCTCGCATATCGCGACGACGTACGATCGCCCCTCAAGGATGAGCCGGGATGGGCGACATATACGCCGTTTCCGAATTTCGGTAAAGTGGAATATTTTTGCGATAAAGGCTTGACGACCGGGCGAAACAGGGCCGATATCACCCTCGATAGCCGGCGCTCACCCGCTCCGAGATGCCCGGCAACATCTGTTTACATCCAGAAACATTTCACCTGCTGAAAGGACACGATCGCTGGGCTAATCCATGCCTTGCCCCGCCTGCCGGTGGCTGCGAATGCCGCTCCCCGTGGGGGCGAGGCCAATGGATTTCAGCCGATTTGATGCCGTCACACCCGTTCGTCGTTAGTCCGGTGCCTTCCGCAAAGGAGAACCGTTGTCCGACGCCCGCCCCGTTACGCACTGCCCTGACGCGCGCCGGATCGGCCTGCGTCGCGCTGGTCCTGGGCGGCGCAGTGGCCGGCTGCGCCGTAGGGCCGGACTATTCCGGACCGCCCAGGCTGGACTTGCCATCGCAGTGGAGTGCCAAATCGGCCTCGCGGCGGCAGACCGGCACGCTCGATCGCTGGTGGCTGCGCCTGCGCGATCCCCTGCTCAACCGGCTGATCGAACAGGCCGTCGAAGCCAACCCCGACGTCGCCAAAGCCAAGGCGGTCGTGCGTGAGGCGCGCGCCACGGTGCAGCAGACCAGCGCGGGCCTGTTTCCCTCGGTCAGCGGGACGGCCTCGGTGACCGACAACAAGGCCAGCGCCGGCTCCTCTTCCGTTCTCGTCGACAGCGCGCCCTACACGCTGCACCAAGGAAGCTTCGATTCAAGCTGGGAGCTCGACCTGTTCGGTGGCACCCAGCGGAGCATCGAGGCGTCCGTGCGCGGCGCGCAATCGGCCGAGGAGGATTTGCGCGACAGCCTCGTCACCCTGATTGGCGACGTCGCCGCCTATTACGTGGAGGCGCGCGGCTATCAGGCCCGGATCGCGCTGGCACGACGGACATCGGTGTCGCAGCGCGACACCGAGAAGCTCACCCGCAGCAAATACGACGCCGGCAGCGGCAATGCCGTCGACCTCGCCAAGGCCACGGCGCAGGCGGCGAGCACCGAAGCAAACGTGCCAACCTATCAGGCCGCGCTCGCGGGAGACATTCATCGGCTTGGCATCCTGCTCGGACGACCGCCCGACGGCGTTGCATCGCTGATGGCCCGGACCGCGCCCGTGCCGGCACCGCGCATGCCGCTCCCCACCGGACTGCCAGCCGACCTGCTCATGAGCCGTCCGGACGTCTCCAGCGCCGAACGCAAGCTGGCGCAGGCGACCGCCAAGATCGGCGCGGCCGAGGCCGACCGCTACCCGGCGGTGTCGTTGACCGGCTCGGTCGGTACCTCGGCATTACGCGCCGGCGACCTTGCCAAATATTCCAGCGTGAGCTGGTCGGTCGGGCCCTCCGTCACGGTGCCGGTGTTCGACGCGGGCAAGCGGCTGGCCACGGTCCGGATTGCGGAGGCGCAGCGCGACCAGGCGTTCGCAACGTTCCACTCGACCCTGCTCACCGCACTGGAGGACGTGGAGAACGCCCTGGTGTCGTTGTCGCAGGAGCGCGTGCGCGCCGCCAAGCTGACGGAGGCGGCGAAGAACTACCGCGAGGCCGCGCGGCTGTCCCGCTCGCTGTTCGAAACCGGCAGTGCCAGCTTCATCGACGTGCTGGACGCCGAACGCTCGCTCTATTCGGCCGAGGATTCGCTGATCCAGAGCAAGGTGTCGGCGGCCAGGGACTACATCGCGCTGGCAAAGGCGCTCGGCGGTGGCTGGACCGATCCGGTCGACGTATCGACACCGATCATCGTGGACACCAACACCGGACCGCATCTCCGGGAGGCTCTGAAGTGACAGGCATCATCACCCTCAAGCGCGTGAAGATCGCCGCCGCAATCGTCGCGGTGGCCGCGATTGGCGTGGTCGCGGCCTCGCGTTTCCCGGGAACGTCGAGCAAAACCCAATCCTACATCACCGCGCCGGTCGCGGTCAGCGATCTGCGCGAGGAAGTGCTCGCCAGCGGCACGCTCAAGCCGGCGCGGCTGACTGCCGTCGGTGCGCAGGTCTCGGGCCGGATCACCGCGCTCAACGTGCGCGTCGGCGACACGGTCAAGGCCGGCGACGTCATCGCCCAGATCGACCCCATCACCAAGCAGAACGATCTGCGCAGCTCGGAGGCCTCGCTCAAGAACTATCGCGCGCAGAAGACCGAGAAGGAGGCCGCGCTGGTGCTGGCCGAAGCGAACCTGGCACGCCAGCAGGCGACATTGGCGCAGCACGCGACGTCCCGCAGCGACTTCGACAGCGCGGATTCGACCGTGCGCCAGACCCGCGCCCAGATCGCCGCGCTGGACGCCCTGATCGTGGGCGCCGAAGCCAGCGTCGAGACCGCCAAGGTCAATCTCGACTACACCCGCATCACCGCGCCGATCGACGGGACGGTGCTCGCCACGGTGGTTCAGGAGGGGCAGACGGTCAACGCGGTGCAGTCCGCGCCGACCATCGTCGTGCTCGGCCAGCTCGAGACGATGACGGTGCGGGCGGAGATCTCCGAGGCCGACATCGTCAAGGTCAAGCCCGGACAATCGCTCTACTTCACCATCCTCGGCGACCAGGACCATCGCTATGAGGCCCGGCTGGATCAGATCGAGCCGGCGCCCGAATCGATCAAGACGGACGCCAGCTTCTCCTCGACCACCACGTCCAGCTCAAGCTCGAGCTCGTCGAGCTCGACCAGCACGGCGATCTACTACATCGGCGTCTTCAACGTCCCCAACAAGGACTATGCGCTGCGGACCTACATGACCGCCGAGGTGCACATCATCACGGGCGAGGCCAGGCGCGTGAAGGTCATTCCGGCGCTGGCGGTGATGCGGAAGTCGGACGGACGCAGCACGGTGCGTACCCTCACCGCGTCCGGCGACGTCGCCGAGCGCGAGGTCAAGACCGGCCTCAACGATCGCACCACCGTCGAGATCAAGTCCGGCCTCGACGAGGGCGAGCGCGTCGTCACCGGAGAGGCCAGCGAGCAGACCGCATCGCGCGGCATGCAAGGCGGCGGTCCGCCGGGAGGGGGAGGTCCCTGACATGATCCCTCATTTGGCCGATCCGATCATCGCGCTCGAGAACGTCCGGCGGGAGTTCGCTGCCGGCGACACACGCGTGGTTGCGCTCGACGACGCCTCGCTGAGCATCCAGCCCGGCGAGATGGTCGCGATCATCGGCTCGTCGGGATCCGGCAAATCGACGCTGCTCAACATCCTCGGCTGTCTCGACCGCCCGACATCCGGCACCTATCGCGTCGCCGGCAAGAACGTTTCAGAGCTCGACGCCGATGCGCTGGCGGCGCTGCGCCGCGAGCATTTCGGCTTCATCTTCCAGCGCTATCATCTGCTCGGGGACCTTTCCGCCGCCGCCAATGTCGAGATTCCCGCCGTCTATGCCGGCATCAATGCGCGCGAGCGCCGAACGCGCGCGAACGAACTGCTCGAACGACTTGGCGTGGCGACCCGAAGCGGCCATCGCCCGAACCAGCTCTCCGGCGGCCAGCAGCAGCGCGTCTCGATCGCGCGAGCCCTGATCAACGGCGCCGAGGTGATCTTGGCGGACGAACCGACCGGCGCCCTCGATCGGCGCAGCGGCGAGGAGGTCCTGAAGATCCTGAAGGAGCTGCATCGCGAGGGACGTACGATCATCATCGTCACTCATGATGCCGATGTCGCCGCACGGGCCGAGCGCATCATCGAATTACGGGACGGCAAAATCGCCTCCGATCGCCGCACTGAAACCGCCGCCACGGCAGAACCTGCCGCCAAGGTCTCCCGATCCGCACGGGACAGCGGAGTCGGCTGGTTCAGCGCGATGGGACGCCTGAGGGAGGCGTCGCGTATGGCGTTGGCCGCAATGGCCGCGCACCGGTTGCGTGCGTTCCTGACCATGCTCGGCATCATCATCGGCATCGCCGCGGTGTCGTCCGTCGTCGCGCTCGGCAGCGCCTCCCAGCGCAAGGTGCTCTCCGATATCTCCAACCTCGGCACCAACACGATCGAGGTATTCCCGGGCAAAGACTTCGGTGATGCCCGCGCCGCCAAGATCAAGACGCTGGTGGTCGGCGATGCCCGCGCGCTCAACCGGCAGAGCTTCATTGCCGGCGTCACGCCGACTGTCTCGACCAGCACGACGGTCCGCTATCGCGGCAACGAATCCAACGTGCTGGTGAACGGCGTCGGCGAGAGCTATTTCCAGGTCAAGGGCGCCAAGCTCGCGAAGGGCCGCCTGTTCGATGCCGACGCAGTCCGCAACATCGAGCGGCAGGCCGTCATCGACGACAACACCCGAAAGACCTTCTTCTCCGACGACCAGACCTCCGGCATCGGCCGCGTGATCTGGCTCGGCAAGGTGCCATGCCGCATCGTCGGCGTGATCGCCCAGCAGCAGGGCGGATTCGGCTCGAACCAGAACCTCTCGGTCTACCTGCCCTACACCACCGTGCAGGCCCAGTTCACCGGCGACCGCGCGCTGCGCAGCGTCCTGCTCCGGATCAGCGACGAGGTCTCGACCACGCTGGCGCAGGACGCAGTGACCACGCTGCTGACACAGCGGCACAACACCAGGGACTTCGTCATCCTCAACACCGACGATATCCGCCGGACCATTACCAGCACCACGCAGACGCTTGCCTTCCTCGTGGCGGCGATCGCCGTCATCTCGCTGGTCGTCGGCGGCATCGGGGTGATGAACATCATGCTGGTGTCCGTGTCCGAGCGGATCAGCGAAATCGGCGTCCGCATGGCGGTCGGTGCCCGCCGCAGCGACATTCTCCAGCAGTTCCTGGTGGAAGCGACCCTGATCTCGTCGATCGGCGGCATCACCGGCATTCTGATCGCGATCCTGCTCGGCGTCATCATCAACATCGCGGTGCCCGGCTTCCAGGTCACCTATTCCATGTTCTCGATCGGCGCGGCGTTCCTGACCTCGACCGGGATCGGGGTCGCCTTCGGCTTTTTCCCCGCCCGCCGCGCCGCCTTCCTCGACCCCGTAGTGGCCTTGAGCCGTGACTGACCGTAGGATTGCACCATGACCGTAGTTGTTCGGACGAGACAATCGCCCGCAAATGGATCAACGATCGGCACCCCCGATGCGATTTCAGTCATGACAAACAGCACACAGACCGTCCTGGTCATCGAAGACGACCAGCAGACCCGCGACCTCATCGCGCGTTATCTGCGCGAGCATTCGTTTTCGGTTGGCGCGGTCACGAACGGCAAAGAGATGGACCGCTATCTGTCGCAGAACCGGGTCGACCTGATCGTGCTCGACCTGATGCTGCCCGGCGAAGACGGCCTCAGCCTGTGCCGGCGGCTGCGTGCCGCCTCGTCGACGCCGATCATCATCCTCACCGCGAAGGGCGAGGACCTCGACCGGATCCTCGGCCTCGAAATGGGGGCCGACGACTATCTGCCAAAGCCGTTCAACCCGCGCGAGCTTCTCGCCAGAATCAACGCCGTGCTGCGCCGGCAATCGAGCGGGCTCGTGGCCGGATCTGCTGCAACGCGCCTGACGTTCCAGGGCTGGATCGTCGATCTCCGGATGCGGGAATTGCGCGACCCTGAAGGCGCGCAGGTGCCACTGACCAGCGCCGAGTTCGACCTGCTGCAGGCCTTCTGCGAAAGGGCCGGCCGCATTCTCACGCGCGACAGCCTTCTCAACATGACGCGCGGCCGTCCGGGCGGCGGCTTTGGCCGCAGCATCGACGTGCTGGTCAGCCGGCTGCGCCGCAAGCTCGACCGGACCGAAGGCACATCCATGATCCGGACCGTCCGCACCGGCGGCTACATCTTCACGCCGGTGGTGAAGGAAGCATGAACCGCGCACGGGACATCGTCGCACTGTTCAGCTTCAGGCGGATCAGCGGCCAGATCGCGGCGCTGATCCTGGTCTCGCTGATCCTGATCCATGTGCTGATCGCCGGGTACTTCCTGCTCAACCGGCCGCAACTGCTGGCGGACAGACCGCTGGAGCAGTTCGAATTGATCACGCGGATCATCGCCAATACGCCGAAGGCGGAGCGTGCCACCGTCCTGGACAGCATCAGCCGCACCTATCCGGAACTGAAGCTGCAATTGCGGGACAACGTCTCCAGCTCCAGTGTGCCGCTGCCGGAGCGGACGCCTCTGAACATCCCGACGCCGCCTGGCGGCAAGATCGATCTCATTCGCGGATCCGCGCCCGAGGACAATCGCGTCTGGTACTATCTCGCCGGCGACGATGTGCTCGAGGCCACGATCGGATCGCCGAAGATGCCCGCCTTCGTCAGCGGTCTCTGGACCTCGACGCTGCTGTTCCTGGTGGCGAGCATGACGCTGCTCGGCATCTGGGCCGGCCGCGCGCTCTCCTCGCCCTTGTCGGGCTTCGCGCGGGCGGCGGAAAATTTCAGCCTGAACCGGTCGTCGGCGCCGCTGCCCGAAAACGGCCCCGAGGAGATCAGGTCCGCGGCGCGGGCGCTCAACCGGATGCGCGAACGCATCACCACGCTGATGAACGACAGGACCCGCATGCTCGCGGCCATCAGCCACGATCTGCGCACCCCGATCACGCGGCTGCGGCTGCGCTCCGAATATATCGAGGATCCGGCGCAGCGCATGCAGACCGTGCGCGACCTCGACCAGATGCAGTCGATGCTGGAATCCGTGCTGTCGCTGCTGCGCAACGAGAGCCCGGTCAAGCCGACACTGGTGGACGTTGCCGCGCTGCTGCAGATGGTCTGCGAGCAGTTCTCGGATTCCGGATATGCCGTGACCTATTCCGGCCCCGACAGGGCCACCTTCGTGCTGCGGCCGGACGAGATCATCCGCGCGGTGACGAACCTGGTCCAGAACGCAACGCGGTTCGGAACCCGGGTCGATGTCGCACTGTTGATATCGGGGGATCAGCTCGTCATCGACGTCTCCGACGACGGACCTGGCATTCCCGATGACAGGAAGGCGGCAATGCTGGAGCCGTTCGTGCGGGGAGAAGAGGCGCGCACCATGGACGAGACGGCGGGATTTGGCCTTGGTCTGTCGATCGCGCAGGCGATCGTGACCGCGCATGACGGAACGCTCGTGCTGCTCGACAACGCGCCAAAAGGCCTGCGCGTCCGCCTGCAGCTCGCCGCGACCAGCGACGGCCCACGCGCGCCCCGGACATAAAGTCGCGGCAATCGCAGGGCTAGTCGAACGCCCCGCCCCTGCTTCCTCCGGAGTTCCCATGCATTCCGCCGACCGGCCGGCGACGCGCCTTGCGACTCGGCTCGCCTTCCTCGTCGCGGGCTTCGGCATCGCGTGCTGGGCGCCGCTGGTGCCGTTCGCGAAGACGCGGCTCGGCGTCGATGACGGCGTGCTCGGACTGCTGCTGCTCAGCCTCGGCATCGGCTCGGTCA
>LNAP01008096.1_pt2 | contig 10139 bp, 12 predicted proteins | sample 602601 | NCBI WGS metagenome assembly LNAP01 (sample SAMN02440304, study PRJNA202911) | soil metagenome | biome: Subtropical and temperate rainforests or woodlands; isolation source: soil samples (1 kg each in a 20% v/v slurry with milli Q water) were... ...
TGTCGAACAGCTTGGTCACAATCGTGCCAAGGTGGCGCTTGAGCCGTTCGAACGTGGCTACGGTCACACATTGGGCAACGCCATTCGGCGTGTCCTGCTTTCGTCCATGGTGGGTTACGCAGCGACGGAAGTCACCATTGCAGGTGTTCTGCACGAGTATTCGTCCATTGATGGCGTGCAAGAGGACGTGGTCAACATCCTTTTGAATCTCAAGGGTGTCGTGTTCAAGCTGCACAACCGGGATGAGGTGACGTTGAGTCTGCGCAAGGATGGCGAAGGTGTTGTCACCGCACGTGACATCCAGACGCCCCATGACGTGGAAATCGTCAACCCTGATCATGTGATTGCCAATTTGTCCGCAGGTGGCAAGCTGGACATGCAGATCAAGGTAGAAAAAGGCCGTGGCTATGTTCCTGGCAACCAGCGTCGCTATGCGGACGAATCGACCAAGTCCATTGGCCGAATTGTTCTGGATGCATCGTTCTCTCCTGTGAAGCGCGTCAGCTACACCGTGGAAAGCGCCCGCGTCGAACAGCGTACCGATCTGGACAAGCTGGTCGTAGAGATCGAAACCAACGGTGCCATCACGGCAGAAGACGCCGTGCGCGCATCGGCCAAGATCTTGGTGGAACAGTTGGCCGTGTTTGCACAGCTGGAAGGTGGCGAGCTGGCCGCGTTTGACGCACCAGCAGGCCCGCGCGGCAACGCGACATTCGATCCTATCCTGCTGCGTCCTGTGGACGAGCTGGAGCTGACCGTTCGCTCCGCCAACTGCCTGAAGGCCGAGAACATCTACTACATCGGCGATCTGATCCAACGCACCGAAAACGAGTTGCTCAAGACCCCCAACCTGGGTCGCAAGTCGCTCAATGAGATCAAGGAAGTGCTCGCATCGCGTGGTCTCACGCTGGGCATGAAGCTCGAAAATTGGCCACCAGCCGGTTTGGACAAGCGTTAAGTTATAATCTTCGGCTCCCTTCAAGGGAGCAGTGCCTCGGGCAGTACCTGATACGGCTGCCTGATTTAATCTAAGTAAAAGGAAAGCACCATGCGCCACGGACACGGCCTTCGCAAACTCAATCGCACCAGCTCGCACCGGCTTGCGATGCTTCAGAACATGATTAATTCGCTCATCGAGCATGAAGCCATCAAAACAACGGTTCCCAAGGCCAAGGAGTTGCGCCGCGTGATCGAACCCATGATCACCCTGGCCAAGGAAGACTCGGTTGCGAACCGCCGTCTGGCTTTCAACCGCTTGCGTGACCGCGACAGCGTGACCAAGCTATTCAACGACCTGGGCCCCCGTTTCAAGGTGCGTCCTGGTGGTTACACACGTATCTTGAAAATGGGTTTCCGCGTCGGTGACAATGCGCCTATGGCACTGGTCGAATTGGTTGACCGTGCTGCGGAAAGCGAAAATAATTCTGCCGCTGACGAATAATAGGGTATAATTTATTTTTTACCGCGCGATGGAGCAGTCTGGTAGCTCGTTGGGCTCATAACCCAAAGGTCGGAGGTTCAAATCCTTCTCGCGCAACCAAAAAAGCGGTTAACGCTGCAACAAAGCCCACTTTAAAGTGGGCTTTGTTGTTTGTACTTAGGTTTGTTTGGGTATTGCGTTAACCGTGGACGCATACGGATGTGGTCATCACGGTCTGCGCGTTTACCCTCTTTGAAGTCGGCACACGAAGGTGTGCGGGCCCTCAAGCTGCGATGAAGATAGGGTGAGGAGTCGCACCAGAGCGCATTCCTGCGGAAATAAGTGGTTTTGTGCGGCGCGGGTTACGTCCCCGATGTCTGCGCCTTTTGGCTGAATGGCTGGCGCAGTGACAAGTTTCCATGGAATGTATCTGCACCACCGATTTAATAGCTCTAGTCTTCTTATCCTCCTGCAGCAATGGACGGCCGTGGAACCAGAGGGCGTGCCGCGGCAGGACACGGCGCAAGCGCTGAGCCAGTGGTTGCGTGCCGTGGATGCAATCCAACTTAGCAGGGCACTGCACGCCATTGGGTCGATGCCGTCCGTGGCGGAGCGGTCGGGGCCAGCCGTGGATATGTGCAGGTTGAACGCTGCTTTTCATACCGCAAAAGCCGATGTCATGGGGCTTATTCAGATCAATATCGCTCCAGCGACGGCAATGCGTGGGCGGGCACAGCACGCGCTCGCCGATGACTCGTATTCGCAGGAGCCAGAAGATTTCGCTGCTTACATACAGCGCTATCTTGGCCTACAAAAGCAGATGGACGTAAAGCTTGCCGCCTTGCGTGCGCAGATGCGGCAGTGGCTGTCTCGAAGTACGCCGGCCCTGCGACAACTGGCAGCCCTGGACGGTGTGATGGAGCAGATGCTGGGTACGAGAGAGCAACGGCTTTGGGCCTTGCTACCGGGTTATTTGGAGCGACGCCTGGCGCACCGGCTCCAGCAGCACCAGCAGGCGCTGCAGACCAGTGGCCAGGACGATGCACCACAACGCTGGCGCCAGCCCGGTGGCTTGCTGTGGACCTTCGAGCAGGATTTACAGGCGTTACTGCTCGCAGAGATGCAGGTCCGCCTTCAGCCGATCGTGGGGCTGCTGGAAGCGGCACACAACGAGACAACAGGACAACAGGAATGAACAAGAGTGTGATGGCCGCCATCTTCGCCGTGGGCCTTGCGGTCGTGGGCTGGGTGGGCTGGGGTTTTGTGGGATCGAGTCCGCTGGCGCTGGCAATGACAGCTGTCATTGGTGGGGTCTACGTGCTGGGCGCCTATGAGCAGATGCAGTTTCGGGCGGCCACGGTGTCCCTGGCCACCGCGCTTGGGGGCTGTTCCGCAGAGCCACTGATGGATCTGGGCGGGTGGCTGGGCCGCCTCGCCCCTTCACTGCGCAACCCTGTGCGCCAGCGCATCGAGGGCGAACGGGTGGCCTTGCCCGGCGCTGCGCTCACGCCCTACCTGGTGGGGCTGTTGGTCATGCTGGGCATGCTGGGGACCTTTCTGGGCATGGTCGTTACCTTCAATGGCGTCGTGTTTGCGCTGGAGGCCTCGTCCAACTTGGAGTCGATCCGTTCGGCGCTGGCGGCGCCCATCAAGGGCCTTGGCCTGTCATTTGGAACCTCGGTCGCCGGGGTAGCCGCGTCGGCCATGCTGGGTCTTCTGTCTGCCATGAGCCGCCGGGAGCGGCTGGAGACGGTGCGCCAGCTTGATGCGCACATACCCACGTTGTTCCGTCCGTTCTCTTCGGCCCATCGGCGCGAGGAAATGCTCCAGGCCCTGCAAACACAGGCCCAGGCACTGCCGCTGATCGCCGAGCGCCTTCAGGGCCTGATGGAGGGTCTGGAGCGCCGCAACGGTCAGTTGGGCGAGCAGCTGCTGACACAGCAGCAGGGGTTTCATCGTGAAGCTGCAGCGGCCTACACCCAACTTGCCAGCACGGTGGGGGCATCCTTGCAGGAGAGCCTGGGCGCCAGCGCCTGCCAGGTGGGAGAGGCGATTCGCCCCGTGGTCGAGCAGGCAATGGCCACGCTGGCCAACGAGGCCCAGCGCTCGCATGAGCGACTGCGCGAAACCACCGATGCACAGCTGCAGGCGCTCTCGGCTCAATGGGAGGGAACGGCCCGTCAGGTGTCTGACACATGGACTTCGGCACTGCACAGGCACACCCAGACACAAGGTAGCCTGGTGGCACAGCTCGATGGTGCTCTGCAGTCGGTCACACAAGCATTTGACCTGCGTTCTAGCGTATTAGTGGACTCGCTGCAGGCGTCAACTGCGCAAGCGCACGCAGCCCAGGCAGTTGCCGATCAGCAGCGCCTGGAACGCTGGAATCGCTCCATGGAAGGCATGGCCAGCACACTCGGCGGCGAGTGGCAACGCACAGGCGCGCAGATGCTGGAACAGCAGCAGCGTGTCGGCAAGGCCCTGGAAGGTGCGGTTCAGCAGCTCGACCGCAGCCTGCAGATGGCCGCGCAGGCGTTTGACCAGCGCTCCGACAGTTTGCTGACAACGCTGCAGGACACCGTGGCGCAATCGCACACCGCCCAAACTGCGGCCGACCAACAGCGCCAGGATGGCTGGAGCCGCTCCATGGAGGCCATGGCCAGAACGCTCAGCGCCGAATGGCAGCGCGTGGGTGTACAGACAGTGGCGCAGCAGCAGGGCGTATGCCAAGCACTGGAGGCAACCGCCACGCAAATCACCGAACGCATGACCGAGCAGGTGGCTCGCACACTGGGCGGTGCTGCCAGGTTGCTGGACCAGTCAGACGCGCTGCTGCGCACCCGCATGGAGGCTGAGGCCCAGTGGGTGCAGGCCCAAGGCCAGCGCATGCACGAACTGACCGGTGTGTGGCGCACCGAGCTGGTTGCCCTGCGTGATGCCGAGGCCCAGCGCGGTCAGGCTGCCGTGGAGCGGCTCGATACGCTGCAGGCTGCCGTGGCGCAGCACCTGGCTACCCTGGGATCAGCCCTGGAGGCCCCGCTCACGCGCTTGCTGCAGACCGCTTCGAACGTACCCCAGGCGGCAGCCGAGGTCATCACACAGCTGCGCCAGGAAATGACGCGCCTGAGCGAGCGCGACAATGTAGCCTTGGCAGAACGCACGGCCATGCTGGAGCAGCTGAGCACGCTGCTGCAGTCGGTGAACGAAGTGGCCATGCAGCAGCGCGCAGCGATCGATGCCCTGGTGGGCTCGGCTACCCAGGTGCTGGAGCAGGCAGGCCAGCAGTTTGCTCAGTCGATCAGCACGCAGGCCCGCAAGGTGGACGAAGTGGCCGCGCATGTGGCTGCCAGCGCAGTGGAACTGGCCAGCCTGGGTGAATCCTTCAGCCACGGTGCGGGCCTGTTCAGCGCCAGCAACGAGAAACTCATGGAAAGCCTGCAGGGCATCGAAGGCGCGATCAGCCAGTCGATGAGCCGAAGTGACGAGCAACTGGCCTACTACGTGGCCCAGGCCCGCGAGGTGATCGACCTGAGCATCAGCGCGCAGCAGGGCATCGTGGAAGACTTGCGCCGGCTGCACGGCAAGGCGTCCTCGGCACAAGGGGGGCTGCGTGATGGGCGTTGACGACACCCTGGACGATGCCACCGAACAGACGGCCCCCGTGTGGGCTGTTTTCGGCGACCTTATGGCGGGTCTGCTGGGCGCGTTTGTACTGATCCTGGTGGGCGTGCTTGTGGTGCAGATCGACCTGGTGGCCAGCCTCAAGCAGGAGGTGGAAAAGCGCCAGATGGAAGAGCAGCGCCGCATGGCGCTGGAGAAGGCGCTGGCCATTCCACTGGCCAGCGGCCGGGTCACCGTGCACAACGGCCGTATAGGCATCAGCGGCAGCGTGCTTTTTGCCGCAGGCTCCGACGAGCTGCGCTCCGAAGGCCGTCAGCTCCTCAAGAGCCTGGTGCAGCCCCTGCAGGTCTATCTGCGCGAGCGCGACGAGATGCTCATGGTGAGCGGCTTCACCGACAACACCACGCTGCTGCAAGGGCCTCAGCAGCGCTTTGCCGACAACCTGGAGCTGTCGGCCCAGCGGGCCCTCACCGTGGCTCGGGCCCTGATTGACGAAGGCATGCCCTCGTCGCAGGTGTTTGCCGCAGCCTTTGGTGCCGAACAACCCGTGGCCGACAACGCCGATGAAAAGGGGCGCGCGCAAAACCGCCGTGTGGAGATGGCCCCGGTGCCCAAGGCTCCCAATGCCAAGCCCGCCCGCAATGAGTGAGCCGAGCGAACCCACGTTGGGGTCCTTGCGGGCCGACGGCGCCGACCGCCACGACCCGGCGCGCTTTCACTTTCTGGAGGTGCTGGCACGGCGCCTGCCAGGCCAGCCTGTGGCCGTGCGGCAGGTACTGGAGGGGCGGCTGCATGCCGCTGTAGCGGACTATGCCGAGCGAGCCCGGTCGAGTCCGGATGCGGCCCAGCAGGTGGGTCGGCCTGCAATACCTGCAGCGATCTCCCCCTTGGTGCAACTGAACCGTGACCTGAGCGCCCGCGCACAGGCCGATGCAGATGTCGTTCGTGCGGGCGATGGCGGCAGCCTGTCAGACATGAAGAGCGTGCGCCAGTTCAGCGAAGTCTGGTCCAAGATTTCTGCACAACGGCAGGTGGCGCAGGCGCTGGATCGTGGGCCCGAAAATGCCGGGCCGCTCAACTCGCACAGGCTCATGTTGCGATCACTCAGCTTGATGCAGTCACTGTCGCCTGACTACCTGCGGCGCTTTTTGTCGCAGGTGGATTCGCTGCTGTGGCTGGAGCAGGCGAGCGCGAAGCCCCTGCGCTCTACGGCCAAACCGGGGCGCAAGAGTCGGCCCAGGCCCTGAGCCTCCCGGCGGGCGCACCGCAGTGGGGGCAAGCATGGAGGGATCGGCCCCCGCGCACGGCGAGGGGTCGGGCTTGGCAAAACGCGAGGGGATGTGCCCGGACACCTGCTGTTCTGCGATGTCTCACCGCGCAAACAACTCCGCCCTGGCCGCTCGCGTGATGGCTGAAACACAGGGGTGGGTGATGCGGCGCTCGACGGAGATGGCGAAAAATTCCTCCACCAGCTCGGAGGTTCTGCCCACCACCTCCACGCCGAACTGCCCCATGGCTTCGTCTTCGAGCACGCTGGGCAAGGTGAAGACGCCGCGTCCTTCGCGGCCAAAGGCATTCATGAGAGCGCTGTCATCGAATTCTCCCACGATATGCGGCTGTAGCTGGTATTTGTTGAACCAGTGATCGAGTTGTTGGCGCACGGAAGACTGCGGGCCCTGGATCAGCATCGGTGCGCCGTGCAGGCATTGGGGAAAGGGGCCTTGCAGCTGCCGGGCGAGCGACGGAGCGCAGAAGAAGCTCATGGCGCTGGTTCCGAGCGCGTGGTTGAAGGCCTTTACCCCTACCTTGCGGGACACCGGCTCGTCGGCAATCACCAGATCAAGGCGGTGCAGGGTGAGTTGCGCCAGCAACTCCGGAAACTTGCCCTCGTGGCAGATCATGTGCACGCGATCGGGCAGGCCCAGCGCCGGCTCCAGCAGATGGTAGGCCACCGGCTTAGCCACCGAATCGGCGATGCCCACGCGAAATTCCAGCGTCTTTGCCTGACCGCGTGACAGGCGCACGGATTTTTCCAGCTCGTCGCCCAGGGCAAATATTTGCTCTGCATACCCGAGCGCAATCCGCCCTTCGCTGGTCAGCTCCAGCCCCCGGCCGCGTTTGCGAAAAAGGTCGTGGCCCAGCCATTGTTCCAGTTGCTTGATCTGCCCTGACAGGGTCTGGGGCGTGGTGTGCAGCTGCTCGCCCGCGCGCACCACGCCACCGGCCTTGGCCACCGTCCAGAAATATTTGAGATGCTTGAAGTTCATGAAAAGGTACGAAATAGTTCGAAAAAACCGCAATGTTTTTAACAATAAAACGAATATACGCGAAGTGTTTGATGCGCTACATTGGTTTGATGGACCGAGCTGCACGGGGTTTTCCGGCGCTCGGAGGGATCAATGTTCACAAGGAGTGAAGATGCGAATTACCACCAGAGGTCAACTTGCCGTTTCTGCGATGACCGATCTGGCAATGCGCCAGAACACCGGCCCCGTTGCGCTGTCCACCATCAGCGCGCGCCAGGGCACATCACTGTCGTACCTCGAACAGCTTTTCAGCGCCCTCAAGCGGGCCGGGCTGGTTGACAGCACACGCGGCCCCGGGGGCGGCTATGCCCTGGCCCACAAGCCCGAGCAGGTGTCGGTGGCTGACATCGTGGTGGCGGTAGAGAACCACAAGCCTGGCGAAGAGTCCGTGCCAGCGGCGCACGTGTCTTCGCAGATGGTGTCCATGACCGGATCGCTCTGGACGGCGTTCAACGCGCGGGTTATGGAATACCTCCAGTCCGTTACGCTGCGCGATCTTGTGGCCGAGCAGCAGGCCCGGGGCGTTCGGGTTGAGTCGCCGGTGGTGGCGCGCGCAAAACTGGCCCGTCGTCCGGCGCCGCTGATGGCACGCGCCGGTGTGCCCAATTCGGTCTTTGCGCTGGGCGCCATGCCGGCACTGGCCCGCAAATGAAATTGCGCGCGGCGACCGGGACGCTACATCCCAGCCGAAAGCCCTGAGGCCGGCCCCAGGGCATGTGGCCTACAGCTGCTGCGCGAGCTGCTTGATGCCGCGGATCAGCATCTCCACCGAGATTGCGACCAGGATCAGGCCCATCAGGCGTTCAAAAGCCATCACCACGCGTTCGCCCACCAGGCGCTGGATGCGTTCGGCCAGCAGCAGCACCACGGCGCACACGGCCATGGTCACGCACAGTGCGGCCACCCATTCCCACCGGCGTTCCGGTGCCTGGGCCACCAGCAGCATGACAGTGGCCAGTGCCGAGGGGCCAGCCAGCGCGGGGATGGCGAGCGGCACGATCAACGGCTCGCCCGGCAACTCTGCTTGCGGTCCGTCCGCCGACGGAAAGATCATCCGCAGTGCGATCAAAAACAACACCACCGCACCCGCTATCTGCAGCGACAGATCGCTCAGGTTCATTACCTGCAAAAACTGAGCGCCAAAGAACAGGAACACCAGCAGCAGCGCAAAGGCGATCAGCACCTCGCGCAGGATCACGCGCGCCCGACGCTCGGGCGCCACGCCGCGCAGGGCGTTGGCAAAGATGGGGATGTTGCCCAGCGGATCGGTGATCAGCAGGAGCAGGATGGTGGCGGACGCGAAGGTATAGCTCACGCTGCGTACACCGTGTCTAGCGAGCGAAAGCCCTTGATCTCAATCGGATTGCCGCTGGGATCGTGGAAGAACATCGTCCACTGTTCTCCGGGCTGGCCTTGAAAACGCACCTGGGGCTCCAGCACAAATGCGGTGCCGGCGGCCTTGAGCCGCGCGGCCAGCGCATGCCAGTCGGGCAGCTCCAAGATGGCGCCGAAATGCGGCATGGGCACGAGGTGGTCGCCCACATGCCCGGTGCGGGTGCTGGCAAACGGGGTGCCCAGGTGCAACGAGATCTGGTGACCGAAGAAGTCGAAGTCCACCCAGGTGTCGGTGCTTCGGCCTTCCTGGCATTCCAGCACGCCGCCGTAAAAGCGGCGGGCGGCATCCAGGTCGGTGACGTGAAAGGCGAGGTGAAAGAGGCTGCGCATCCCGCAAAGGATAGCAGCCAAGGGCACCGCCTGGGCGGGCCCGATGGGGTCTCGCAGCGGTCAGGCCATGGATGGATCGGCGGCCATGTTGTCAAACTTCTTGAAGTACTGGCGTGCCATAGCCACCAGCTGGGCGTCGGTCGGGTGGTCTGCGGCCACCGAGTCCACCACCACGCCTGCAACTGCAGCATGGTGCCTTGCTGCCCAGTCGCGGAACTGGTGACGCACCAGCCCTGGGCCCGCCAGCAGGACCTCGCGGGTATGCGTCAGCGCCTGGGCAATGTCGGAAAAGAATGGCGTCAGGTCGTCGGCCTTGCCCTGGTGCTTGTGGTGGCTGCGGGACTTGATGCGCTGGGCTTCGGCGTGTTCGCGGTCAAACATCACCACATGGGCTTCGGATTGGTCCATCCAGACAACGGCGTGAAAAGTGCTCATGAATCGGCTTTCTTGAAGTGATGACAAAAACGGGGGAGGGAAGGGGACTGAATGCGTGAGCGAACTCACGCAGCCCGGTGGTATTGCTCGGCCTTTTCCTGGCAATGCACGCACCGTGCAGCCTCGGGCGTGGCGTGCAGGCGGGCGGCGGTGATGTGGTTGCCGCAGTCCGTGCACTCGCCATAGGTGCCCGCTTCAATGCGGGCCAGGGCGGACTCGATGGCCGCCAGGTGTGCGGTCTCGCGCTCGTCGAGGGCAAACTCCACCTCGCGCTCGGTGGCGACCTGGGCGCGTGGGTCTTCGGGCTGTCCGAAATGGTCGGCAGCGGCCTCGGCGCGGCCGACGACACCGCCGCGCTGTGCCGCCAGCTGGGCCAGCAGTTCGGATTGCTGGGCCAATAACTGCTGGCGCAATGGCGCGGCTTGGGTCTTGTCCATGCGGGGACTCCTCAGGGTGATCGGATACCTGCATGGTGCGCCTGTGCGTGGTGCCCTGGGTTGATCAGGGTCAAGGGATGGTGCGCGGTGCCCCCCGCCCTGGGTGCGCCGCTCGGCGGGATCAGCGCTTGGGCGGGCGCGCCAGCATCTCTGCGGTGTTGGTCTTGCGGTCAGCGTTCACGCGCTGCACATGGG
>LNAP01026146.1_pt1 | contig 10138 bp, 9 predicted proteins | sample 602601 | NCBI WGS metagenome assembly LNAP01 (sample SAMN02440304, study PRJNA202911) | soil metagenome | biome: Subtropical and temperate rainforests or woodlands; isolation source: soil samples (1 kg each in a 20% v/v slurry with milli Q water) were... ...
TAAAAAACGCCTGAGCTAGCGGACTAACCCAGGCGTTTTGACATGCAAATCAGATTACTTGCGCAGACCCAGCTTGGCGATCAGCGCGGTGTAACGGTCAGCGTCCTTGGCCTTGAGGTAGTCCAGCAGCTTGCGACGACGGCTCACCATGCGCAGCAGGCCACGGCGACCGTGGTGGTCCTTGGCGTGCGTCTTGAAGTGAGGCATCAGTTCGTTGATGCGGGCGGTGAGCAGGGCCACTTGCACTTCTGGGCTACCCGTGTCGTTGGCAGCGCGTGCGTTGGCCTTGACAACTTCGGCCTTGATGGAGGATGCGATCATTGATTTTTCCTTGATGAAGACCTGCAGCGAAGCCACAGGTCATTAGTTTTTACTTGCGCCAGCGGCTGGAACGGCCATAGGCGTGCGTCTTGCACCGTGCAAAACCTGCGGATTATAACCCGAGCCATTTTTTGAGCCGATCCACCCCCTGTACCAGACGCTGCGGGTCTTTGGAGGCAAAACACCAGCGCAGCCAGCCCTGCGCCTCGTCGCCAAACGCATTGCCGGGCGCCAGGCCCAGCCCCGCCTCGGCCACCAGGCGCTTGGCGGTGACCAGCGAATCATCGTGACCCGGCAGGCGAAAGAACGCATACATGCCGCCGCGCGCACTGGCCACCTCCACGCCGGGCAGCGCCTGCAACAGCGGCACCAGCGTGTCACGGCACTGCTTAAGGTGCGCCACCACACGCGGCGTGATCTCGTCCGCATGCTGCAGTGCGGCAATGCCGGCACGCTGCGTGAACACGCTGGCGCACGAGGTATTGAACTCGACCAGCTTGCCCATGTGGTGCGTCATGGATGGCGGCATCACCAGCCAGCCCAGGCGCCAGCCCGTCATCAAAAAACTCTTGGAAAAACTGTGTACCACCACCAGGCGGTCTTCGGGCTCGGCCAGGTCCAGAAAGCTGGGGGCGCAGCCGTTGGCGGTGGGCTCGTAATAGAGGCGTTCATACACCTCGTCGGCCAGAACCCAGGTGCCCGTGGCGCGGCAATGCGCCAGAATGGTTTGCTGCTCCTGCGCCGTCAGGGTCCAGCCCGTGGGGTTGTTGGGCGCGTTCACCACCAGCAGCTTGGTGGTCGGCGTGATGGCAGCCAGCAACTCGGCCATGTCCAGCGCCCAGGCGCCACCCGGCTGGGGGTGCAGCGACACGCAGCGCAAATCCGCCCCCATGATCAAGGGCTGCGCCGTCAGGTTGGGCCACACGGGCGTGACAGCAACCACCTCGTCCCCCGCATCCACCAGCGCCTGCACCGCCAGCATCAGCGCATTGACGCCACCGGACGTGATGGCAATGCGGTCGGCGCCCACAGGCCGGTGCAGCCGGCTGGTGTAAGCCGCCACTTCCGCGCGCAGATCCGGCAACCCCAGGTTGTGCGCATAAAACGTTTCACCGCGTAACAATGAATCCATCGCCGCCTGGCGCACCACATCGGGCGTGCCCTCGTCACTCTCGCCAAACCAGAACGCCAGCACATCGCTGCGCCCCATGCCAGCGTTGGCGACTTCACGGATACGGGATTCTTCGAGGTTCAACAGGGCTTGGCGCATGGCAGGATGGGCGTGGAGAATGACAACGCCGCATCGTAAAGGATGCCGGCACCACACCGCCCGACCAACCTGCCACCCAGTCAGCCACGGAGCACTCATGCATCTAACCCATTGCAACAAAATTCTGCACAACCCACGCGCTCAAGGTGCTGGCGCCACCGCCATCCTTTGCATGTGCATGGCACTGGGCCTGCTGGCCTTCTCCCACAGCGCGCAGGCAGCGGCCCAGAAGAATGCCACTGAAAAATCCGCCAGCGCACCCGCCAAAAAGAAGGGCTCCGTCAAAGTGAAGCACCAGCGCAGTTCATCGGAAGAAAGCACCGCCGAGCGTGATCGGCGTCTGTATAGAGAATGCAAAGGGTTGCCCAATGCGGGGGCGTGCCTGGGGTACACCCGGCGACCACACCCAGCCAACCACTGGTCGGGTCGACCCCGCCACTTATCCGCGCGCGCTGTTCAACAGGCATCTGCCCATTACCATGGGTTACATGCCTTTCCTTTTGTCTGATCACTGCGCCACGTCACTGCTGCCGCGCACCTTTCCGCAGCGGCATGCTCGTGGTTTTACTCTGCTTGAAGTGATGGTGGTGGTGGCCATCATTGCCGTGCTGGCGGCGCTGGCAGGTCCTAGCTTTACGCCCCTGATCGAGCGCTGGCGCGTGCGGCAAGCGGTGGAAGGACTGCAATCCACAATTTATTACGCGCGCTCAGAGGCCATCAAGCGCGGGGGCAACATCACTATACGCAAAGAACCCAACGGTTGCACCCTGGCATCCGGCACCAACAACTGGGACTGCGGCTGGTTTGTCTTCGTGGATACCGACGACGACGGCGACCTGGATTCTGGCGAAGAAGTCCTGCAACGCGTCGCTGCCACTGCAAACGTGGAAGTCACGCGCACCAGCGGCGGCGCCAACATCAAACTCAACCGCTGGGGCTTGGTCGATGGCACCTGGCTGGGCTTCAGCGTGGTGCCGCTGAACAAAAACATCTCCGACCCTGCCGCCCGCGGCGTCTGCATGAGCTCCGGGGGGCGTATCAGAGTCATTACCGATCTCCCATGCACCTCCGGCTAAAACACATGCAGAACACATCCAACCCAAGCCAGCGCGGCATCACGCTGATCGAATCGCTGGTCGCCATCGTCATCGCCGCACTGGGCATTCTGGGCATTCTGGGCATGCAGATGCGCACGCTGACGGATACCCAAACCTCCGTGCGCCGCGCACAGGCCATCCGCCTCATTGAGGACTTGAGCGAGCGCATGAAGGTCAGCCCCAACGCACTACTGAGCCTCAAAGACTACGAGTCTGGTTACGACACGAAGGGAAGCGCCCTGACTGCATCCGACTGCGCCAGCACAACCTGCACCCCGGCTGAGCAAGCGAAGTACGACCTGAAGCAATGGAAAACAACGGTTGAGCAAACACTTCCGGGTGCTCAGGCGAGCATCTTTCTCGCCCCCGGCGAAACCACTGAGACCAACCGCCGCCAGCTCGGCGTAATCATCGCTTGGCGTGAAAACGAGCGCGCTGGCACCAAAACCGACGATATCGACGCGAGCAAGTTCCGCGCCGCCGACGGCACCTTTACTTCAGGCACCGACACCACCAACGCCTGCCCCGCCGACAAAACCTGCCACCTGCAATACATCCCGGTTGCTGCCCGCTGCGCGCCCTACGACGATGGCAGCGGCACAAAGATGCTCTATTGCTCGTAACGAAGGCCACCCCATGCTCTCAAAAACCATAGCATCTAGCGCTTATCCGGTGGGCTCTACATCATGAAAATCCTTCAAACATCCCTCCGGCAACGCGGCGTAACGCTGATCGAGATGATGGTCGGCCTGTCCATCGGACTGCTGGTCGTCGCGGTAGCCATGGGCGCGCTGATAGTTTCGCGCGGCATCTCTGGCACAGTCAGTGACGCCAGCGGCATCCAGCAACAGGGTGCCTACATCCTGCGAGTCATTGGCCAACAACTGCGCCAAACCGGCTCGCTGTACCTGAACCCCGACCCCGCTGGAGGCACCAGCACCGACGTACTGAGCCCCGTGGCATTTGAAATCAAGGCCGACAAAGTAGGCAGCGGAAACAGCTTCGAGCAGGAAAGCACCCTCGCGGGCGCCAGTGAGACCGTGACCACCGGATTCAGGCGCTACCCAGACAACGTTTTCATGGTCGCAGGCACAGAAGCCGCCGCCTCCACCCCTGCCACATTCGGCACTGACTATCTGGCACGCAACTGTGTCGGTGCCCCGGGCAATAGCAGCACCGATCAGCGGGTCGAAAGCATCTTCACTTTTAACAGTGCCAAAAACGAACTGCGATGCGGCGGCAACGGTGCCTCGGCTCAACCAATCGCGCAAAACGTCGCGCAATTCCAGGTTGTCTACATGGTGCAAACCACCGACGCCGCCGGGACCAAGGTGCAATACACCAAGGGAAGCGACATGCCCGCCGCCGCAACCGACCCAGCATGGCGCCAGGTACAGGGCGTGCAAGTTTGCTTGGTGCTCTATGGCAGCGAACCCATCGACATGCCCGCAGGCAGTAGCTACACCGACTGCTCCGGCACCAGTGTGAACATGACCACCCTCACCGGCGATCGCAAGAACCGCATGCACCTACTGTTCCGCAACACCTTCCAGTTGCGCAGCCAGGGGCTGGTCTGATGCACGCGCCCCGAAAACACTGCAAATTTTCCCCCATGCCACACAGTCCGCGCCCCGACGCCCTCCGCCCCGCAGCCCATTGCGGCCACGGGCAACCCTTGCCACCCGTTGCCGTGCGCCAGCGTGGCGTGGCACTGTTCGTCGTCATCGTCTTCGTCATGCTCTCGATGCTGCTGGCACTGTGGGCGTCGCGCACCTCGCTGTTCAACGAAATGGTGGTGGGCAACGACGCGGACTACCAACGCACCTTCGAGGCAGCCCAGGCGCTGCTGCAAGACGCTGAACTTGATATTCGCGGCGAAATGGCCAATGGCAATTTATGCAGCGCCCCCCCTTGCCGCGCGTACTCGAGCGCGCTGCAGTTTCCGGGTGACACCAACGAGATCAATCCGCTAATTACCGCGCTGGAATCCAAGGCCACGCGCTGCCAGGACGGCCTGTGCGCGCGGCGCGTGGGGCGACAGGACTTTTGGAACTACGCCACAGCAGAGACCACCATCAAACCTGCCGCCAACACGACCCTGGGCGAAGTGCCGCTATCCGACCTCATGGCCGTGGGTGCCCGCTACGGCCAGTACACCGGCGCGGCCAGTACCACAACCGCCGGCCCACTCAACCCCATCCTGACCGAAACTGCAGCGGGACAAGGTGGCTGGTACTGGATAGAAATCATGCCCTACAGCGACGCAGCCAAAAGCGCCAACGTGATCGTGGACTCCAGCACCAGCCAACTACCGCTGAACCTCGATGTTTACGTCGTCTTCCGCATTACGGCCCTGGCCATCGGGCGCAAGCCTGGCACCACAGTGGTGCTGCAGGAAACCTATGCCCGGCAGCGGACGAAGGATTGAAATCCTGCACTGAATAACTACAAATTTGATAGCTGCCAGCGCAGCTCCAGGCCATTTTTACTTCTTTTTTCTGAATTCACCCCCGAAGGAGCACACCATGCCCCGCACCAACCGCATCCCCTTCCAGAAAAACCTGCTGGCCATCGCCATAGGTGCCGCGTTGACCCCCGCCTGGGCACTGGATCTGGTGCAGGAGCCGCCGATGCCTACTTCCAAATCGGCTTTTGTTGCGCCGAACGTGATTATTTCAGTGGATGATTCTGGGAGTATGAATTACTGCTCCAATGCCGAAGACACTGATCAATGCGTCAAAAATATCAATAATACCGGAAGAACATCCTCCACCATTTATAGCTGCAATGCAGGATATACGCTCTATTCAACCAACAACTGCAGAAGCAATACATCTGATAACACAAAAAGATCTGGAAAAAACGGCAACTACAGCTGTTCAGCAGGATACATTCTTAATAACAATAATTGCTACCAGCAGGACAATAACCAATTAATTAGCACACCAAAATATTCTTGCCCATGGGGAAGTACGCTCGACACAAGCACAAATGACTGCTTTACCTGGACAGGAGCAACTGAAGAAACAGAACCTGTCAATGGCGCATGGCCTGTCACAGCCCGCCGCATCAATGTTCTGAAATATTCTCTGAAAAAAGTTTTTAATGATACAACCCTGATTCCTGATGGAAAAATCCGCCTCGCATGGCAGGCCATGTGGAATAACGGCGACTCGCCCGGCGTAGGACCTAGACAACAAACCGGAACTTGGTGGGGAAATCCCACTTATAGCCCGGCAGGCGCTACCAGCGTAAACAGTACCACGCTGGGAGTGAACTCCATGAAGCCCCTGCAGGGTAGTGCTACTGTGGATGGCACCCATCGAAAGAATTTTCTCGATTTTGTGGGCAAACTAACGCCCGGTAATGGGACGCCTTCTCATCGCATGTTCAGTCAGGCAGACGGCTATATGCGTCTTACGCCAAATGGCAACACAAGCCCTTGGTCGACTGCCCCTGGGGACACCGGCACCAAGGGCACCGAATACCTGGGTTGCCGTCGCAATTACCACATTATGATGACTGACGGTCGCTGGAATGGCACGGCTACAGATCTTCCCGACACCGCCAAACGCGACAATGCAACCAGTTTGTCCATTGGAGGAGGCGCAGCGACATACTCTGGGAACGATTCCGCACTGTACCGAGATACTTCCACTGGCACTACGCTGGCCGACTGGTCTTTTTATAGCTGGGCAACGCCTTTGCAGTCCGGCTCGGTCCTGAAAGACGCGGACAAACTCAAGCCCTCTGCCACCTACACCGCAGCGCCAGCCACCGAAACATTTGGAGCGGGAGCGGACGCAGTAACTCTTAAGAAATTTTGGAATCCAAAATACAATCCTGCTACGTGGCCACATATGGTCACCTATACGATTGGCTTTAGTTCGATGGCGTATAGCTGGGATTACCCATCCATTGCTGCACCTACGCAAATGGCGCCTTTTGGCTACGATGGTAGTTTTCCTGCATTAGCAAAAGGCACAACAACCTGGCCAGACTTAACAGCAAATACAGAAAGTAAAAATTCTCTCGATCTCTGGCACGCAGCCTTAAATGGACGTGGCCACTTCTACGCCATACAACAAGGCGCCGAATTGGAGAATGCCTTCCGCGAAATCATCGGCAAGATTAATGAGGAAAGCGCACCCCTGCCCGACAAAATCGCCGGTGGCGGCAGCACCAGCGGCTACAACGTTTCGCAAAGCAATGCTCTATAGCCCCCTCAACAGTTGGAGTGGCTCGATCACGGCCACGCGGGCTGTTGAACCCGAAGAATATGCCTGCCCCACAAAGGACGACGCGACCCTCAAATGCATCCGTTTTCCGGACACCATCGCTGGCTGGCAAGGCAAGTCCACGGCAGACCGGCTGGACGACGCCTGGCCTGCAGATGGCGCTGTGGACACCCGGCTTGTTGTGAGCTGGAGCGATGACACGAATGCCGGCATCCCGTTCAAATGGTCTTCCAGCACAGCCATCGGCTACAGCACAGCGCAAAAGCTGGCGCTGCTCGGTGCAACTTCGGGCGACACCACGCTCGACCCCTTGAAGACCCAGGGCATCAATATCGTCAACTACATCCGGGGCGACCGCAGGCTGGAGGGCACCACGACAGACAAACCCCTGCGCGTGCGCTTCAGCCGCCAGGGCGACGTGGTCAACTCTGAAATCTGGTACACCGGGCGCCCGAGCAGCAACTATGCGATGGGCTATTCGACCTTCGTGACAGCCCAGAAAAACCGCACCCCCATTTTGTACGTGGGCGGCAACGATGGCATGCTGCACGGGTTCTCAGCAACCGACGGCAAAGAAATGATTGCCTACGTGCCACGCGGCGTGATTGGCGGGCTGAAGGCGTTGACCGACAAAGACTACCAGCACCGCTACTACGTTGATGGCTCGCCCATGACCGGGGACATCAAGGACAGCAGCACCTGGAAGACCTTGCTGGTGGGCTCTCTGGGTGCCGGTGGCAAAGGCTACTTTGTGCTGGACGTTACCAACCCCGGTAGTTTTGGCACAGCCAGTGCGGCTGATCTGGTGGTGCTGGACCGTACCCGCGCCCAAAGCGAAGCTGAACCCAACTGCAGCGCGCTCTCGGGCACAGCAAAAACCGCCTGCGACGCGACTGTGGCCGACATCAGGGATATGGGCAACATCACAGCCCAACCAGGGCGCAACCCTGCCAACAAGCAAGAAACCACGCAAATCACGCGCCTGAACAATGGCCGCTGGGCCGTGGTGATGGGCAATGGCTACAACAGCACCAACCAACGCCCTGTGCTGCTGGTGCAATACCTTGATGGCGACAAGGCGCTCAAGCGCATTCAAGCCACCACCGATGCCGTCGGCAGCGGCAATGCAGCCGACAACGGCTTGGCATCGCCCACACTGGTGGACCTGGATGGCGATGGCAAGACCGATGTGGTTTATGCGGGTGATAACCTGGGCAACCTCTGGAAGTTCGACCTGACCAGCGCCACCGACAGCGACTGGCAGGTGGCCTTTGGTAACAACAAGCCGTTGTTTACCGCGCGTGGCCCCGCCACGCTGACCAGCACCACGCGCGACAGGGTTCAGCCCATCACGGCCCCGCCCATCGTGCGCGCCAACGACCGCAGCATGACCGTGGGCACGGGCGCCAGTGCCAAGACGGTTCCCGTCGGCGGCATGATGGTTGCCTTCGGCACGGGCCGCAACCTCACCTCCAACGACCGCCGCACCGACATCACACAGCCGGTGCAAACGCTGTATTCGGTGCTGGACAACACGCGCTATCGCATGAAGACTGACAAGAGTTCGCTCGAAGTGCACCCGGGCGCAGGCGACTGCACCACCGCGCCCGCCACCTGCGTGCCCGCCCCCGCGCAGGTGGGCACCATCGCCAACAATGGCGCCCCCTTGGCCAAGCAAACCATCGCGGCAGTGTCCGGCACAATGTCCGTCGACGACGCCACCGTGAACGCTACCCAGGAGCTGAAGAAGGAAACTTGGGCGAGCTACAAGGGCTGGTATCTGGATTTGCCGTTTGCCGGCGAGCGCCTGCTCAAGCCCATGCAGTTCTTTGATGGCAGCAATATTCTTGCGGTTTACAGCGAATCACCCTCGGGCACCAAGAACAGCGAGAGCGACAACATCAACGAAAGCTGCGTGCCGGTGAAAGTGGATACCAGTGCGGGCAGCCAGTTCCGCACGCTAGTCAACATCATGGATGGCAAAATCCCCACCGTTCAGCTGGTGGACACCGACAACAACGGCATCTACAACGTTGTTGCCGACAAAAAAGTGGCCCGAGTGGCCGTGAAGACAGGCACACCGATTCTGATCACGAAACGCGATCGCATTGCGGATATCACAGGGGGTGGGGGTGCCCGGGACACTTTGAACCGCATGCCCGAACAATCCATGCGCCCCAGCTGGCGCCAGCTGCGATAAGCCAATTAGTGAGCAGGAGCACACCCACAACACGGTTTTACGCTCATCGAGGTCATGATCGTGGTGGCCATCGTTGGCATTCTTTCGGCCATTGCGTACCCAAGCTACACCGAGTACATCCGGCGAGGACACCGCGCAGAAGCACGCGCCGCCTTACTGCAGGGCGCTCAATGGATGGAAAGGGCCGCAACTGCCACGGGCACCTACCCTCTGACAGCCTCGTTTCCCACGACACTTACCACCATTCAGTCTGGACGCTACGCCGTGGCAGTTGCATCGCCTCCGGCCAGCGCTACCGCCGGGGCTGCGTTCACATTGACAGCCACTCCGGCAGGCGCCCAGGTAGGTGACAAGTGCGGTAGCTACACACTTACGCACACCGGTGTTCGAGGTGCTGCGTCGTCTACAACGGGTGCTCTGGTCACGGAATGCTGGAATAAATAGTTCCATTTGGCAGTTGGTTGAATGCATTAGCATTCGACCAATGGCACGCACTGATGAGTTTATGAACCAAGCGCTTGGGCTCGCCGCCCAGGCGCTTTTTCTTTCCAACCCCAACCCGCGCGTGGGCTGCGTGCTGGTGGCGCCTGATGGCCAGGTGATCGGCCAGGGCTTTACCCAGCAGGCCGGCGGCCCGCACGCCGAAGTGGTGGCGCTGCGCGATGCGGCGGCTGCGGGCCACGATGTGCGCGGCGCAACGGCTTATGTCACGCTGGAGCCATGCGCGCACCAGGGGCGCACGGGGCCGTGTTGTGATGCGCTGGTGGCGGCGGGCATTGGCAAGGTGGTGGCGTCCATTGCCGACCCCAACCCACTGGTTGCCGGGCAGGGTTTTGCGCGGCTGCGCGCTGCGGGCATCGAAGTGGAAGTCGGCCCAGGCGCGGCGCAGGCGCGCGAACTCAACATCGGCTTCTTCAGCCGCATGGTGCGCGGCACGCCATGGGTTCGCCTCAAGACAGCGGCATCGCTGGATGGCACCACGGCATTGTTGAACGGCCCCAGCCAGTGGATC
>LNAP01006439.1_pt1 | contig 10136 bp, 10 predicted proteins | sample 602601 | NCBI WGS metagenome assembly LNAP01 (sample SAMN02440304, study PRJNA202911) | soil metagenome | biome: Subtropical and temperate rainforests or woodlands; isolation source: soil samples (1 kg each in a 20% v/v slurry with milli Q water) were... ...
TATTTCTCGTAGATGTACTGAATAACCTCTTCGCGCCGCTGGTGCTCGAAGTCGACGTCGATATCGGGCGGTTCGTTACGCTCTTTGCTGATGAAGCGCTCGAACAGATTATTCCCCCGTGCCGGATCCACTTCCGTAATGTGCAGGCAATAGCACACCGCACTATTGGCGGCTGAACCGCGACCCTGGCAGAGTATGTGACGACTGCGTGCAAATTTCACGATGTCGTAGACCGTCAGAAAATATGGCTCATACTTAAGTTCGCCGATAAGCGCCAGTTCATGCTCGATCTGCTCCTGGACGTTAAGCGGAATGCCTTTGGGAAAGCGCCGATGAGCGCCGGAGTAGGTCTCCTGGCGCAAATACGCCTTTGGTGTCAGGCCTTCCGGGCAAATTTCGTCCGGGTATTCGTATTTCAGCTCATCAAGGTTGAATGGGCATTGCGTGGCCACCTCCAGCGTTTCTTCCAGCGCTTCACGCGGATAAAGATTGGCCAGGCGCAACCGTGCCCGAAGATGGTGTTCGGCGTTGGGTGCACGCTGAAAGCCGCATTCCTGTACCGGCATTCCAAGCCGCACGGCCGTCAGCGTATCGTGCAGAGGCTTACGCGATCTCAGATGCATTTCAACCTGCCCCGCCGCAACAACGCGAATGCCGGCATGACGGGCGGCCGCCAATACGGCGGCCTTATGGCGATCATCCTGGGCACGATGCAAGAGCGTCAGCGACATCCAGCAGCGGCCCGCAAACGTGGCAGCCGCCCATTCAGCTTGCGCAACCAGCCGTTCAAAAGATACACCGTATTCCGGTACCAGCAGCGCCACGCATTCGGGCAGCCCCTTCAAATGAAGAAGATCCGGATCGGCGGGACTGTCGATATCCGAAGGCGAAAGCCGGTACTCTCCTTTGGGTGCGCGGCGCCGTCCCAGGGTTATGAATTCACACAGGTTGCCGTAGCCGCGGCGGGTTTGAGCCAGCACGACCAGCGACACAGCGGCATCACCTGCCGCATTGCGCAGTGTAAAGCTGGCCCCAATCAAGAGCGGCAATTTCTGTTTTTTGGCTTCGACATGGGCCCGCACAACGCCGGCCACCGAACATTCATCAGTAATGGCGATTGCGCTATAGCCGAGTTCGGCGGCTCGTTCCACCAGTTCTTCAGGGTGCGAGGCGCCGCGCAAGAATGTGTAATTGGTCAAGCAATGAAGCTCGACATACGGCGGTAAGATGGACGGCGTATACATGGTATATATCAGGCAAACAGGCCATGCAGGAACCAGCCCGTTTCACCGCCGCGTTCTTGATACAGCCAATAACGAACACCATTTTCGGCCTGTGCCACATAATAGTCACGTAGCGCAAGACCCGCCCACCAGCCATCTTCGATACGCTCGGGGCCCCGGATGATATACAGCGGTGAACCATAGAATGGCCGATGCTTCTTCACCGGCAAAAGCACGGGATCGGCAAGCAGCCAAAAGGGCCGCTCCGCGCCATCTATGCAGCCGTCGGAAACGGGCTTTTCATCGATCGGCACCCAATGATTGGCGATTTCGGGACGATGGTCGGCAACAGGACTGGGCTGCAGGATGCTGTCTCGTCCCAGGCGCGCCACGAGCACTTCAATCAGGCGCTGGCGGTCAGCGGGACTACCGCCGGGATCAGGGAATAAGTCGGTAGGCACCGCGGCCATGGTTTCTGTATCCGTCGCATGCAAATCCACCCTGATGACGGGTGCGGGCAGTTCCAGATTGTGCAGGCGCTCGACAAGAAGCCGAAGTAAATGATCGGCTTCCCAGGCAGGCGCACCCAATGCCAGTTCGAGTTCAGTGGGCGGACGGGCGTGGGGCCCCCGTTCGTGTCCCAACTCGAATACGACACGCGTAACGGCGCGCCGCCGGGCCGTCAACCATCCGCAAAGCTGTTCGATGAGGCGGCGGGCGACATACATGATGGTTTCGGCGTGCTCGATACGCTCCATCAGATCAATGCGGCCGGTAAATTCCGGCGGTGCCACAATCCATTCGAAGAGTTCGGGCGCCTGGCCGTATGCGGCGTCCAGGGCCTGGAGCACGGCCTTGCTGGTACGCCGCTGCAGGCCGGCGCGTGGCAACGCGCGCAAGGTTCCCAAGGTAGTACAGCCGATACCATCGAGCCAGTCGCGATAAGGCAGGGCTGCAGACAGAGAGGCGCAAGGTAACTCATCCAGTCGTTTGGTCAGCATGGATAGCCGCAGCACCCGCCTTGGCCGGGGAGCCCGTGCAGCAAGCAGCCAGGCTGCGCCTGCCGTAGGCGCTATGGAAATTCGTGCTGAAAAACCAAGCCCTTCCAGAGTGCGGCGCACTCGTCGAAAGAGCTGCCGCACACCACCGAACAGGCTCAAGCTGGCCGAGACATCGAGTAAGAGCGTATTGTCTTGCGATAGCGCAAGTTCGGGGGTGTACTGAAGCAAAGCCAAAGAAACCTCATCCAGTGCACGTTTTTCAGTATGAGGGTCGTATTGAACCAGCGTGGCCGCAGGGCATAGCGCGCTGACACCGCCGCGACGCATGCCTGGGCGCACCCCTGCCCTGGCGGCGGACGGCGTAACGGCTTTGACATGGTCGCGCTCAAGCACAACAGCGGGCTCAGTGCGCCAGTTCAGGCAGTGTGTGTCCAGGCTCGCGTGCGACAAGTGCACGCCTATCCATAATCGCATGGTCAAACTCGGGAAATCGGGTGTCGGGATATAGATGCAGGCTGATGGGCCTGGTGTGCGTGGCTCCCCGCCGCTTCAGGATCGAAACGTCCAGGCCTTGAGGGGTGGATTGCAGCGCCAGGCGCAGTGGCGAAGGTGAGGACTGTTCTGCCGCAACCAGTGGTCGCACCACGATGAAAAGGGTGTCGCCCTCTTGGGCAGCCAGCTGCAGTCGGCGCAAGGCCTGGTTGCGCATGCGGTCTTGCCAAAGCAGGAGCGCCCCGAACGTACCGCTACGTAAAACCTGTTCAGCAGCCCATAATGCGTCGGCGGCGCGCTGGGCGTGGACCCATAAAAGCGAGGAAGGCGCACAACCCCAACTTGCCCACGCCGCGGTTTGGGGAAGATGCGGTGGCTGAACGAGCATGACGGATCGCTCGCTTAAGCCGTTCAGGGCGGGACGCAGCAACTGCATTTCGCCCATGCCAGGCTGCTGCACCAGTACTTCGATCAGATTACCCAGCGGCCATCCGCCACCGGGTAGTTCAGCCGAAAGCTGGGTATATCCGGTATTCGCGCAACGACCCGGCGAGCGCGAAAGCTGGGAGGCTCGCCAGAGAGAAGGATGAATGCGCTCTGGCGAAGCAATGTGGGGACTGGACATGAGCGCCTCGTAAAAATACTGTTTAAATATACAGTATTTTTACCATGAATCAGCAAAGAGAGCTAAAGAGACTCGTCGAAATAAGCGTTTTCTAAAAAATATCGTCTATACTTTCCGCGGGTGTTCACACTTCCTGTGTGGCAGGGTATGCGATGGTCGGGCCGCCACGCGCCTTATTTGCGACCCTATGCCCACACCCTCCACTATTCCATCGCCAGTGTCCGCCACCCTCCCGGCGTGGCCGGCCTCAGCTTTTCCCAAAACAAATCCATCAAGCAGCCGGCTTAGGCTCAGCTCCAAATACTGTCGCTTTTTACTAGGGAAAACATGGCCATTATAGAAAAAAGACTATCGCAAACATTCAAGCAGTTCTTCGATTCGGAAAAGGCGGGCGGCATTCTATTGATCGCCTGTACCGTTATCTCGCTGCTCCTGGCCAACTCCCCGCTGGGAGAAGGCTATCTTCAGATATGGCGCGTGTATGTGGGCGGGCTGAGCATAGAGCACTGGGTGAATGATGCGTTGATGGCTATCTTTTTCCTGCTGATCGGCCTCGAACTCAAACGTGAGCTGTACAACGGAGAGCTGTCGGAACTCAAGAATGCGCTTCTTCCCATCGTTGCTGCCGTCGGCGGAATTTGCGTCCCGGCACTGATACATTTCAGCATGAACGCCGGAACACCGACACAGGCCGGTATCGGTATTCCTATGGCTACGGACATCGCTTTCGCATTAGGAGTGCTCGCCCTTCTTGGAAGCCGGGTCCCGGCGTCGCTCAAGGTATTTCTCGCTGCCTTGGCCGTCATGGATGACCTGGGTGCCATTATTGTCATCGCGGTTTTCTATACCGCAGAGATGTCCTTCACCTATTTGCTGGCCGCCGCGGTCGTGTTCGTCCTTCTCGCCTGCATGAACCGCTACCTGCGCGTCATGTCTGTCCCGCTCTACCTGCTGGGCGGCGCCGTAATGTGGGTTTTCATGCTGAAATCCGGCGTTCACGCAACGATCGCCGGCGTACTCCTGGCATTCACCATTCCTTTTTCTGCCAAGCAAGATGATGAAAGTTCACCATCGCATAAGCTGGAACATTTCCTGCACAAGCCGGTCGCCTTCATCATCCTGCCTATCTTTGCCTTGGCGAATACCGGGATCATCATCAGTTCCGGCTGGACCCAAGACCTTGCCTCGACAAACAGCCTTGGCATCATGGCCGGGCTGGTCATGGGCAAGCCTGTTGGAATAACACTGTTATGCCTGCTTGCCGTCACTCTCGGAATCTGCAAGCTGCCGCTCGACTTGCGTTGGCGCCATGTAGTGGGTGCGGGTCTGCTGGGCGGCATAGGCTTCACGATGTCCATCTTCATCACCAATCTCGCCTTCATCGGAGAGGCGGAAGTCATCAACGCATCCAAAATGGCCATTCTCCTGGCGTCGCTGGCCGCCGGCATCATTGGTTTTGTCTGGTTGAAGATCTTCGGAAAACCGGTGGACACGGATACGGACATGGACACCATGGACTTCGAGGAAAGTACAACATTGCCATCTGTGCAGCTTCCCCGCTAGAACAGATCAAGAGGCCTGGCCATGACAGTGGATTGAATCCGCAGCATGGTCGGCCACCCCATACTTTATCGCTTTTATGGCGTACGCCCCAGGGATTATTCATGAGTACATTGCCCTCCTGTCCGACATGCAGTTCGGAGTTCACATACGAAGATGCGGGCCTCTACATCTGTCCAGAATGTGCTCACGAATGGTCGGAACAAGCCGTAATACTGGTCGAAACGAGCAGGGTTTATCGCGATTCAGCCGGAAATGTGCTGCAAGACGGAGATACCGTCACGGTCATCAAAGACCTGAAGCTCAAAGGCTCGGCGGGCGCAGTCAAGGTGGGCACCAAGGTGAAGAATATCCGACTGGTCGACAGTGATCATGATATCGATTGCAAGATCGACGGCTTCGGTGCCATGAGCTTAAAATCGGAGTTCGTCAAGAAAGCGTAAGCATCCCACAGAGAATGAGGTCGTGACATGGATCGACCCGTACTGATCGCAGGCGCTGGCCCGGTAGGCTTGACCATGGCAATGGCATTGAAGCGCCAGGGTGTCGCGCTGCGTATTATCGACAAGGCGGCGGCCCGCAGCGATAAATCCAAAGCATTGGTGCTGTGGCCCCGCACATTGGAAATGCTCGACATACAGGGTTGTGTGCAGCCCTTTATTGAAACCGGTATGAAAGCCACTGGCGTGCGTATCCTGGATCGGCACCATACCTTGGTACACGTCCGGCTCGATGCCGCGCGCAGCCGTTTTCCCTATGCGCTGATGCTTCCCCAGAGCGACACCGAGCGCTTGCTTGAAGAGCAACTGGCTCTATTGGGCGTTCATGTCGAACGACACGTGGAACTCGTATCGTTCACGGATAACAAAGACATCGCCACGGCTGCCCTGCGCCATGCAGACGGAAGCGAAGAAAACACCGACTATTCGTATCTGGCTGCTTGCGATGGTGCGCATAGCACCATTCGCCATGGGCTCGCCGTCCAGTTCGATGGCGATACCCTTCCATCCGACTGGCTATTGGCGGATGTGGAGCTCGATGGTGATCTGCCCAACGACGAACTCACTATCTGCTGGACGCCCGATGGCGTTCTGGCGCTCATACCCATTCGGGGTGCACGGTTCCGGGTCATCGCCGATCTCGGGCATGCCTCGGCACAGAACCCATCTGCGCCCACCCTGGTAGAGGTGCAGTCCTTGCTGGACGAACGTGGACCCACCCGTTTAAGCGCCCACGATCCTGTATGGACAAGCCGGTTCAGGATCAATGAGCGCAAAGTGAACGATTACCGCCATGGACGGATATTCCTTTGCGGGGATGCTGCGCATATTCATAGCCCTGCCGGCGGACAAGGAATGAATACAGGCATGCAGGATGTCATTAACCTGACATGGAAACTGGCCATGGTGTGGCATGGCAGGGCATCATCGGAATTACTTGAAAGTTACTCGCCCGAACGCAGTGTCATCGGCGAACAAGTACTGCGCAATGCCGGCACTATGACCAAAGTGGCCATAGTGCGCAATCCCATCCTGCAGGAAATCCGCAACCTGGCGGTTGGCGCCCTGGGACGTATTCCCGCACTGCGCCAGACATTGGTCGATCAATTGACCGAGGTCGACTTGCACTACCACGACAGTCCGCTTACACGCATGTTGCCGAGCGCCTCTTCAAAACCTGCGCCGGGCGAGCGTGCGCCCGACCTTCCTGTAAACCACACCGACAGCGGAGCCACCCGGCTTCATGAAGTGCTTGCGGACGGCAAGTTTGCCCTGCTGTCCGTCTCGGCACCCACGATAAAACTGCCGGATGCGCTAAAGGCGATCGCCACAACAACCGGCGCGGTAGCCACTGATGACTACCGCGCCGGGTATATTTACCTGATTCGTCCGGATGCCTATGTGGCAATGAGCACCAAAACTGAAAATCGGGACCTACTACTCGCTGAGCTGCAAGCTATGGTGGGGACGGCATAGGCGCATTGCCATGGGCAGTACCATGATGCCGACTACGCGTTGGCGATCTCCGCCAGCAGGTCTTCCTTCATTTGCGTCATCGCTGGAAGAAGTTCGCGCAAATCGATTTTCCTGGAAATTATTTTAGGAAACAGCTCGTCCTCTTCTTCCGCAACGTGGTGATTGATGTATTCACCCAGTACGATGAATTTCGCGTCGTACAAGTCATCGCCCGGCTTCATTTCCTGCAACTGGCGTATCAATTCCTTGGCACTGGCATGCTCGACCAGCGCTTCATCCAGTAAGTCGCCGAAGGCCTCTGGATCCTGGTCACGCAGGAACATATAGAATTGCTGCTCTTCGATTTGCGTATGAGCAGTCAACTCCATACAGGTCTCCGCAACGATGCTTTGCTTCTTCGCTGCATCGCTTGCGTTTTCGAATTCCTTGAACAGCTTCTTGGCCTTCCGATGGTCATCCAGCAGGAGGCTTAATACTTCTTTCTGGGCAACGGGAATTTGTGATTTATTCATTATATTTACCTCTTGAATTCATATAGAAAAGCAGCACAAAGGCCTGGTGCGCTGTTTGGCTAATTCGAATACTCAACTTCGGCGCCTGAGCTGGACGTTGCGTTCGGCCACGACGCAATGCGTGACCGAACGTATACCGGTTGGCAGTTACGGCTTGCGACTTCCCGATATGGTGCTGCTGCCCTCATTGCTCGTAGCGTCCGAGCCGGAACGCATTGGAGCCGCCCGAGGTGGCGATTCACCCGATGGTGCCGTTTGTTGCGGCGTACCGATTGTGGAAGACGGTGACGCGCTGTTGGAGGGAACATCAGACCCATGCAATTTCGGATTGGCGGTATTCGTTGTTGCAGGTTTGTCGGTTCCCGGTACGGTGCTATGAGGAGCTTCGCCTGTAGCCGTACCCGACGTTGGAGGCGTAGTCATATTAGGACTCTTGGTCGGCGGCGGATTGGCATCGGGCTTGGAACTTTCAGGCATTTCGCCCACTTTGTTGGTACCCGTGGTTTGCGCCTGAACGGCTGCAAATGGAGTAGCTACCAAGGCCGCAACGAGAAGAGTTTTATGAAGTGCTTTCATATTCACCACCTTTGTAAATTATATTAATCAATATGTTGAAAATCCTAAGGTCATATGCAACGGCACATTGCCGTTGAACTTCTGTAGCAAATACTGTGCCCCGGCCGATTACTATTTAAGAATCTCCATCGCTTTAGCATCGATCTCGATCTTGCCGACCAAGCCTTTATCAACCTCGCCCCTGATCTGGACGGTCGTTTTATCGTCGACGGGGACTTTCGGGAATATCTTGTCGTCGATCTCAACCGGTATCTCACCCGTCCCATCAGAGAAAACATAGTGCTCGTCCGACGTCTTCCTGATCAACAATCCCTTGAGTGCCACTTTATCGTCGTCCTTGGACTTCTCTATCACTTCGGCGACAGTGCTTGCCGTGACTTTTTCAGACGGACCTGTGTATTGAGCCGAAGCCGGCGTCAAGGCGAAACCCGCAACGCCGAGTACAAGCCCCACAGAAATAGACTTGGTAGTTGAGATGCTCATGTATTGCCCCTTTTTTCATTGATGGAAACCAATGCCTGTGCGGCCGCGCAGGCATAACTTAAATACTTTCCAGGTCAAGCAAGGTAAAGTGTCCTTCTTTCAGCCATCCACCCGTGTCAATGTGGACGGTATTTCCTAGCGCGATGACCTCTTGAATAGGTGTGTGCCCTACCACGACGGCGTGGATATTCCTGACTGCTGTCTCATCGAGACGCTGCAAGCGTTCGCGCGACCAGATTGCCCGCATTCGTGCTGCCTCCGTCCCGAGCGCCTCCAATAAGAAGTTCCAATCCCGCACTGGACAATCGGCGTGGAGCATGCCCACCAAACCATTCTTCGTCTCAATTTCCATGGCGTATGGCAGCTCGTTGAATACAAGACCAAACTGCTTCTGCCGTGCGCTTGGCATATCCAGGAACCATCCACCTCCATTAACCCTGTAATTCTCTATATCAACGCGACCGGCCAGGCTATGCCGTATTGCATAATCCTCATGATTGCCCCTTACCGCATGAAACCAGGGCAAAGCGAGCCAATCGAGAGCTTGCTCAGCTTCGGGGCCACGATCCACGAGGTCGCCAACACTGAACAAGCGGTCCTTATCCGGATTAAAGCCAACCATCTCGATGGCTTGCTGCAGGCGGCTGAAGTGACCGTGTATATCGCCTACGGCATAGTCTCGACCGGTAAGGTTTAGTTCATAGCGCTGGATCAACGTACCCATTTCTTCGGTCCTGTCCGTGGTGATAGCAATCGACGTGCCGGTGACAATCGCGCCGCGGATATTCTGCCTACCGGGAAACAAGTAGTTTCCAAACAGATCGATCCTGGACCTCTGCGGCGAAATAGAATGAACAAGTCTTTGTCAATTTGAATTTGCCACATGAACTCGCATATATCCAGTCAACGCCATGAAGACCCGTCTCGCCGAATGGCATCATGGCGCAACGCATCCGTGATGTTTTTCATTACCGGCCTTTTCATCCTGGCCATGGGCAACGCTTACGCTCAACATACGGTGAACCCCCGGGCTGAGCCCAACGCCTTCATCGAAGCCGTCGGCAACACCGCCCTCGAGGCTGTCCGGCGCGATCCCGCCGCAAAACAAGGCGATACCCGCCGGATCAATGAACTGGTAGACCAATACCTCCTGCCGTACGTCAATTTTGAAAAAACCACCCGCCTGGCGGCGGGACAGGGCTGGCGGACCGCCACTGAACAGCAGCGGCATGAACTGGTCGAGGCCTTCAAGGGCACGCTTATTCGAACCTATGCCGGAGCGCTGGCTGATGTGGACAAGATCGCAGCCTTGAACCTCCTGCCCTTCCGCGGCGATTCCAAAGCGAAAGACGTCGTCGTTCGAAGTTATTTCTCACAACGTAACGGACCGCAGGTCAATGTCGACTATCGCATGGAGAGTACGCCCGAGGGTTGGAAGATCTATGATCTCAACGTCGAGGGAATCTGGTTGATTCAAAACTACCGCAATCAATTCGCGCAGCAAATCCGCCAGAATGGGGTAGATGGCCTTATCGCCGCGCTGAATCAGAAAAACCGATAGTCCGGAACTACGTCGAGCCGGGGTCGATTTGCGATAGTGCCCGGGCGATGGCTTGCTCGTCGCTGTCCACCGGCATGATGCCGACCACCGGGCCGAAGCTTTCATCGCGCATGACCGACATTTGATG
>LNAP01006440.1_pt1 | contig 10135 bp, 9 predicted proteins | sample 602601 | NCBI WGS metagenome assembly LNAP01 (sample SAMN02440304, study PRJNA202911) | soil metagenome | biome: Subtropical and temperate rainforests or woodlands; isolation source: soil samples (1 kg each in a 20% v/v slurry with milli Q water) were... ...
CTTGGCATGCCACTGCGGCAGCAGGTGTACCAGCGCACCCTCACTACATGCCTGTCGGCAGAGATAGATCGGTAGCAGGGCCACGCCCTCGCCAGCCAGTGCCATCGAACGGATCACGCCGACATCGTTGATCGTCACCTGCCTGGACAGCGGAATGGTGACGCTGCCGTCCCGGTTGCCGAGCGTCCAGGCGTCCTTGCCCTGCGGGGTGAACTGCAGGCAGCAATGGCGACGCAGCTCCTGTGGCGCATCCAGCGGCGGCGCCGCAGCTAGGTAAGTCGGGCTGGCGAACAGGGCCCAATGGGCGGTGCCGACCTGCTTGGCGATCAGCGTCGAATCCTTCAGCTCGCCCGTCCGGATGGCGACATCCACGCCCTCGGCGACGAGATCGACATAGCGGTCCATCAGCACCATCTCGATGCTGACCAAGGGGTAATGGCGGCGCATGCGCGTGACGATCTCGGCCAGGAGGTGATCGCCGAGATCCGAGGGGGCGGTCACGCGCAGCAAGCCTTTCGGCTCGCCGGCCGCTTCGGTCACCGCCGCTTCCGCATCGAGCATGTGCGCAAGCCCGGTCGCGGCATGCTGGAAATACAGCTCCCCGGCATCGGTCAGATGCAGGCGTCGCGTGGTCCGCTGCAACAGGGTCACGCCGAGCCGTTGCTCCAGGCGCGCCACGCGCGTGCTGACCGTCGAGATCGGCAGACCCAGCAGTCGGGCAGCGGCGCTGAAGCCCCCGGCCTGAACGACTTTGACGAACACGGCGGCTTCGTTGAGATCCATTGTTCATCTCACTGAAAAGAGTTTTTGAATTTAACCGTGTAGTCGAAGAAAAGTCAGTCCTCTAGATTGTGCTCATCCACTCACGGAGAGCAGTCATGAAAAAACTGGCATTTATCAAGCGCAGCAATGGCCGCCACTGGGTCGGCGACGGCTTTCCGGTGAAAAGCATCTTTTCCTACCACGACATCGCCGAGGAAATGTCCCCCTTCCTGCTGATGGACTACGCCGGCCCGGTCGATTTTCCGCCGACCTCAAGCAAGCTCGGTGTCGGTCAGCATCCGCATCGCGGCTTCGAGACCGTGACCATCGTGTACGAGGGGGGCGTTTCGCACCGCGACTCGTCGGGCGGCGGCGGCACCATCGGCCCCGGCGACGTGCAATGGATGACGGCCGCCGCCGGCCTGATCCACGAGGAATACCACAGCCCGGAATTCGCCCGGAAAGGCGGTGGCTTCGAGATGGTCCAGCTGTGGGTCAACCTGCCGGCCAAGGACAAGATGTCGGCCCCCGGCTACCAGGGCATCACCGCCGAGCAGATACCCGAGATTGCATTGCCCGGCCAGGCCGGTACGGCGCGCATCATCGCCGGCCAGTACGCCAACGCCGCCGGCCCGGCGCGCACCTTCACGCCCATGAATGTCTGGGACCTGCGGCTCAAGGCCGGCCACCGCGTGGCGTTCGACCTGCCGGAAGGGCATACCACGGCGCTCTTCGTGCTGCGCGGCGCCATCCGTATCGACGACAGCCACACGGTGCGCGCCGCAGAGCTGGCCGTGATGGAACGCGAAGGCAGCCGGCTCGCCTTCGCGGTGAGCGAGGACGCGACAGTGTTGCTGCTCAACGGCAAGCCGCTCGACGAGCCGATCGTCGGGCAGGGTCCCTTCGTGATGAATACCCGCGAGGAAATCGAGCAGGCAATCGACGACTTCAACGGTGGCCGTTTCGGACAGATCCGCCACTAATCTCCGGCAGTACAACTCCCAAAGGAGAATGCCCCCATGAGCAGCCCCGCCAATTTCGGCAATGCCAAGCCCAGCATCGATCCCAACGACGCCGTGATGCTGCTGATCGACCACCAGAGCGGCCTGTTCCAGACCGTCGGCGACATGCCGATGCCGGAACTGCGCGCCCGCGCCGCCGCCCTGGCCAGGATCGCCACGCTGTCGAATCTTCCGGTGATCACCACCGCTTCCGTGCCGCAAGGCCCGAACGGCCCGCTGATTCCGGAAATCCACGAGAACGCCCCGCATGCCCAGTACGTCGCGCGCAAGGGCGAAATCAACGCCTGGGACAACCCGGATTTTGTCGCCGCCGTGAAAGCCACCGGCCGGAAACAGCTGATCATCGCCGGCACCATCACCAGCGTCTGCATGGCCTTCCCGGCGATCAGCGCCGTGCATGCGGGCTACCAGGTGTTCGCCGTGGTTGATGCCTCGGGCACCTACAGCAAGATGGCCGAGGAAATCACCCTGGCCCGCGTGGTCCAGGCCGGGGTGGTGCCGATGGATACCGCCGCCGTCGCCTCGGAACTGCAACAGACCTGGAACCGTGCGGATGCGCTGCAATGGGCCGAGGTCTACACCCGGATTTTCCCGGCCTACCAGTTGCTGATCGAGAGCTACGGCAAGGCACAGGAGGTTGTGAAAAACAACGAAGCGCTGGACTCCCAGCATTAACCAGTGACGCGTCCGGCGCCCCGAACGGGTCGGGGCGCCGCCCCCATCGAGAGAGAATCCACGTGAGCAAACTTCTGCAGATCAAGACCAGCCTGTTCGCCAATCAGGGCCACTCCAGCCAGCTTGCCGATGCCTTCATCGCCGCCTGGCAAGTCAGCCATCCCGATGCCGAGATCGTGACCCGCGACTTTGCCGTCGATCCGGTGCCGCATCTCGATGGTACCGGCTTCCAGGCCTTTCTCACCCAGCCGGAGCAGCGCACCCCCGAGCAGCAGGCCAAGGTCGCCTATTCCAATGCGCTGATCGAGGAGCTGAAAGCGGCCGACACGCTGGTGATCGGTCTGCCGATGTACAACCTCGGTGTGCCCTCGATGCTGAAGTCCTACTTCGACCACATCGCCCGCGCCGGCGTTACCTTCCGCTATACCGAAACCGGACCGCAGGGCCTACTCGCCGGCAAGAAGGCCTACATCCTGGCGGCGCGCGGCGGCCGCTATGCCGGCACGGCGTTCGACACGCAGACCGACTACGTGCGCAACTTCCTCGGCTTCATCGGCATCGCCGACGTCGAGTTCGTCTATGCCGAGGGGCTGAACATGGGCGACGAGAGCCGCGCCGCCGGCCTGAGCGCCGCGCATGATGAGCTGGCCCGGATCACCGCCTGAACATCGGCTTCACCCATCCCGCGAAAAGGAACTGCCATGCCCGCTATCCCGACTGTCAAAGCCGTTCTGCAGGAAACCCCCTATCTCGTTTCCTTCACTGACGATCTCGGTCATGCCTGGAGTGCCGACGAGCCGACCGAGGTTGGCGGCGGCAACACGGCGCCGACGCCGGAGCGGCTCATTCTGGCCAGCCTCGGCGCCTGTACTGCGATCACCCTGAAGATGGTTGCCGCGCGCCGCCAGTTGCCCCTGACGGGCGTCCAGGTCGAGTTGCAGCTCAATCCCAGCGGCAAGCCCGAGTCCGGCAACGACATCGTCCGCCAGATCACGGTCCAGGGCGACTTGAGCGACGAGCAGCGCGAGCAACTGCTGAAAGTCGCCAACGCCTGTCCCATGCACAAGTTGCTGAGCGGCGAGATTCGCATCCACACCGAACTCGGCATCAGGAGTGCCGCAACCAGCTGAGGAAGCCGCCTTTCTTGATCGCTACCGGCTTGTGCATCAGCAGCGAGGCGCTGGCTTGCTGACGGAATTTCTGCAGCTTCGATAGCGCGCTACCAACCTCCGTGCGCTCATCCAGGCACGACTGGATCATGTCGTGGTCGATGCGATAGATCACGCTGGAAGTCAGTGCCGTGAAGCGGGCCTGCGAAGGCGCGCCGAGGGTGACGCCTTCCTCCCCCATGATTTCCCCCGGCCCCATGCGCCCGGCCTCGACGAAGCTGTCCCCATCCGGTATCGAGGCGGATACCACGCCAGTGCCGATCACCCACAGGTGGTCGGTGGCTTCGCCAAACTCCAGCACGACCTGACCGGCGATGAACTGCTGCGGGATGAGGTACTGGCTGAGGCGGTCCTTCTCTTCGGCGTCCAGCGAGCGGAATATTTTCACGTCATCCAGCAAGCGACGTGGCCGGCTGATCGGCACCTCAGGCTGGTTTTCGCCGGTCGGAACGCCGGCCGCTCGGAGATGGCGGTAGGCCAGGTCGAACATCAGGTTGCGGGTTTCGGTCTTGTCGGTTTCGGTGCTGACAAAACCACTGGCCTCGTACTCCACCGAGGTGAGGTCGGAGCTTTTGATCGAAACCTTGGCCTTGGGCGTCGGCAGCAGCGCACTCACCCCCTGAAGGGTCTTGTGCAGCGCATCCAGCACCAGGCGTGGCCGGACCTGGGCGGGCACAGTCACACTGATGGCGATATTGCTGATATTGGCAGAGCGGTTGAGGTTGAGAATCTTGGCCTTGGCCGCTACCGAGTTGGGAATCACCAGTGTGCCGCCCTGGCTGGTCAGCAGATGGGTGGCGCGCCAGTCGATCTCGACCACCTTGCCCTCGGTGCCATCGATGGAAACCCAGTCATCCAGGCGATACGGTTTCGTCGTGTTGAGCACGATGCCAGAGAACACGTCGCTCAAGGTGTTCTGCAGCGCAAGACCGACGACGATGGCGACCACGCCCGAGGTCGCGAGCAGGCCTTTGACCGGCAGCTGCATGACGTAGGCCGCCGCAGCGACTACTGCGGCGAGGAATATCGCTGCGCCGAGGACATCCTTCAGCAGACGGCCGGCATGCCCGCTGCGGGGTCTCAACAGCAGACCCAGCACCACGGTGAGGGTGCGGGCACAGAGTAGCCACCAGGCGATGCCCAGAACGGTACCCATCATGCTCAGGGAGGCTTCCGTCCAGGGCGGCGGCTGCATCGGACTCATGCCGGCCTCGAAGATCACCACACTGTAAGCGGTAAAGAACACCAGCCGCAGGAGCACCCGCCAGACCTTGCGATCTACCGGCAGCAGACGCCAGCAGGCGAGGTCCGCAAGCAGGAGGCTGACGGCGAAGATCATGGGATGGTTGTGAATCGCTGCGAGCATGAAGCTCTCCTGCATGATTTTCCTCCGAATTAAGGCGAGCCGAAGAGTCCCCCGACCCGCTCAGGATCGCCTGTAGGGACCCGGCGAGACGCCGGTCCACCGCGGTGCGAGCAACCCGAGCCTCTTCTGGCGCCGGGAAAAAGGGGGGCCAGAAGAACCGGTAGACCATGCGCTGGGACGCAGCCGAGGTGGCCTGACCACCAAGATCCACATGGTCTGCGATGCCAACGGCGTGCCTCTGCGCTTTCTGCTGTCGCCGGGTCAGGCCAGCGACATATCGAATGCTCAGGCACTCCTGGATCAGGTTCGCATCCCCGGCAAGCAAGGGCGGCCTCGCAAGCGCTGCCGCTGTTTGCTGGCAGACAAGGGCTACGATGCCGAGCACTTGCGCCAGTACTGCGACCGTTTACCGGATGCAGCCTGTGATTCCGCTGAGAACCATGAAACGTAAGCCCAAGCCGGGCCTGCCAAGGCTGTTCGACCGCCCGAAATACCGGCAGCGCAACATCATCGAGCGGATGTTCGGCTGGCTGAAGGAGAGCCGCAGGATCGGCACTCGCTACGACAAGCTGGCAAGAAGCTTTGCCGAAATGGTCACGCTGGCTTGCACGCTGCGGTGCCTACGGCAGTACTTTTCGTACAGAACCTAATCCGCCTTCTTACGGATCCAGTACAGATAGGTGCCCGCCTCTTCCTGCTGCTCGAGCAGCTCGTGGCCGAGGAACAGGCAGAACTTGGGAATGTCGCGGCGGGTCGAGGGATCGGTGGCGATCACCTTGAGCAGGCCGCCGGCCGGCAGGTCGCGCACCTTGTTGTGCAGCATCATCACCGGCTCGGGGCAGTTGAGGCCGGTGGCGTCGAGAATGGCGTCGGGTTGCTGGGACATGAGGGACTCCGCGGAACAGGCCGGCATTGTCGCGCAAAGTGGCGGCGCGGCCAACCGAGCGGCGGCGGACGGACTAGACTTATGGATCAAGCCCGCGCCAGCTGGAGGACGCCACCATGACCCACCCGGACAGTTTCGCCTGCCGCCGCAGCCTTGAGGTCGACGGTCGCACCTACCAGTACTTCAGCCTGCCCGAGGCCGCCCGCAGCCTCGGCGACATCCGCCAGCTGCCCATCTCGCTCAGGGTGCTGCTGGAGAACCTGCTGCGCTGCGAGGACGGCCGCAGCGTGACCGCCGCCGACTGCCGGGCGGTGGTGCAATGGCTGCACAAACGCAGCTCGGAGCAGGAAATCCAGTTCCGCCCGGCACGGGTGCTGATGCAGGACTTCACCGGCGTGCCCGGGGTGGTCGACCTGGCCGCCATGCGCGATGCCATGGCCCGCGCCGGCGGCGATCCGCAGAAGATCAACCCGCTGTCGCCGGTGGACCTGGTGATCGACCACTCGGTAATGGTCGATCACTTCGCCGATCCCAGCGCCTTCGCCGACAACGTGACCATCGAGATGCAGCGCAACCACGAGCGCTACGCCTTCCTGCGCTGGGGCCAGCAGGCCTTCGCCAACTTCCGCGTGGTGCCGCCGGGCACCGGCATCTGCCACCAGGTCAACCTGGAGTATCTGGGCCAGGTGGTGTGGAGCCGCGCCGACGACGGCGCCACCCTGGCCTACCCGGACACCCTGGTCGGTACCGACTCGCACACCACCATGATCAACGGTCTGGGCGTGCTCGGCTGGGGCGTCGGCGGCATCGAGGCGGAGGCGGTGATGCTCGGCCAGCCGCTGTCGATGCTGATTCCCGAGGTGGTCGGCGTGCGCCTGGCCGGCAAGCTGCGCGAAGGGGTGACCGCCACCGACCTGGTGCTGACCGTCACCGAGCTGCTGCGCAAGCGCGGCGTGGTGGGCAAGTTCGTCGAATTCTTCGGCCCCGGCCTCGATCACCTGCCCTTGGCCGACCGCGCCACCATCGCCAATATGGCCCCGGAATACGGCGCCACCTGCGGCTTCTTTCCGGTCGACGGGATCACCCTCGACTACCTGCGCCTGTCCGGCCGCGAGCCGCAGCGCATCGCCCTGGTCGAGGCCTATTGCAAGGCCCAGGGCCTGTGGCGCGAGGCCGGCGACGAGCCGACCTTCAGCGACACCCTGACCCTGGACCTGGCCAGCGTGCAGCCCTCGCTGGCCGGGCCGAAGCGCCCGCAGGACCGCGTCGCCCTGGAGGACATCCGCGCCCAGTTCGACCTGCTGCTGGACCTGTCCGGACGCCAGGCCGAGCGGGATACCGACTTCCTGGTCGCCGATGCCCACTACGGCCTGCATCATGGCGATGTGGTGATCGCCGCCATCACCTCCTGCACCAATACCTCCAACCCCAGCGTGCTGATGGCCGCCGGCCTGCTGGCCAAGAAGGCGGTGGAGCGCGGCCTGAGCCGCCGCCCCTGGGTTAAGTCGTCGCTGGCGCCGGGCTCCAAGGTGGTCACCGACTACCTGGCCAAGGCCGGCCTGACGCCCTACCTCGACCAGCTCGGCTTCAACCTGGTCGGCTACGGCTGCACCACCTGCATCGGCAACTCCGGGCCGCTGCCGCCGCCGATCGCGGACTGCGTCAACGCCAACGACCTGATCGTCAGCTCGGTGCTGTCCGGCAACCGCAACTTCGAGGGGCGCGTGCATCCGCAGGTCAAGGCCAACTGGCTGGCCTCGCCGCCACTGGTGGTGGCCTTCGCCCTGGCCGGCACCACACGCATCGACCTCACCCGCGAGCCGCTGGGCACCGGCAGCGACGGCCAGCCGGTGTATCTGAAGGACATCTGGCCGAGCGATGCCGAAGTGGCTGCCGCAGTCGGTAGCGTGGACGGCGCCATGTTCCGCCGCCGCTACGCCGACGTGTTCAGCGGCGACGCCGCCTGGCAGGCGATTGCGGTGGGCGACGGTGCCACCTATCCGTGGGACCCGACCTCCACCTACGTGAAGAACCCGCCGTTCTTCCAGCACATCAACCAGCCGCCGGCAGCGCTGGCCGATATCGCTGGGGCACGCATCCTCGCCCTGTTCGGCGACTCGATCACCACCGACCACATCTCGCCGGCCGGCAGCATCAAGCCCAGCTCGCCGGCGGGCCTGTACCTGCAGAGCCTCGGGGTGGCCCCGGAGGACTTCAACTCCTACGGCGCCCGCCGCGGCAACCACGAGGTGATGATGCGCGGCACCTTCGCCAACATCCGCATCCATAACGAGATGCTCGGCGGCGAGGAAGGCGGCAACACCCTGCACCAGCCGTCCGGCGACAAGCTGTCGATCTATGCCGCCGCCATGCGTTACCAGGCCGAGGGCGTGCCGCTGGTGGTGATCGCCGGCAAGGAGTACGGCACCGGCTCCTCGCGCGACTGGGCGGCCAAGGGCACCAGCCTGCTGGGGGTCAAGGCGGTGATTGCCGAAAGTTTCGAGCGCATTCACCGCTCCAATCTGGTCGGCATGGGCGTGTTGCCGCTGCAGTTCGTGCCCGGACAGAATCGCCAGAGCCTGGCGCTGAACGGCAGCGAGCGGCTGAGCATCCGCGGCCTGGGCGCAGGACTCAAGCCGCGCCAGAAGCTGATCGTGGAGATCCTGCGCGGCGACGGTACCGAGGAGCGTATCGAGGTGCTGTGCCGCATCGACACGGCCATCGAACTCGACTACTTCAAGGCGGGTGGCATCTTGCACCATGTGCTGCGCCAGCTGCTGGCCGGATAGCGTTGTTCGTGGGCCCGCCACCCTCGCGCGAAAGAAACGACTAGCCGAGGAAGTCCGCCACCGCCCGTGCAGCCTCCTGCAGATGCTGCGCGTGGCTGAAACCGGAGGCCTTGAGCGGCTTGAGGTCGTGATCGGCGGCGGCCAGCCAGAGCACGCGAATGGCCGGTGACAGCAGGTAGCCGGCCACCCGCTCGCGGTTGCCCAGCGCGTCGCGCTCGCCCTGCACGATCAGGGTCGGCGTGCGCAAGGCAGCCAGATGCGCGACCCGCGGCTTCTCCGGCTTGCCGGCGGCATGGAACGGGTAGCCGAGACAGACCAGCGCGGCCGGCTGCAACTCGTCGGCCAGCAGACTGGCCATGCGCCCGCCCATGGACTTGCCGCCAATGGCCCACTTGCCAGGCTCGCGGGCGTTCACCTCAGCCCAGACCTCTCGCCAGCAATCGAGCAACTGCGCCTGCGGATTGGGCGGCCGCTTGCCGCCATCGCGGCGCCGGGCAGTCATGTAGGGAAACTCGAAACGCACCACCCGCACGCCGCACTCGGCCAGGCGCTCGGCGATGTCGTTCATGAACGGGCTGTCCATCGGCGCACCGGCGCCGTGGGCAAGAATCAGTCGCCCGCGCGCTCCGGCGACCGGCCCTGACCACAAAAGTTCGGCAAAACTCACGCTAAAGCCCCCATCCGCCTTATGGCTTTGATTTGTATCAACATCTGTCCAAGGCAGTTTATCCATGCTGACGCTGATCTTTTTCCGATCAAGCCCATTAGTCGTGGAACCTCGAAAATGAGCACAGCAAACCTCAGGACTGCTTATAACTACAAGGTGGTTCGCCAGTTCGCCATAATGACGGTGATCTGGGGAATCGTCGGGATGGGGATTGGCGTATTCATCGCCGCCCAACTGGTCTGGCCGCAGTTGAACTTCGACCTGCCCTGGACCAGTTTCGGCCGTCTGCGCCCCCTGCACACCAACGCGGTGATCTTCGCCTTCGGTGGTTGCGCCCTGTTCGCCACCTCCTTCTACTCGGTGCAGCGCACCTGCCAGACCCGCCTGTTCGGCGGACCGCTGGCCAGCTTCGTGTTCTGGGGCTGGCAACTGGTGATCTTGCTCGCCGCCGTCACCCTGCCGCTCGGCTTCACCTCCTCCAAGGAGTACGCCGAGCTGGAGTGGCCGGTCGACATTCTGATCACCATCGTCTGGGTCGCCTATGCCGTGGTGTTCTTCGGCACCATCATGCAGCGCAAGGCCAAGCACATCTATGTCGGCAACTGGTTCTTCGGGGCCTTCATCCTGGTGACGGCGATGCTGCACCTGGTCAACAACATGGAGATCCCGGTCAGCCTGACCAAGTCGTACTCGCTGTACGCGGGTGCCACCGACGCCATGATCCAGTGGTGGTACGGTCACAACGCCGTAGGCTTCTTCCTGACCACCGGCTTCCTCGGCATGATGTACTACTTCGTGC
>LNAP01006442.1_pt1 | contig 10131 bp, 9 predicted proteins | sample 602601 | NCBI WGS metagenome assembly LNAP01 (sample SAMN02440304, study PRJNA202911) | soil metagenome | biome: Subtropical and temperate rainforests or woodlands; isolation source: soil samples (1 kg each in a 20% v/v slurry with milli Q water) were... ...
AGTTGAACACGTGGCTGAGCCCGCCGATGTCGAGGCCGCGCGCCGCGACGTCCGAGCAGACCAGCAGCTGCAACTCGTTCGCCTTGAACCGGTTCAGCGTGGCGAAGCGCGTCGGCTGGTCCATGTCGCCGTGCAGCGCGCCGACCGAGAAGCCGTGCCGCTTCAGCGACTTGTAGAGGATATCGACATCGACCTTGCGGTTGCAGAAGATCAGCGCGTTCTGCACCTGCTCCCGCCTGACGAGGCGGCGCAGCGCCTCGCGCTTGTCGTGCTCGCGCACCCAGACCAGGCCGGCGACGATGGTGGTGGCGACGCTGGCCGGGGCGGAGACCGCGATCTCCTTCGGGTTGGACAGGAAGGCGTCGGCCAGCCGGCGGATCTCGGGCGCCATGGTGGCGGAGAAGAACAGCGTCTGGCGCATCTTCGGCAGGAAGGACACGATGCGCTCGACATCGGGGATGAACCCCATGTCCAGCATGCGATCGGCCTCGTCGATCACCAGATACGTCACGCGGCTCACCTCTAGCTGCACCACGCTCGCGGCACTCGTGGTGTACAAAAAGTCCTCCAAACGGCCCGGCGTGGCCACCAGCACGTGCAGTTGGCCGTCCTCGGTGCAGCTTGCCTTGAGCTTCTGCAGCTGTTCGTTCTTGTCCAAACCTCCGTAGACAGCGCCACTGGTGATTCCGCACAATCGCTTCATGGGCTTCAGCACGCTCACCACCTGCAGCGCCAGCTCGCGTGTTGGCACCAAGACCAGTGCAACAGGAGAAATGGCCTTTCCTGTGGGAGGGGTGAATTTTCTCTTGGCCAGGACCTTCTTCTGTTCCTCCAGGTGGGCCTCCACGTGAGGGACGATGGGCAAACAAAAGGCAAGAGTCTTTCCGGAACCAGTCGGCGCAATACCCAGCACATTTGCACCAAACAACGCAGGTGGCCAGCATTGCATTTGAACGGGCGAAGGCTTGGTTACACCATGCGCAGCACACACTTTAGCAAAGGTAGTGGGCAGTGCGGGGTTCTGAATGGTTGTGACTGGGGCAGGACACATCTTCAAATTTCCTTTGACAAGCACTCCAATTTCTTTTCTGGCAGCTTTCAATTCTTCGCTTGGATCTTCTTCTCCCTCCTCGCCTAACCAAAAATTCTTCTCAAATGGTTCGCTTCTGCTGAAGTCGGTTTTCAATTGGTCAAGAGGTTTTCTAAAAGACGCAGATCCTTTCAGTTTGTCCTTTTTGGGTTCATTCTTGGTGACCGCAGCCTTGTTCTTCTTAGGTAATACATTTGTATTTGTTCTCTTCTTTGGCAAAGGTAACATGGTATCAATGTAGTCCCCCAATGCATTCTCTGGATCGTCGGGACGACTTAGTTTATTTCCCGCCCGGACTTGCCTTTTTTGAAAGCGTTTAACGCTTCTGGCCAGAAGTTCAGCCTTTGAAGAAGACATGATACAAGTTTGAGAAAACCTTCAACGCAGTATTGTTCAAGAATCTTTTCTATGGCGTTGCCATTCATTTCTCCAGCGGACACGCTGCTGATTTTACACCGGCGACCTTCCGGGTTTAGAGGCAATGGCGACCGTTACCACTTTTGCAGTGGTCAATGTTTCGAGATTGTTCCAGTTTCTCTTGCTAATAGTAACTATTGACATGGCGCAGAAAGTTGAGATTCAGGTTATTGAAGATAAACTTCTTCTGGAAGGAGTTTTGGATGAAAAGTTGGTGAAGGAAAATGACCTGTCCCGTATCAATGGTGAATTCAACCTTGTTGAGCTTGCACCGACTGTCCAGTGTTTGTCTTTATCATTCAAGCGCATTGGTAGAATTGAAAACTTGGTCGGATTTGATAATCTGGTAAAACTATGTTTGGACAATAACTTTATCGAGGAGATCAATAACATTAGTCACCTCGTCAATCTCAAGTGGCTTGACCTATCTTTCAACAAAATCAAGAAGATACAAGGTCTTGACACCCTTACACAACTAGAAGACCTCAGTCTGTATAGCAATAAGATTTCTGTCATCGAGGGTCTTGAGAAGTGCACCAACTTACAGTGTTTGTCTCTTGGCAACAATAGAATTGACTCCCTCGACCAGATTGTGAAGTTTCGTCAACTCAAGAGCCTGCGTATGCTTACGCTGAGCGACAACCCCATTAGCAACAACAACGTGGACTATCGAAACTATGTGATGGCGTATGTAGACACAATAAAGTACCTCGACTATGCTCTGATCGATCCCATCCTGCGCGAGAAGGCACGCAACGATTGCCACGATGAGCTGGTGGACATTGTCGAGAAAGAATCTGTTATTGCCGAAAAGGCCTCTCGCGAGACCGCAATGGAGCTGTACTTGCGCAAGCTGGACGATGCGTGCGTCTTATTTGCGCACACTATCTTCGATGACCTCTTTAACGAGGACGCCGATGTGGAACGCCTCAAGCACATGCCCGGTGTCAAGGAACAGATTGAGAATTTCCGCACCAGCTTCAAGAACATCTCAGATGAGTACATCCGCGCCACCCTGGACAAGCACGAGAAAAAGAAAGCCGAGATTGGTGACTTCGACAGGGCGGTCAAGGCGGTGCGTGTAAAGGACGACCTAGAGAGCACGCAGCTGATTGATGGCTTCAACCGCTCGAAGAAAGCGTGTGCGGACAAGATCACCAACCCCAATTCTACGCTGTTGCAAAGCGATTGCATTCGCATGGTTAAGAATCTCCAGGATGAGCTTGATCAGGTAAGTTGGCTCTTGAACGTTGCATTCCTTATCTACACTGCGTAATTTCATTCACTCACTTTTTGTTCAGGTGTGTGACGAGCTGATGAACATCGAACTGCGGCAGGTTGAGAAATTCGAGGCCCTGGTGGACGAGTTTGAGAACCGACTGAACGACTTGAAGAACGAAGCCCTGGAGGCGCAGCAGCTGTTCTTCCGGTCCATCGAGGACCTTGAAGAGAAGTTTTCCTCAGGCGTGCGCGCGGTGGCCCAAGACCTCATTGACCGCCTCGCCAGAGAGGAACTCGCAGAAGACTACTTGGACGACGAGGCGATGAGCATGGTGATCGACAAGGACACCTGCATGGGCGTGCTGTCGGCCTCCCACGACATGCACATCGGCCGCATCCTGAAGCGTGAGGACGAGGCGCGCGGCGTGGAGACCAAGCGTTTCCAGGAGACCATGTCGAACTATCTCTCGCTGGAGAGTCTGCGCAACCGTGACCGTGTTCTGCAGGTGCATGACTTCAGCCGGCAGAGCAAGACCTCCCTGCATGCCTTGCTCTCGGCGGAGGACGAAGATGGCATGGACGAGGACGAGGCGCTGGGAATGATGCCCTCGTCGGCACTCAGTGGGAAGTAGAGGAATGCTGTATGACTTGAAGTACTCTTAATGTGTTTAATGTTTATGTTAAAGCTTTAATGATGGGAGAGCTGCTGTTGAACATTTGATGTTTTTTTTGGCGGAGGTGCGTCCGTAAACTGTTTATAAAAATCGGTTAAACCGAAAAATTGACGATTGTCAGCCCATCAATAGAATTTTGGCCAGCATTACCAGCAATAGGAATTAACATGCTCTATTCAGTGTCGCTGATCGTATATCTCTGCATAGGGAGTGTATTTTCTAGCCTCGACATAAAATACCACCATTTAAAGGACGCAAGATTGTGCAACAATGTAGAAAGCAGCCACCATGCACACAGTTGTAAATTGCGGTACGAACCCGACCTGGAAGTGGGTGAAACTTACAACTGTGATCGGCGTAAAATTGCACCTGATCAATGCAGAGTAGCGGTCATTGAGAGTGGCCATCCATCTTTGGTGGATGCATATGAGGTACTGCCAACCATTGAGAGTGATCAGTCCGTCAGAAGAATTGTCCTCAAGTTTAATTCGAGTGCGCAACTGAGTGTGGAAGACGTGGGATCACACACCGATAATTTCTTGAAGTCTCACATGTGGTGGTATGTCACAAAAGAGCCTTACATTTGGTCACCGCTCAATACGCAGCAAGTAGTGGTGCTGAGCCGTGTTCAACATTATTTTGAACCTTCGCTGCGAGTCATGTCTGCTCTCCAGTTTCCCGTAGAGGATGTGTGCAAGAAAACGCCATTGATATTGCACCACCGCGACTTTAAGCACCCGGGGTGGTACTCTATGCTTGCACAGTACGCGCACGTGCACCGCGAGCTGCCTTATGCCATCACTGCTGTGTACGTATCCTCCGCCAACAGCGTGAACGATAGCACCTCATTCATATCAGCTGAAGACTGCCCCAATGTAGTGAACAAGTGGGAGTGCGCATTCCTCCCTGTTACGAACTGTTCGCTGCCACGAAGTGTCACACATTGCACCGGTCAAAATTGTGTGGTTTCCGGTGTTCGCGATACGATCATGTCCAGTGCGATCTTTAGCAGCGCAAGCGAAGACGCGAAGCCCATCGAAGGTGGTTCGTCTGAGCTGAACGCGGCGAAAGAGTTGACCAAGCTCCCATTACCTTCCAATGCGAAGCTGTTGGAGGCACTGGCCGTGCAAGCAAAGAGCGAAGGCGCAGGCACCCAATACGGCAAACCCCAGCATCCTCATCAGGCCCCCTTTCACCGCATGATGTTCTCAGATGTTGATAACTACGGGCATGGGCTGCTGCTGCGCCCGTCGGCTTTCTACCGCTCCCGCATTGCGGACATGATTCATCATTTTCAAGACGCCACGGGGTTCACGTCGTCGCAGCGCTGTGTGGCCGCGCAGATCCGACGGGGTGATCGCGCAGCCGGAAACCTCAACATCACAGCGTTTTGCTTGGACCCGGCCAATAAACACTCGGACTATGGCTGTGCGGATGTGCCTTTTGCCTCGGTCACGTTGCGCCACGTGGTCGAGAGTGCGGCCAAGTTAGTGGATGCATCGGTGCGCTCGCTGGTAGTGACCACTGACGACGAGGCTTGGTTGGACAAGCAACGCACAGAGTTGAAGAAAACCCATCCGGAGTGGAAGATATACAGTTTAAAGACGCCCAACCATACCCATTTGCCACGGAACAAGGTGCCAAATCCCGAAGTGTCGTTGAGCAAAAGCGATCCGGAGTATATGTTCATGCGCTACGGAGCAGGCACGCAGAGTGGTGTGCTGCTGCATGGATCCATCGAGCTCAGTCGACAGTGTGAAGCTTTCGTGGGTCACTTTGGCTGTGGGGGGACAATGCTTGTGTACAAAGCCCTGTGTGCGCAAAGCAACCACCGAGAGCATGTGTGTCCACCTGCATTCGACGTGAGGTCCATTTCTGAACTAAGGGTTCTCAAGGAATCGTAATGACCGTTCTTTCTTATTGATGTTAAATAAAGTATAAGTGAACTATGAGAGTGATACAGTAGTCTTTGCTATCAATTACAGCTCCTCGCTTTTGGCAGAAGCATCGCAGGACGTTTTAGTCTCAAACAAGATCTCGTGATAAGCGTTCGGACCAATATTCTTAGCTGCGTGAGTTCTTGGTACAGCGTATGGCAAGCGAACATCTGGCGTGGCTGGAATCAAATAATCACCCTCGACCTTGAAACCCAGCGTGCCTTCAGCACGGAACTCAAAGAGTACGGTACCATCCTCACCCCACACCTGCAGCTGAGTGGGCTGGACGGCAACGAAATGGTAATCGTAGTCATGTCTGTGCATGGAAGTCATCTCCCCTGGAGCCAGTGTGAAGTTCCACACTCTCACGCGTTCATCTTCGTATATCACCTGAGTTCCTACGTATTTGTCAACAACACAATCTTTGGCTCCTTGGTCCATGTGGCACTCATGCTTCTCGCCAACTGAATGAAATCCACCGTGTGCCAAGCACATGGAGATGGTGGTTAGCACTAAGAAAAGAACTACGAGATTCATTGCTGAAAATTGTGAAGATCTCTCTCCATTATCGAAGTGAGCAGCAATATTATCCCGGCCAAGCGCACTCCTAAACTCCAAATTTAAAAAAAATACCACAATCATACTTTGCATATCCAGGATATACATTTCCATAATTGGTATGAACATAGGCTGCAAGTCAAAACGTTGTTAACCAATTCATTCACGTCTTTCTGCCGCTCACTAATAACGGTAAAGAAAGGGGGTCTAGGGTGGTCACGAACTAAAAGGAATGCATGAGAGAGTAGTGGCGTGCAAAACACAAACTACAATTATATTATTCATGTTGTGTTTTGAGATGGTAGCGACTACGATGAGGTTCTCGTGTGCAAATAAGTGGGGATGGTGAGCTCTCAGTAACCTTTGATGACAACGCTGGGCATCATCCCACAACATCGAACATAACTCGGACATAATCTCATTCACAAGCGTATTAACAGCAATTACACTGCCCACATATCAATATTATTCTCCGCCTTCCAAGTTCTATCCCATTCAGGAAAATCTTCAAGAATGAGAAACCCTTCCACTACGTCTACTTCATCGCCTCCCCGGCAATGAGTCATATGCATACCCTCGTTGAAATTGGCAATGTGATCATGACCAGAAATAATATTTCGCAGTGTTTGATTATACCAAGATTTATCTTCTTCGGTGCGAATCGAGAATTCTTCGCCTTCTTCATCGTCAACCAAGTCGTCGTGACGTCCAGCAGCATATTTGCAGAACTCATTGATGAAATAAAGTATGGGATGGCTAACTTGCATGAACGTTGAACTATTTATCTGTTTGTATTTTAAAACAAATTGGAAAGTGTTTTCTGACAACTTTTCAGCATGTGATCTCAACTCGTCGAATTGTTGCTTTCTCAATGGAGTCAGCAATGTCTTGGGTATCAGCATGGTTTGGCTTTCAAAATTAGACATCTGTGCCAGAAATAGAATATACTCTTTCTTGTCTGTCATGGTAGTGAATAAAGAAAGTTAGATCTTATCTGTTTGTGGGCAACTGACAGGATTGTGCGACCAATTGATGGAGTGTCGAATTGAAGTGAGCGGAAAATTATCCCGAGAGGGCGCAACCCTTTGCGAACAGATTTCAAATGTTTGAATGTCACAGAAGAGAACTTTTATTGCATCCTAGTTGCCATGAACTACTGTTTGAAAGGAAGGGAATTGCTTTTGGGCTTAAAGGTATGGCTCTGATTTCTATGGAGGAACGCGGATCTTTGACAATTATCCCATATTTTTTGTTTTCGCGTGTTGCAGAGATCAGAGTGGCTACCTCCTTTCGACGATGAAGGTCTTCGTGTAATGATTACTGAAGTTGACGAACTGTCTGCAAGATTAAAGCATATTGTCGAGACCACAAAAGATCAAAACTATGCCAACCCCGTGCGAGTCGCCATTACTTACTTCCACCAATGCCTTAGCCGAAATCACCGGTACATCGATAGGTACGGCATCATTGTGCACATTAAGCAGTGGTTCCTTTCAACCATTCCCAATGACATAACCTCTTTTTTATTTAGTTATTTACAGAACAGACTTGTAAAGATTCGAAATTTGCGGTGGGAAACGGGCCCTGTGATACCTGACTCCATCAAACAAGACACCTTGTCCGTGAGAGAGAAAGAGTACTTTATGCTGTACAATACCTTGTTAACCGAATACAACGCAGATATTCGCCTCGACTTAACGGCTGATTTGGAGGTTCGATTGTTTGGTGTTTCTTCGCCTCCGCTTAACACCCACTAATTTCAATGGTGGTGACTCTTTGCTTTTTAGCCTCCCAAGGACCTTCTGATTGAAGTACGCGTGCTGAAAGATGGTGTAGGCAAGATCATGACTGACAGTGGATCAGTCAGCTTGGATAAGGGTTCCATCCACTTCCTCAAGAGGTACGCGATTGTCTTATATGTTGTTCAATGATTCGTTTCTCATCACTCCCGCACTATTATCTCGTCTTATTTCTAGATCCGATGTGGAGCAGTTCGTTCGAGAAGGATTGGTTGAACATGTTATGCATGATGGACAATGTTAAGTTTTATGCTTTAATTCTACTCTTTGTATCAATACTTTGTCGCAAAATAAGAAAACAAAGGTTGTTGCATTTGTACATTTCAAAAGTTATGTTCCAGTTGGAGAAAATTTACAACAACGGCTTGAGCCAACATGCACAGCACCAATAAAATTCAGAGCAACAGGCAATTTACCGTCTGAATCGTCTGGTGAAAAAGAAGGCGCCGAAACCCACAGCGCCGGCCAAGGCGACAAAAATAGACACACCAGACCAGGAGAAAGTAGACACTTCGTGCGAAGTAGCCACCGGGCGGCGCTGTGGAGCGGCGTCCTCCTTCTTCACCGCGGGCGCAGCAGCGACAACTGGAGCCGCAGGAGCCGCGGCAGGAGCGACCTTCGCGGGCGTGGCCTCCTTCACCGGGGTAGGGGCGGGGGTCGCTTCCTTGGCCGCAGGGGTCGCCGCGGGCGTCGCAGCCGAAGTGGCAGCCTTTGCTGGCGTCGCGACGGGGGTAGGTGCGGGGGTGGCCTCTTTTGCGGCGGGGGTAGCAACCGGGGTAGCCTGGGGTGTCGGCTCTTTGGCCGGAGTGGCGACAGGGGTGGGAGCAGGAGTGGGCTCCTTCGCCGGAGTCGGGGCAGGCGCGACTGGCGTGGCAACCTTGGCAGGCGTCGCCGCGGGAGTCACCGTCGGAGTGGCAGCGGGAGTTGAGAAGTCCGGGGTAGTGGAGCGATCCGGCGAGCCAATCGGGGCTGGGGTCTGGTCAGAAAGTCCCTTGCTGGTCACTTCCGGAGTGCTCACCACAGCTGCGGGAGCTGCTGCGACTTCCTCGGACACCTTCTGAGGCACAACCTCGATCTCCTCGTCACTCTCAGTCTCCACAGTGGTGACCACCGGGGTGGTGTCCACCTTCGCCGCAGCAGCGGCAAGCTCCGCCTCCGCCTCCAGTTGGCTCTCGATGGCTTCTCTCTCCTCGGCCTCCGCAGCGCGACGCAGGTCCGTTGCGATCATCTTGCGTGCAATCGGGTGATAGCTGTGGACAAGCACGTGATAAGAAATAGGTGTTAGAAAAATATGTTGGCAAAAGAAAATAGGCAATTGTATGATGCAAGGAGAACCACTTACATGTCTTTCTTGGCCTCAAAGGTGTCAATGGCGATCTGCTTGCCAATCGTGGACGCACGGAGCAAGCGGTACAGGGGCCGGGCAAATTTCATGCGACCCTGGGAAGTGATGAAATCCACCACTGGGTCGACAATCCATTCCGCCTCACTCTCGAGACAAAGTGTCTGCCAGCGCAGCATGATTTCGGCGTTCTTGCTCGCACCAAAAGAGTATGTACGGTCCATGAGCTCCAAAAAGGCCACGGTGAACACGTCGCTGGGGTGGGACAGGCTCTTCTTTGTGTAGTTCTGCAGTGTCTCGAGGAACACGTTCTTCTGCATGGTGGACCAGCCCTCGAGGTCCGTGGCAGAGCAGCCCGCGGGCGGCGCGTCGGTCTTGTACGTCGCCGAGAGGGCAATCCACTTGCGGGCGAGGTCTTCCGCTGCCTTGGACAGCGAGTTGCTGAAGCTGGTGACGTCCGTGGGCAGCCCCGTGGAGTAGAACAGACTGTTCCAGTCCAGTCCCTTAATGGCCTGCACAGCATTGGCAGCCGCCGCACTGGGTCCGTCTTCTTTGTCCTTGGCGGTGTTCTTGTTTTTGTTCTTCTTTTTCTTGTTGCTTTTCGTGGGGGTGGTGTTGGACTCTGCCTCTGTGGCGGCCAGCTTGTCGAAAAAGTTCACGAAATGGTCCCGGAAGGCGCCGGTGGTGACCGTGTTGAACTTGAACGTGTCGATGTAAGAAAACACAAACTGGGAGAACAGTTCCGTGCCCACGACTTCCTCCAGGTACATCAGCAGATTAGCACCCTGTAAATATGAAAGAAAAACGAAAACCAGAAGAAGATAGGTCAGAAAAAGGAACACTGCAAAAAACAAATGAGAGCCATTACGAATACACAACACCACGAGGCTCAGACTAACGTGCAAAATATTATCAACATAGAGATTCAGAGAAGGAATTCAAATTGATTATGTTTTTCTTCACAGCCACACAGTACACAAGCACAAAATACACAACACCGCGAGGCTCAGACTAACGTGCAAAATATTATCAACATAGAGATTCAGAGAAGGAATTCAAATTGATTATGTTTTTCTTCACAGCCACACAGTAC
>LNAP01015168.1_pt1 | contig 10130 bp, 8 predicted proteins | sample 602601 | NCBI WGS metagenome assembly LNAP01 (sample SAMN02440304, study PRJNA202911) | soil metagenome | biome: Subtropical and temperate rainforests or woodlands; isolation source: soil samples (1 kg each in a 20% v/v slurry with milli Q water) were... ...
GTGGGAGCGGGCTTGCTCGCGAAAGCAGTGGGTCAGTCAACATCAATGTTGGCTGGGCCGACGTCTTCGCGGCGATGCGGCGATCCGACAAGCCCGCTCACACATAGGGGGTTGGCGTGTTCGGGATTCAGGTCGGGGCCCTGACGCCGAATCGGTTGCGGTAATCACTGGGCGCAAGGCCGGTGATTTTTTTGAAGATCCCGCGAAAGGCGCTGGGGTCCTGATAGCCCACAGTCCAGGCAATCTGATCAATGGTGGTAATGGTGAACTCCAGCATCTGTCGCGCCTTGCCCACCCGCAGGTGCTGACAGTACTCGGTGGGTTTCAGGCCGGTGGCAGTGCGAAACCGGCGCAGGAAAGTGCGCTCTTCCAGGCCGGCGGCCTGAGCCATCGCCGCGAGGGAGACATCCACCGCGCCACTGGCCTGTAACGCGTGCTGGACCTTGAGAATGGCCGCGTCGCCATGGCCGAGGATCGGCGCAAAATTGCTGCCGCACTGGCTGGCGCTGTCACTGTGCTCAATCACCAGAAAGCGCGCGGTGTCGGCGGCGATGCTCGGACCCATGAGGCGGTCGACCAGGCGCAGGCCCAGTTCGGACCAGGCCATCAGCCCGGCAGTGGTAATCAGGTCGCCATCGTCGACGATAGGCTTATCGGCCTCCAGGCGCACCGCAGGAAAACGACTGGCGAAGGCGCTGGCCGAAGACCAGTGGGCAGTGGCGCTACGCCCATCGAGCAAGCCGCTGCGCGCCAGCATGATCGAACCGATGCACACACCTCCCAGCACGGTGCCGGCCGCATGTTGCTGACGCAGCCAGTGCAACAGCGCGGGCGGCGCCTGTTCTTCGCAAAATTCGCCAATCGACGGCGGCACCAGCACGGCCATCAACGGTTGATCGGGGCCCGGCTGGCTGTCAAATGCCCGAACCGGCGTACCCTCTGCATTAACCTGCCAGTGGCTGACACGCAGCAAGGGTAGCTGCTGGCTCTGATGCTCGGCGGCGATACGATTGGCGACGCCGAACAGGTCGGTCAAACCGTGTACTGCCGCCATCTGCGCGCCACGGTAGATCAGCACGCCGAGCTCGACGATCGCGCGTTCCACAGCCACAGCCATTGTCAGTTTTCCCCCTGTTATTGTCGGTAGAGCCAATCCCCGCGCCATGCGCCAGCTACGATACTGGGCGCATCAACCCCTCACGAGAAAACACACATGGCCAAGCAAGCACTTATCCTAATTGATATCCAGAACGACTACTTCCCCCAAGGCAAGTGGCCATTAGCCGGTGTGGAAGCGGCGGCCGACAAGGCGCAACAAGTGCTCCACGCATTTCGTCAGGCCGGCGATGCAGTGATCCACGTGCGCCATGAGTTCACCTCGGCAGATGCGCCCTTCTTCACCCCGGGCTCTGAAGGCGCCCATATACATGCCAAGGTGCAGAACGAAAACGACGAGCCGGTGGTGCTCAAGCACTTTGTAAATGCTTTTCGCCAAACCAACCTGCGCGAATTACTCGAACGACACAGCATCACCGACCTGGTGGTCGTCGGCAGCATGAGCCACATGTGCATCGACGCCGTGGTTCGCGCAGCGGCGGACTATGGCTACAACGTGACGGTGATCCACGACGCCTGTGCTACCCGCGATCAGGAATTCAATGGCAAGACCGTTCCGGCGGCGCAGGTGCATGATGCCTACATGGCGTCACTGGCCTTTGCCTACGCCAGCGTGGTGTCGGCGGACGAGTTCCTGAAGGCCTGACTGTCAGCGTGTCGCGAGGACGAACAGCCGTGGAAATGGCAGCAACACCGTGCCATCGGCCAGGGCCGGGTAAGCCTCGCGGATACGCGCCAGATAGACGTCGAGAAAAGCACCTTGCTCGGCCTCATCCAGCGGCGCCAGAAATGGCCGCAGGCCCGTGCCCTTGAACCATTCCACCACCGCCTCATGGCCGCTCAGCGGATGGTAATAGGTGGTGTGCCATACATCGACGGTGCTGCAATGCTTGTTCAGCATCTCGTAGTAATCACGTGCCCCGTGGCGCTCGTTGTGCTTGACCGCACCGATCTTGTCCGCCCACGGCCCTTGCGCTGCCACTTCACGGGCCAGGCGGTGGGCGGGCTCGTTGAGGTTGTCCGGGGTTTGCACCGCCAGCGTCCCGCCCGGCGTCAATTGCGCCACCAGGTGCGGATAGAGGGTGGCGTGGTCCGGTACCCACTGCAGCGAGGCGTTGGCGAGGATCACATCAAACTGTCGCGCAGGCTTCCAGGCGCCGATATCGGCCAATTCAAAGTTGAGTGCCGGCAACCGCTCACGGGCGCTGACCAGCATGTCCTGCGAGCTGTCCAAGCCAGTAATCGTCGCCTGGGGGAAACGCTGGGCCAACACCTCGGTGGAGTTGCCGGGGCCACACCCCAGGTCGACTGCAGTTCGTACGTCGCCTGCGGGAATGGCGGCGACCAGATCCCGGACGGGACGGGTGCGCTGTTGTTCAAACATCGAATACTGCTGGGCAGACCAGGTCATCGGGGCTTCCTTCTTGGGTAAGGGAGTGCGCTACAGCCTAAATCTTGTGACGCTTAGGGACAAATGCCAGAGCCGGGGAGTTTCCCTACCTAAAAACAAGAAACCCCCGAGGCAAATGCCAGCGGGGGTTCCTGGTGTTACGGGATAGTCCGGGCCAAGGTGGCCTTAGAACGGAATATCGTCATCAAAACTGTCGAAGTCAGCGGCTGGCTGTGGTGCCGCCTGCTGTGGCGCTGGACGCGACTCACGCTGTGGCTGCTGGCTTGGCTGCGGACGGGACTGCTGTGGACGCGGTGCCGAGTTGGACATGCCGCCCTGGCCCTGTTGGTCGCCCTGTGGACGGCCGCCCAGCAATTGCATGGTGCCTTGCATGTCGACCACGATTTCTGTGGTGTAACGCTTGATGCCGTCTTTTTCCCACTCGCGGGTCTGCAGTTTGCCTTCGATGTAGACCTGCGAACCCTTGCGCAGGTATTCACCGGCGATCTCTGCAACCTTGCCGAACATCGACACACGGTGCCATTCGGTTTTCTCGACCTTCTGGCCGGTCTGCTTGTCGGTCCACTGTTCGCTGGTCGCCAGACTCAGGTTGGTCACGGCGTTACCGTTAGGCAAGTAGCGAACTTCGGGATCCTGGCCGCATGTACCGACCAATATGACTTTGTTAACCCCACGGGCCATAACGTTCTCCTAGCTGTCGGCACTGGGTTGACCAGTTGCTCGAGCGTCGCGCGATCCAATAATTCGGTGTCCAATTTGATGTAGATGGCGGCTTCTTCAGCAATAACCACAGCATCGGTAACCCCTGTAACGGCCTTAAGACGCTCGGCCAAGCCAGCTTCGCGTATCGCTTCAGGCGATAACGGCAAGCGCAGACTCGTCACATAGGGAGGTTCGCGCATGGTAACAGCAAAGGCTAGCCAGAGGGCAGCCAGACCTGCGCATCCGAGGAACACAACCGACAAACCGCCGTGCTGGAACATCCAGCCACCCATGATGCCGCCCAGTGCAGAGCCCAGGAACTGGCTGGTGGAATACACCCCCATCGCCGTGCCCTTGCCGCCGGCCGGTGAAACTTTACTGATCAGCGAAGGCAGCGAAGCCTCCAGCAGGTTGAACGCGGTGAAGAACACCACCGTACCGATTACCAGCGCCCGCAGGCTGTCGCCGAACTGCCAGAAGAATAGCTCAGTGAGCATCAGCGTCACGACGGCGCCGAGTAAAACTCGTTTCATTTTGCGTTTCTTCTCGCCATAGATGATGAACGGGATCATGGCGAAGAATGAAATCAGCAGCGCGGTCAGATAGACCCACCAGTGCTGTTCCTTGGGCAGCCCGGCTTTTTCCACCAGGGCCAGGGGCAAGGCCACGAAGCTGCTCATCAGCATCGCGTGCAATACAAAGATACCTAAATCCAGGCGCAGCAGGTCCGGGTGTTTGAGCGTCGGCAGCAGCGCCTGGCGCGCGACGCCGGATTCACGGTGCTGCAGAGTGCCGGTGGAACGCGGCACCATGAAGGCCACGATCACGATACCGAACAACGCCATGCCGCCGGTGGCCAGGAACAGCCCGTGCAAACCGAAGGCGCGGGTCAGCAACGGGCCGACCACCATCGCGACGGCGAACGACAGGCCGATGGTCATGCCGATCATGGCCATGGCCTTGGTGCGGTGTTGTTCGCGGGTAAGGTCCGACAGCAAGGCCATGACCGCTGCGGAAATCGCGCCAGCGCCCTGTAGGACACGCCCGGCGATCACGCCCCAGATCGAATCGGACTGGGCCGCGAGTACGCTGCCGAGGGCAAACACGATCAACCCGAGGTAGATCACCGGGCGGCGGCCGATGCGGTCGGAAATGATCCCGAACGGAATCTGGAAAATCGCCTGGGTCAGGCCATAAGCGCCAATGGCCAGGCCGATCAGGGCGGGGGTCGCGCCTGCGAGATCCATCCCGTAGGTCGCCAGCACCGGCAACACCATGAACATGCCAAGCATACGGAAGGCGAACACCAGGGCCAGACCGCTTGCTGCTCGGGTCTCGCCGCTACTCATGCGTTCGCTGTGGGGATCGTGCATGGAAAAACCTCGTGTGAACCGGCGGCGATTCTACCAGTCCCATCGATTGAGAGGGTATATGCGGCGGTTTGCCGCGCAGGTTTCATGTAAGGCTGCACCTGGCACCTTGACAGTGTATATTCATCCAGTCTTTAGCCGTATACTCCGGCATTATTTACGCCCGCCGTGCGAGGCCATCTTGGACAAGATCCTGATTCGTGGGGCTAGAACCCACAACCTGAAGAACATCGACCTGACCCTGCCCCGGGACAAACCACCGGTTTGTCCGGGTCCGGCAAATCGTCGCTGGCGTTCGACACGCTGTACGCCGAAGGCCAGCGGCGCTATGTCGAGTCGCTGTCGGCCTATGCCCGCCAGTTTCTGTCGATGATGGAAAAACCCGACGTCGACACCATCGAAGGCCTGTCGCCGGCAATTTCCATCGAGCAGAAGTCGACTTCCCACAACCCGCGCTCCACCGTGGGCACCATCACCGAGATCTACGACTACCTGCGCCTGCTGTATGCGCGCGTCGGTATCCCGCGCTGCCCGGACCACGACATCCCGCTGGAAGCCCAGACCGTCAGCCAGATGGTCGACCTGGTGCTGGCCCAGCCGGAAGGCGCCAAGCTGATGCTGCTGGCGCCGGTGATTCGCGAGCGCAAGGGTGAACACCTTTCAGTGTTTGAAGAACTGCGTGCGCAAGGTTTCGTGCGTGCGCGGATCAACGGCAAGCTGTACGAGCTGGACGAAGCGCCGAAGCTCGACAAGCAGAAGAAGCACTCGATCGATGTCGTGGTCGACCGCTTCAAAGTACGCGCCGACTTGCAGCAGCGCCTGGCGGAATCCTTCGAGACAGCCCTGAAGCTGGCGGACGGTATCGCCCTGGTCGCGCCGATGGACGACGAACCGGGCGAAGAGATCATCTTCTCCGCACGCTTTGCCTGCCCGATCTGTGGCCACGCCATCAGCGAGCTGGAACCCAAGCTGTTTTCCTTCAACAACCCGGCCGGCGCCTGCCCGACCTGCGATGGCCTGGGCGTGAAGCAGTTCTTCGACATCAAGCGCCTGGTCAATGGCGAGCTGACGCTGGCGGAAGGCGCGATACGCGGCTGGGACAGGCGTAACGTCTATTACTTCCAGATGCTCGGCTCATTGGCCTCGCACTATAAGTTCAGCCTGGAAGTACCGTTCAACCAACTGCCGGCGGATCAGCAGAAGGTCATTCTCAACGGCAGCGGCTCGCAGAACGTCGACTTCAAATACCTCAACGACCGTGGCGATATCGTCAAACGCTCGCATCCGTTCGAAGGCATCGTACCCAACCTCGAACGCCGCTACCGCGAGACCGAGTCGGCGAGCGTGCGGGAAGAACTGGCCAAGTTCCTCAGCACCCAGCCCTGCCCGGATTGCCGAGGCACCCGCCTGCGCCGTGAGGCGCGGCACGTATGGGTTGGCGAGAAGACCCTGCCGGCGGTGACCAACCTGCCGATCGGCGACGCCTGTGAATATTTCGGCGTACTCAAGCTGACCGGACGCCGTGGGGAGATTGCCGACAAGATCCTCAAGGAGATTCGCGAGCGCCTGCAGTTCCTGGTCAACGTCGGCCTGGATTACCTGTCGCTGGACCGCAGCGCGGATACCTTGTCGGGCGGTGAAGCCCAGCGCATCCGCCTGGCCAGCCAGATCGGCGCCGGCCTGGTGGGCGTGTTGTATATCCTTGATGAGCCGTCGATTGGCTTGCACCAGCGCGATAACGATCGCCTCCTGGGCACGCTGAAACACCTGCGGGACATCGGCAACACGGTGATCGTGGTCGAGCACGACGAAGACGCGATTCGCCTGGCCGATTATGTGGTCGATATCGGCCCGGGCGCTGGCGTGCATGGTGGGCATATCGTCGCCCAAGGCACGCCTGCCGAAGTGATGGCTCATCCAGACTCGCTGACCGGCAAGTACCTGTCCGGGCGCGTGAGGATTGAAGTGCCGTCCAAGCGCACGCCACGCAACAAGAAGATGGCGTTGCACCTCAAGGGCGCGCGCGGCAACAACCTGCGCAATGTCGACCTGGAAATTCCGCTGGGTCTGCTGACCTGCGTGACCGGTGTTTCCGGCTCCGGCAAGTCGACGCTGATCAACAACACGCTGTTCCCGTTGAGCGCCACCGCCCTGAACGGCGCGACCACGCTGGAAGCGGCTGCGCATGACAGCATCAAGGGCCTGGAGCTCCTCGACAAAGTGGTCGATATCGACCAGAGCCCAATTGGCCGTACCCCCCGCTCCAACCCGGCGACCTATACCGGGCTGTTCACGCCCATTCGCGAGTTGTTCGCCGGCGTGCCGGAATCCCGCTCGCGGGGCTACGGGCCGGGCCGGTTCTCGTTCAACGTCAAGGGAGGGCGCTGCGAAGCGTGCCAGGGCGATGGCTTGATCAAGGTGGAGATGCACTTCCTGCCGGACATCTACGTGCCGTGCGATGTGTGCAAGAGCAAGCGCTACAACCGCGAAACCCTTGAGATCAAATACAAGGGCAAGAACATCCACGAAACCCTGGAGATGACCATCGAGGAAGCGCGGGTGTTCTTCGACGCGGTTCCGGCGTTGGCGCGCAAGCTGCAGACGCTGATGGATGTGGGCTTGTCGTACATCAAGCTGGGGCAATCGGCGACCACGCTGTCCGGTGGTGAAGCGCAACGGGTCAAGCTGTCTCGCGAGCTGTCCAAGCGCGACACCGGTAAAACCCTGTATATCCTCGATGAGCCGACCACGGGCCTGCACTTCGCGGACATTCAGCAATTGCTGGATGTGTTGCACCGCCTGCGTGACCACGGCAACACCGTGGTGGTGATCGAGCACAACCTGGATGTGATCAAGACCGCCGACTGGCTGGTCGACCTCGGGCCGGAAGGCGGTTCCAAGGGCGGTCAGATCATCGCGGTAGGTACGCCGGAGCAGGTCTCCGAGATGCCGCAATCGCACACGGGTTACTACTTGAAACCGTTGCTCGCGCGCGACCGGGCCTGATTTATCCGGCCCAATAAAAAGCCCCTGTCACTTCAACGGTGACAGGGGCTTTTTTACAGCCGGGAATCAGAACTGCGATTGCAGGTAATTCTCCAGGCCGACCAGCTTGATCAGGCCCAGCTGCTTTTCCAGCCAGTAGGTGTGATCTTCTTCGGTATCGGCCAACTGCACGCGCAGAATTTCACGGGTGACATAGTCGTTGTGCTGCTCGCACAGCTCGATGCCCTTGCACAGCGCGGCACGGACCTTGTTCTCGAGGCGCAGGTCGGCGGCGAGCATCTCAGGCACCGTTGTGCCTACGTCCAAGTCGTCGGGACGCATGCGTGGCGTGCCTTCGAGCATCAGGATACGGCGCATCAGTGCGTCGGCGTGCTGGGTCTCTTCTTCCATCTCATGGTTGATACGCTCGTAGAGCTCGGTAAAGCCCCAGTCTTCGTACATACGCGAATGGATGAAATATTGGTCACGAGCCGCGAGTTCGCCCGTCAGCAACGTGTTGAGGTAATCGATTACGTCGGGGTGACCTTGCATCGCCCTACATCTCCCTGCTTGAAAGTCTTTAGTTTGAACCATGCTGACCCATAGGTCACGGAGCCAACGGCTGAAAAGTGAAGATTTCCTGAGAAAAGCAGCTGAATTAACGCAAAAACCGCCCAAATGAGGGCGGTTCTGCTTATCGTTTAGAGTCAGTTAATCGATACACCCAGCGCCTTTGCGATTGCTTCTCCATAAGCCGGATCGGCTTTGAAGAAGTGCTGCAACTGACGCTGGACCACATCACTGGAAACCCCCGCCATGGCGCCTGCGATGTTGCCGGTGAGCAAGGCTTTCTGCTCATCGTTCATCAGGCGGAACAGCGCACCGGCGTGGCTGTAATAGTCGGTGTCTTCGCGGTGATCGTAACGATCCGCGGCACCGCTCAGGGCCAATGCGGGCTCGGCGTACTGTGGCGCTTGTTTCGGCGCGTCGGCGTAGCTGTTTGGCTCATAGTTGGGCGCCCCACCACCGTTGCTGCCGAAGGCCATCGAGCCATCACGCTGGTAGCTGTTGACCGGGCTACGCGGGGCATTCACCGGCAGTTGCTGGTGGTTGGTGCCGATACGGTAGCGGTGGGCATCTGCGTAAGCGAAGACGCGACCTTGCAGCATGCGGTCCGGCGACAGGCCAACACCCGGGACCATGTTGCTCGGGCCGAACGCCGCTTGTTCCACTTCGGCGAAGTAGTTCTGCGGATTACGGTTGAGCTCCAGCTCACCGACTTCGATCAGCGGGAACTCCTTCTGCGACCAGGTTTTGGTCACGTCAAAGGGGTTCTCGTAATGTGCGTTGGCCTGGGCCTCGGTCATGATCTGAATGCAGACGCGCCATTTCGGGAAATCCCCGCGCTCGATCGCACCAAACAGATCGCGCTGTGCGTAATCAGGGTCGGTACCGGCCAAACGTGCCGCCTCGGCCGGTGCCAGGTTCTTGATGCCTTGCTTGGTCTTGTAGTGCCACTTCACCCAGTGCCGCTCGCCCTTGGCGTTGATCAAGCTGTAGGTGTGGCTACCGAAGCCGTGCATGTGGCGGTAACCGTCAGGGATACCACGGTCCGAAAACAGGATGGTGACCTGGTGCAGCGCCTCCGGGGAGTGCGACCAGAAATCCCACATCATCTGCGCGCTTTTCAGATTGCTTTGCGGCAGGCGTTTTTGAGTGTGGATGAAATCAGGGAACTTGAGTGGGTCGCGGATGAAGAACACCGGGGTGTTGTTACCGACGATGTCCCAGTTGCCTTCTTCGGTGTAGAACTTCAAGGCAAAGCCACGAGGGTCGCGCTCGGTATCCGCCGAACCACGTTCGCCACCGACCGTGGAGAAACGCAGAAAGGTCGGCGTTTGTTTACCAACGGCCTCGAACAGCTTGGCGCTGGTGTACTGAGTAATGTCCCGGGTGACGGTGAACGTGCCGTAAGCACCCGAACCTTTGGCGTGTACGCGACGCTCAGGGATGTTTTCGCGGTTGAAGTGAGCGAGCTTCTCGATCAGGTGAAAATCATCGAGCAACAACGGGCCACGCGGGCCGGCGGAACGGGAGTTCTGGTTATCCGCCACGGGAGCGCCGCTGGCGGTGGTAAGAATTTTGTTCTGGCTCATGTTCAATCTTCCTCAGGTCGGACTTGGAACTGCCGGCTAATCGGCTTGCAGTGAGTATTGATCATCAACATGACGTCTACAAATTCATTAAATTGTGGACATCAATAGAAAATTACTACCAATACACCCGACGCCCATAATGCCGCGGCCAGATCGATGCACGCTTGTATCCATGGCGCTTTTCTTACGCGCACAAAAAACCGGGCGCTAGGCCCGGTTCTTCGTTACAGACTGTCGTCTTACTCGGCGCTTACAGCTTCGCCGGCAGTAGCACGATCAACCAACTCGACATACGCCATAGGCGCGTTGTCGCCAGCGCGGAAACCGCACTTGAGGATGCGCAGGTAGCCACCCTCACGGGTAGCGTAACGCTTGCCCAGGTCGTTGAAG